>Ga0265338_10009746_pt1 | contig 11394 bp, 2 predicted proteins | sample 42126metaG_FD_193579 | JGI IMG/M metagenome (GOLD analysis project Ga0265338, IMG submission 193579) | Rhizosphere microbial communities from Carex aquatilis grown in University of Washington, Seatle, WA, United States - 4-21-26 metaG | ecosystem: Host-associated > Plants > Roots > Rhizosphere >... | reverse complement strand
GTAGGGCGTGGTTCCTCTCTGACGAGAATCTGTTCCCCGCCTGCTCCTATTACAACATGGACATCTCCCCCTCTTGCTTCCGTAGCAGGGGATGGAGCTTGGGCTGCTCCCGGCCAAACACCAAATCCTGCCGTTGCGCCTGCTTCGGCAGGTGTAGCTTGATCTTGTGATGGTCTATCTTGTATTCTAACACCTCTGTCTGTATCTATAGTCGGAGGAGGTGCATAACCAGCTCTCTCAAGCACCATAGGTTTTAGGATATCTAATATTTCTCTTGCTGCTACACTCAAACCATCTGGTCCTCTTATCTCCCAATCAGAAGGTGAAGCAGGCTGTTCTCTTTCATAAGCCAATTGCTCAGCAGGTGTGCGACCTAAATTGTGAGGAGTTAACTCTGGGACAACAATTCCTGCAGTTTTTACGATAGACCCTGTTGCATCTGCTGCATTTTGAGTTCCGGCAAGTGTAGGAGGTACAGGTTTATATTCCGCTACTACACTTGCAGGTGTTGTCGCAGGAGTACGTGCTGTTGCTTCTGTCCCTTGATTCCCTTGATTAGGTGCTTCTGTCATAAAATTAAAATTCCTTCTAAAAGAATGCTTGTTCTTTATAAATTATCATAAAATTAATCTATGCATTTGGTCTCCCTCGTGATTCTCTTAATTCTTGAGCCCTTTGTGCTCCTCGTGGCAATGCTTGTCGCTCAAAACTCGCATCACTAAGGTCAAAAAGCTTGTTTTTCTGAGACGGATCAAAAGGATTTCTTCCCACCAGTAGAACAGCCTGCTTCTCCATGTTAAGTAAAGTACGTGCAGAAACTACACGTGCCTCATGCCACCCTGCCGACTTGTCGGTGTGACTTCCGCTTGTCTTTGAGTGGTCAGTACTGACCGTAATGCCCACATTTCTCCCTCGTGATTTATTTTTATCTTCCCTTCCTGAGTCTCCATCCTTTTGTGATCCTTTCGTTTTTGTCCATGTTATGCTCTCTGATCTCGAGCTACCGGTAGTTTCAGCAGTATTTGTTCCAGTTGTCCTCGTTAAAGTGGTCCAATCCTGTCGTGTTCCAAATGCCTCGGAAACCTGTGCTACTGCAGTTTGAGGAAGACGAGCAATGAGATAGATTCCACGCATTGCTAGAAGCTGTTCACGGGTTACTTCAGGTCCTGCTAAAAAATCCACCCCTACATTTCTACTTGTTAACAAACGACGAGTATCTCTAAGTTGAGCTGGAGTATAGCGATCTGCGCGAGGTATGATAACCGCCCGGGGAAGGTTAAATATACCACTGTCTCCCACTTGTCCAGCATAGCGGGTCAAAACAAAATCCATTATATCCTCAGCATGAAATGTTCCGTTATCAGGAACGGTTATAATTTCTACTGCAGCAGAATCGTTTGTAGCTTTGGGAGGCCACTCTCTGGGATTTCCTCTATACATAGTCCGAAGAATCGTTTCAATATCGGTTAAAGGACCTCGTAGATGATCAGCACGTGGTTTTGGGTATTCTTCATTTAACATGATATATTGTAGTGGAGTTAACGGTCCTGTATATTCAAGTATAGGAGCATTCACTAATTGGCTTTCTGCTCCTTCTTTTTTTATTGCAAGAGTAGCGGCAATAAGTTCACCCATAGGTGGATGCCCTGGACGCTTTGTGCCTAGTTGTAGAGCACGATATATATCTGTAATAAGCGTGTTATATGTTTGAACAGTCGTTGAAGGATGCTCCAACCCTCTCGTAACTATGGCATGTACGGTTTCAGCTAAGTATCGTATATATTGATCAGGTTTAAGTCCCGCAAGCATCAAATCAGGGTATGCTTCAGCGACATGGAGAGAAAGATTTCTTCCATGTGCTTCACCGCCAAATCGCATTGAACTTCTACCTCCATCAGAATCGAGAACTACGACAGGTCCAGTTCTTTGTTGATCAGCAAGTCCTAATGCGCCCAAAAAGGCAACGAAATTATTAACTTGCAGTGATCCATCACAAACCACTGTCACAACACGATCTTCCCCTAATGGTTTTGACAACGGATGAGTAGCGTATGGCCGGTCTGGCTCTATCCTTCCACCATCCTGGCTATATACTACAAGATCCACTAAATCCCATCCAGTCCTTGCCACATCGCTTGCTTCATCCAGATCTCCTATTCTAACTAAATGAGCTGTTTCTCTTGTTATCTCACCCAGAACAGGTACATTTACGCTTCTTCCATCCGACACTGTAGCTTGAGGGACAACTGGAGTAGTATCAACTGAGAACGCACTTTCGGCTGAATGAGCTAACCATGCATTAATCTCTCCTACTCTTATCCGAGGGTCAAGTACCGTGACAACAGTGTCAGGTTTTTCTACTACCCGGCCTTCCCATGGTTCTCGTGGAGCAAACCGTAAAGAAGCAGCATCTCCTCGTTCTTCCATAGCAGCCAACGTAGCTGATGGTGGATCAGCAAATGCTGCTGCTTGTTCTCCAGTTTGTACAGAAGGAGGTGCCAAATGTGCAGCGCCAGAAGGATTGGCAAGAGCATCAAAACCTCCGATTCTACTCCCATCTCCTGGATTCACTACACCTTTAGGAGCAAAAGGAGATAAACGAGAAGCAGAAAAATCGCCAAAAGCTGGTGATTGCTGAACTTGATCATTACCTGTTAAAGTAGGTTCAACAGAAGCATATTCTACAGGGCCAGCGGGACTGGGTCTTATTTGAGCCGCTGCTGCCTCAGATCCTGTTCTACTTGATGATGATGCTTCGTGTGTCATAGATAATAAATATTTTGCATTATGCGCCTTCTACGGTTCAAATTCAAGAAACGTATATTACACATGTGCCAATCTTTCCATTGCCTCCCTCTTTTTTGCTTCAACCTGCTCCCTTTCTGCTGGAGAAAGCGGATCTTTTGTCTGTGGTTCAAGCGCGCTTAGTTGCACGTAGACACTACGTAATAACTCATAAGCCGTTGTTCCTTCAAGCTCGAGACCATCATTTACAAAAACATATCTATGCGGATATGCTGCGTCATATTCGTCTGGTCGTTGTGGTCTGTCTTCTACATCCTTTCCAGCAGCTCTCATTTCTGCGATCACTGCTCCTCTTATTGCATCTCTTGCAGTTTCTCCTCCGGTCTCCCTTATTACTTGTCGTACTGCGTCTCTAATTATATCTCTCTCAGTATCTCCCGCTTCTCTTTCTATCTCAACAGCTGCATTTGCAGTGGTCATTGCAACCATTACTCTTTCTACTACTTCATCTATTCCAGCATCTCGTCGGGCTTCTCTGATTGCTCCCCTTACCGTTTCTGTTGCTACTTCTCTTTGTGCAGTTTTCTTGCCATATTCAGCGAGCCATGTTTCAAGTGCAAGTCTTGCATTCTTTAAAGACTGTATTCTCCTATCTCTATGTCTTAGTTCTATAAAATGACCGAATTCTTTTTTAAGAAGTCGCGCCTCTTTAGGATCAGGAACAAATTTATCAATGACAACAGCCAATTTGTCAGAAAAGGTGGCATCGTACCAGCGAACTCCTACGGCACTCTCAAGCCATCCACCTCCAGCCATCGCTTTTCTCCCAAAAAGCCATGCGCCAGTACCATCCACACCGCTGTTTTTATTAATAGCATCCCGTTGATGTTCGAGCAATCTTTCTAATGCGGCACTTATACTCAGTGTTTCATCTAACCAGGGTGGTAAATGATGTAATGCTTTTAGTTCTGCAACGATAGGAATAGGAATATTTTGTGATCTGTCAGGGTCTTCTGCCAACATTTGTGTTAAAAGATATACTCCTCTTTCGTATTGATAAGGAGAGGCTGTAGTTTCTCCTGGCACTGCTGCTAGCAAGGGAACAGGAGCATGAGTCTCTTGATCTTGATCATGAACATAAATAGAATTATGTAAAATCCGATATATTTTTTCTGCCATTCTCTCTTTGGTATTTGGGATATGATCAGGCGTCTGAGCTTCACCAGGATTTATGGTATTTAATAAGAGAACCGCCCTATCACCAGCTGCCTCAGAAGCAGCCATCCGTAGAATAGCCTGTATCTGCCGCGGATTTTTACTTAAAAAGAACTCTATAATTTTTGGATCAAGAGCAACATTCATATATGGCTCCATTCCTTCATATCCTGGAAGAACAAGTCTATTTCCTCTAAAATCTTTTGCTTGTGTCAAACAAATAAATGCAGCCCATTCTTTTAATGCTTGTGCCACTTCATCGTTATCTTCGAAAAACTTTTCTGCAAGCCTGAATTGTTTTCGAGTCGGAGGTCTTTCATTAGTTAAAACACCTGCTGAAAGGACTTGTGTTGGATCCGTTGATGTACCTTCTGGACTATAAAATGCAACCTCTAGCGGAACTTTATTAAGTGGCTGCGCCAACGCGCCTACTCCAGGTGGAAATGTACCTGCTTGTCTCATCATGTGTTGACCACGTGTGCTGTCTGTATCTATTCCTGCTGATGAAAGAACTTTTTCACGCTCTTCTTTATTAGAAACTCTCAATGCGATATTAATACCAGGCTGTTTATATGCGTCCTCAACAATATCCCCTGCTCTTTGCGAGGCAGCTACTATCCATATCCCAAGCGATCGACCTATAGCAATTAAATTTGCGAACATTCCTGACGCCGTTGAAATCATCCCGTCGGGAACTTTAGGCATAAGCGCATGTAACTCGTCCATAAACAAAATAATAGGATGCAAATCTGCCGCAGTGTAACCCGGCTGCTTCTGCTGCTGTTCTCTTATTTGTATAAGTGTTTGGATAAGCAATCGCATAAAAACTCCATTTTCTCTTTCGTTCCATGTGGATGTATCCCAAAGAGTTCGTCCTTTGTCTATCTTTTCTAAAGTTAATGGATAAGCGTTAATATTAAATAATTCTCCTAAGTTCCCAATTTCCAGCCGACCCACAGCAGAATTCCAAAATTTTGTTATATTTTCCTTAATGTTGGCCCCATAGGTTAAATTTTTCTTATCTTTTACATCTCCTTGTTCTATCTCTTCTATACCGCATTGCCTCCATTCAGCCAATGTAGGATAATGATCGATGCCGCCGGGATACTGTGATGTACCTAAATCAACATCAATTCCATTTTTAGCAAATGCTCTCAGAGCAGCAGGATATGCATATGTCTCCAAAACAACTCTTCCTTCCGGACTTCCCTCATAATTAGAAACAAGCGCTTCAACCCTTGCTGCTACATGAGCTTTTACCGAAATATTTTCGGCAGGTTCCCATATATTCCATCCCACCATGTCGGCATCCTGGTCAAATCGAACAACAGTAAGAAAAGGTGGTCTCCATTCTTCCGGTACTGCCTCAATCCCTACTTCCCGCCAACTGAACGGATGCAAGATTCGTTCCTTTGGTGTATCCTGAGGATCAGCAGCTATTCTTTCCGTAAGATGTTCTATTGCTCTGTCAGGAGTATTTCCAAGCAGTACAAGCTCCGGTATTTGAAATTGTGTTGGCACCACTTTGAGATACTGCGCTATTAATTGTGCTTTCTCTTCGAGTCGTATTGCTTTATTTGTTAAGAATGCAATTATAAAATTATTTGCAGCTTCTATTTGAGGCCGTGTTGCGTCAATGAATCTACTCCGTTCCCAATCTTGAATAAACTGAGCTCCAAGCGGATATAAATCTTGTGCCTTTTCAACAGCAACACCAAGCATGCCTATATCATTTTCTACCGCGCCTCTCAGTATTCTTTTAGCGAGTTCTGTTTTTCCTGTGCCGGAATCCCCCCCTAGAAAAGTGTGCTTTGCTAAATTTTCTATTCGCAAACTCGCAGTACCAACCTTTTGATGAAATCTTCCCAGAATATCTCCGACTTCAATTCTCGGTCCAGGACGCAAACCTTTTGCTTCAGCATCTACGATACCAAAGACATTTATCTCACGTTGTTGAACGTTTCCAACTTCAGCGTCTGGAACAAATCCACATGCTTGAGCAACAAATTCCGTTGAAGCCATAGTGACTATTCCAGGAATTTTGCCTAACGCTTTATTAACTGTAGTGCTTGTTGCTATCTCACCAGTATCGGTTCTCACTATCTCATATTTATATGGTAATTCGGATGGATTTGCTGCTTCTACCCTACTAGCAACTAATTCTAAATAGCGAGCTGCTGCTTCTCCAGTTAATCCCCTCGGTATACCAACTGCCCACACATTTTCCCATCCACCTTGTACGTAGGCCCTTCTCACTTCGGCAAGCGCTGCAGCATTTTCGTCCTTAAGTTGTTTAATATAAGCATCAGGTTCTGTATATCTTCCTAAATCCACACTTTGAGAGATAAGTCCTAACTCTGTTGCTGCCAAAACGGCTTTAGGTACCGGCACAATACGATTAGCTGCTACCGCAGACATTCCTCCTACAGTTAATAGTGCATCGGTCAAATTTTGTTTGCCTTTTGACTCTGCAATAACTGGTGCAGCAGTTGTTACTACTGTAGCCCATGTATTACTGAGCTCGTTTAGGTGTTCATTTAATGCTGTAGGATCTAGAGCATACCCTGAAGCTCCCTCGACAAATGAGGACTGTACTTGAATGTGGCCTTGAGTATCAGTCCTTCCCGTATCAATCGGATTATTAGTGTGTACACCACCCATAACTGCCACTGATACGCGTCCGTTATCAATGCGATAAACGCTTGTTTGTCCTTCTCCTGCTGCATACATTGAAGTAAGTTTTTCAGTATTCACCCCAACGGCGCGTTCAGCAGCTTCCGGGGTTCCTGCAGGGCAATCGGGATCAACAGGCACTTCAGTTAATTCCATCGCAGTTACATTCCTACCTACCACTAATGCTTCAGTTATTGGATAGGTCGTGGGATCTTCAAATCTGGGCTGAAATGCAGATTTGGTTGAGAGTACCAGAACCTGCTCTGGCCCTGCTGGAGAAACTCTTGTTACTATCTCAGTGCGGCCAGGCAATTGTACTCTGGAATCAAATGTACGAACTGCAAATGAGCCAGGTGATCCACTAGAACTACTAGCATCAGCTAATTGCGGTTGGGCGGGTTCATAGATAAAAGGACCAGAAGCAGGTTGAGTTTTGCCTGTTTGGTCAACAGAAGTTGTTCTTGTTACAGCTTGGTCATGGTGCGGCCCCTCAGTCATGATTATTGTAAAATTTTTTGTTTATGGCTGATTATATCGTAATTAATCTATGGTTGCAAGAGCTATAGGCTTTATTAAAACTAAATTACTCATCTCTTCTTCTCTATTATAGAGTACTTTGTCATCTTTAAACTACTCATGTCTGCAAACAGCAGATACTACTCTTCGTCAACAGTAAGATCTTCCCAAGAGATATAGCTAGGTGCATTTTCTCTTGCTAAGTAGGCTTCTTTCCTTGCTTCCAATTCACTATAGAATTGAGAAGCTGCGTCTATTCTTACATCTAATCCGACAAGATTTGCATCTTGATTAGAACTTATGTCGGCGGTGATACCGTCTCTCTCTAGCAGTAATGATGCCATAAGCTTTTCTGTATGTTCGTGATATTCTGAATGGCTCCTTGCAAATTCTTCTACTGTACCAATTCTTACATCGACTTCCATTAATCTTCTCTCTGTCGTTTCTCTACTTGGTGGACTGCTCGGTCGGGAGAGAATGCGTTCACGTACCGTGGTTAGATTATCAAGCAGTGTTCTCATTGTGCGTTGCCGAGCTAAGATCGCTTGAGCTCTTAGTATATTCCTATCAAAAACACCTATAACATTTTCTCCTGACGGACGGGTGTCATAGAGCCTGATCTGACCAGCATATCGATATTTAACAGAAGGTTGCGTCCTTGCTATGAGACGAAGAGCCTGAGCTGATGCCAGCTGACTGTCAAGTTGGCGAATCTGGTCCTCATGCCATCTATCTGCAGCAGCAAAACTTGCTTCTCTCAGACGGACAAGATACGGCCGTCCATCATTCGCATCAAAAATAGGTATTTTTACTTCAGGCATCTGTCCTAAAATTGATACGCCACCGGTTTGTTTTTGCCATACTACTTGTGGACTTTCAGGAGATTCAAATGCAGTATCTGCCCATGGTAATAACTGTCGAGCTCGGGTATGATGCTGTAATCTACCCAATGCTTGTTTTTCTAGTCGTCTTATTTCTTCTCGTGTGATTCCAAAAAAGCTCCCTACTTCCTCTAGGGTGAGACCTGTTGTTTTTTCATTTTCTTCAGCTAATCGAGGAAGATCATCTAAGGGACCAACCATAAAGCGGCGTCTAATAATTTTTTGATGGAGTTCATTTAAGCCTCCAGTTGCTTGTTCTATTGTCGGAAGAAGAATTGCAAGAGCTGCTCTGTTTTGTATAGATATTCTCTCATTCATATCACCTGGCAGTGCTCCTGTTCTTCTTTCAAGCATAACTCTTGCTTTCCATTCACGTAGTGCTGCTTTTTGACTATCAGTAAGAGTTTCTATGTCAGCAAGTATTTCTGTATCTATATCGCCAAGTTCAAGACGTAGTCTAAGAATTTTTTGTTCACCAACTGGCACTTCTGCCATTACTTTCTCGACAGCTTGAGAAAGTGCAAAAAGCGTAGCTCTATCTTCTACTGCTCTATCTTCTATCCCTACATGCCCGTTCATTTCTACAGGCACTGCTCCAGTTCTTTTCATATCTCGCATTGCCTCATGCCATGGAACTCTTTCTCCCCATTCAGAAAGCGCTCTTCGTTGAGTTACAGTAAGATTCATCTCAGCAAGTATTTCCTCATGAGTTGCCTCACTATCGAGTTCGTTAGCTGCTTGAGTATAAGCTCTTTCAAAAGAAAGTGGAAAAACATCATTATCAGCTAGTTCTTCAACTGAACCTAGTATTCGCAATATTCTCTCCCAATAAACTTCTACAGGTTCAATATTAACTTCTACTCTTTTTGCTCTCTCAAGAAGCATATTAACAAGCGTTTTTCCATGAAGTTGCAGCAGCCGATCGATTAGTTCTTGACTTAACCCGGATTCATTGACGTTCGAACCATCTTGAGAACTCCTCCCAACAACTCTGTGTACGTCTATATCTTCAAGTTCAACCGCGTTAAGGACTGAATAGATCCTTTTTTTCCGGCGGCCCTCCGTACTGTCAACAAATTCAGCATATATACTGTCCTCCCCATTGGGATTTGGATCAGTAATTCTTCCAAGACGCTGTATTTTTCTTCGCGGAGAGGTAGTTGGATTAGCATCAATAAATGCACTTGCTGTTTCAATATGAATTGCCTCCTCAAGCGCCTGGGTAAAGACAAGACCGTCTATCCTTCCTGCTCTATAATCCTGCAAAAGTTCTCTTCGTTTCTCCGGTGTTAAATGACTGCCGTATGCCTTTACATCAATCAGCCGATCATGCACCCTCATTTGAGAAAGCAATCCTGCAATATTTCTTGCATGAAGATTTTCTTCTCCTGGTATACAGGCAATCAAAATTTGTCTTCCGCTAGCAATAAATTCTTGCGCAAATTGAATGATTAAACCATTGCGTACCGGGTCATTAATAAGGGGAGCAAGTTCTCGATCGGTAAAATCAGCTGCATAATCTTGTAAAGTAATTGTTGCGTCCGTTGGAACTATAATCGGTCTGATAGGCGCAACAATTTTCCTTTCAGGATTAGCCTCTTGCGCCCTAAGTGCATCTGGGAGAGTATACCTGAACCACTTCCGTCCCCACACTTGTTCAGAGCGTCTGTCATCAGCAAAATCTGGAGTTGCAGAAGAACCTATTTTGATTGCACCTTCTGCTTCCATATACGCATCTAATGCTTGTATTATTTCAAACCCAAGACCCCAATGACATTCGCTACCTATAATGACATCAAACTTTCCCAATCTTCCCTCTCCTATTAGAGTTCTTCTATGTTCATTCAGAAGCCCTTGATATGTTGTCATCACGCCTTCTGCTTTATCATTACCTTTTCTTCCCCCATAGTCTTTTTTTATAAAGCTGAGAAGACCCTTAGCAAATTTCCCCATGCCGCTTTCCTCGTCAGCGCCAAAGAGCGCATCTAAATCTTCAATTGTTTTTCCTACAATCATTACCCGCTGTCCTGAAGCAATAGCAGCAGCGGCAAGAAATACGACATCCAATGATTTACCTGATCCCGTGAAAGATTCAGCATGTCCGCGTGTTTCTCCACTCGTAAGCCCTTGTATCATGCTGCTAAGTCTCCATTCCTGGTAATCCTCAAGCTTAACACCTCTTGCTTTGGCAGCAGTAATTATCGTTTTAAGACTTTCTGCTAACAGGAGTGCCTTGGGAGAAGGTTCTCCGGGAGCCTCGGTTTCAACTTGCGCGCTTGCCGTAACAACAGCATCCGGAATACCTGCTGCAACAAATAAGCCTTCTACCCCTTCTCTTCTTGCCAGTAATCCTTGCTCTTCTATTGTTCGAAACACACTGTCTGCACTAGCAGGGCTTACTTGAAGAAAATTGCTTAATGCTTCTGCCGTAGGCAGTGGCGCTCCTTCAGGAAGCATTGTAATAACCGCATGCAAAATCTCCTCTGCCCGAGTTTGCATAGCTGCATCTGTCTCTCCTCTCGGATGCTTTCGTCTTTCAAGTATAATTAATCGTGAGATATGTCTGTCGGTAATACTAGCTACTGAACGTACTGGTATATCAGTTATCTCAGCAATTTGAGCAAGTTGGAATGCAACTGTATCTGTATCCTCTACTGCTGCTCCGGCTGTTAATTCGACAGCTCCAGGAAGTGGCACATTTGGAGATTCATAAACAGGAGAATGAGTTATACTTTTTGTTGCGTTATTTCTAAAAACCCGTTGCATTATTGCTAAGGGTGATTCCAAACCAAGTACTCTCAAAGGCCTTCTGAGAATCTCATCATCTAAGACTTCGGGTACTTGAAGTTCTCTGGCATGTTCTCCTCGAAAGCTCTCAGCAATAAGTCTTTGTAAAAAAACACCAGCCTCTGCAATTCGCCCCATATATTCAGTCTCTGTTACTCCTGCTCTTGCATATATGGGTCCTACAGCCGCAAGCATCTCTTGTAATTCACGCTGGTCCAACTGTCCACGTCTCAAAAAATCATCACCATCTCTCGGAAGAGGATCTTCAGCAGCCCCACTCCCTTCACTGGGGGGAGTTATGGCACTTCCGCTACCACTCCCTGTTGCCGTTGCAGGAGCAGATGCTTCTTCCGTGATTACTGTTGCAGTATGGTTTCTTCCATCAGCTGCTCCAGCTGTTGCCTGCTGATCATGTCCTTGATCTGCTGCTTCTCCGCTCTGGTTTCCTGATCCAACTGCTCTATGAGCACTATCTCCTGCTCCTCCTGATGCTGGTTCTTCACGAAAGAGTTCTAATGCACGGTCTAAAATATCTGCTGCTTCTCCAACTCTCCCATCAGTGGAGGATACTTCTGTT
>Ga0265338_10009745_pt1 | contig 11395 bp, 6 predicted proteins | sample 42126metaG_FD_193579 | JGI IMG/M metagenome (GOLD analysis project Ga0265338, IMG submission 193579) | Rhizosphere microbial communities from Carex aquatilis grown in University of Washington, Seatle, WA, United States - 4-21-26 metaG | ecosystem: Host-associated > Plants > Roots > Rhizosphere >... | reverse complement strand
TTGCTTGCTGCAGCCGCCGTTTTCGTTAGTCATCTATCATGGTTCAGGCTAACCGGTGGTTTTTTGTGGCAACTACAACCAATCGGTCATGGCGCCGTGATCGTCTTTTTCGTCCTCTCCGGATTTGTTATCCAGTACGCTGCGCGCGCCAATGAGAACACGATGTTCTCATTCATGGTGGCGCGCTTTGCTCGCCTTTACTCTGTCGTGTTGCCTGCCCTGCTCCTGACTTTTTTGTGCGATTGGATCGGAACACACCATGACGCGTCGAGCTACTATATGGACAGGGAAACTAGCCCGCTCGTTCGTCTCGCGACGGGTGCGCTCTTTCTGAGTCAGAGCTGGCAACATATGTCTCTGCTCTCAAACGATCCGTTTTGGTCGCTTCCATACGAATTTTGGTACTACCAGCTCTTTGCGACAGCGTTATTTCTGAAAGGCTGGCTTCGACCACTCGTTCTTGGCGTCGAGATCTTAATTTCTGGTCCGGCTATTTTGTTGCTGTTTCCAATTTGGTTGATGGGCGTCGTCGTCTACCGTATGAGCGTGAGTGTACGAATGAGCGAGCGCGGAGCTTTGCTTCTTTGGGTCGCGAGCGTGCTAGCGGCCGGTATTCTATATGCCGCGCGCGGTAATCACATATTTCCGACGCTGCCGAATGGACCCTTGCTCCCTCCAAACTTCTCGATTGCAGACTACTTCTTTGGATTAGCGATGGCCGCCAATATCTTCGCAGCTTCGTATTTGCCAATTTCTCTTGGCTGGCTTGCAAAGCCAGTCGTTGCTGCAGCCGGCGCTACGTTCGCGCTCTATCTCTTCCACCTGCCGCTCTTGCATCTTGCCAGCGCTTTCATCCCCCACCACTGGACAGTCCTTGAGCGCGGCATGGCAGCTGCAACTTTCGCCTTGATATCCGTGGCGGGACTATCGGTCATCACTGAGCGAAGGAAGCGAGCGTGGCGCTCGATGTTTACGTGGCTCTTCTCCTCTCTTTCAAAGTTGCAGCATTTACTGCCATCGTTTCGAAACGCCTCCTAGACTGACACGACTCATCGTGTCGACATCGTGCGCTAAAGATATTCGGGTTCGATCGGCCGGTTAGCTTCGGTCGAACTAGTGAACACCGCCCAATCGCCGCCAATCGTCCTTCGTTGAGCAATTTCGCGCAGAATTGAGTAGGGGAACATTTGGCAGCTCGCCCTAAGGATACCGAGGAAAGGAAACATTCGCGTCAATCCGGCAGCTTAAACCTTTTCTTTAACGAAAAGATGTAGAGTCCCGGGGGGAAATAGACAATGCTCCGCCAGACCCCTGTGCACGGTGCCGCCGGTCGACGTTACGTTTGCGAATTTATTCCAAGTAAGTGACCTTTGGCCATGTGACTGGGTGATTCTTCAAGGCCTCAATTGAGTCAGCGGCAAGGAAGTCCGTTGGATCTGGGAAGTTCGAATGCGCGACATTTTTCTGGTTATCGTCGTTTTTATCGGCCTTGGTTTTACGTTTCGATTTCCGTTCGCCGGGGTATTGCTCTGGGAATGGTTCGCCCTAATGGATCCTCATCAAGAGGCATTCGGGTTTGCTCGCTCACAGCCCTTCAATCTTGTCATCGCAATCGTCACGATCTTTTCATGGCTAGTTTCAAAAGAGCCGAAGCGCATTCCGGGACACCCGATCATCATTTTACTTCTCGTGTTTTTGGCTTGGACAACTTTTAATTCGTTTTTTGCGTTTAATCCGACTTGGTCGTGGCCCTATTGGGATCGAACGTGGCGGATATTTGCCTTCGGCGTACTAGTCTCAATTATGGCGACGAATCGAGCCCGCATTGATGCGCTGGTTTGGGTCGCAGTCATTTCGCTGCTTTACTACGGCGTGAAAGGCGGAGTGTTTACGCTAGTGACGGGTGGTCAGTGGCATGTGGTGGGTCCGCCATCTTCGATTATCGGAGACAACAATCAGTTGGCGTTGGCCCTATTGATGACACTTCCACTCGTGGAATATCTTCGGGCAACTTCCAAATCCAAAATTTTTGCGTGGGGCCTCTCGGCGAGTATGGCACTAACAGTAGTCTCCATTCTCGGAAGCTACTCGAGAGGAGCGTACATCGCGATGGCAGCAATCGCAGTTTTTGCTTTATTCCACTCAAAGAGAAAGTTGACTTACATCGTTTCAGTCGCGGCGGTGGCGGTGCCGGCGCTATACTTCATGCCTGAGTCCTTTTACAAACGCTTGAACACACTGAATTCAGTCGATTCGGTCGCCGCGGACGGTTCCTTCCACGGAAGGTGGTTAGCGTGGCAAGTAGCGTATCACTACGCAGCCGATCACTTTCCATTTGGCGCAGGGTTCTATGGTCCGCAGCAGAGAGAGATCTTCAATCACTATTTTCCGACCGAGGCCATCTATGCGGCGCACAGTATCTATTTTCAAGTGTTGGGAGAGCATGGGTTCATAGGGCTTGCTCTATACTTGGCTCTGGCAATAGTAGCTACGGTAACGAGTGTTCGGGTAATGCGGGGTACGAAGGGGCCCGACGAATTTTGGAACCACAAATTGACGCAAATGATTCAGGTGAGCCTTTTGGCGTTCTTTGTTGGCGGGGCAGCCTTGAGCATGGCCTACTACGACTTGTTCATCATTTTGATTTGCCTGTTGCCTCAGCTCAGTTCTCTCGCCAAAACACGTACCGTAGATTCCAACGCGGAAAGTAAGGCTCCCGCAGTCCTTTCTAGTGCCCTAGGTTAGTTTTAAGTCCTCAGCTATTCCTCGAAAATGCGGATCGTCTAATTAGTGAGCATTCCAGGGTAAAATTGCCCATTGAGGATCTATGTGGGGAGGCTGAACAGGCCGATTTGCGAATTTTGCCCACGCTTCGGGTGCACCTGCAACACCGAGGTCTACTGCCGCTGCCAAAGCGCCCTGCATGTTCGCCGGGTATCCACCCGAGCTCCTCGCATTTCCCAACATCTCCCCTTGTTGATGCAATCCTAGTGCCTCGGCCATCTCGGGCGTGTCACACGCTGTCGTTCCTGGGTCTGAGCCATTTTTGACTGCGTGCAAAAAAGTGTACTTGTATGCGTCGGCCCAACTTGTTGCCAAGCTACCATCAGGATTTTGAGCAATCACGCGATAGGGCGTTGCAACTATCCAGCACCATTGCGGATTGATCATCCTTTGCACTGGAAACTCGGCCTTCCATCGCGCAAACGGGCGAGCGTATTCAAATCCCAATCCGACTGCGTATCCAACCGAAGCAGTCAAATAGTCATCCATCCACGGGGAATACTCGTAGAGATGAACGGGCGCCGGATTCGGTATCACCTCGGGTGGCGGGTTCCGCATCATAATGTGCAGTACGCTTGCTGATGCATTATTCGTATAGGTTCGATCGAGCTCATCAAAATTTGCCTTCAACTCGCGTTGAAGCACTGACTTCATCGGATCGCTGTCTGGAACAATGTACGCTGCCTGCGCAAGCGTGCGCAGTGACCATCCAATCCCCCTGATTTCATCCCAGGTAACCAGATTGCTGCCAAAGCCATGATTTTTTGGAGCAGTTCCCCACGAATTCCACTGAGACCAGAATTCCAACTCTTCGAGGTAATACCGCTCGCCCGTAACTAGATATGGGACGAACGCGAGCGAAGGCTCGTGGGCCGATTGGGGTATGACATTTGTCTTATATCCGCCGCTATCGGGCAGCGGTAAGTTCCCGGGGCGGCCAACATAGTTCGAGTGAGTGCTGATGTTTGGAAACTCCTCACTCTTCGCCGGTCGCCCGGTTTTTTCGTTCCTATAGTGCGAGGCGTAGCTTCCCGAGAGGTCGCCGCTCACGATAGTCATTTCATAGGCGTCTTTATCCATGCTCAAGAGATAATCGACGGCCCACTCCGGCAAAATTCCCAGGTCTGGCCTCCCGCCCGTCATAGGCATGGGACGCGTGACGATACCCGTCTCCAATGGATCTCGCGGACTTTCTTCGAACTTTCTATATCTCGCTGAGAGCTCCGACTCGGATAGCTTTGCGCCAACATCGTAATTGGGAATGACGCGCGCTTTCTTTAGATAGGCAAGGTCCTGTGTTACATAAACGTCTGCGACTCCGTTCCACCAGAACACTTTTCTCCACCTGGTGTGGGCAGGCTGCGACATGCCCGCTTTGCTCCAAACACTGCGCCCACCTACGTCAATCTCGGCATCGTAAAATGCTGTGTGAGGCGAAGGGACCAAGTCGTCGTGTTTTCGATGTCGATCTCGATACGAACCGGCCGATTGGCGCCGTACGAGCGAAGCCCAAATCTAGCCGTCAAATGGGGATCGGGCTTTCCAGTGCTGTCGTTCAAGGGCCCGACGAACCACGCCTCACAGACCAACGCACCGGATAGCCACATATCGGGCCTTTGGTGATCCACCAATTTTCGAAGCGAAGTGGTCAGTGTCTGACCGTTTGATGAAAGAACCACAGAAGCGTCTAGGTTCGCAGGTAATTCGCACCGTTCCGTTGGAGCGTTTTCTTGCTTTGACTCAAGGTGAAGTGCGACTTCGTCCGTCGCCCCTTTGGCCAAGTGGGGAAAGATCGCTGTCAGCACTGCGTGTCTTAATGACCCGTCCGCATTGCGTGCTTTGACGTCCACCTTTAGCGGAATGCTATGTCCGGAAGCGTCTGATGCCGCTGGAGTGAACCCTTCAGGTATGTCACCCTTGGCAAATACTGCGCCGAACGTTGCCGGAACATTTTCTTCGATAGAGTCGGCTTCGTTCTTCACTGGATACACTACGATTGTTGAACTGCGCGACTGACTATGAAGGCCAACCGGCCAAAACAGCCAACAAGCCATAGAAAGAACGCAAAGCCGCTTCGACAACATACGAATTTCGCCTAACATCTGCATCTCGAGACTGTTTGCATCGACCTGGGCGGCAAATATAACTCGATGACTTGGATTCAGACACCGATTTCTCAGGGCGCAGTGCTCCTACAATCGGGCTATACGGCTTCTAGCTAAAAGTTCAGTGTGGTACTATTTTTGAAATGGTGAGGGGCCACCTCGGGCGTTCCTCGCTCGAAGAACCAGCGCAAACTTCGATTCAATTCAAACTGACGAGTGGCTCAGCTCTAGGCCTCTTGAGACACACCTCGGTAGGTAAAGATGGACAGCCCACTTCTCTCGGCGCCGGAAAGAAGACGATCCGACTTATACGCTGCGTCCTTGGCACTCTGCGCTTTATTGCTGTTCACGTATCTTGCACTTTGCATTCACCCGTTGGGCTTTTTTGGCGGAGGCTACGATGACGAACAGTACGTTCGCGCGGGCATCAACTGGATCGAGCATTTTCCGTATTTGGGAGACACGCACTGGGCGTTACGACATCCATTTAATCTGCTTTTGGCGCTAGCGTATTTGGTGTCCGGCGTGAGCCAAGAAGCCTCGGTAGTTGCGGGGGATGCACCAATATTTGCTTTGGTGGTCGTCACATTCTTGGCCATACGAATCACATTTGACACCGCCACCGCGTGTCTGACCTGTGTATTCGTCGCGTCACTCCCATTGATTGCGCGAGGTGCTGTTGCAATCGAACCAACAGAGCTTTTTCTGTCTGTAACGTCGCTCTGGTGCTTTGTGTTCTCGGCTAAAAAATCGGACAGCATGCTCTTGCTTGCGCTGAGCGGTGTTTTACTAGGATTGGCGTGGCAGACGCGCGAAACATCGGGCGCGCTCGTTTTGCTCTATGGTCTTTCGTTCGCATTCTTTCCGATATTTCCGCGAAAGAATTACGCCGTTTTGGCAGTGGCTGCGGCGGCGCCAATCTTGCTCGAAATGAGCTACTACTATGTGAGGGTAGGAGACATATTTTACCGATACCACGTTGACGCGAATCACATTCACCTTTCAAAAGCGGCACAAATGCTGAATCGAGGGGCCAACTATGGCCTTCCGCTTTTTAACCTCTCGGTAGCGAGATCGTGGCAACCGTCTGACGACTTTTTTCACGTAAACTGGATTGTCGATCCATATCTTAGTCTTTTTGCGAGTCCCAAGGCTGGCTTTGTTGCCTTGATCTCGCTGGTTGGGGTTGGAACGTGGAGGTGGAGCGAACGACCGTCTTTTCGGACACCATTGGGACTATTTCTTACCGCTGGTGTGATTTGGTTCCTCTTCGCCACTTATGTGCTCACTATCCGACCGGAGCCGAGGTATTACAGTTTCACATTCTATTCCGCGTCGCTCATCGCGGCGTCGGGACTCGTGAACCTTTTTCGGCGCAGATTCCATTTGCTGGCGGCCGCACTTTTCGTCGGCCTAGTGTCAAGCAACTTCGTTTTTGTCGACCTCGGAGAGCGGAATCAGGAAGCTTATGATTTAGTTGCGTATCTGCGATCGCACCAGACAGGCATTTTTATTCCGAAGGAGTTGAGCGCACAGTTCGATGTGGGCCATCGCGACGCCAGACTAGTATCGTATCTTCTAAGCCAACCGAAGAAAGGCGCGCTGGTACTTGGGCTAAAAAAGAGTTGTCCCGCGGAGTCCACGTGGTGTAGCGCATCTGAACCGAGCGCCGTGTCGATCGTTCTTAAGTCAGCGGGACTTGAAAAATTTTTTTCAGAAAGAGCGTGGCAGCGAATTGAGCGCCGCCGATCTGTAGCGATACTAACTGAGACACAGTGATATCGCGGAAACACGCTCCCTATGGAACTTATACGGGAGAATGCACCTTGGCCCGCAGTAGGACTAGGGGCCGGGAGCGATGCCGATAAATGCGGAACTGACCTTTTGGCTTTCTGAAACTTGGACCCTAAGTGTCAGGCTCTCGGTACGTAATTGCACATTAGTGGGAGAAACCCACCCTAGCCCTGAAGCTCAATCGGATCTGACAGAAGACAGTATTTGATTGCCACAATTGGGTTCGAGGACCAAAGTTTGACCAATCTACGGTCCGTGATTATTGAAGCCTCCTGGTATTGGTGGTTACCACCCTCGGACTCGAGTTTTACGGAAGAGTCGCCATTCGCGCCCTTTCGTATAAGTGGCAATCAAATTCCGGAATCGCCCTCGCTTTGGGCATTGGAACTTACCTAGTAGCAGTCGCGCCACTTGAAACAAATTGTCTCGCAAGCGCTCCGCTTCTGATTGGCATCGTGTGTGTTGGCTGTGCAGGTCAGATCGCGCTACTCCACCACCACCGGAGAGCGGAATTCCATCCCCGCTGGAGCATTGGCGCCGTCATACTATTTTTCGTCTTTTTCGCTTTTCTCGTTCTCTTTCTGATCAATGGGGCTGTCTGGACATATACAGACATCGACGATCGCATGGGTTATCTGGTTTTCCCTGTGCGAATTCTCGAGCAGGGTTGCATTGGACGCGATCCCTTTCAGTTCCGCAGAATCGAATCGGGTTTGGGAAGCGGTGGGGCGTACATTTACGCCATATTCAAGGCGATGCTCCCAGTCCGTCAAACCAGATTAGCCGATTTGGGCGTCGGAGCGATCTGCCTGTTGTTGCTCGTGGGGGAGCATTGTCAAGAGCTAAAACTCAATCGAGTAAAACAGGCAATCGCGCTCCTAGTGGCATTGTGGTTCATCGCTTTCAGCCCCGTGATTAATAATACGCCGGAAACTTTAGGGAAGGCACTCCTTTACGCACTGATGCGAGTGCCGACGAAGTCCTATTCTGATCCACCACACCTCAAACGAGGCATTCTGCTCTCAGTCCTCCTTGCTGCACTTGTTCTTCTAAAAACGACGTATCTTCCGGCAGCGGCGGCGGTCGTGGCCGGCTTTTACATATCAGCTCTAGTTGAAGGGCCGCGTCCTCTGGTTCTTTTAGAAGCCGTCGGCTTTGCATTCTGCACGTTCGGCTTCTTGCTTCCATGGATGGCTGTTAGCCACCAAATCTCGAATACATTTTGGTACCCGATTCTCGGCTCTGGCACATTGGATCGAACCGAAGGTGCCGAATTTGCCAGTCTCGCGGGGTTTGTCCACAATGCCAGCGCGCTGGCGATCATCATGCTTCCCGCAATTAGCATCGGTTACGAGCGTTGGAAGCAAGATTCGAGCTGTCGGCTCGTTTGGGTTTCAATTCCCGTAGCCACATTTGTGTTCGTCACGATCACGCAAATCAAGTTTACTATCTTCGGCTATCGCTATGGCGAAATGGGCGCAGCCACGCTGTTTTTGTTCTATACGCCTATCTCTCTTACAGCCGAATTTCGGGGCCGTCGAATTGCGTCGGTGGTCGCCGGCCTACAGGTGTTTGTGGGGCTATTGCTATTTACAAGCCATACACAGGACCATCGCTGGTTCTCTGATGGCCAACTCGTCAGATTGGCTGAAGGTAGTTCCCAATCAGGAGAGTCAGTCGATTCTGATGCCACCGTCCGATTTCAGCTCGCGATACCTCCTCGGCGAAAATTTGTTGCGCTCGTCACTCGTCCTTTTCGACTAAATTTTGACCGAAACGAAATCGCAGTGATGGACTGGCCAGCCATGATGGGACCTGCTGGTATGCCGTCGCAATTTGATCCGCTAAGTTGGAAGAACTACCTCTTGAAAAACGATTACTGGTACTTGGTCTATTCATTTGGTGATGGCGCTGGATATCCGGATAGGCGAGTTACACGAGACTTATCGCTTTCGAGCTTCAGTAAGTACCAAAGACGGCTTCTGACAAGATTTCGAGCTATAAATCACATATTTTCCTCATTTAAACGGTGCACCCGACCCATGTACGAGGATAAATCTGTCGCAGTCATTGATCTGCGATTGGTCACTGACCGCTGCGTCGAATCGAATATTCTAGATCGAACTGGAGAATAGGAGACATGCGACTCCGCATGATCGTGACGCGAGTCTCGACATAGTGGTCGTGAAACTTCACTTTTTATATTGCACAATTTGGATTTCGCACTGCCATGGCCCTTGAAGATCTCGATTGATTTGGCAGTGTGTACGTAAAGACTGTTCTGGATTCAAAAGGTCTTTCAGGCCATTTCCGAAACCGCTGAGCTGCTGCGTTTTGAAGACGCCGAGTTAGGTGTTTTTATGGAACCGGCAGCAGCTCATTGCCGACTTTAAGCGCGCTGAACAGATTCGGACAAAAGTTTTGGTTTGGCCGAAAGCATCACTCCTTGCGGCTCGGTTCCACCCTGCCTCTGACGCCCAACAATAGTTGGCAATCGACGGCAAAAACCGTCCGCACGCGGTGAGTATGCTGCTTCGAAGTTGTTGTTGTGACACTTCTGTGACACTCTATTTGGATGAGTGAAGCGGAAGTTCAACTCGATAAATCTGTACAGCCGGATTTGAGGACGACGCACGCGACCGATAGCGGTCAAGTTGGCGAAACCAACTTGCGCACAACTATTTCGGCGACTGACGAGCTTGCTTCACTCGAAGCGCTCATATTCGAATGGGCGTCCAGCGCTGGAGTAGAAATTTCATCAAAAATTGGAGTCATAGGTCCCATTGCAGTTCGCCCATATAGCCGTCTCTATAAAGTGGAGTTCGGCGACGGTGCCAGGCCAATGGCAGCGAAAGTATGCCTCGACAACCGAACACCAGATGTGAAATTCGCTATTCAGCAATTTGGTGAAATGCTTCGCTTCCACGACAAGATGTCTAGCGACCCAACGCTTCGAGTTGTCCAACCTTTGGCGGTATTTCCGCCCCACGGGACAATCCTTATGCAGTGGATTGACGGCGACCCTCTAATCGAGTTGCTGCTGCGCAAGTCGCTTGACACCAGAGCACTCCTTGGTTGCATGCGGCGCGCCGGCAACTGGCTTCGCTGCTTCCATAAGGCGGGTCCTCTAAGGATGTGCCCGCCATTGGAACCCGACTTGAGACGCGACCTGGCCGAATTGACAGCTTCGGTACTTCGCGAGCGCATCACCAATCCGAGCATTCAGTCAGCGCTGAACGCACTTACGGTATCTGTTCCAATAGTCTGCGGTCGCGACACTGCAAGAAGCTGGCTTCACGGAGATTTTCAAGCAAGTAACATAATGTTTTCTCAGGGAGTCGTTTACGGCTTAGACACGGCCTTCTCGAAGGAAGGGATTGGGCTATCCGACGCAGCTCACTTACTTAATGAGATCGAAAAAATTGCCCGAATGCCCAAGGGCTTTCACCTCCTTCAAAAGCTTCCGGAAATGACAAGCGCGTTCGAAGAAGGTTATTTCGCCGAGGTTAACGACGATATTAGGTACGCTTTGGACTGGTTCAGAACTCTCGATAACCTAAGGTTTCTCGTTAGGCATATCGGTCACACCAAGTCGTTTGCCCATAGGTGGTACCTGACGTTTATCTTTGGTATTGCATTATCGCGCTCCGTTCGGACATTGAATTCGAAGGTACCAAGCCATGGAATCAAGTAGCGTGAGGACTACTGACGCCAGCTATCGTAAGACATTTGCGGCCTCAGGTGATGCTTCAAATTATGACGAGAGGGTCTACGCACCTGGTTCGAGTGCGGACTTGCTCTGGCAAGTGGAAGCGCCCATCCTGCGAAGAGAAGCAGAAGCAGCCATTCAAGGTAAGAAGGATGTTTCCTACCTAGACTTCGCCTGCGGAACTGGCCGCGTAATTTCTCTCCTCGAGGATCTTGGAGAAACTGCGACTGGTATCGACATATCGCCACACATGCTGGAGCGAGCCAAGTTGAAATGTCACAAGGCCAAATTCATTAACACCGACATCACCGCAGCTGGAGCACCCATAGAGGGTCAGTACGATCTCATAACTTCGTTTCGTTTTCTCACGAACGCAGAGGATGATTTGCGCCAAGCCGCGCTTGCAAGACTACGCGACAGGCTGAAGGAAGATGGCGTTCTAATTGTGAACACACACAGCAATCCCTGGAGCTACCGAGCCTTTCTCCTACCGTACCACTGGCTAAAAGACCGCCTAAATTCGCGCCCGCTGTTCGGCTATTTGTCAAATCGCAAGGCGCGGCATCTTTTACTCTCAGCCGGCTTCAAGGTTGAAAAAGTGATCGGGGTAGGTTTTGTGCCCGAAAAACTGCTTCCACTACTTCCTTATGGTCTTGCGCATCGGATGGAAAATTCTCTGGCGGGTAAAAGTTTTGTGCAAAGTTTCGGGCTCAATCAAATATTCGTATGTACTAGAGCCTAGATGCTACCAAATTTCCTGCCCAAAATTCACGCCCATCCACGCATTCGCGCCTTAGCCCTTGCTGAGCGCTCCCGTTAGTGAGCCGACAAAGTGAGCGCAAGACTGTCACAAATATCTTCTAAAAATGGTGTGCAGCGACAAGCGGCCATACGAGCCACCGCACGGTCCACGCCGGCGGTTGAGACCAAGCTGGGCATTGGGATTCTGAGAGTGACAACCGACATAGAGTTTGGCCCTCAAGCTTACATCATCGGCGTGGAC
>Ga0265338_10009744_pt1 | contig 11395 bp, 6 predicted proteins | sample 42126metaG_FD_193579 | JGI IMG/M metagenome (GOLD analysis project Ga0265338, IMG submission 193579) | Rhizosphere microbial communities from Carex aquatilis grown in University of Washington, Seatle, WA, United States - 4-21-26 metaG | ecosystem: Host-associated > Plants > Roots > Rhizosphere >... | reverse complement strand
ACCCCCCCCCCCCCGGGCGGCCCCTACCGCCCCCCCCCCCCCGGCCCCCCGCCCCCGCCGCCCCCCCCCCCCCCCCCCCCCCCCCCGGGGGGGGGGGGGGGGGGGGGGGGGGATGTCGGTCGCCTACACCTGCCAGCGGTCACCCTGAAGAACGTGCGACCGTGAGCGGGGGCCCCAGTAAGGAGGCCTTTCCATGGTTCAGCTTGAGAAGCCGGGATTCGACACCGCCGCGTTCCTCGCCAATGCCGGGTTGGGCAGGAGAATCATCCACCTGGCGCAAAAGGAAACCTTCTTTTCTCAGGGAGATCCCGCCGACTCGGTCTATTATCTTCAGGCCGGCCGTGCCAGGGTCACCGTGGTCTCCCCATCCGGGAAGGAAGCTACCATCACGCTGCTCTCTGACGGGGACTTCGTTGGAGAGGAGGCGCTCGCCGCAATCGCCGGTCGGCGCCTGGCAACAGCCACTGCCATCACCCCCTGCACCACTCTCAGAATCAGCCGCGAAGAAATGATCCGCGTCATGCACGTGGAGCACTCCTTCTCTGACCTGTTCTTGAAGGTCATCCTTGAACGAAGCATGCGCATTCAGGCCGACCTCGTCGATCAGCTCTTCAACTCCAGTGAAAAACGCCTCGCCCGGATACTCGTTCTGATGGCGGAATTCGGCAAGCCTGGCGAACCCGAACAATACATTCCCAAAATCTCCCAGGAAACCCTCGCGGAAATGATCGGCACCACCCGCTCCCGCGTCAGCTTCTTCATGAATCGATTTCGCAAACTCGGGTTCATCGAGTACGACGGGCACATCAAGGTTCACCGGTCGCTGTTGAACGTGGTTCTGCACGACCAGTTCACCCCGCAAAAACCCGAGCGGCCAATCCGTTCAGCCAGGCTGCGCAATTCCTCAATGCAGGCCGGCCGTCAGCGCTAGAGCCTAGCCTTTGATCCTGCCGTTGCTCCTGCCGTTGCTCCTGCCTTTGCCGTTGCCTTTGCCCTTGCCTTTCCTTCCGTCATTCCCCGCAGGGAATCTTCAAGCGGTCATCCCCGGGAATCTTCAAGCGGAGGGAGCAGGGGCCTTCAGGCCCCTGAATACAGCGAACAAAATCGGAGGCCTTCAGGCCCGGGCCTCTTCCGCCGCGTGCCCCAGGTCCCAATAATCGTTCCCAACCACGCTGACGGACCGGGGGCACCCTCAACTGGATAAAACTCTGTATGAGACCAGGGCCACCCGCCCAGGTCGGCAGTATTGGAAAAGGAAGATGCCGCAACCGCTGGTCCTGAGCCAATGTGTCCATCTATGCCGCTGGCCGGTCATTGCTGGCCGCCCGCTTGGCATGGGCCCTGCGGGAAGCCGGGGGTATAGCACTCCGTGAATGTCAGCGATGCCCCGTTCGATGTCTCTGTGATCGGAGGCGTGGTCGACGTCAGGCTCAGGTTATTGGACTCGCCGCTGACGCCACCGACGGTATAAAAGGGCAAGGTTCCCGATGCATAGGAAATACGGTCGACCACCACAAGGGTTGATCCCGGGTTGAAGACGGCCTCATCGGAACTGCTTCCGTCTCCAAAGACATTGAAATCCATCTCCTGCCAGGCTTCCTTAGCGCCGGTAATGGGATTGCCGCTGGCCACGGCGTAGAAGGTATTCCCGATCCCGATGGCGACAATGTCGTCGGTGGGGTTACCGAAAACACCGCCGATGGAGCCGACGAGTCTCATATTGGCTAAGTCGCCGATTGTCACCCGGGGGGTGTTTACCGTATGGCTGTTTCTAAAGCAACCACCGTCCCCGCTATTGTCCGATCTCCATCCAGCCGGACATGAATTCCCATAGTTTCGCAGCCAGTATTGGATCAGCGCGTGACTCTCAGAAGAGTCGTAAACAAATTGCACCCAGCCTTGACAGGAATAATGCTGATAGCCGCAGGTTGGAGTTTGGAAGAGATTGGTGTTGAGCTGCAGCGAGAAGGAGTTGCGGTTCCCGCCGCTTTCCTCGCTGGTTACCCCTTTCACGCTTTCAAATGACCCCTCGGCCTGCAATATGGAATTGGATTGCACTCCCAGGATGACGTCCTCTTCAAAGCCCACGAGTTGTGGTTGGACTACGCTTTCCTCGGCGTCGCTGTCTTGCTGGGCAATCGCAGCACTGTACGCAGCTCCGCACGGAATCACCTGCCACCGTAGCTCCGGATAGGTGGCTTTGGAGCAGGCCTCCTGGGGCAGCGGAATTTCCAGAATGTACTGGCGCCAGACCGCCGGCGTGAGGAGGAACGGACCGATACCCGGATACGCCGATTCCACAGCAAGCTTGGCCTGCGGCTCTTCCGGAGCCGGCGCCCTTTGCGCCTGGTCGGCGATCCCGGTTGTCGCCGACTGACCGGTAAGTGTCGAAACAGTGCTCAGCGCCAGCGCCGCAAGCATCGCGCACGACTTTATACTTGCGCTCGCGATCAGGCCAATTCGGTTCGGTCGCGAAAGCTCGCCCTTCCTCGGCGCCAGGGTAATGGTTGGGTTCAACAATCGGACCGCAGGGACACACGTAAATGCAAAATGGTTCCACCTTTGATTGAACATAAGACCTCTCCTCCAATTCAGCGAACACACTCGGTGTCGCTTTGTGTGGATCGTTTCAACATCCCGGAAATCCTCGATAGGGAAGGACAACGTCAGATTTCTGCGGCGCCGGGATCGATCGTCGAGCAGCTTCGGAAACCTGTTGCCTGTTCGAGCCAGATAATGCGTTTCCGCGACGTTGGTTTCAATAGCGGCCACCTGTCGGGAAACTTAATTTTTCCTGTTCCCCTCAAACGCAAGACTCCATTGGAGATGTCTCTCGAATCCGCAAACGGTGTAGAATCTCAGCACTCGGGCAAGGTGCAAGGGGTGCGGCTGTGGGATCAAGCTCGACCGTGACGCAGGACACCATTCGGTTCGGAGAGGGCTTCGAGGTCGATCCGCGAGCTCTTGAGCTGCGATACATTGGCCGCGCCCTGAAGCTTGAGCGCATCCCGCTGCAGGTCCTGCTCATTTTGATTGAGCACAAGGGGGAGCTGGTCACCCGTGAGGAAATTGCCGAGAAGATCTGGGGCAAAGACGCCTTCCTGGATACGGACAACAGCATCAACGGAGCCATCCGCAAAATCCGCCAGGTATTGAAGGACGATTCACAGGAGCCGCGCTATGTGCAAACCCTCTCGGGCAGAGGCTATCGGTTCATTGCGCCTGTTTTGGATGTTGAACTGCAAACGCCCTCGCCCGCCGGCCCCGAATCTGCGCTCCCCCAGGAAGCTGAACCAGCAACGACCCCGGTAAAGCCGATTTCCGAGGAATGGCGTGGCAAAGCGGACGCCGCGCCTCCGGCGGCTGCGTTTAGACCCTGGCGGCGATTTCGATGGTTCGCTTTCCTTGTTTCCTGTTGTGCAATTGGCATTACCGCCTGGATCGGATGGACGCACTTCTATGGCGCCGGTGCGGCTCACCCCATTCGCTCCATCGCCGTGCTCCCCCTTCAGAATCTCTCCGGCGATCCAGCTCAGGAGTACTTCTCCGACGGCATGACAGACGAACTGATCACTGAATTGTCGCGAATCCAATCTCTGAAGGTGATTTCGCACACCTCCGTGATGGAATACAAAGGCACCAGAAAGCACCTGCCGCAAATCGCCCGCGAACTGGGCGTCGATGGCATCCTCGAGGGTTCCGTCATTCGCGAGAATGACCAGGTCCGCGTGACCGTACAGTTGCTTGATGGTCCCAATGACCGCCACATCTGGAGCGAATCGTACGAGCGCCCCTTGCACGGGATTCTGAACCTGCAGAAAGAAGTGGCCGAGACGGTCGCCCGGCAAATTCGCATCACCTTGACTCCCGAGCAGCAAGTCAGGCTCAATGCAAAGCGCACAGTGGATCCAGAGGCTTATGAAAACTATCTGAGAGGGCGCTATTTCCTCTCAACCCAGTTCACCATGGAGCAGCCGCTCCTCCAGGCAAAAAGCTACTTCGAACAGTCCATCCACAAGGATCCCGGCTTTGCCCCGGCTTACTCGGGTTTGGCTGACGCTTACCTCTACTTGGCACTCTTCCACGCTGTTCCCGAGCAGGCCGGCTTTCAATCTGCGCGGGAAGCGCTGCACAAGGCCTTGCAACTCGATGACAGCATCGGCGAAGCGCACGATACGCTTGGCGTGATCGGTTGGCGGCGTGACTGGGATTGGGAAGCAGCCGAACGGGAATTTGACCGGGCGATTGCCCTGGCCCCCAGCTACCCTTGCGCCCATGAAGATCGCGCTGAGTTTCTTGCCTTTCTCGGCCGGCGCCCTGAGGCCCTCGCTGAGATGACCAGGATCAACCAGATCGATTTCGGCCCGGGCGCCGCCATGACTGAAGCCGGTATTTATATTCAGCTTCGCGACTATCGCAATCTGTTGGAAGCAAGCAAAAGAGGAGTAGCGTCGAATCCTAACGAGTGGTTGGAACACTACAATCTCGGCATCGCCTATCAAGGCGCCGGGAAGCTGCCGGAAGCGATCTCGGAGTATCGAAAAGCCGTCGAGTTGTCGAATGGCGATCAGGACACCAGAGCTTCGCTCGCGCACGCGCTTGCAGCCGTTGGAAACAGAGCTGAGGCAGAAAAGATCCTTCGAGACCTGGACCGCAGATCGAAGAATAGCTACGTCTCGCCGTATATCCTTGCCACCATCTACGCTGGTCTCGGCGAAAAGGACAAGGCATTTCAGTATTTGGAAAAGGCGTACGACGAGAGATCGCTCGACATTTCGTGGCACCTCAAGGCCGACTTGCGAATAGACAACCTCCGCTCCGACCCCAGATTTCAGGATTTGGCAAGGCGCGTCCAGCTTCCGCAATAAAGTGAACTCTTCCGATTGCACGGATCTCGGTCCCTCGCGGGTGCCCCAGCTCCCAATGCTTGTCCCCAACCACGCTGAGGGTGCCCCGGCCCCTCGCCCGGAACGCCCCTTCCGGCAGCCGCACGATTACGATTTCAACGAATCGGAGCACGAGAAATTGAGGGCGCGAGAAATTTGTGGAGAAGCTGCGCTATATTCATCGCCATCCTGTGCGGAGTGGGCCGGTTGCGAAACCGCAAGGGCCACCCGCCCATTCGGGCAAGAAATATCGTTTGCACTTGTTCCATAGAATGGAATAGAGTTTTCGACAATCGGAATTCCCAGAGTTACGGCTGGCGAGCTTCCCATCGATCTTCCTTCCCCCGCATCGTCTTGGTTATGCCCAAACTTCTGTAGCCGGAGGTAGTATGTCTCGTGAGACTTGGTTTGGTGCAGTGTTGATCGTGTTGCTTTCTTTGCTTAGTGCATCCATCGGGCTCGTGGCGCAGACTCCGGCGCTCACGCTGCATCCAGGCCTCACCGTGGATTACAGCGTCTACGACGCAATCAACTCCTCCGGCCAGTTCCAGGGCGACTACGAATTCATCAACAGCGTGACCTCGGTCTCCGGGGCCAGCTATCAGTTCAGTTTTCTGTTAACTCTGGCGTCACCCTATGGCGGCAGCCAGACGGTGTTGGCACCCGACAGAAAGAATGGCACCACGATTCGCGCGTTTTGGCCCCCTGGCGACACGACGGCCAAGGGCTATGTGAGCTATCTAACCCTCTCCGATGCGACCTTTGCCGATGTGAAGGCCGGGAAAGAAACAGTCCTTCACTACGACTCAGGCGAGGATCAGCGCACGTTAACTAAGGTGGGCGTAGAGGATCTCAAGACGCTGATCAATGAGCGCCCCGCGGTTCTTCACACCATCAAGGTCAAGGGCGCGGCGGGCGGCACATTCTGGATCCTCGACAATGCTGGATTGCCGATGGTGGTGAAGGGCGAAACCAAATCGTGGCGATTCATGGCCACGTCCATCCGCGACTCTGGCTCGGCGGGAGGGCAAGTTGTATCCGCCTTGAAGCAGACCGGCGAAGCTACAACGCACGACATACTCTTCGCGCTGGGTTCCGCGAATCTCGCCAATGAAACAAAGCCTGTTCTCGACAGCGTGGTGCAATATCTCAAGGCCAATCCCAAGGTCCATATCGAGATTCAGGGACATACCGACAACCTTGGCGGCGCCGACTTCAATCTTGCGCTTTCGCAAAAACGCGCCGATGCGGTGAAGGCGTACGTCACTGCCGGGGGCGTCAATGCGGCAAGGCTGGTGGCCAAGGGTTATGGGCTCACTGTGCCAGTGGCCGACAATACCACGCCGGAAGGTCGCGCGCGCAATCGCCGCGTAGTGTTCAAAGCTTTGTAGCCGGCCAGGGCAGTGGCCGCATATTTTCGGCAGGGGATAACGGATTTTTGCTTCAAAATGCTGTGTGATTGATACAATCGCGGCTATCCCCCTCATGTGGATGAAGATCCCCGCTTCCCTAAGCTCTCATAGGCATTTCTTGTTTCCGGGCCCGATGGAGGAATCTTCGATGAGACTCAGGCGCCTCTTTGTGCGCACGACTGTTATGTCGCTGGCGCTTACTCTTGTGTTTGGCGGCGCCGCGTTCGCGCAAAATCCAGCCCCGCCCAGTCCCCAGCCAACTCCCGCTCCGAGCCCGGCACCAAGCCCGTCACCCAGCCCGTCGCCGGAACCGAGCATATTCGACACGCCGGGGGCGGAAATCTTTGACCAGCCGCAGCCGCTGAACTTAGGTGCGGGTACTCCGAGCCCATCGCCCAGCCCGACTCCGCCCGACGGTCCCTTCAAATCGCCACTGACCGGCGACCTTGGGGGACCAGCTGAGGCGTCGCAATTTTCTTCTTTGGTCGATGCATACCACGCGATGATCCAGGCGCAGATCAATCTCGCAGCCGCTCAGGCTTGCCAAAGCGGAATAGCTGAGGCCATGAAGGCACTGACAGAAGCTACGAGTAATTTCGATATACGGATGCAGGGGTACATCCGGTCATTTAGCGAATACAACGGAGCAGGCCAAGACGGTCCTGGCGAAGGGAGGATTATTCTTGGCCGTTATAACCAGATGGACGCTATGTATGGTCCTACCGGTTACCCCAAGTCACCTGAACAGCAGAAGACCTACGAAAGCGCTGTAGGCCAAGTGACGGCGGCGGTTGTCAAGGCGGATAAAAAACCTTATACCGCCGGTAGCTGCCCGGCCACGCCGGCGGCAAAAGGGCCTTCGTTGAAGCATCCCGTGCCGCCACCTCCCGGCGGCGGAGCACCGCCGGCCAGCGCACCACACAACATTCCCGGTGACGCTCCCAGGACCCCCGCAGAGGCGCTTCCCTGTTGGGTCGATCAGGGAGCCAAAGCTCTGGTGCAACCGGTCTTTCTTGTGCCGGAGGGTTCGGCTTCTCCCGATCTATTCAACTCCGAAACGCCGCATGCTGGCATTCCCGGCGGCGCCACGTTCACGCGCGGCACTGACGGCTCCTGGACCAACGATGCAAGTGGTGCGCCCGTTCCAAACTCCTCGCTCGTTCCAAACGGAAGCCAACCCGATCCCCTCTTCCCTGGAAACGGGGACCGGCGGTTCTCGCATGGCTTTACGGCAGAACCGGCGGCGGTCACAAAACTGGTTCGCATTCCCTGCCCGCCGCCGGCTCAGGACGCCGCGCAGGGGCCAAACCCTCCGAAACCTCAACCGCCGCCGCCGGTCAATGGAGGCCAGTTGGTCAGCACCCTCGTCGGCATCATTGTGCCTGCAGACACGCGGCCGGGAGACCAGATATCGGCAACGGTAGTCACCAGTCCACAAGCGTATGACGGAGTGCCCGGCTTGCGTGTGGTGCAGGTGACCCTGCCGCTGGCGAAAGACGCGCAGGGCACTGCGACGCTCAGCGGCTTGGTTGTCGAAACAGGCGACAAGAAGCCGCAATCCGCGGAGAGACCCTTGCTTGTTCAGGTGGCAAAGGATGCTCAAAAAGTCGATTTCGCTTTGCAGCGCCTCGGCGAAGATAACCCTCGTTCCGGGGTTGCCGAAGCCGCAAAGAATGCAGTTTCTTATCCGATCATGGCTCGGGATGTCGGATCCAGCATTCCGGCTTCGTCTGGTAAGGCGAGTGATTACACCACGCCGCCCGTTTACAGCGATGGCGCGCTCCAGGTGATCCACGGGCCGGTAAGCGGAGACAGCAAGGCAACGCAAGTGCTGGTGGACAATCAGCCGGGAAAGATTGTTGCTGAGAGCCCGCGTGCGCTCTACTTCAAGCTGCCGGACAATACCGCACCCGGCGCGCACACGGTCACCTTGAAAGAAGGCGCGCAGCCGTTGACGTCGTTCCATGTCGCAGTGGTCAGTCTCAAGCTCAGCGCAGATCAGTTGGTTCTGAAGCGAGGGCAGTCGACCGCATTTCACGCAACGATTCTTGGCGCCGATTCCCTGCCACCCTCGGCGTGGCATGCAGGCGTGGAGAGCGATCTGATCGACCCAAAGGAAGTTGCAGCTCTGGCGCCTGCCGGCGCCCTGAAGGCGGAGAAACCGGGGCTGATTGCCATGAAGATCGAAAACAAGTCGAAAGATACGGTGCAGCTTACCGACGCGAAGGGTAATCAAATTACTAATTTGCTGGGCAAGGAGAGCTTTGCCGGTGGACCGTACACCTTTGACGGCAAGCTCAAGTCAGTGCGAGACGGAAATTTCAATATCGACGTGCGCGTGGTGCCCTTGCTGGCGCCGATTGCCGGAGAACTGGCAGAAGCGGCGACTAATCCCTCAAGTGCGTCAGAGCCGGAAGAAGCAGGGCCATTGAGCGAACCCGTTGCTGGCGCACCACCCCCATTTACAACTCCCGAGGAACTTCCTCATCTGGTCGCATACTTCACTGCGGCCACCGGGACCCTGCATGTACGCGATGCCGAGCATTTCTCTCAGCGCATTACAGAAGGCAAGTTCCCGGTCCAATGGAAACCGGGTGAATCATCCGCCCAGGTACTTGGCGACGATGGCGGCAAAGCTTCTGCCCCTGTTGCTCTTGACAAAGCGAGTGATGCGCCACCCGCCAAGCCCGAAATTGGCGATGTCAAATATCTGGATGAGAGCGCAATTCTCAAGGTCGACCAAGACCCCGGGGGCTGCGGATTCTATATTGCGAACGGAAACAAGTGGGGCCTCCGAGAGGTCCGCCGCCATTACACCTACCTCGGTGGCACGGGCGATGAGTCCGGCACCGAGACCTTCTCCGCCGTGCACCGCGACTACTATTACCGGAATATGAATGACTGCACAGGCTTAGCCGGAGTCAAAGACGGCCCGGGTACATGGACTCTTACCGTCGGCTCCTGGCCAAAGCCGTGATCCGCATTCTACGGATGGCGGGTGGCCCCGATCCCGACTCTTCCTAACCAGGATGAGGGTGCCCCCGGTCCCTCGCCTTTGGGGACTGGGGAGCGATGCGATCAACCAACGCTGACAACTGACAACTGAAGACTGTTATACGCTTATCTCTTTTTATTCTAACAAGTTAGCCTCTATTCTGGCGTGCTAGCCAGATTCTGCCCCTGAACGCACCATTTATTGTGCGGAACTGGGCCCCGCCGCCGAGCGGAAAAGGCGAATCTTAGGCGAAAACAACCGCCTTCTTGCCTGCCCAGCTCCGCCAGCCCTGCCACTCCGCTGCCTCACACCCGTGTCCGCCATCACATCCAGCGTCCCGGAATCCGGGTTATAGTCAATCCAACGGTCGAACCGCGCCCGCCACCCGGCGGGCGTAGTCCTTACGCCGCAACGGAGCCCGGAAATGCCCACCGCACCCAGCCCGAAACAACCCCGGAAACCCCGGCAGCCAAGGTGCGCAATTCACTGCATTTTTTGCTCGTAACTTAATCATTCCATAAGACATACCCGTTTTTTATTTTCGTGCTTTTCTATTCCCTGGTCCCTGATCCCTGCCTTCCTCACATCTTGTCCATGTGCCGGAAACCGTCGCTGGCCACCAGCAGCCCGGCGAACAGCAGCAGGTTGTAACTGGCGTGAACCAAGGTACTTGCGGCCAGCGAGCGCGTGCTAAGCCGTACCCAGCACAGCACCAGGCTCACGCACACCAGCAGGACGAACGGCCCAAACGAGTAGCCCGTCTGCGGCGCATGCATGAAAGCAAAGGGGATAGACGTCAGCACCGATCCCGCTACCATGGCCGGCAGTGACCACCGCGTTCTGCCCTCCCCATCCGGGTCCCGCGGCGGCAGGTGCCGGATGCGCTCAACCGACCAGTCCCAAGCCGTGCACAGGGCCGGCAGCAGGAAGCCGCGGAAGCCCAGCTCCTCAAAGAACGGCGCCAGCGTGATTCCAAACAGGAACAGCAGCCACGCCGCCCCCGGCATCTTGAAGATCTGGTCGATGGGCGCTTCCTTGGGCCCGGGAAGCAGCACAGCGTCAATAAAAGCCAGCACAATGCATGCAACCACTGCACTTAGCAGCAACCACCAGCGCTCAAAGGCGGCGCGGACGCGCCACTCCACCCCGCGGAAGAAGCCGGTGTGCCAGATGAGCGGAAAAATGAGCAGGCAGCCCAGGAACGTGAAGCAGTACCAGGCCACCTGGCTGCCCAGCGTGTAGTGGATGTCGGTAAGTGCCTGATTGACAGTGGTTACGCCGTAAAGATGAAAGTGGAGAGCGAGGGCGGTGACCCCGCCGGCGCAGGCGAACCCCAGGCCCATCAGCAGGCCCACCAGAAAAAGATCGAGCACGTTGGGGAAGCGCGGCGGGTGGAAGGGATGCGGGGTGTAGGTGAGGATGGGCGGCTCGGGAGGCTGGGCGTCCGCCCAGGCCTCCAGGACCGGGAGACCCAGGTCACCCACATCGTCTGGGGTTAAGTCGTTGGTTTCAGGGGAGTCGCCGGGTTGCGGATCGGGCGGCGTGCTCATGCGCGCACCGGCTTTCCGTTGAGAGAGGACTTCCTGGGTCGTCCGGCCTTCGCCGATGACGAGGCCTTTGCCCCGGGGCCGGCTGCCTTGGAAGCAACCGCAGATCCTTCGCTCCGCTCAGGATGACAGCTCTCAGTGATGTTCTCTTCGCCGGGTTCGGGCTCAGTGTGCAGCGGCTCCAGACGGCCCTTGGCGCTCGTGTAATAGCGGCGGAGGAACTGGCCGGTGAACGAGCCCTCAGTCTGCGCCACGCGCGCGGGGCGGCCTTCGGCAACGAGGCGTCCGCCGTTCTCGCCGCCTTCAGGGCCAAGGTCGATGATCCAGTCGGCGTTGCGGATCACGTCAAGGTTGTGCTCAATGATGATGACGGAGTTGCCGAGATCGGTGAGCCGGTGAAGCACCTCCAGCAGCTTGCGCACATCGTCGAAATGCAGGCCGGTGGTGGGCTCGTCGAGCAGGTAGAGCGTGCGTCCGGTCTGGCGCTTGGAGAGCTCGCGCGCCAGCTTCATGCGCTGGGCCTCGCCGCCGCTGAGCGTGGTGGCGGACTGCCCC
>Ga0265338_10009743_pt1 | contig 11397 bp, 11 predicted proteins | sample 42126metaG_FD_193579 | JGI IMG/M metagenome (GOLD analysis project Ga0265338, IMG submission 193579) | Rhizosphere microbial communities from Carex aquatilis grown in University of Washington, Seatle, WA, United States - 4-21-26 metaG | ecosystem: Host-associated > Plants > Roots > Rhizosphere... | reverse complement strand
GCTGCGCCAGGGCGTGTGAATCGTGCCGATCGTTTGCATTGTCAGGCTCTGCGACATGCTGGGAACCTTCGCTCTGTCGGGCGCGAGGCTTGTCACACGTGCAGCAGATTGGCCAGCACGATCTCACGCCAGATGCGGCTCGGCGTCACCCACTGATCCGGCGCATTGTAATTGCCGCAGAGGATGGCAACGGCAAGCCCGGCGTCGGGCATCAGCCAAAGTCGCTGGCCGCCATTGCCGAACGCGGCCACCCAGCGGCGAGGATCCGCAAGCGCCGGCGTGGAGCCCATGCCGAGATACCATAAGCGGCCATAGTCCATGCCAACCATATTGCCGCCGCTTATCGGAATCGTGGGCTTGAACGATGCGTCCAGCCATGGGCGCGACACGATTTGCCGATCGTCCCACTGGCCGTGTGCCAGCACCATCGTGCCGAGCCGCAGCAGGTCGCGCGGCCGCAGGCGCAACCCCGAGGCAGCGGAGGCGACCCCGTCGCTTCCCTCGGCCCAACCAAACGTGTCGATGCCGAGCGGCGCGAACAATGCCTGGCGGGCGAACTCCTGCAACTTCATCCCGGCGCCGCGCGCGATCAACGCTCCGATCAAAGCCACCGCACCACCACTGTAGATCCACTGCTCGCCGCGCGCCGCGACAATCGGACGGTCCAAGACATAGCGATAGCGGTCGGGCGCTTTCTCCATCGCGATCTCGCTGTTCGCCGGATCGGTATACGGGCGCTGCTCGTCCCATGCGAAACCCATTGTCATGGTCAACGCATTCTCAATGGTGAGCGAGGCGCGCGCCGGGTCGGCGGCCAGGTCCGGATATTCGGGGAACTGCGCCGGCAATGGCGCCTCAGGCGGCGGGACAAGACCACGATCCAGCGCGATTCCATACAGCAATCCGACAATGCTCTTCGTCACCGATCGCAGGTCGTGCAAGGTGTCGGGGCCGAACGTGATTGTGCCAAGCGGCTGGCCCCAGGATTCGTCGGCGCCCTGGTAATAACGTTCCAACACCAGGCGTTCGTCACGGCTGACGAGGATGGAGTGCAGGCCGCCCAACCGGCCGGAGCGCACTGCCGCATCGAGCCTGTCGCCGAAATCAGGCGAAAAACCTGCATCCTCTGGCTTTACGGCAGGCCAGGCCGTAGTGGCGGCGGATGCAGAACGACGTGAGGGCATCGCTGCAACTCCGGCAATCGCGACCATCGTGGCGCGGCGAGTCAGGCCTTGAGCGGCAGCCATATCTCAACCTCCCCCGTTCCGGTTAGCGGATCGAATCTCTCGTCGTAGCGCTCGAAATCCGGTGCATCGGCGACCTCGTGGCCCGACGCCGGCAACCACCGGTTCCAGATCGTGTAGACCGTGCCTCGCATCGTTGAGATATGGTCGCGATGGGTGAACACGACGTAGCGCTGCGCTGGAATCCGCACGCGGCGCAGTTCGCTGGGAAGGTCGTCGAAGCTGGCCACCTCGACACCCGCGATATATTCGAAGTTTCCCGCGCCGTCGCTGTTGCAGCAGACGCCATAGGCCACGTCGCCGACCTGCCCGGGAATATTGCCGATATAGGACCCGAAACGTTGCCATTGCAGCGGGATGCCCTGGTTCGTCTCGAAGCTGTAGCGTTCCCCGAGGCCGGCGATCAGCAAGGTGCGGCCGGTCTCGAAACGTGGCGGGTCCAGCTTCACGATCAGTGATTCGTCCATTCTGATAGCCTCCACCATTGGAAGATTGTCGAGACAGCGTCGTTCGCGCACCGCTTCGGGCGTCAACCCGAACTGATCGCGGAAGGCGCGGGTGAATGCTTCGTGCGACCCATAGCCGGTGTCGAGCGCCACCGTCAGGATGTCCGGCGCGCCCGCCGCCAGCACGCGGGCGGCTTCGCTCAGGCGGCGGCCGCGCACGTAGCGCATCACCGAATGCCCGGTCGCCGTGCCGAAGGCGCGCAGCAACTGGTAGCGCGAGACTCTGCTGGAACCTGCGATGTCGGCCAGCGACGCGTCGGTGCCGAGATGGGCTTCGATGTACCAAAGGGCCTTGCCGACAGGGTTCATAGCGGGTCTCATTTGGACATGCGGCGATCCTGCCGCATGTTTGTCTGCGGCGCTTGATCGGTATTGCGGCGGCCACGAAATAACGGCAGCAAGAGCGCCCCACCGGCGATCGAACGAACTGCAGAGCGGGAAGGAGACGGGACATGATCCGCCACATCGACGCACAGGCCTTGAAGCGCCACCTGCACGATGGGGGTGAGCTTGCCTTGCTCGACGCGCGCGAGGAAGTGCCGTTCGACGCGCGACATTTGCTGATGGCGGCCTGCCTGCCACTCAGCCGCCTGGAGCTGCTGGTGGACGAGATGGTGCCGCGCCGGTCCGTCCGCGTGGTGTGGTGCGACGATGGGGAGGGTCTGGCCGATCGCGCCGCATCGCGCATGGCGGCATTGGGCTATACCGACGTATCGGTGCTGACAGGCGGCGTCGCTGCGTGGGAAGCGGCCGGCTACCGGATCTATAGCGGCGTGCACGTGCCCAGCAAGGCGTTCGCCGAAGTCGTCGAACACGAGGCCGGCACGCCATGGATCACCGCCGAGCAACTTCAGGAGTTGCTGGAATCGCGCGCCGACATCGCGTTGTTCGATAGCCGGTCGTACGACGAGTACCACGACAACAGCATCCCCGGTGCGATCAGCGTGCCTGGAGCGGAGTTGGTGTATCGCTTTGCCGACCTGGTGCCGTCGCCGAATACCACAGTGATTGTGAATTGCGGTGGCCGTACACGCAGCATCATCGGCGCGCAGTCGCTGATCAACGCCGGCGTGCCGAACAAGGTGGTGTCGCTGAAGAATGGCACGCAGGCCTGGCACCTGGCGGGTTTCCAGGTGTTGAAGGGGGCGATTGCGCAGCCTCCCCCGGTGTCGGATGCCGGTCGTGCCGCCGCACGCGCTGCGACGTCACGCGTGGCACAACGGTTCGGTATCAGGACGATCGACCTGACGACGCTGGAGCGATGGCGTTCGGAAGCGAGCACACGCACGCTGTATGTCTTCGACGTCCGCACTCCGGCGGAGTATGCGGCGGGGCATGTGCCGGGCGTGAAACACGTTGCGGGTGGGCAACTGGTGCAGGAGACCGATCGGCACGCCGCCATCTGGGGCGCGCGCGTCGTCCTGGTGGATGACGACGGCGTGCGCGCCACGATGACGGCACACTGGATGCAACAGATGGGTTGGGATGTCGCGGTGCTGACAGTAGATATGCACACCGCCGGCACGGCCACCGGAGCGCATGTGCCCGTGGTCCTGGGGCGAGACGGCGTGACCGTGCCGTCGATCGATGTTGCGGCGTTGCAGGCTCGGTTGCAGGCCGGTACAGCGGTCGTGGTCGATCTGGACTGGAGCCGGGGCTTCGTCGCCGGGCATATTCCCGGGGCGTGGTATGCGATCCGCTCCCGCCTGGCCGAAGCATTTGTTGCTCTGCCGGCCGCAGAAACGATCGTGTTCACCTCGTCGGATGGGGAGTTGGCACGCCTGGCAGCGGCCGAATGGAACGGCCGCGCGCCGGCCCCGGTCATGGCGCTGTCCGGCGGCACGGCGGCGTGGGTTGCCGGCGGTCACCCGTTGGAACGCGGGGCGACATACATGGCGAGCGCTCCGGATGACATGAGGCTGCGTGCGCGAGAACAGAGCAGTAGCGTCGAGGATGCGATGCGTGCGTATCTGGAATGGGAGATCGAGTTGGTAAACCAGATGGCAACGGATGATGACCAGCGGTTCCGGGTGATGGCCGGGTAACGTGCTGCGCACGGAACCCTGGTGCTCGCTGCGCTCGTGCCCCAAGCGTCCGCACCACACGCGCCGCAACTTGACTCCCGTTCTCCCATGCCCGTTGATCCGGACAAGGCGACGACGGGCGGGAGGGACATGACTCAGAGATCGAAACAGGTCGGCACATTCCGAGAAGCGGTGGCTGACATTCCCGATGGATCGACCATCGCCTTTGGCGGCTTTGCCATGCCGGGCGTGCCGTTCAACCTGATCAAGGCGTTGTTCGAACAGGGCGCGAAGCAACTCACGCTGGTCGGCAACACGACGGGCGGAGCGCAACAGCCGCGCATGCCTGACATGGGCATGTTGGTCGAGAACGGCCAGGTGAAGAAGGTGATCTGCGCCTTCACCGCCGCGACACGCCCCACCGATGTGCTGCCGTTCACCAAGTACTACGAGTCGGGCGAGGTGGAGGCAGAACTGGTGCCGCAGGGCACGCTGGCCGAACGGTTGCGCGCGGCCGGTGCGGGCATCCCGGCGTTCTATACGCCCACCGCGGTGGGTACCGAACTCGCCGAGGGCCGCGAGACGCGCGTCATTAACGGCCGCGAATACCTGCTGGAATACGCGCTGCCGCTGGACTACGCATTCCTTCGGGCGACGCGTGCCGACACGTTCGGCAACCTGCAATTCCACCGCTCGCAACGTAATTTCGGTCCGGTGATGGCGACCGCGGCGCGGGTCACGATCGTTGAGGTGGACGAGGATATCGTGCCGGCGGGCGGTATTGATCCCGATATGGTGCACACGCCGGGCATCTACGTTAGCCGGATAGTCAAGGTGCCGCCGCCACCCAAGGGGTTGTGGCCAATCCGCCGCCAGGAGCGCCGCCGATGAGCGAAACCAAAGGCCTGACCCGCCAGCAGATGGCAGACCGCGCGGCTCTGGAGTTCCAGGACGGATGGATCGTCAACCTTGGCGTCGGCATTCCGACTCTATGCTCCAACACCGATATCGGTGAGCGCGACATCATCTATCACTCGGAGAACGGAGTGATCGGCTACGGCGCGATCGCGCCGGAGGGGCACGAAGACCTGAATCTCGTGAATGCCGGCGGCCAGAATGTCACGCTGCGCCCGGGGGCGGCAGTGGTGCATCACGCTGATTCCTTCGGCGTCATCCGCGGCGGACATATCGATGCGACGGTGATGGGCGCCTACCAGGTGTCGCGTTCCGGTGATTTCGCGAATTGGAAGCTGAAGGGCCAGAAGGGCGGCGGCATCGGTGGCGCGATGGATCTGGCGGCGTGCGCCCGGCGCGTGTTCATTATCCTGGAGCATGTGACTCGCAGCGGCGAACCGCGGTTGGTGGAGCGCTGCGATTTGCCAGTGACAGCGCGTGGCGTGGTGACGCTGGTCGCGACGAACTACGGATTGTTCGAGCCGACCGGCGACGGGTTCCTGATGCGGGAGATTGCACCTGGGTTCACTGTTGACGAAGTGCGGGCGGCAACGGGCGCTCCACTGACGGTGGCGGATGATCTGCGGACCGTGCGGCTGGCAAAGTCATAGCTTCACTGCGGGCGAAGGCGCCATCCACGATTGATCCTGGTGGCCGCACCAAAGTCGTGGATGGTGCACCTTCGCGTACCGTGACGGGGCGGGTCGGTTGGCCCTTGGAGACGAGTGAGGCCGATTGCTCTCTACGACGGGTAGCAAGATCGTATCAACGCCCGGGAGATTGCTTCGCTTCGCTCGCAATGACACCAAAGCGCTGGGCCCGGAGCGTTAAAGGCGGAACACTAGCTCTTGCCGGCGTAACTCTTCGCCATTCCCTCGGCCGGTTCCGCCTGCGGGCTGAACGGCATGATGGGATAACGCAGTCCCGCCTTCGACAAACCGTGCAATCCCGTTACCGCGCGTTGCAGGTCCTCCGGCGGGCATGCCATCAGCATCTCGTCGTCCGCCACGGCGCCATAGCGGCGTTCCGCGTAGCATGGGATCGACAGGCTCACCGTGCGCGTCTTCAGCGCGTGGCCCCACGAATCCGCACAGGCACTCTCGCCGGAGATGCTGAATTCGTAGCGCTGGTAGTTGCGCCATTGCAGGCCGTTGATGAACAGGATCATCTGCGCCGGATTGCCGTAGAACAGGCAGATGTCGGGTGGGTCGAGCCGTGCCGTGCGCAACGGCGCCACCACCATCCCCTTAAATGTGCCCGGCGCCACGCGCGACATGCCCGCCTGATGCGCTGCCGCTGCCTCGCGATTTTCGAACCACACGCCCTCCATCTTGCGGCCGGAGGTATAGATCTCGCCCGGCGCATCCAGCCCAATCACGCTGCTGCAACTGGAGAACTCGGGGATGTTCTCGGTGGTGATGCCCAGCGTGAACCCGGCCATGCGCGCTTGGGTCACCAACTGGCATGTCGAGAAGGTTTTGCCCCGCGGCGGCCGGCGCAGACCGGGCACGTTTGCCATCGCCTCCAGATCGGCAAAGCCCTTCATCCCGATGGGGAATGTCCGTAGCCGCAGCAACTGCGACAATTCCTCCGCCAGATCGGCGATGGCCTTGGCATCCAGCGACGGGGCCGATGTGACGGCAGGTGCATCGTTCATTGGGACGGTCTCCTTGGCGCAGCGAAATCCGGTGCGCATCGTGGCATGATGCGCGGCCGGCGCGAAGCGGGGTGGCGGTTACGCCGCCGGTCCGGCGTCGACAGGGTGCTGGGTGCACCACTCCAGCGCTTCCTCCAAGCGATCGTCACCCCAGAACATTTCGTCGCCAGCCATGAAAGTGGGTGAGCCGAAGATGCCGGCCTGCCGCGCCACATCGGTTTGAGCCGCGTAGCGTTGCTGTAGATCATTTGAAGCGGCCCGCTGCAGCAGCAGCGCCGCATCCTTGCCGAGATCCAGCAAAATGCTTCGTAGATTGTCCTGATCGCCTGGGTCCTTGTTATCAAGGAACCAGTACCGGTAGATCGCCTTGGCGAAGGCCGGGCACCAGCCTTCATCGGCGGCGATGATGCCGAGTTGGTTGACGATAGGGTCGGCCTCGTTCGGATAGTGCGGCGGACCGGCAAATGCGATGCCGTGCCGTGTGGCCCTCCGTTGGATGTCGCGCCACATGTAGCGTGTCTTGATCGGCTTGTCGCGGAACGGGATGTTGTTCTGCTCCCGCATGATCGTGCGCACGCTGAACGGCCGCCAGCGCACGGTCACATCGGCCGCGCCGGCCACCGCCTCGATGCGCATCACCGTCAGGTAAGTATAGGTGCTGCCAAACGAAAAGAAGAAGTCGAGACTGCCCGCCATAGCGATCGGCTCCGCACGCCGTTTCGTTGCGTATACGGCCAAGCCAAACGGTCAGGCAAGCAGATCGAAGACCGCCTGGACCACCGAAGCGGGGGTCTCGCGCGAGAGAAAGTGCCCGGCGACCGGCACCACACGTCGCTCATAGCGCGCGGTGAAGTGGCGTGCATGGCCGGCCGAACCGTTGACCGGGCCAACGCCGTCCGCCTCGCCGTGCAACACGATGGTTGGCACTGTGATCGACGGTTGCGCGGCCAACTGCGCTTCGAAAGCATCGAACGCCGGATCGCCCGGCGCGTTGCCATAACGGTGCCGATAGGACTGGATCGTCACGTCGACGAAATCCGGATTGTCGAAACTAGTGGCCGTCGCGTCGAACGTCGCATCGTCGAACTGCCAGTTCGGCGACCACAGCCGCCACAGCAATCGCGCAACGTCACGCCGGTTCTGCGTCAGGCCGGCGCGACCGCGCTCGGTGTGAAAATACCACTGGTACCAGTAGCGCAATTCCTGCGATGCCGCTGCCGGTTGGCCCGACGCGGCAATGTTCTGGATCGCGTAGCCATTGATCGTCACCAGCGCGCGCACTCGTTCTGGCCACAGCGCGGCGACGACGCACGCGGCCCGCCCACCCCAGTCGTAACCCACCAGCACCGCCTGGCCGATGCCCAGCGCATCCATGAAGTCGCGCACATCGGTGCCCAGCGCAGCCTGCTGACCGGAACGTGGCGTCGCCGCATCGAGGAACCGCGTCGGGCCGTAACCGCGCAGCCAGGGCACCAGCACTCGGCAACCGCCCGCTGCCAGTGGGGGCGCCACGTCGTCCCAGTCATGCACATCGGATGGCCACCCGTGCAGCAGGATCACCGGGACACCGTCGGCCGGGCCGCTTTCAAGCCAGGCGATCTCCAGGTGCTTCGTTCGAATGGTCTTGTGCATGGCGATCAATCCGGCGGCGCGCCGGCGTAGCGGGTTGCCTGGTCGGCAATGGCGAATGTCTCAAAATAGGTGATGCGCGGCTCGCAGCCGTAACGACGGCGGATGCCCTCCAGCCACGCACCGCTATAGAACGCCTTGGCCGATTGCAGGTCCTTCCAGATATACGAACCTCCGGCCACGCCGCCGTTCACGTCGTGGATGAACTGCTTGCGGATGAAGCCGGGAACATCCAGAAAATCCGGCGCGATCTTCAGGAAGTGCTGCCGGCACGCCTCGCGATCGATCTCCGGCGGCAGGTCGTATAGGACAATGGCTGTGATCATCGCAGGTCACCGAATGATGTTGTTGGTAACCGCCCCGCCGGTCGCGGAGCGGCCGCCATCGACGACATAGTGCGCGCCGGTGACGTTGCCGGCCAGGTCGGAACAGAGAAATTGCACGACGTTCGCGACCTCCTCCGCCGTACCGTAGCGGCCCAGCGGGATGTTGGACTGGTAGCGGGCGCCAACACTGCCAGGGTCGTTCGGATTCAGCATCGCCTCCAGCGAGTGGATCATGCGGGTATCGATCGGCCCCGGACATACCGCGTTCACCCGCACGCCGGCCCGCGCCACTTCGCCCGCCGCGGTCTTGGTCAGCCCGATCACCGCGTGCTTCGACGCGACATAGGCCGGCATTCCCGGCGACGCCACCAGGCCGGCCACTGACGCGGTATTCACAACCGCGCCGCGTCCCTGCTTGAGCATGACTGGCAGGACATGGCGCAGCCCGAGGAACACACCCTTGACGTTCACCGCGATCACCCGGTCGAACATCTCCTCGTCGTATTCGGCGGTGGGGGCGACGCTGCCCTCGATGCCGGCGTTGTTATGGAAGCAGTCGATCGCGCCGTAGGCATCGAGCGCCGCCTTCACATAGGCCAACACGTCGGCCGATTTCGTGACGTCGGCGGCGACGAAGCACGCCTCACCGCCCTGCTGGCGGATGATGCCGGCGGACGCCTCGCCTGCCGCCTGGTCACGGTCGACCACGACAACCTTGGCGCCGCGACTGGCGAAGCCGAGCGCGGTCGCGCGGCCGATGCCGTTGCCTGCCCCGGTGATCAACGCGACCTTGCCGCTGAATTCCATCATCGTTTTCTCTCCCGTTTGCGCGCTTTGGTGGCAGCCTAATCCGCAATCCCATCGCAACGCGAGTCGGCGTTCCCCGCGGTGACATGCGCGCCATCACGTCTGCCGCTGTCATTGCGCGGAGCGCAACGACGAACCAATCGCCGCCTGGGTGGCGATGCGCAGGTCGTCAGTCGGGAGATTGCTTCGTCGCTGCGCTCCTTGCAAGAATCAAGGCACTCCCCCTCCCCTTGAGGGAGGGGGTTGGGGGGAAGGGTACGTGCGGCACGTACCCCTCCCCCCAACCCCCTCCCTCAAGGGGAGGGGGAGCGCCTTCTCTCCCCGGCGACCCAACTGTTTTATCCAGGGCAGGTCGGCCACTGGCTGCTGGTCAACTCGCAATCACAGCAGGAGGCGTGACAGCGGACAAGAGGAATTCCCGGCTTGCTTCGTCCAGGCACATCCGAATGTAATGTGCATAGGAACGCGCCACTTCGATGCGAAATACTTCGACCTCCGCACGCCAAAGCACAATTTCTGCCTTGCCAAACAGCGTGCGCGTGCAGGCACCGACCGGGAACGCATGCAGATCGAGATCCAGCGCATTGAACGCGTTGATGCACCAGGCGGCGCGTGGACCGGACACTTCGATCCCCACATAGGCGTGCGAAACATCGACGACACTGCCAAACGCAGCCAGTGGCTGCTGCGCCAATGCCGTCTCGGATTCCGGAGCCAGCACCAGCCATTCGTCCGGCCCGAGCCACAACGCCGTCCGGTCACGCACAATCACCGCACGGCACGGGGCGGTGCCGAGCAAGACGCCGATCGCCATGCCGATGGTTGCCGCGGCCGCGGTGTCGGCCCGCACGTTGAGCCGGATAGCAGGCTCGGCCAGGCGAACCAGGACCCCGGTGTTGTCCGGTTCAACCATGCAGCAGCTTCCTCTCGCTGTCATAGAACACTGACGGGACGACAGTGACCGGGATGATCCGATCCGCCATCGGCACGTACAACGTGCTGCCGATCCTCCCGCGTCCCCCGGAGACCAGCGCCAGTGCAATCGAACGTTGTAGTGTCTCGCTCCAATAGGAAGAGGTGACATGGCCGAGCATTGCCGCGGGCACGCGCGCTGCCGCATCGGAGACAAGCTGCGCACCTTCCTCCAGGACCACGCGCGCATCGGTGGTGAGCAATCCTACAAGCTGCGGCCGATCGTCGCGCACCATGTCCGGCAACAGCAGCGAACGCTTGCCGACAAAGTCACGCTTTCTGCGGCTGACCATCCACGTCAGGCCGAGATCGTCCGGCGTCACCGTACCGTCGGTTTCATGCCCCACCATGAAGAAGCCCTTCTCGGCGCGCAGCACGTGCATCGCCTCGGTGCCGTAGGGCGTGATGTCGAACGGCGCACCTGCGGCAAGCAGCGCATCCCACACCATCTGGGTGAAACCGGCGGGCACGTTGATCTCGTATCCCAACTCGCCGGTGAAGCTGGCGCGGAACAAGCGGGCCGTCACGCCAGCCACGCGACAGGCACGCACGCTCATGTGCGGCATCGTGGCGAGATCGATACCGTCCACCAACGGTGCGATCACCTCGCGCGAGCAGGGACCTTGCACCGCGATGACGCCCCATTGCTCGGTGGTTGAGGTCAGCCAGGCCTTCAAGTTGGTAAATTCGGTCTGCCGGTAATCCTCCATGTGGTGCAGCACCCGTGCGGCACCGCCGGTCGTCGTGGTGATGTGGAAGCGGTCCGGCGCCAGCCGAGCCACGATACCGTCGTCCAGCACAAAGCCGTTCTCGCCGAGCAGTAGGGCGTAGCGGCAACGTCCGGGCGAAAGACCGGCAACGTCGATTGTGTAGAGCAGATCGAGGAATTTTGCGGCGTCCGGGCCGACGGCTTCGATCTTGCCAAGCGTGCTGGCATCCAACAGGCCCACGGCGGTGCGCACGATGCGGCACTCGCGCGCCACCGCCGCATGCTCTGTCTCACCGGCGCGCAGGAAACAGCGCGCACGCTTCCAGGTGCCGACATCCTCGAACACCGCGCCGTGCGACGTTGCCCAAGCGTGGGTCGGGGTCTGGCGCGTTGGGTCCAGCAGTTCGCCCCGCGCGGCGCCGGCCATTGTTCCGAATGTTACGGGCGTGTACGGCATACGGAATGTGGTATGCCCCACCGACGGCACCGGCTGCTGCAGCATGCCAGCGACGGCAGACAGCGCGTTGAGGTTCGAAGTCTTGCCCTGATCCGTCGCCATTCCCGCGGTG
>Ga0265338_10009742_pt1 | contig 11400 bp, 9 predicted proteins | sample 42126metaG_FD_193579 | JGI IMG/M metagenome (GOLD analysis project Ga0265338, IMG submission 193579) | Rhizosphere microbial communities from Carex aquatilis grown in University of Washington, Seatle, WA, United States - 4-21-26 metaG | ecosystem: Host-associated > Plants > Roots > Rhizosphere >... | reverse complement strand
CCAAAAAGGCCTTAAAGAATTGAAAAACCGGGCGCCAACCTCGACGCACAAGAAGGTCGTGGTGCTTCTGCAGGACAATACCCCACTGAAGGGCTACCTGAACCCGGCAACGCTGGGTCGGACAGACACGATTGACCTGTTGACTGTGGATGGCGAGCACGAGTCTGTCGCGCTCGAAGGCGTGAAATCAGTGCATTTTGTCCGCGAGTTCCTTGAGAACTTTGAACCCGAGCGGAAGACTTTCCTGAGCAGGCCGAAGCTGGACGGATTGTGGGTCCGGCTGCGTTTCCGGGATGGGGATGTGATGGAAGGGATTGTCTCGAACGACCTTCTCGACATGCTGGACACAGGCGTGCAACTCACACCACCCGACTTGCACGGGAATAGCCTGCGCTTGTTTATTCCTCGAACCGCATTGCTGGAGATGAAGGTACTCGGCGTGGTGGGAGTTGCGCGTCGGCAGCCCCAACCACCCCGTGGCGCCGGCGTGGAGGCGACAGCGCAATCGAAATTGTTCAGCGAATAGCGACTTTCTTTTTTTGGACGTTAATCCCGCCCTGAATTCCCTTCCCCTGGTTTGTCGGTTCGGAGTTCTCCCCATCGTGCTGCTGCCGCGAATTGTTGTACATTGGCACTGCGGGAATTCGATTTGTGCGAGGTGCGCCCGCGAGGAGCATTGCGATGAAATTGGGCAAGATGGCCGAAAAGCTGGGATGCGAACTCGAAGGCAGCGCTCAGATTGAAATCACCGGCGTCGCCGGAATCGAGGAAGCGCGCGCGGGCGAACTCACGTTCCTCGTGAACCGCAAGTATCGTCCGGCGCTGGAGACCAGCAAGGCATCGGCAATTCTGGTCGCGCGCGACGCAGGTCCAATGCGTATCGCAGCGCTGCGGTCGGCGAATCCTTACTTGGACTTTGCGCGCGCAATTGATTTGTTTCATCCAGCGCCCTACTATGCACCGGGAATTCATCCGACGGCCGTTATCGCGAAGTCGGCAAGGATTGGCGAGCGGGCACATATCGGTCCGTACTGCTTCGTGGATGAGAATGTGGAAATCGGGCGGAATGCGATGCTGCACAGTTTTGTCACGATTTATCGAGGCGTGCGCATTGGCGATGATTTCTTTGCACACGCACACGCGTGCGTGCGCGAGGAATGCAGCATTGGCGATCGTGTGCTGCTGCAGAACGGAGTGGTGGTGGGAAGCGATGGATTTGGCTTTGCGCGAGATTCAAATGGGCGTTGGATAAAGATGCGCCAGGCCGGAAACACGGTGATCGAGGACGACGTGGAAATTCAGGCGCACAGTGCGATCGATCGCGCGACGGTCGGCGAAACTCATATCGGCCGCGGGACAAAGATTGATAATCTCGTCCAAGTTGGGCACGCGTGCAAAGTCGGCGAAGACACTTTACTATGCGGACAGGTTGGGCTTGCCGGCACAACTCATGTGGGAAACCGCTGCATTCTCGCGGGACAAGTGGGAGCTGCAGGACATTTGACGATTGGCGACGGCGCCACGCTCACGGCGCAGAGTGGCGTGCCAACGGATGTGCCGAGTGGAGAGATTTATTCAGGTTACCCGGCGATGAATAATCTGGCTTGGCGGAAATCGGTGGCCGTCTTCAATCGCCTGCCCGAATTGCAAAAGGAGCTTCGAGAATTACGGGCAGCTGTGCGCGAATCACTTAGCCAATCGAAGGCTGGGGATTCGCAATAGTTAGCCGCTTGTCACGCTGGGAGTGGACGTTGCCCGGGTGGAAGCCCATCGGCGACAGCAGCTTCCACGCGGGCAAGCAATTCACCGCGCCTTTCCAGCGTGTATTCCGACGAATCAATTGGCAGGCCAAATCGCACGATCACTTCGCCAGGGTAAAGCGACCAATGTCCCTTCCTCATCAAATTCTGCGTGCCGATTAATGAGACGGGCACGATCGGGACCCCCGCGCGAATCGCCATCACGAATGTTCCTCGCTTGAAAGGGCGCAACCTTCCGTCGGCGCTGCGCGTTCCTTCAGCGAAGACCACAAACGATAGGCCCTCCCTCAAACGTTCCACTGCAACGTCCACGCTTCCCGCAGCAGCTTCGCGATCTTCGCGATCGACGGGAACCAAGCCTGCCTGCCGCATCGCAATCGAGAGAATCGGAATGCGGAAGACTTCCTTTTTTGCCAGCAGCGCAATCCGGCGCGGAATGGCAGGCACAAGCGCGAGCGGGTCCACATTGGAAACGTGATTCGAAACAAAAATGCATACGCCCGGCGGAATATTCTCCAAGCCTTCCGCGCGGACCCGAATTCCTGCCATACGATCGGCAAGGCGTACGGCGCTCATGGCATACCTGTACATCAATTCAACGCTGCCGGTGATCCAGCTCCAAATAATCAGCCACGGCATGATCAGCAGAATCGCCAACGAAATGAAGAGGGCGATGAAAAAGGTGCGAATCATCGTGGATGGAGATTCATCGGCGGTTGTTTTCTACAGCGTTTCAATTGCAATCTGGTTTTCACGGAATTCAATCCGTGGTGCCATGCAATATGCCTTCGCGAATTTTGCGTTGGCGCTCAGTGGCATGCGGTATTTCCTTGATCGAGTAGCGGATATCTTCCCGCGAACCCAACACATAAGAAATATCCATCTCCTGGCCCTGACGAGTGATGTGGAATTTCACGGTCTCTCCCGCGGAAAGGCCGGAGAGCAATCCACCGCGCCCACGCGTAAAGGGATGGCCATTCACCTCGACGATCACATCGCCCTCGTGCAGCCCCGCTGGTTCCGCAGGACCGCCGGGAGTTAACGATGAAACCGCCACTCCTCCGGGCGCGCGGCCTGGCGTGAATCCAGGATCAGCGAGCTTCACGGATTCCGTTTTTAGCTCGAGACCAGCGAAGGCCAGGAAATCTCCATAAGGGATTTCGTCTGTGCCTGCAACGTAGTGCGCAAAGAATTCTCCAAAGGATTTTCCTGCGACTTCTTCAACCACAGCGCGAATGCCTCTGCTTTCATCGTAAAACTTGCCCTGCCGGGCATATTCATCATTTAAGCGGCGAAGGACATCGTCGAGTGATTTGTGATTATCCGTGGCGTCGCGAATCGCAAGGTCGAGCATGACGCCGAGAAGCTGCCCTTTGTTGTAGTAGGAAATGCTGCGATCCGGCTGGCCATAAGCGTCGTATTTGTCGAACCATGTGTCGAGGCTGGATTCTTCCGCACTTTGCCATGCGTGCGCAGGGCGCGATTGCAGGACTTCGATCTGCGAACCGAGATCGCCGTAAAACTCATCCTTGGACCAAAGGCCGGAGCGCTCGAGCGTGTATGCGCCGTACGTGCTGGTCACACCTTCGGCGAACCACAGTGCTCGCGTGAACTGCTCTTTCGTGTAGTCCACGGGCTGTAGCGCTTGCGGGCGAATACGCTTGACGTTCCAGGCGTGGAAGAATTCGTGCGCGGCAATTTGCGCCGCGCCTTCAACGGATCCCGCGGAAATTGCGGTGCAATTCGAGTGTTCCATGCCTCCGCCGCCGACTTCGGGATACGCGCCGATGTGGAAGAAAAACGTGTATTCCTTGAATGGCGGGCCGCCCATCAATTTCATCTCGTACCCAGTGATGCGGCGAAGATCGTCTTCGAGGCGTGCTTTGTTCCATTCTTTCGCGTCCACCACGACGCGAAAGTGCGCGCCTTCGTTATCGAAATCAAATTGCTCGAACTTCCCTGCTTCGACGGGAGCATCCACGAGTTCGTCGTAGCTCGCTGCCTTAAAGGAATTGCGGCTCGATCCAGCCGGTAGTTGGCTGATCAGGTGCCAATCGCTCGGAACATTTTCAAATGTGACTTCGCTTTCTTCGTTCCGCCGATCCGGCATATACATCAGGATCTCTGCGAAATTGATGAAGGCATGATGCGCATTCAGTTGTGAGTTGAAGGGGCCGGGGTCGTCCCATTCGATCGTGTACTCAACCGTCTTCCCTGCTCTTACTCGTCCTGAGCCCGGAGAGGAGCCACCAATAAACCAGGTTTGCTTGTCGATCTTTTGGACTCCGAATTCGCCGGCCGGGAGTCCGGTAATCGTCGCTTGCACATCACGCACGCGATAGGCAAAGTCGCGTATCTGGTAAAGAGCGTTCCACGAGGGAAGAGCGACAATCGTGTCCGAGCCCGTGTCCGGAACATCCATCTGAACGTAAAATCTATGCTGGTCGGCATGGTCCAACGAAATCCTGTATCGAATTGTGGCGGCTGCGGGCCGAGCCGCGACAAATAGAAACGCGAATGTGCATGCGATGCACGCGCGAAGTATCCAATTAAGACCCCGATTCATCGACGGGCTCCTGTAGGTGCCTTGAGACTCTCCAGCAGCTTCGTGCATAGTCCATCAAAGCTGCCGTTCGACATTACGAGCACAAGATCGCCAGACTTTACATTCCCCGCCAAATAATCCCCAAGTTCCGCCGATGACGTAAATGCCTGCGCGATGCGTCCCCTCTTGCGCAAAGAATCCGCAATGGACTCGGGCGAAAGCCGGTCGTCGTCAGCGAGCTTATCCGGACGATTCACGGGGCCGATCACGATGGCGTCGGCGAAGGAAAGCGTCTCCGGCAACACATCCTGAAAAATTTTCCGCCGCATCGTATTCGAACGCGGCTCAATCGCAGCCCAGAGCCTGCGGCCGGGCCAGCGGGTGCGCGCGGCTTCAAGCGTCAGCTGAATCGCGGTGGGGTGGTGCGCAAAATCCTCGACCACGAGAACGCCGCCCGCTTCGCCCTTAATTTCCATTCGACGGCGCACTGATTGAAAAGTCGCCATCGCTTTCTCGATTGCTTCGCGCGCGACACCTCGTCCATGGGCAATCGCGGCAGCCGCCAGAGCGTCCATCACATTATGCTTGCCTGCAATGGGCATGCGGATGCGCGCCACTTCTTTGCCTCGATGAGCGACGCGGAATTCCGTCGCGTTGTCGTGCCAGAGAATATCGCCCGCTTGCCAATCGCATTCGGTCGTGAAGCCGTATGTTTCCACGGGGCAAAAAGCCTTTGAAGCCACTTCCCTCACCGCCACGCTCTCGCCCCAAATCAGAATGCGGCCGCGGCGCGGGACCAGATTCACGAGGCGGCGAAACTGAAGCGCAATGGACTCCAGGTCAGAATAAATATCCGCGTGATCGAATTCGAGCGACGTAATAATCAGCTCATCTGGATGGTAGTGAAGAAATTTTGGCCCTTTGTCGAAAAATGCGGTGTCGTACTCGTCGCCTTCGATGATGAACTCTTCCCCGCCGCCCAGCCCGTAACTCCGGTCGCCGAAATTCGGAATTACGCCGCCAACCAAAAAATCCGGGCGGCGCCCCGCGACGTGAAAAATCCATGCGAGCATGGCCGTGGTGGTGGTCTTTCCATGAGTGCCCGAAACCACGATGGAGGTGTGCCCAGGGAGAAAATATTTCTCGAGAACCTGCGGCATCGAACAGTACGGAATTTTTTGATCGAGGATATATTCAAGCTCGGGATTACCGCGCGAGATCGCATTGCCCACCACGGCCAGGTCCGGCGCGGGTTTCAAATTCTCCTCGCGATAGCCTTCATTCCAGCGGATGCAGAGCGAGTCAAGCAGCGTGGAAGCGGGCGGATACACGCCCACGTCCGAGCCGGTGACGCGAAATCCGCGCTCCTGCAACATTCCCGCCACGGGAGACATCGCCGCACCGGCAATCCCAAGCAGGTGAATGTGCTCCGCAGATTTTTGTGATGCGCCAAGAATCATCTGGTGCCATCCCAAGAGTCAAATTAACCGCGACTACGTTTAATTGCAGTTCTACGAAACCGCCGTCTCTAGAATTTCAAGCTTGTTGATCGCGTCGTTCCCTGCTTCACCGGCTACGAGGCGTGCGCGGACGCCGAGAGGCAGCGTAAGCATCGGCCGCATCGTGTGCCCAACGGGTGCGCCCCAAACGATGGGAATACGGTGCGGTGCGAGAACTCGCCGCGCTACATCCCTCACAGTCTCAGTGGCATCCGGCCCTTCGCATTCGGGGAAATCGCCGAGGAGCAGTCCTCGAACACTGCGAAGTTTCCCCGCTTGAATCAAATGCGTGAACGCGCGATCCACCTGCCAGGGCTTCATGGCGCGGTCTTCGAGCACGAGAATTGCTCCCTTCGTGTCGAGTTCCCAAGGAGTGCCGAGCGCCGTCTCAATCAGCGTGAGGCAGCCGCCGAGAAGCACTCCTTCTGCCGAGCCAGCCACCATGGATTCGCCCCTCAAATCGAGCGTCCAACCTTGCTTTGTTTCCGTCAGCGCACGAAGGAGGCTTTCGCGATCGTATCCTTTTGTGACGCCCGCACCCTTGTCCATTCCGGAGGCAACCATCGGTCCGTAAAGCGTTGTCCACCGAAATTTCTGCCACAGAAATATTTGCAGGGAGGTCAGGTCGCTATAGCCGAGCACAATCTTCGGCGCAGCAAGTGCGACGCTCAAATTCTCTAACAATTGCGTGGTGCCATAGCCGCCGCGCGAGCAGAAGACCGCGCGCGAGCTCGATTCCGTTAGCGCTTCTTTCAGCGCCGTGAGCCGCCCTGCGATCGAGCCGGAGAAAAAACCGTCGGCTGCAAGAACGGCGTCTCGATCAATAATTGGCGCGTAACCCAACCGAACAAGTTCCTCGCGGCCTCGCTCCAACCGCGCCTCTTCCACCGGACTTGCAATGGAAAGCACGCGAACGGAGTCGCTCGGGCGAACGGCAGGCGGTTTAAGAGGCTGCGTCATGTGGCGCAATCGAGAATAAAGAATTTACGCAGGCGAGTCCAGACGAGGAAGCGCGCGATGGAAGGAAAACGATACGGCGTCAACCAATGGGAAAGATTGCTAGTTGGAAGTCGTCGTCAGGTAAACGTCGCCCAACCCGCTCGCAGGCGAGGCTGGCACAGCATAAGGCGAGAAAAACACGGCAAAGCGCCCGTCGCCCGTCAGTGGGATGGAATTGAACTTGTAAACGCCGAGCGCCGATCCCTGCACGGCTGCGCCGGGTGCGGCGACAAGGCTCGTGCGCGGCGTGCATCCAGCCGACGCGCCAAAGCATGTGTCACGGATGAATAAGTATCCTTCGCGCGGCGCTTGCCCGCTATTCGAAGTCTCCGACGCCCCCGCAACAAATGTGACGTAACGTCCCGACGCGCTCATCCAGGGTGAAAACGCGCTCGGGTAACCTGGAATCGCCGACGGCCCGCCGGAAATCACGTTTGTTGAAGGCACGCAGTTTTCCGCGGCCGTTCCCCCCAGGCATGTGTCGCGTAGCAGCAATTGTTGTGGAGCAGCGGATTCGCCCGAAGATGCGCCCGCCGATTGCGTCACAAACGCAACAAATCGTCCGCGCCCGCTAATCGTCGGGAACATGTTCATTCCATTTAGAACGGATCCGCTCGGTGAAATCGAAATATCGGTCGTCTCGGGGATGCAACCAGCAGGAGCATCCACACCCAGGCAAGTGTCGCGCAGAAAAATGTGCGTTTGCAGAGAACCGTCGCTCGCAGCGAATCGCGGCGACCAGCCTTCAAAAGCAATGTAGCGACCATCGGCGGAAATCGCGGGTTTCGCTCCGCCCGCGCCGCTCGTTTGGTTCTGGCCGTCCATTGGGACGCGCATCGTCTTCGCAACGCAGCCGGCCGTGGCGGTTCGCCCCACACACGTGTCGCGAACAAAAACTTCTGGCGTGGCTTCGGGATCTCCAGGCGCAGCACTTCTGTTCCATGAAACGAATGCAACGAACCGACCATCGCCGCTGATCGAAGGAGAAACTCCGTGAACTGGATTTCCCTTCGCATCCACAGAAAGAATAGCCGTCCGCGGAACGCAACCAGATGGCGCGTCATTCCCAAGACACAAGTCACGCACGAATACATGCGAATCCGCGGGCAATCCTCCTGTATTCGTTTCCAAAGAAGCGCCGGGAACCAAATTCGAAGCCGAGGAAACGAACGCCGCGAATCGTCCATCCGCGCTCAGCGCCAGATGATCGCCCGCCAGACCATTGGGAGCGCCGCCATCCTTCGAAACATCCACCGCGAAAGTTTGTGGGCCGCAATTCGCGGCACCCAGGCAAGTGTCGCGGACAAAAATATTTCCAGACGCGCCCCGAGCAACAAGATTTTTCGCCTGCGAAAAGAATGCAACGTATCGCCCATCCGCGCTGGCGGCAGGTGCGTCGCTCGCGCCATTCGCAGGCCCGCCTAGTGCGCCAATCGAGACAACTTGCGGAAATTTGGCGGCGCTTCCCGCCCCTACCGTGAACACGACCGGCGCAGACACACCACCGCCTCCGCCCGAAGTAGGATTCGATACGGTCACGTTGATCGAAGCGTCCGAAGCCACGTCTGAAGCCAAAACCTGCGCTTGGAGCTCCGAGGAACTCACGAACGTTGTCGTTCGGGCGTTGCCATTAAAGGCCACAACAGAATTCGAATTGAAATCCGCGGCGCCCGCCGGGGAATCGATCTCCAGTAGCCCTCCAGCCGGGAGAACTCCCACAGCAGTGCTCGTAGGAGTGATTGACCCAATCGCAGGCGTTGGATTTGCGGGCGGATTAATCTGGAACGTCGCTGCAAACGCGGTTGGCCCTCCGCCGGGCGCCGGATTCACGATCGAAACCTGCGCGAGCCCCGGAGTTGTTAGGTCACACGCCAGCAGAATCAAAGACAATTGGCCGGTATCGACGTTGAGCGCAGTCGTCCGGTTCGATCCATTCCATTGCGCTTGCGACGTGGTGATGAAGCCGGTGCCGGTAATGAAAATTGTCGTTTGGGGGCCGGATGCGCATCCCGAAGCGGAAAGCCCATTGGCGGTGGCAAAATCCGGTGACAAAGAAGTAATCGTGGGCGTGGGATTGAATTCGTTCGCAGAGTTGTTGCTCGAGCAGCTCGCTAGCAGCACGATCGTGCCGGCAACCATTGAAATCCATAACGACCGCGAAACCATCAAACCTGTCCTCCCGAATTCTTCCAGTGGATCCCGAAGCCGCTCATCCCCAGCGGCGGACAATGCAAAGCGAAGGAAACCGAACGCACCGGCAGCAATTCGCTCAAAACGCTTAACAAGAATTGATAGCACCCCGGCAAGAGGCGCGTCAACTCGGATTCAAGTATCGCGTGATTGGTTGGCCAGCATCGTGCGGTGATGCCGCACATGAATTCAACCAATAGCCAACGTAAACGAGCGATTTATTGCTTTTGCGGCCGCGCTTCGCAATGCACTCCGAGCGCACTCAATTTCGAAAGCAGCTCTCGTTCCTGGACCAGCGTCACATCCGCATCAAATTCCACCGAGGTTTCGTCTCCCACGCTGCGCGTTTGCCAACGATGCGCGGAGATTCCGCCGTCCTGCACGATCTGGTGCGTGCGCTCGACAAACTGGCGACCGCCCTGCGCGAGTAATCGAAACGTCATGATCCGGCTGGTCAGGCCGGTGCGATCCTCCAACTTTCCAAGCAAAATCAGCGCCAGCAGGCAAAATGTCGTCGCAAAGATCGCCGTCATCGCCATCCCTGCACCCACAGCCATTCCAATGCTCGCCATCACGAAAATGGTCGAGGCGCTCGTGATTCCCACAATCGTTCCCCGCTCCCGCAACACCACGCCTGCGCCAATGAACCCAATCCCCGGAATAATTTGTGCGGCAATCCGCGTGTGGTCGCCTCCCACGTTCCCAGCCATTTCATAGGAGATGATCGTAAACAACGCCGAGCCTACACAGATGAGCATGTTCGTGCGCAGGCCTGCGGGTTTATGCCTCAGTTGCCGCTCCAGGCCAACCAATCCGCCAAGCAGCGCCGCCAGCAGCAAACGCCCCACTATCACTGCATTCAAATCGTAAAGCATGCACACTCCCGCCCTGCTACAGCTTGAACGAAGTCAGTCGCGAAAACAGCCGCGCGCGCGCCGTAATTTCTCTTCGTTTCAACTTCGTCAGCCGCTCCACGCCAAACCGCTCTACCGTGAAGCTCCCCAGCACTGAACCGTACACCATCGCATTGCGTAGCGTCCGCTCATTCACGCGCCCCGCGCCCGCCAGATATCCCATGAACCCGCCGGCAAAGCTGTCTCCCGCACCAGTGGGATCGTGCACTTCCTCAAGCGGGTATGCCGGTACGGAAAACATGAAATTCTTGTGCACCATCAACGCTCCATGTTCGCCGCGCTTGATCACCAGAGTTTTTGGGCCAAGCTTAAAAACGGCCTTCGCTGCCTTAAGCAAGTTGTGCTCACCGGTAAGTTGCCGAGTCTCGTCGTCATTGATCATCAGAATTTGCGCGTGCTTCAAAGTTTCGCGCAATTCCGCGGGCGTGCGCTCGATCCAGTAATTCATCGTGTCGAGCCCGACCACTTTCGGCTTGCCGAGCACCTGCTTCAAAACGGACCGCTGCAACGTGGGATCGATGTTCGCCAGAAAAATTGCCGAAGAATCGTGATACTCCGCCGGCAACGTCGGATTAAAATTTGCGAATACGTTCAAATCGGTGACGAGCGTTGTCCGCTCGTTCATATTCTGGCTGTAGCGCCCCGCCCAGAAAAACGTTTTCCCCGCCGCGTGCTCCAGCCCCTTCAGATCGATTCGCCGCCCGCGAAACACCGCCTCGTCCTTCGCCGTGAAATCCTCGCCGACGATTCCCACCAGGCGCACCGGCGTGAAATGGCTTGCCGCCAGCGCGAAATAACTCGCCGCGCCGCCCAGTGTCCGCTCCACTTTTCCTTGCGGCGTCTCAATCCCGTCAAACGCTACCGACCCGACCACCAGAAGTGACATGCATTCTCCGTTATGGGAATTTATTCGCCCCGCCTGCCAATCGGCGTGCCGACTTACTTGCCGAGGTATTTTCCAGCGATCGGCGCGAGCCGCTTTTTCGCCGCTGCGGGAATCACCTTGCGATCCGTCAGAATCGCGTGGGCAAGTGCTGCTCCGCACTTGCAGGTTCGCTCGCCGCCCAAATCCTTCACCGTTTCGCGGATCGCTCGCTGCACGTTCTCCGCATTCTTCGTCAAGTTTCCGATGATCTCCTCGAGCGTCACCGCGTCATGTTGCGGATGCCAGCAATCATAGTCCGTGATCATCGCAATTGTTGCGTAGCAGAGCTCCGCTTCGCGCGCGAGCTTCGCCTCGGTCAAATTCGTCATACCGATTACGTCAAAGCGCAGTTGGCGATAGGTGTTGGACTCGGCTAGGGTGGAAAACTGCGGCCCCTCCATGCACACATACGTGCCGCCACGATGTGCCTTCACTCCGGCTCGATCGCATGCGCTCGCAATGTGCGCTGAAAGATGCGTGCAGGTTGGCTTGTCGAACCCCACGTGCGCCACCACGCCTCCGCCGAAAAACGTCGCCTCGCGAGCGCGCGTGCGATCAAAAAACTGGT
>Ga0265338_10009741_pt1 | contig 11400 bp, 9 predicted proteins | sample 42126metaG_FD_193579 | JGI IMG/M metagenome (GOLD analysis project Ga0265338, IMG submission 193579) | Rhizosphere microbial communities from Carex aquatilis grown in University of Washington, Seatle, WA, United States - 4-21-26 metaG | ecosystem: Host-associated > Plants > Roots > Rhizosphere >... | reverse complement strand
CGTTTGTCCCGCTGTTCCTGCTGGCGCTCGTGCTGACGTGGCTTTACGAAAAGACCGACAGTTTGCTTGTGCCCATCACGGCACACGCGTTCTTTAATGCGGTGAATCTCATCCTGCTCTGCTTTTTTCAAAACGAACTTCAACCGGGCCAATCGTGAATGAATTTGAACTCATCGCCAAGCTGACGAAAGCGTTGCCCGTCAATCAAACGGTCGTGGTCGGCGCGGGCGACGATTGCGCCGTGCTTGATTTCGGCCTGCCGGACAAATTGTTTCTGTTCAAAACCGACGCGGTGGTCGAAGGCATTCATTTCGAAAAAGGCACGCCGCCGGAAAAAATCGGGCGCAAGGCGCTGGCGCGCTGTCTCAGTGACATCGCAGCCATGGCCGGAACGCCAACCGCCGCCGTGGTGACCATCGGACTGCCGGAACATTTCAAGCCGGAGACCGTTGAAAAAATCTACCGCGGTATGAACGTCCTCGCCAAAAAACACGCCGTGGCCATCGTCGGCGGCGAAACGACGGCGAATCCGGAGCGCATGTTTATTTCCGTCGCCCTGCTGGGAACTGTGGGCCGGGGAAAACAAATCCTCCGCTCGACGGCAAAACCCGGTGACGCGATTTTTGTGACCGGCGACCTGGGCGGTTCGCCCGCCGGCAAACATCTCGATTTTGAACCGCGACTGGCTGAGGCGCACTGGCTGGTGGAAAATTTCTCCATTCACGCGATGATTGATTTGAGCGACGGGCTGGCCGGCGATTTACGCCACCTTTTGAAAGCCGGCCTGGGCGCGGAATTATTGAAGTCGGCGATTCCTCTCAGCCGCGCCGCGAAGGAGACGGCGCGCAAAAATCCCTTCACGAAAACGCCGTTGACCGCCGCCCTCACGGACGGCGAGGATTTTGAATTATTGTTCACGACGGCGGCCGGCGACGCGGTGAAATTGCTGGACGCATGGAAAAAACAATTTCCGAAACTGAAATTAAGTTGCATCGGGAAAATGGTCGCGGGCGACGGCATCACCCTCCGCGACAAAACCGGTGCGCAAAAGCTGAACGCCCATGGCTACGTTCATTTCGCATAGTCCGGCGGAAACCCAATCGCTCGGTGAATCGTGGGGACGCACGGCGGAACGCGGATGGGTAATCGCGTTGTCCGGCGACCTGGGCGCGGGCAAAACGGAGCTGGTGAAAGGCTTCGCCCGTGGACTCGGCGTTGCTACGCGCGTGCATTCGCCGACGTTTACCCTGGTGAACGAATATGGCGGCGGACGGTTGCGGTTGTTTCATCTGGACCTGTACCGGCTCGAGACGCCCGGGCAAATCATCGCGGCAGGACTGGAAGAGTTTTTAGAACCCGATGGGGTGGCGGTCATCGAATGGGCGGAAAGATGGTCAAGGGTCGAGAGTCGAGAGTCGAGCGCCGGGAAAAAATGGCTCCGGGTGAACATGGAAATCGTCGGCGAGACGGAACGAAAAATTACTTATGACGATTTTGGCGCTTGAATTTTCGTCGGCTCAACGAAGTGTGGCGGTCGCGTGCGCCGGCAATCCGCAAATCTCTGCAGAGGCCGTGGAAACGGGCGCGGGCGGAACGCGGGCCTTTGAAATGATCGAGTCCGTGTTGCGTGAGGCGGGTTTGGCGCGTGAGCAAATTGAGGTGATTGCCGTCGGGCTAGGACCCGGCTCTTACACGGGCATCCGCGTTGCCCTTTCGATCGCGCAGGGCTGGCAACTGGCGCGCGGCGTGAAATTGCTGGGCGTCAGCAGCGCTGAATGCCTGGTGGCGCAGGCCCAGGCGGAGAAAATCTTTGGCCGCGTCAATGTGGTGATTGATGCGCAGCGGAATGAGTTTTATTTGGCGGTGTATGAAATCTCATCGCGCGGTTGGAAGGAAATCGAGCCGCTGCGGATCACGGCCTTGGCCGGGATGCAAACCCAGTCCCACGCTGGCGAAATCCCGGTCGGCCCGGAAGTAACACGGTGGCTGCCGAAGGGAAAAATCCTGTTTCCGTCTGCACTGACTTTGGGACGGCTCGCCGCGGAACGAAGCGATTTTGTGAGCGGCGACAAGTTGGCGCCAATTTATTTGCGGGAAACAAATTTCATCAAGGCACCGCCTCACAATCCAGTTGCGTTTTAGCGCGGTAAATCGTCGCATTTCGCTGTGACCTTCCCGCTGAGATAAGTTGTAAAATTGTTATGCCCCCACAGGTCAGACCTTGGCCCCTTGGCCGAGAGTTCTCATTGAGCCAAAACTGCGGAACTGTAAAAACTTTCTTCCGCCAGGACTGTGCGCGGTAATATACTGCGTTCGTGAACGCCGCCATCCTTCACGGCAAGGAAAACATCCAAATCGAAGACGTCGCGCCGACGCCGCTAAAGCCCGGTGAAGTCCGCGTCCGCGTCGAGGCGGCGCTTACCTGCGGCACCGACTTGAAGGTTTTCAAACGCGGCTATCATGCCAGAATGATTGTGCCGCCCGCCGTCTTCGGCCACGAATTTGCCGGCATCATTTCGGAAATTGCGGATGGTAGGGCGGGCAGTCCCTTGCCCGCCGCACATACGAACGCCATGAGCGGCGCGCACGGAGTGACGCGCCCTACCGAATGGAAAATCGGCGACCGCGTCGCGGCGGCCAACTCCGCGCCGTGCGGTGAATGCTTTTACTGCCGCGGCGGTCAGGAGGATCTTTGCGAAGATTTGCTGTTCCTGAACGGCGCTTACGCCGAATCCATTATCATCCCCGCGCGGTTTGTCCAAAAAAACCTGCTACGGCTCAAACCGGAAACCGATTTCCGCGACGCCGCGCTCGTCGAGCCGCTGGCTTGTGTCGTTCAAGGTGTGGAAGATACCAAACTGCGCGCGGGACAAAACGTGCTGGTCATTGGCGCCGGCCCGATTGGGTTGATGTTCGTCGTGCTGGCGAAGAATCTCGGCTGCAATGTAACGGTGGCCGGGCGGCGGGCGGCACGGTTGGAAGCCGCGCGACGGCTGGGCGCAGGACAGGTCATTGACATCGGTGACGGCCGGAAATTAGTGGCGAAAGTTCGCGAAACCGTTTTGGGAGTGCGCGGACATGTCCGCGCTTTGAAAAGCGGCGACGTGTCGCCGCAGTCCAAACCGGCTGGTTTTGACGCAGTGATTGAAGCGGTCGGCAAACCGGAAACATGGGAGGCAGCCATGCAGCTCGTGCGCAAAGGCGGCACGGTCAATCTTTTCGGCGGTTGTCCGTCCGGCACCAAAGTGTCATTCGACACCGAATTGATTCACTATTCCAATCTGACCCTGCTGGCGAGTTTTCATCACACGCCGCGCACGATCCGGCGGGCGCTGGAATTCATCGAGGCCGGGGTGATTCGCGCGCAGGATTTTGTGGACGGTGAATGCGCGTTAAGTCGATTGCCGGAATTGTTCAAGCAAATGGCCGCCGGCAATCACGCCATCAAAACATTGATCCGCGTGCATGAATGACTGGGGAGGGACGGCGTGCCGCCGTCCCAAAATCAGGGTCGCCGACACGGCAACCCTCCCGGTTTATTTCAGGAAATTCTCCAGGACCGTGTGCAGCTTTTTCAGGTCCGGCAGGTTCACATACATCATGTGGCCGGCTTCGAAGGTGGCATAGGCAATGTTCGTGCGGTAGGCCGGGTCGAGTTGCATGTGGTCGAGCGCGTAACGCATCGTGTCCGGAGGACAAACGAGATCACGCATGCCGTTGAGCACCAACACCTGCATATACGGATTTTGGTTCATGACGGCCGCCAGTTGGTCGCTCACGCTCGGATAATCGTTGTGCGCGCCGTAATTCCATGGCTGCACGCCGGCGATGATTTCGTAGGGCAAATCGTCCTCGAATTTTAATTCTTGGCGCACGTAGGCATTCATCGCCGCCGCAAACGGCCCGTAGGTCGCCGCGTAGGACGGATCAAAAGCAGGATACGGCGAAGCCGGGTCATCGTCGCGCCCGGTGATGCGCGCGTCGTAGGCGCCGAGAATCAAGCCCTCGTCGTGCAGCAACTGCTTGCGGAACATATCGTTGTCGATTCGCAGATGGTTGTCCTCAATCACCGGCGGTTTCAAACCGGTGAGCCGCGCAAGTTCGGTGACAATTTTCTCCCGTTCGTCGGCGGGCAATGCCGCGCCCTGGTGCAAGGCGGACGCGTATTCGCCTTTCGCAAATTCGCGCGCCTCGGCCAGCGCTTTGGGCAAATCGCTTTGCAAATCAGGCGGCAGTTTTTTGAAGTAAAACGCCGTGGCGGTGTAATTGGGCAGGAAAAGCTCAAACGGCAAATCGTTGCCTGCCCCGTCGCTGATGGTGGCGAAGTCCAAAACACCCGACACGAGGATCAAGCCGTTGAGATACATGCCATAGCGCGAGCGCAGACGATCCGCCAGCCCCGCCGCGCGAAAGACGCCGTAACTTTCGCCGCAAAGATATTTCGGCGAGAGCCAGCGTTCGTGTCGCGTCGTCCAAAGCCGGATAAACTCGCCGACGGAGTCCAGGTCGGCAGTCTGGCTGAAAAATTGATCGGCCTTTTCGTCCTTCGCCGCGCGGCTGAAACCCGTGGCAACCGGATCAATGAAAACCAAATCGCTTCCATCCAAAACCGAATACTGATTGTCCACGAGGCTGAATGGCGGTTTGGGCAGCGTGCCATCCTCGTTCATCTTGACGCGGCGCGGTCCCAGCGCGCCGAGATGCAGCCACACGGACGAAGAACCGGGGCCGCCGTTGAAACAAAACGTAACGGGCCGCGTGGCGGCGTTGGTCTTGTCAACGCTCGTGTAAGCAACGTAAAAAACCGAGGCGCGCGACGTGCCGTCGGGTTTGAGAATTGGCAACATTCCGGTTTCGGCCACATAAGTCACGTGCTTCCCAGAAATGGTCACCGTGTTGGTGGTGAAAACCGGTTTGTGCGTCGCATCGGGAATGGCGGCCATCTCCGACTTCTTTGCGGGAGGCGCATTGGTTTCTTCCGCAGGAGTATTGGTCCTGGTCATTTCTGCTGCGGGGACATTCACGGCCAAAGTCGTGAGCAAGAGCCAGAGTATCGCTTTCATTCGCATTTCCGATTTTCGCAACCAAGGCGGCTTTCGACAATCATTAATCCGAGTTGTGCAAAACCTGTGAATAAGTTTCAAGGAAAGCGCCTTGCCGCCAGCGGGGATTTTAGTTAGCAATATTCATTATTAAGTCATGCCAAGTTAGATATATTCATCTTTCTTCAGTCAGAAGGTAAATGGAAACAGGGGACTGGGTCGGTCAGGACAGGTTCGATTTCGCGGGCGCTTCCTCAGGGCACGGACGGACAACTGTTACCTGGTCCCAAGATTTCAGTCAGCGGAAATGTCTTACCAGATTTCTTTCTTCGCACACGAAACTCAAATCCAAAAACCAAAAATCAAAATGAATAATCACGTTTCGTACCTCTGCGGCGCGGCACTGTTTCTCGGCGCGGCATTGTTCAATCAATCCGTTCAAGCACAACTAACCCTCACTGGCACCAATTACGTCCAGGATTTCAATGTCATCAGCAATGGCCTCCCGGCCGGCTGGTCAGTCCGGACCAATGCCACGGCGACAACCCTGGGGACAATCACAACTAATTACAACGCCGGTAGCAGGACATGGGCAGACCAAACCGGCGAATTTGGCAACTGCGCCTCAACTGTGGCCAATTCGGGCACGAATTTTACCGGTGGCGAGTCCACTGCCATCCAAGGCAATTGCACCAACCGCGCGTTGGCCGTGCGCCAAACCGGTTCGTTTGGCGATCCCGGCGCCGCCTTTGTATTGCAGATTACGAATACTCTCGGCTTGAGCAACCTGACCTTCAGCGTGCGCCTCTGCACATTGAGAACAAATGGGTACACCACCATCTGGACCAATCAATACGCCGTCGGCAATTCACCCGGTTCGTTCACCACCTTGGGCGCCTATACCAATTCAAGTGCCTTCGGGACGACGACCCAAACTTACAACCTTGGCGCGGATGCCAACAACACGTCATCCAATGTTTGGATTCGGATCGTGGCGCTTTCGGCGGCGACGGGTTCAGGCTCGCGAGCCACTTTCGGCATAGATGATTTTTCCCTTTCCTGGACAATGAACGGCGTTCTCACCACTCGGCCATCCATTACCGGCCTCATCCTTACCAATGGAAACGTGCAAATCGATTTCATCGGTGATACCGGCGACAGCCCGTCCGCCTTCGGGTTACAATGCGTTGGCCGGTGTTCGGATACCTTCGGTGACATGGGCGCGACCATCACGCAAACCAGCCCGGGGCATTTCCGTGCTGTGAGCGCAATGAACGGTTCGCAACAATTTTACCGGATCAAACGGCCCTGAGCGGCGGGATCACTCGCCGATAATTTTCACGAGCACGCGTTTGCGGCGGCGACCGTCAAACTCGCCGTAGAAGATTTGTTCCCAGGGACCGAGGTCGAGTTTGCCCCGGGTGATGGCCACCACGACTTCGCGTCCCATGACCTGACGTTACATCGTCTGTTCCAGCTTTTTGACTTCTTCCTTGATCAATTCCGTCGTCCGATGTTTGGCCAGATAGACCTGATCCACGGATATGCCGAGAGTGGCGGCCACCCTTTCGGGCGGCCATTCCTTGTTCACGTACAAGTCGAAGATTTGATATTTTTGCGGGTCCAGCCGGCGTTTGACTTTTGCCATGGCTGCATCCAGCAGGTTCTTCTCCCATTCCGCGTTCCACAACTTGTCCAAATCCCGGCTCATCGGATCAACCACTTTGTCCACCGTGCGGGTGCCGGTGGCGGTGTCGTCGGAAGCGGAATGACCGGCAACGAAAGGTCCGCGCTTGCGGAGTTGGTCGGTGATACGCCAGCGAGTCATATTCAGGAGCCAGGTTTTGAAGGAGCCAATCGCCGGGTCATATTTGAAGGCGGGCATGTGTTTGGCGACCGAGATCATGGTTTCCTGCACAACATCCTGCGCTTCAGCCGCCGTCAAGCCGCTCTTGAGGGCGGTTCCATAGATAAGTTTCCAGTAGGTGTCAAAAAAATCCTGCCAACTTGATTGATCCTGCCAGTCTTTGAGGCGTTGAATCAGCGTTGCGCGCGTCGGAATCAATTCATCCATCGGCTGTGCCATTAATCAATTAATGCAATTTTTGCCGGGCGATTGGCAATAAAATACATCTTTGTTCCAAAAAGGTTGAAGTAAAACAGGTTATATGTTTATATCGTCATTATTCGCTAAAATCAGATGCGCAAATGGATAAAGACGCTTGAACTTGTTTCGTAAAGCCGATCGGGGTTTTGTGCTGGTCGCAATTTTCGGGGGTTTCGTGATTTGCGGCGGGATATCACGTGCGCAACCGGTTGCCGACCGGGGATCCACGAATGAAATCCGGATCATGGAACTCCAAGGTACAGCGGAAGTCGCTGCCCGCACCGCCAACACCTGGGCGCCGGCGCAAAACAGCCAAATCCTGCATCCCTTCGACCGGTTACGCACCGGAGCCAACAGCCGAATTGCACTCCTTTGGTCTGACCGGAGCGTGGTGTCTTTCGGCGCTTTGACGGAGATTGAAGTGCTGCCGCCGGATTCAGCGGATGCGCAATGCGGACTGCATTTGCTCCGGGGCATTTTCTCGTTCTTCCATCGTGACGAACCGGGGCGCATCCGGGTCATCACCCGCGGCGCTGTCGCCGGTGTGGAAGGCACGGAGTTTGTCATGGCTGTGGACGACACGGAGCGCACGACCCTGTCAGTGATTGACGGCAAGGTCCGGTTCGGCAACGAACAGGCCACGCTGCTGCTGGCCAACGGTCAGCAAGCCGTCGTCGAACCGGGCAAAGCGCCCGTTCGCACCGCGGGTTTCATCGCCAACAACGTCCTGCAATGGTGCTTTTACTACCCGGCGGTGATTGATCCGGCGGATCTGCCGTTCAAGCCGGAAGAACAAAAAATCCTCGACGGATCCCTCCAGGCCTATCGCTCGGGCGATCTGCTGTCGGCGCTGGCCCGATATCCGGCGGGGCGGCAGCCCGGCTCCGATGCCGAGCGGGTTTATTATGCCGGCCTGCTGTTGAGTGTCGGACAGGTTGAAGCCGCCGAATCAGTGCTGGCTTCGTTGTCCGTTGCCGATGCCTCCAGCCGTCCGCAACGGATTGCCGCGGCCCTGCGCCAACTCATCTCGGCCGTGAAGCGACAGCCGGCTCCGGCGGTGATCCATCCGCAATTAGCCACGGAATTTCTGGCGGATTCCTATTACGAACAGTCGCGGGCCGTCCCCGGAATTTCATTGCCGGCCGCGCTGGCTTCCGCCCGGCAGGCTGCGACCAACTCGCCGGATTTCGGTTTTGCCTGGGAACGCGTGGCGGAACTGGAATTCAGTTTCGGCCATACCCGCCGCGCACTCGACGCTCTGGACAAAAGCCTTACCCTCGCGCCGCGCAACGCCCAGGCGCTCGCGCTGAAGGGATTCCTGCTCGCGGCGCAAAATCACACCGGCGAGGCCATCGGCTGGTTTGACCGGGCGCTGGCGGTGGACTCCGCGCTCGGCAACGCATGGCTGGGGCGCGGCCTTTGCCGCATCCGCGGCGGCGATGCCCGGGGCGGACGCGAAGACCTGCTGGTGGCCGCCGCGCTCGAGCCGCAGCGCGCTGCGTTGCGAAGTTATCTGGGCAAGGCTTACGCGGATGCGGACGATTACCCGCGCGCCACCAAAGACCTGCAACGGGCGGAAAAATTGGATCCCAACGACCCGACAGCATGGCTATATTCCGCGTTGCTCGATCAGGATAACAACCGGATCAATGACGCGATTCGGGATTTGGAAAAGTCACAGTCATTGAATGACAACCGGAGCGTTTATCGTTCGCAACTGTTGCTGGACCAGGACCGCGCGGTGCGCAGCGCGAATCTGGCGGCGATGTATCAGGACGACGGCATGAATGACTGGGCCGTGCGCGAGGCCGCCCGCGCGGCGAATTACGATTACGCGAATTACTCGGCACACCTTTTCTTGGCCAGCAGTTATAACGCGCTGGCGGATCCAAACGAAATCAATCTCCGTTATGAAACTCCCGCCGAGAGCGAATATTTGCTGGCGAATTTGTTGTCCCCGGTGAGCGCCGGCACGCTCTCGCCCACGATTTCCCAGCAGGAATACTCCCCGCTCTTCGAACGTGATGGTTTCGGGGTCGTTTCGAGCACGGAATATCTGAGTCGCGGAGCCTGGACGCAGGCAGGCGCCCAGTACGGCACTTATGAAAACTTCGGCTATGACGTGGAAGGATTCTATCGTACCGACCCCGGCCAGCGCGCCAATAATGACATCGAACAACGACAATTGTCCGCAGCACTCAAATATCAATTCACGCCACAGGACACGGTTTATGTACAGGTGAAACAATACAAAGCCGATGGCGGGGATTTAACACAATACTACGATCAAAATTCGGCCAGCCCAACATTTCGCTTTGACGAAGAACAGGACCCGATCGTAAGCCTGGGCTATCACCGTGAATGGGGTCCCGGAGTTCATACCTTGTTTTTTGTGACCCGTCTCGATGACAAAAGCTCGTTCACCAATTTTACGCAGCCTTCCCTGTTTCAAACCTTTCCTGGCATTCCCCCCACGTTCATTTCCGCGCAGAACATCACAACGGACGAGCATTTTGTGCGCAAGTTGGATATTTATTCGGGAGAATTGCAGCAGATTTGGGAAGGCCCTTTTCATAATACCATTATCGGCACCCGCATCCAGTATGGCCAATTTCATACCACCGTACTGCAAGACAATCCGTCCTTCTCCGTTGTCCCTTTCTTTCTCAATCCAATACCACAACAGGACTTCACTTCTCTGTTCAAACGCTTCAGCTTTTACGGTTACCATCAATGGCAGATTTTCGAGCCGCTGCAATTGATTGGTGGCGTCACTTACGATCGTATCACCTACCCGCAGGATTTTCAGAGCGCACCCATTTCAGGGAGCGAAACGACGGCCAATCAGGTTTCGCCCAAAGCCGGCTTGATTTGGACACCGCTGGATAAAACCACCGTCCGTTTTGCCTACACGCGTTCGTTGGCCGGCGCGAGCCTGGACCAAAGTTACCAAATCGAGCCTTCACAGGTGGCGGGTTTCATTCAATCCTACCGGAGCATTATTCCTGAATCCATCGCGGGGAATAATGCCGGGGCCAAATTTGAAGCCTATGACCTTTCGCTGGAACAGAAATTCAGCACTGGAACTTATTTGGGCATTTCCGGTGAGATATTGAATTCCACCGTTCATCGGCTTGACGGCGTCTTCAATTATTTTACAGACGTGCCTAGTCCTTCTGATCCGACCCAGCCTCAAGACCCGCAGCCATCAACACTCCGCGAAAATCTGGATTATTCCGAAGAGACACTTCTGGTCACCGCCAACCAGTTGGTGGGCCAGGATTGGTCGCTCGGCGCGCGTTACCGCCTCAGCCAAGCAGTCTTACATGACAATTTCCCCGACGTGCCGGTTACTCTCGGCCCGATACAAAATCCGATAATTCCGAATCAACGCACCAAAGGTGTTTTGCAGCAATTGAGTCTGTCGGCGATTTACAACCATCCCTGCGGTTTTTTTGCCCAGGGAGAAGCCGATTGGTATGATCAAAGCAACAGCGGCTACATAACCGCTGAGCCGGGCGACGACTTCTGGCAGTTGAATGCCTTTGTCGGCTATCGTTTTCTGCATCGCAGAGGTCAAGTCACGCTCGGCCTGCTCAACATCACTGATCAAAATTACAGTTTAAACCCGCTTAACCTTTACAACGAACTGCCGCGCTCGCGCACCCTGCTCGTGAGCCTGCAGTTGAATTTCTAAGCCGGGGTGATGGAGTAGGACGGGCGTCGCGCCTGTCACCATCTTCAAATTTTCATTCATAAAACGGTGATGCTTCTGCCAAGCCAAAAAACCTCGCCTCAAAGCGTAAATTTAAAAGTTAGAGACAGGCGCGACGCCTGTCCTACGGCCTGGTTTCCCGCTCGGCCTTTTCGACACTGTTCACCGCACTGAACCGGAATCAGGAGTGCAGGTGAAAAATTGAAAAACCGGGCTGAACTTCATTCAGCCCGGGTTCGTTTTGGACGCGCTTCCCCGAAAATAATCATCCATTTAGAGCCACCTTACGTCGGCTCCTACTTTTTCAACTGCGCCTAGGGATTAAATCCGCTCAGGTTGATGTTATAGTTGGTGGTCGGCACATTACTCGGAAAATAGATTGCGAATCTGTAAGCAGGGCTGTATGGCGGATAGGGAATGGTGACCGATGTTTGTCCACAACCGCTGTCGCCATATTTTCCCGAATACGTAACTTTTGTATCTGTTCGTCCGCCGCCATCGGAAACTGTGAGGACGGTGGCCCCGGAGACAGGCGT
>Ga0265338_10009739_pt1 | contig 11401 bp, 10 predicted proteins | sample 42126metaG_FD_193579 | JGI IMG/M metagenome (GOLD analysis project Ga0265338, IMG submission 193579) | Rhizosphere microbial communities from Carex aquatilis grown in University of Washington, Seatle, WA, United States - 4-21-26 metaG | ecosystem: Host-associated > Plants > Roots > Rhizosphere... | reverse complement strand
AGGTCTGCGAGGAGGAGTGGCTGCTCGTCGTCGCGGGCACGCCGACGCTGCGGACACCCGGCGGCGAGCAGGTGCTGAAGCCGTGGGACGTCGCCGTCTTCCGGCGCGGCGAGGAGGGTGCGCACCAGATCCGCAACGACACCGACGCGCCCGTGCGGGCGGTCTTCTTCTCGTCGAGGTCCGATCCCGAGGTCGCGGTCTATCCCGACGAGGGGAAGATCGGCGTCATCGCCGGCTGGAGCCGTTCGGACGGCAAGGTGCTGCGCGGGTGGGTGGTCGAGCCGTGACGGCGATCGTCAACCTGCTCGACGCCGAGGGCGGCGAGGAGCACGACCGGGACGGCTTTCGCTTCCGCGACCGCTGGGTCGGAGGAGAGCTCGGCGCAGAGCTGCTCGGCTGCTCGCTCTATGACCTGCTCCCGGGCCAGCAGCTCTGGCCGTACCACTTTCACCGCGGCAACGAGGAGTGGCTCGTTGTCGTCTCCGGCCGACCGATCGTGCGAACGCCGGAGGGCGAGCGCGAGCTTTTGCCGGGCGACGTCGTCGCGTTTCCGGTCGACGAGGCCGGCGCGCACACCGTCATCAACAGGACCGCCGAGGATGCCCGGCTGGCGATGTTCTCGACGCTGAATCGGCCGACCTACCCGGTTTACCCGGACAGCGACAAGGTCGCCGCGAACCGCCTCTGCTTCCGGATGGCCGACGCCGTCGACTACTGGGACGGCGAGTAGTTCCTAGCGGAACGCGTTGAGGCCGGTGATCGCCTGGCCGACGACGAGCGTGTGCACCTCGTGGGTGCCCTCGTACGTCAGGACGGACTCGAGGTTGTTCATGTGGCGGATGACCGGATACTCGAGCGTGATGCCGTTGCCGCCGAGGATTGAGCGCGCCGACCGGGCGACCTCGAGCGCGCCGCGGACGTTCCCCATCTTCCCCATGCTCACGTGCTCGGGGCGAAGCGTCCCCGCGTCCTTCATCCGGCCGAGGTGGAGCGCGACGAGCAGGCCGCGGTTCACCTCGAGCGCCATCTCCGCGAGCTTCTGCTGCGTGAGCTGGTAGCCGGCGATCGGCTTGCCGAAGACGATCCGCTCCTTCGCGTACTCGAGCGCCGCCTCGTAGCACGCGCGCGCCGATCCGACCGCGCCCCACACGATGCCGTAGCGGGCCTCGCTCAGGCAGGAGAGCGGCCCGCGCAGCGAGGACACCTCGGGGAAGCGGCTCTCCTCCGGCACACGCACGTCGCGGAGCACGAGCTCGGACGTCACCGACGCGCGCAGCGAGAGCTTGTGGTGCATCTCGGGCGCTTCGAAGCCGGGCGTGTCGCGCTCGACGAGGAAGCCGTTGATCGCGCCGTCGTCCGTGCGCGCCCACACGACCGAGATATCGGCGATGGAGCCGTTCGTGATCCACATCTTCGTGCCGTTGAGGATCCAGTCCGAGCCGTCGCGCCGCGCGGTCGTCCGCATCGCGCCCGGGTCGGAGCCGGCGTCGGGCTCGGTGAGCCCGAAGCAGCCGATCGCTTCGCCGGCGTGCATCGCCGGCAGCCACCGCTGCTTCTGCTCCTCGGTGCCCCAGCGCCAGATCGCGAACATCGCGAGGGAGCCCTGCACCGATACGAGGCTGCGCACGCCGGCGTCGCCCGCCTCGAGCTCCATGCAGGTGAGGCCGTATGCGACCGAGCTGGCACCGGGGAGGCCGTAGCCCTCGAGGTGCATGCCGAAGAGGCCGAGGTCGGCGAGCTCGCCGGCGAGGCCGGGCGGGAGGACGCCGCGCTCGAACCAGTCGCCGACGTCCGGCAGCACGCGCTCCCGGACGAACTGGCGGATGGTGTCGCGGATCGCCCGCTCCTCGTCGTCGAGGAGCGCGTCGATGGCGAGGAAGTCCCTCGGGTCGAGTGTGGTGGGCTTGGCGGTGGTGGCCACGACGCAATCCTAGTGCGCGGGCTCGAGATGGAGGAGTGCAAGTTCGAGCCACGGCGCCGCATAGCGCTGCCACAGGCGCTGGTCGTGCCCGCCGGGGTACGCCCGGAAGACGTGCGCGATGCCGGCCTCCGAGAGCTCCTGGTTCAGCGTCTCGTTCTCGGCGTAGAAGCGCCAGTCGCTGCGGCCGACGTAGAAGGCGATGTACGTCGGGAGCGACTGCAGCTGCGCGCGCACGGCCGGGATCAGCCGGTGGACGTTCGCCTCGACGTTGCGCGCCGCCGAGCCGAGGTCGAGCGGCTGCGTGCCGGTGGGATCGGTCGGGTGGAAGTACCCGCTCCACGACTCCGCGACCGAGAACTCGTCGAGGTGGCGGAGCGCGAGATGCATCGCGCCGTAGCCGCCGGCGGAGATCCCGACGAGCGCGCGCCCGGCACGTGACCGGATCGTCCGGAAGCGTGCATCGACGACGCGCGGCAGCTCCGTCGCGATCGCCGTCTCCCACGCGTCGCCGGGGCCCCGGTCGGCATACTCGGGATCGCTTTCCCCGCGCCGCGCCGCCTGCGGGACGACGACGATCGCCGGCCGTCCCGCCGCGTCGACCGCGCGCTCGACGAAGCCGAGCGTTGTATACGCCGTCGCGCTCGCCGGCAGCCCGTGCAGGACGTAGACGACGGGATACCGCTTCATTGAGGTCTCGTAGCCGGGCGGGAGATAGACCTCGAAGCGAAGCCGGCCTCCGATCGCGGCGGAGACGAAGCTCGTGTCCTCCGTCCGGGCCGAGGCGGCGGCGCCGGAAGCGCAGAGGAGGACCGCCGCCGCTGCGCCTGCCGTGGCGAAGAGGACGAGTGTTCTCATGACGCAATCCACGCGCAACGCGCGCTTAACGTCCTCACGGTACATCCCTGAGCATGTGGGCCGATCGGGCGAAACTACCGAGCTCCGTTGCCTACGCGGGCCTCGCCGCCGCCCTGGCCGCGTTCCTCTCGGTGGGCCTGCTCGGCGTCCGCGGCTACGTCGACAACTTCCTCCAGTACCGGGGATTCGCTCCGCCGCGCGAGCCCGCGTTCGTCCGCTCGCCGGGCACCCTGCAACGGATCACGGTCGCGAGCCCCGCCCTCGGCGGTCGCCGGCAGGAGGCCTACGTCTATCTCCCGAGCGGATACGCCCGGCATCCACGGCACCGGTATCCGGTCCTCTATCTCCTGCACGGGTTTCCCGGCCGTCCGCTCGCCTTCATGGAGACCGTCCAGATGGGGATCGTCGAGGACACGCTCGTGGCGAGGCACCGCTCTCGGCCGCTCATCCTGGTCATGCCGTTCGGGTCGACCGGCACGTTCACGGACCAGGAGTGGGTGAACGGCGTCAGGCCCGGCAACGGCTGGGCCCGGTTCGTCGCGCACGATCTCGTGCGCGCGATCGACGCCCGTTACCGGACGATCGCCCGCCCGGTGGGCAGGGCGATCGGCGGCCTGTCGGAGGGAGGCTACGGCGCGATCAACATCGCGGTCCACCACCCGGGCGAGTTCTCCGTCGTCGAGTCGTGGTCGGGATACCAGCGTCCCGACAAGATCCGGTCGATCTTCGGCACGAAACTCCAGCTCCTCGCGGCGAACGACCCGCGGCTGCTCCTTCCTCGCGTCGCGAAGCGCTTGCGGATGCTCCACTCGTACTTCTGGTTCTACTCCGGCTCGACCGATCCCTTGCGCAAGCAGAACGCCGCGTTCGCACGTCAGCTCGCCGCGCTCCGCGTGCCTCACCAGTACTTCCAGGTGTTCGGCGGACACAACTGGGCGCTATGGCGGGACGAGGCCCGCGCGGCGTACATCGCCGCCGCGGCGAGGCTTGGACATGCGTAACGTCGGGCGTAGCGTCGCGGCAGCCGCCCTCGCGTTCGGCGTCCTGCTAGCCGCGACGGGATGGCTCTACGTCACGCGGCCCGTCGCGTCGCTACCCGGGCCGTCCGTGCACGACGCACTCGCCCTCGACGAGCTGTCGAAGCACGGCAGCGTATCGATCCTCCTCTATCTGCTCGTGTGGTCTTCCGCGGCGGGCCTCCTCGGGGCGATCGCGCGGTGGGCGCGGCTCGAGAGGCTGACGGCTGGGCTGCTGCTCGGGCTCGGCGTGGGCGGCTGGCTCTACGCGGTCAACGGCGTGTCGATCCTCGTCGTCCGCCAGATACCGGCGCACGAGGCGTTCCACGCTGCCGCCGCGGAGCCTGCGATCGTGATCCCGACCGTGCTCGCCGGCATCGCCGGTGCGCTCCTCGGGCGAACGCGCCGCTCGCCGGCTCCACGCTCGCGCCTCGTGCTTGCGTGGCTGATTGCCGGTGTCGGCGTCCTCGCCGCGCTGGATGCGATGTTCCCGGAGCATCGGCGGTCGCTCGTGACGGCGCTCGACGCAGCGCACGTCCATGGCCTCTCGAAAGCGCTCGTCGTTCCGCTGGCCGCCGGGCTCGTCGTGACGGCGCGCCGCCTCTCAGCCGGCAACCGGCGCGCGTGGCAGCTGGCAGTCGCGTTGCTCGCGCTGCTCCTCGCGCTCAACGTCGAGCGTGGGTTCAGCGACGGCGCGATCGTGACGAGCGTCGCCGTTGTGGCGCTCCTCGCGCGCCGGTCCGACTTTCGTCTGCGCGGCGATCCGTCGTCCAAGCCACGCGCGCTCCTCCACGTGATGTTTCTCGCCGGAGTCGTCGGCATCTACGGCGTGGCGACGCTCTGGGTGAACCGTCTCATGGTCGACCAGCCCTACACGCTCGGCTTGGCGCTGCGCGAGACCGGCCGCGCGGCCGCGGGCCTGAGCTTTCGCGGGGGACATCATCTCGTCGGGCCGGTCGCCGATTGGTTCCCGGTGTCGGTCTTCCTGCTCGGCGCCGGTGGAGCGGTCATGATCCTCTTCGAGTGGCTCGCGCCGTGGCGCTACCGGCTCCTGCGCGGCGCGCACGAGCTCGACGTCGTGCGCCGGCTCGTGACGACGTTCGGGGCCGACACGCTCGCGCCGTTCGCGCTCCGGTCGGACAAGTCGTACTTCTTCGCCGCGGATGAGTCGGCGTTCCTCGCGTACCGCGTCGTCGGCGGCGTCGCGATCGTCTCGGGAGACCCGATCGGGCGCGAGGCCGTGCGGGCGTCGCTCGTACGCTCGTTCATCGACTTCGCCCACGAGCGCGGCTGGCGCGTCGCCGTGCTCGGTGTCTCGGAAGGAGACCTCGCCCTGTATCGCTCTCTCGGGCTGCGCGCGCTGTACCACGGCGACGAGGCGGTCGTCGAGACGGCGTCGTTCTCGCTCGAGGGCCGAGGAATCCGCAAGGTGCGGCAGTCCGTCACCCGGCTGCAGAAGGCTGGTTTCACATCGCGCGCGTTGTGGGCGCGGGAGATCGATGCTCCGCTGCGTGCCGAGCTCGAGCAGATTGCGCGCGCCTGGCGCGGGAACGCGCCCGAGCGCGGCTTCGTGATGGCGCTCGACGCGCTCTTCCGGGACGGGGACGACGACACCGCGTTCGTCGTCGGCTTCGACCGCGCCGGGCGCGCGCGGGGATTCCTCCACTACGGGATCTGCCGTGCCGGTTCCGCAATCTCGCTCTCGTCGATGCCGAGGGCCTCGGACGTCCCGAACGGATTCACGGAGTGGCTCATCTGCGAATCGGTCGCCTGGGCACGCGAGACCGGCTTCGCGCGTGTGTCGCTGAACTTCTCGCCGTTTGCCGCCCTCCTTTCGCCCGACGCGGAGCTGAGTGTCGGTCAGCGGCTGCAGGCCGCGACGCTCAGGCGGATGAAGCCGTGGTTCCAGCTCGACAACCTGCTCGTCTTCAACCGGAAGTTCTTTCCCTCGTGGCAGCGGAGATTCGTCGTCTACGAGCGGCGGCGCGATCTTCCGCGAGTCGGCGCCGCCGCACTCGCGGTCGAGGCGTACCTTCCGTTCCAGTGATCGCCCTCGGCTTCGCCCTGGCCGTGCTGTCCGCCGTCGGGATCGGCGGCGGGTACGCGCTCCAGCACACCACGGCGTCGCGTCTGCCGAAGCTCGAGCTGCGGAGGCCGTTGCGCTCGCTCGCCTCGCTCTTCCGGAGCCGGCGCTGGGCGCTCGGCTTCTTCGGCGGCATCGCCGGCTGGGCGCTCTATGTCGAGGCGCTCCGCCTCGCGCCGCTCTCGCTCGTCCAGGCCGCCTCGGCCGGCGGCATCGGCCTGCTCGCGTTCGGGGGCGGGAGGCTGCGGCCGTCCGAGCGGATCGGAGTCGCCGCGGCTCTGGCGGGTCTCGTGCTGCTCGCCGTCTCGCTCGGCGCGCACGCGCCGACGAGCCGCGGCGACGTCGTGCCGGTCGCCGTGTGGATCGCGGCTTCGCTCGCAGTGGCCGGGGCGCTCGCCCGGCTGGCGCCGGGCGCCGCCGGCCTCGGCACGGCAGCCGGGCTGCTCTACGCCGCCGGCGACGTCGGCACGAAGGCGGCCGTCGGGGGAGGGGGACGGCTCCTGTTCGTGCCGGTCCTGCTCGCGTGCCACGGGCTCGCCTTCGTCTGCATGCAGCTGGCGTTCCAGCGCGGCGGCAGGCTCGCGTCGGCCGGGCTCACCGTCCTCTGGACGAATGCCGTGCCGATCGCGGCCGGGATGGCCCTGTTCGCCGAGGCTCTGCCGGGCGGGCTCCGGGGCGGGCTGCGGGTCGCCGCCTTCGCGCTCGTGCTCCTCGGGGCGGTCGCCCTGAGCCGCCGGGTTCAGTACGATTGATTGACTAGTCAGTCAAATTACGAGCGGAGGACGAGATGACGACGATCGAGCACGGTGCGGCCGCGGGGGTGTCCTTCGCGCTGACCGACGAGCAGAAGGCACTCCGGGAGCTCGCGCGCGAGTTCGCCGCCCAGGAGATTCGTCCGCTGGAGCACGAGTGCGACGAGCACATGCGGCATCCGGTCGAGTTGATCGCGAAGGCGCACGAGGTCGGCCTGATGAACCTCCACGTGCCCGAGGAATACGGCGGTCCCGGCCTCTCCACCTTCGAAGGCATGCTCGTCGGCGAGGAGCTCTACTGGGGTTGCTCCGGCATCGGCACGTCGATCACGGCGAACGGCCTCGGGGCCGGCCCGGTCATCCTCTTCGGGAGCGACGAGCAGAAGTCGAAGTGGCTGCCGCCGCTCATCGAGTCGCCGATCCTCTGCTCGTTCGGGCTCTCGGAGCCCGGCGCGGGCTCGGACGTCGCGTCGCTGAAGTCGACGGCGGTGCGTGAGGGCGACGAGTACGTCATCAACGGCTCGAAGACGTTCATCACGAACGCCGGCTACGCCGCCTGGACGGTCGTCTTCGCGAAGACGGACGCGCGGGCGGGCGCGAAGGGCATGTCCGCGTTCATCGTCCCCATGGACGCCCCGGGCGTGACGATCGAGACGCACCTCGACAAGATGGGGCAGCGCGCGACCGACACGTCGGCATTCGCGCTGCAGGACGTTCGCGTGCCGGTCGAGAACCGCCTCGGCGAGGAGGGCGACGGTTTCAAGATCGCGATGGCGACGCTCGACGTCACGCGGCCGGGCACGGCGATCGGCGCGGTCGGCGTGGCGCAGGCCGCGTACGAACACTCGGTCGAGTACGCGAAGGAGCGCGTCACCTTCGACGTGCCCATCGCGATGCACCAGGGCGTCAACTTCATGATCGCCGACATGGCGACGGAGATCGAGGCTGCGCGCCTGCTCTGCTGGCAGGCGGCGTGGATGCTCGACCAGGGGTTCGGCCGCAAGACGACGCTGTACTCGTCCTTCGCGAAGCGCTTCGCCGCCGACACCGCGATGAAGGTCGCCACCGACGCCGTCCAGGTGTTCGGCGGCTACGGCTACATCAAGGAGTACCCGGTCGAGAAGCTCATGCGCGACGCGAAGCTGTTCCAGATCTACGAGGGCACGTCGCAGATCCAGCGGCTCGTGATCGCAAAAGAGATATTTATGCCCAGTGGCGATTGAGATCGACCTCAGCGGGCGCGTCGCCTTCGTCACCGGCGGCTCGCGCGGGCTTGGCCGCGCGGATGCACTCGCGCTTGCCCGCGCCGGCGCGGACGTCGTCGTCGCGGATCTCCTCGTCGAGTCGCAGCTCTCGGACGAGACCGACCGCTACGGCGCGCTCGCGACCGTGGCGCGCCAGCAGGGCCTCGTCCACACGGAGGAGACGGTTCGCGACATCGAGGCGATGGGGCGGAGGGCGCTCGCCATCCGCTGCGACGTCACCGACCGCGACGAGGTGGCGGCCGCCGTCGGCCGCGCCGTGGGCGAGCTCGGCTCGCTCGACATCCTCGTGAACAACGCGGGCACGCTCGACCACGCCGCCCAGTTCGTCGACCAGTCGCCGGAGCTGTGGGAGCGCGACCTGCGCGTGAATCTCACGGGCGCGTTCAACTGCGCCCAGGCGGTGTGGCCGCACATGAAGGAGCGGGGCTGGGGTCGCATCGTCAACATGGCCTCGGTCGCGGGCACCCTCGGCGGCTTCGGCCAGGCGAGCTACTCGACGACGAAGGCGGGGCTCCTCGGCCTGACGAAGACGCTCGCGATGGAAGGCGCACGGCACGGGATCACGTGCAATGCGATCGTGCCCGGCGTCATCGGCACGGAAGCCTTCAACATGGCGAACGACGTCATGAACGAGCGGATCGTCAAGCGCACGGCGCTGAAGCGGCCCGGCAGGCCGGAGGAGATCGCGAACGTCATCGCGTTCCTCTGCAGCGACCTCGCCTCGTACGTCACCGGCATCGAGCTGAACGTGAGCGGAGGCGTCGAGCTCTTCGTCTTCTGAGCCGGGCCGCCCGGCAACCCGGCTTACTTGGTACACGCGCGTGTAATCCGGGACCCGACCCCTCCCTCCTACCCGCCTACTTCGAGCGTATTTCGCGACCCGTCACGTGTCTGTGCCGGGTTCGTGTCGATTCGTGCAACGCCGGATACCATCGAAGCCCATGCGCCGCGCGCTCGCCCTTCTCGTGCTCTCGCTCGTCGCCGTCGGCGTCGTGCTCGGCCTGGTCTTCGCCGGCTCGCCGACGACGATCGCGAGCGGTGTCCGGATCGACGGCATCGACGTCGGCGGCATGCCGGTGACGAAGGCGCGCACGCTGCTCGAGCGGAAGGCGGCCGCACTGGCGTCGCGGCCCGTCGTCTTCACGGCCGGCGGCAAGCGCTTCGCGATCCGGCCGGTCGAGCTCGGCGTCGCGTCCGACTGGCAGGCCGCCGTCGACTCCGCGCAGCGGCAGGGGAGCGGGTTCGCGCCGTTCCGGGGGTTCAAGCGGATCGGCGTCGACGTCTTCGGCGCCGACGTGACGCCGCCGACGAGCGTCCTCACCGGTGCGCTCGAGTACGAGGTCGGGCAGATCGCGGACGCGGTCGACCGCTCGCCGCGGAACGCGTCGCTCGCGCTCCGCGCGCAGCGCGTCGTCGTCGTGCCCGCGCGCGTCGGCCTGGTGCTCGACCGTGCCGCAGCGGAGACAGTCCTCGTCCACGAGCTCGCGACGCTCGGCCGCTCGTCGAGCCCGGTCCAGCTCCCGATGCGCGTGACCGAGCCGAGCGTGCGCGCGCTCTCGCTCCGTCGCGCAGCGCGACAGGCGCGCGTCGTGCTGTCGGCTCCCGTCCACCTCCAGCTCGGCCCGACCCGCTGGCTGCTCACGCCTGCGCGCCTTGCACCGCTCCTCGAGTTCCCCACCGGCGGACGCTCGGCGCTGCGGATCGGCGGGCCGGCGGCGGATGCATGGCTCCGGCGTCTCGGCAAGCGCGTCGAGAAGCCCGCACGCGACGCGACGTTCGCCGTCGACGGCCCGAAGGTGACGATCGTGCCCGACCGGCCCGGCGTACGCCTCGACGCGGTCCGCGCCGCCGATGCCGTCCTCGCCGCGGCGCTGCACACGCGCCCGGCGCGCCGCGTCGCGACGCTGCCGATCGAGTCGTCGCCCGCGAAGCGCACCACGGCGAAGGCGCGTGCGATGGGGATCGACGGCCTCGTATCCACGTTTACGACGGACTTCGGCGGCGTTCCGAATCGCATCCACAACGTCGAGCTCGTCTCGCATCTCGTCGACGACAAGCTCATCGCTCCGGGCGAGGAGTTCTCCTTCAACAAGACGACGGGCGAGCGCAGCGCCGCGAAGGGGTTCCTCGTCGCCCCCGTCATCGTGAACGGCGAGCTCACGACCGGGCTCGGAGGCGGCGTGTGCCAGGTGTCGACGACCGTGTTCAACGCAGCCTTCGAGGCGGGCGTCGGGATCACCGCCCGGACGAACCACGCGCTCTACATCAGCCACTACCCGCAGGGCCGCGACGCCACCGTCGACTACCCGGACGTCGACCTGAAGTTCGTCAACGACACCGGGAGCTGGCTCCTCCTCCGGACGTTCGTCAGCACGTCGTCACTCACCGTGAGCCTGTACGGCACACCGACCGGGCGGAAGGTCGTGAGCACGACGGCGCCGCTCGTCGTCCGGGGCAAGACGCCGATCAAGAAGACCGTCGACCGGACGCTGAAGCCGGGCGAGAAGATCGTCGACGACCCCGGTGAGCCCGCGATGACGACGAGCGTGACCCGCGACGTGTACGCGGCGGACGGGACGCTCCTCCATCACGACGTCTGGTACTCGTCGTACCGCGCGTCGCCGGAGGTCGTGCGGGTCGGGCCGAAGAAGAAGAAGGCGAAGAAGCCGGCTACGACGTCGACGGCGCAGACGACGACGACTCAGCCGTCCGGATAGCGTTGGAAAGCCACTCCGGCACGCGCGTCGGCGCGAACGTGCGCGCGTCGACGCACGCGTGCGCTGTCCAGCCGTCCGCCACCAGGACGCCGTCGGCGCGGACGATCTCGTACTCGTAGCGGAAGCGCGCGCCGCGCAGGCCGACGCAGCGCGTGTGGACGTCCAGCTCGTCGTCGAAGCGGGCCGGCACGCGGTACCGGCAGAACGACTCGAGCACGAGCGCCTCGATGCCGTGGTCGCGGAGCGCCTGGTAGCCGCCCGCGTACGCCCGCAGGTACTCGACGCGTGCGACCTCGAACCACACGAGGTACGACGTGTTGTGCGCGACGCCCTGCGCGTCGGTGTCCGCGAACCGCACGCGGACGCGCGTCTTGAACGGGAAGCCTGCCACGGGGCAACTCTACGATGCGGGCATGCCGGTCGACGGCCTCGCCGAGCTCGTGCGCGCACATCAGCCGTGCGTCGTCCTGAGCGGTGCCGGCATCAGCACGGAGTCGGGGATCCCGGACTTCCGGTCGCCGACCGGCATCTGGGCGCACTACGACCCGATGGAGTACGCGAGCATCGACGCGTTCCTCGCCGACCCGGCGAAGGTCTGGGACTTCTATGCGAAGCGGCTCACCGTCCTTCGCGACGCGGAGCCGAACGAGGGCCATCGCGCGCTCGCCGAGCTCGAGGAACGCGGCTGGATCGACGCCGTCGTTACGCAGAACATCGACCGGCTGCACACCCGGGCCGGCTCGCGCGGGGTTGTCGAGGTGCACGGGTCGATCGGCACGTCGAGCTGTCTCG
>Ga0265338_10009738_pt1 | contig 11402 bp, 9 predicted proteins | sample 42126metaG_FD_193579 | JGI IMG/M metagenome (GOLD analysis project Ga0265338, IMG submission 193579) | Rhizosphere microbial communities from Carex aquatilis grown in University of Washington, Seatle, WA, United States - 4-21-26 metaG | ecosystem: Host-associated > Plants > Roots > Rhizosphere >... | reverse complement strand
CACTTCGCCGAGCTGTTCCAGAATCACCGCATGGTGGAGGTCGCTGGGGCGGGGCACTTCGTCTTCGCGGACCAGCCAGCCGCGTTCGCGGCGGCGGTTACCGAGTTTCTGCGGTCGCTTTGACGGAGGCCGGTGTGGACACCGGCCGCAGGACTGGAGTCCTGCCCCACCCCGCCTGATAGAATGAAGATGAACTCGTACTATGATCGACGCGATTTTTGCCAAGATTTTCGGGACCAGGAACGAGCGCCAGGTCAAGGCGATGCGTCCGCTGGTGGCGGCTATCAACCAGTTGGAGCCCGCCATCGAGCAGCTCAGCGACGAAGAACTCGCCCGCAAGACGGTCGAATTCAAGGAGCGGCTGGCCCAGGGCGCCGAGCTCGACGACCTGCTCGTTGAAGCCTTCGCCGTAGTGCGCGAGGCCGGCCGCCGCGTGCTGAACATGCGACATTTCGATGTCCAGCTCATCGGCGGCATCGTTCTGCACCGCGGCAAGATCGCTGAAATGAAGACCGGTGAAGGAAAGACGCTGGTCGCCACGCTTCCGGTCTACCTGAACGCCCTGGCAGGGAAGGGCGTTCACGTCATCACGGTCAACGACTACCTGGCCAAGCGCGACTCCGAGTGGATGGGCAAGCTATACAAGTTCCTGGGTATGACGGTCGGCGTCATCGTCCACGACCTGGACGACCGCGAGCGCCAGGAAGCTTACAACTGCGACATCACCTACGGCACCAACAACGAGTTCGGGTTCGACTACCTGCGCGACAACATGAAGTTCCAGCTGGAGCAATGCGTCCAGCGCGGGCACCACTTCTCGATCGTGGACGAAGTGGACTCGATCCTGATCGACGAAGCGCGCACGCCGCTGATCATCTCCGGCCCGAGCGAGGAATCGACCGATAAGTACATGAAGGCCAACCGGATCATCCCGAAGCTGATCCGGGGCGAGGTGATCGAAGGCAAGGAGCCGGGCGAAAAATATCTGACCGGCGACTACACGGTGGAGGAGAAGAGCCGCTCCGTAGCCCTCACCGATGAGGGTTTCGATAAGGCGGCGAAGCTGCTCGGCCTGACCAGTATCTGGGATCTCGAGACCATCGAGTGGAAGCACCACGTGGAGCAGGCGCTGAAGGCGCACGTGCTGTTCCATCTGGACAAGGACTACGTCGTCAAGGAAGGCGAGGTCATCATCGTCGATGAGTTCACCGGCCGCCTCATGCCGGGACGGCGGTGGAGCGACGGGCTGCACCAGGCGGTGGAAGCGAAGGAGGGCGTGAAGGTTCAGCGCGAAAACCAGACGCTCGCGACCATCACCTTCCAGAACTATTTCCGCATGTACAAAAAGCTCGCCGGCATGACGGGAACCGCTGAGACCGAGGCCGCCGAGTTCGACAAGATCTACAAGCTGGACGTGGTGGTCATCCCGACCAATCGCGCGCTTATACGGAAAGAGAATCCGGACATCGTCTACCGCACCGAGGACGAGAAGTTCCGCAATGCGGCCAAAGAAATCAAGTCCTGCAACGAGCGGGGCCAGCCGGTGCTGGTGGGCACCATCTCGGTGGAGAAGTCGGAGCGGCTGTCGGGCATCCTTAAGAAGATGGGCGTGCGGCACGAAGTCCTGAACGCCAAGAATCACGAGCGTGAGGCGTTCATCGTGGCCCAGGCCGGGCGCAGAAACCAAGTCACGGTGTCGACCAACATGGCCGGCCGCGGCACCGATATTCTGCTCGGAGGCAACGCCGAGTTCATCACCAAGGAGCAGTGCCTCAAGGAAAAGATCGCCGAGCTGCTATCGAAAGAGCAGGCCAGCCTGGTTCCGGACCAGCATTATTACTACTTCCTGCACCTGGGCCAGGCCTACCGGGTGCAGCGACCCCGCTGGGACGCGATCTACGCCGTGCACAAGCAGGCCACCGAGACGGAGCACGAACTGGTTGTGGCATCGGGCGGACTGCACATCGTAGGCACCGAGCGGCACGAATCGCGGCGCATCGACAACCAGTTGCGTGGACGCGCCGGCCGCCAGGGCGATCCCGGAAGCTCGCGTTTCTACCTCTCTCTTCAGGACGACCTGCTGCGCATTTTCGGCGGCGAGCGCATTCAGAACCTGATGCTGAGGCTGGGCATGGAAGAGGACGTGCCCATCGAGTCGAAGCTCATCACGCGGCGGATACGGAAGGCGCAGGAGCAGGTGGAGGCGCAGAACTTCGGCGCTCGAAAACACCTGATCGAGTACGACGACGTGATGAACAAGCAGCGCGAGGCCATCTACGGCTGGCGCCGCGAACTGCTCGAGAAGGCCGATCAGCGCGAGAAGATTCTGGACATCATTCGCGGCATCCTGGTGGGGTTTCTGGATCTGCGCTGCCCGCCCAGGACGCACGTCAGCGCGTGGGACCTGATCAGTCTCGAGACCGACATCAACAGCGAGTTCGGCGTCCGGATCCGGCCGAGCGAGATCCAGGGGCTTTCCCGCGTCGATGTGGAAGAGGCCATCTTTCAGCGGCTGATGCAGAAGTACGAGGAGAAGGAGCAGCTCATCGGCGCGGAGGCCATGCGCGAGATGGAGCGCCTGATCATGCTCCACGTCATCGACACGCAGTGGAAGGACAACCTGCTGTCGATGGACCACCTGAAGGAAGGCATCGGGCTGCGCGGTTACGGCCAGAAGGACCCGCTGGTCGAGTACAAAAAGGAATCGTTCATCCTCTTCCAGGACATGATGGACCGGATCGAGGACGAGACCATCCGGTACCTGTTCTTCCTGCAGGCGGTGGAAGGAGGCGGCCCACCGCCGTCGTCGTTTCTGACCGACGAGGAGCAGGCGGAAGCGGACATGGAGGAGGAGCAGCAGCAGGTCCTGGCTGTGGCTTCGGAGCAGCAGCGCGAGGCGGCACAGTCGTCCATTGACGACTTCACCCGCAATATCCAGCGCAAGAACGAGCGGCAGATGGCGCAACTGCAATTTGCCGGGGGCGAGGCCAGTTCGACCAGCTCCACCGTGGTCCGGGGCGCCAAGACCGGCCGGAACGACCCGTGCCCGTGCGGGAGCGGCAAGAAGTACAAGAAGTGCTGCGGGGCGAATGCATGAGGGCGGAGCTGAGCCGCGACCGCCAGGGAGCGGTCTTGGTCTCGGCACGAGTGCCGAGACGGCGGCCTGAGAGGCTGCGCCACTTGGTCTGGCTCACCCTCCTCCTGGCCTCATGTGCCCAGGCGGCGCTGTGGCCGGACCAGGTGGGCGAGTACAAGAAGTCCTCTTCCAAGCCGTTGGTTGTCGAGGATCGGCCGCTTTGGGATGAATACGGACTGAAGCAGGCCGAGCAGGCCGAATATACGGCCGGGGCGAAGCACTTCAGGGGTACGGCGTATGGGTTCCAGGACCCGACCGGCGCCTTCGCCGCTTTCGAATGGCAGCGGCCAGCCGGCTCCAAACCCTCCAAGCTGGGCGACATCGCAGCCGAGGCCGGCGATGGCGTCTGGTTCCTGTTCGGCAACTACCTGTTCCGTCTGGAGGGCTGGAAGCCGCCGCAGTCCGACGATCTGGTCGATGTCCTGGGACGTCTGCCGGGCTTGGACCGGAGCGCGCTGCCCACGGTCCACCTGCCTGAGCGGGGGCTCGAGGCGGGCTCCGCGCGGTACGTGATCGGTCCGGCGGGCCTCGAGGAGTTCGAAAAAGGGGTGCAGCCGGCGGTGGCGGCGTTCAGCCTTGGAGCAGAAGTCGAGATCGGTCAATACGATACGAAGGCTGGAAGGATGCAGTTGGCCGTCTTCTCGTATCCCACTCCGCAGATCGCGATCCAGCAGGTGAAGCAGTTCCAGGGCCTCCCCGGGGTCATGTCCAAGCGGGTAGGGCCGATGGTGGCCGTCATTGTATCCCCACAGGAGCCCAATGCCGCCGAGAGGCTTCTTGCCCAGGTCAGGTACAACGGGATTGTCACAGAGGCCGATCGGCCTCCCACGGCGAAGGATAACGTCGCCGAACTGCTGATAACCATTTTCACGCTGACGGGTATCCTTTTGGTGCTCTGTTTGGTAGCCGGACTGGCGGTTGCAGTCCTTCGAAGGCTCGGCTGGGGCACTTCAGGTGACCCAATGACGCTATTGCACCTGGACGATCATCAGAGCGAGTCCTCCCAACCATAACATCCTCTTTTTGTTTCGATTGCAACAGATACGCTGGTTCTGCACAGGGTCTTGAACAGGCTTTTGCACAGGCTGAGGAAAACTGGCTGCGTCGCTAAGCCCATATCTGGCAGCGCTTTGGAGGAAACATGGGAGGGGGAGCTTTTTCCCTTGATTTGAGGGCGTGGCTGAAATAAGATCCAATCACCAACAGGTTTTGGCGGTTGCGTTTCCGTCGAACCGGTTCTCCCATTGAACATCGCCCTGTGAGAACAGGGGGACGTACCATAAATGCCTGCCTCCTTCGTGGAGGCGGGCATTTCTGTTGCAGGAGGCTCCGCAGCCCCAAAAGCGCCGTTTATTCCTGCAACCAACCGTTCGCTGTGCGAATCTTGACTACTTAGTACAGATTCGCTAAACTGACAGTGCACTCTCAAATCAGGGTCCGCTGTCTAAGGAGATTGGATGAGCACAGCCGCCAACGAGATCCAAGCCTTTACCGAGCAGGAATATAAGTACGGCTTCGTGACCGACATCGAAACCGACTCGGTGCCTGCCGGCCTCAACGAGGATGTCATCCGCCTGATTTCGGCCAAGAAACAAGAGCCGCAATTCATGCTGGACTGGCGTTTGAAGGCCTACCGCAACTGGGTGAAGATGCGGGAGCCGGACTGGGCGAACGTGCGCTATCCGGCGATCGACTACCAGAGCATCGTCTACTACTCGGCTCCAAAGGGCGCCGGCGGAAACCAGCCGAAGAGTCTGGAGGACGTCGATCCCGAGCTGCTGCGCACCTACGAGAAGCTGGGCATCCCGCTCAAGGAGCAGGCCATGTTCGCGGGAGTGGCGGTGGACGCGGTCTTCGACAGCGTATCGGTGGCCACTACGTTCAAGCACAAACTGAGCGAGATGGGCATTATCTTCGGCTCTTTCTCGGAAGCAGTGCGGGAACATCCCGAGCTGGTGGAGAAATACCTGGGGTCGGTGGTTCCGTACACGGACAACTTCTTCGCCGCGTTGAACTCGGCGGTCTTCAGCGACGGCTCGTTCTGTTACGTGCCCAAGGGCGTGCGGTGCCCCATGGAGCTCTCGACTTACTTCCGCATCAACGCCAAAGACACCGGCCAGTTCGAACGCACGCTCATCATTGCCGATGAGGGGGCTTACGTCAGTTACCTCGAAGGCTGCACAGCGCCGATCCGCGACACGAATCAGTTGCATGCCGCCGTGGTGGAGCTGGTGGCGCACGACAACGCGCAGATCAAGTACTCGACCGTGCAGAACTGGTATCCCGGCGATAAGCAGGGCAAGGGCGGAATCTATAACTTCGTGACCAAGCGCGGTAAGTGCGCGGGCGTGAATTCGAAGATTTCGTGGACGCAGTTAGAGACCGGCTCGGCAATCACCTGGAAGTATCCAAGCTGCATCCTGATGGGCGATAACTCGGTGGGCGAGTTCTACTCGGTGGCCGTCGCGAACAATTATCAGCAGGCGGACACCGGCACCAAGATGATCCACATCGGAAAGAATACGCGCAGCACGATCGTCTCGAAAGGCATCTCGGCCGGGCACGGGCAGAACAGCTACCGCGGGATGGTGAAGATCCTGCCGGGCGCCGAGAACGCGCGCAATTACTCGCAGTGCGACTCGATGCTGCTGGGCAATAAGTGCGGCGCGCACACGTTCCCGTATCTCGAAGTGAAGAACCACTCGGCGCAGGTGGAACACGAGGCGTCTGTGTCGCGCATCGGCGAGGACCAGATCTTCTACTGCCGGCAACGCGGCATCTCGACCGAGGACGCCGTCTCGATGATTGTCAACGGATTCTGCAAGCAGGTGTTTAAAGAGCTGCCGATGGAGTTCGCGGTGGAAGCGCAACGGCTGTTGAACGTGAGTTTGGAAGGAAGTGTGGGGTAACGCCGGTTACAGAGCCGCGACCGCGAGGGAACGGACACATTGAGGAATGCATGCTCCTAGAGATCAAGAACCTTCAAGCACGAGTAGCGGATAAGCCAATTCTGAAAGGCATCGACCTGGCGGTGGACGCGGGTCAGGTGCATGCCATCATGGGGCCGAACGGCTCCGGTAAGAGCACGCTGGCGGGGGTGCTGGCCGGCCGCGAAGTCTACGCAGTGACCGGCGGCGAGGTCCTCTATGAGGGCGCCGACCTGCTCGCCATGAAGCCCGAAGAGCGCGCGAGCGCGGGCATCTTCATGGCGTTCCAGTATCCGGTCGAAATCCCGGGCGTGAGTAACATGTACTTCCTGCGGGCCGCGCTGAACGCGCAGAGGAAATATCGCGGCCTCGAAGAGCTCGACGCCATGGACTTCCTGGCGCTGGTGAAGGACAAGGCGAAGCTGCTGGGCCTGGACGAGACGCTGCTCTCGCGTCCGGTCAACGAAGGCTTCTCCGGCGGCGAGAAGAAGCGCAACGAGATTTTCCAGATGGCCGTGCTCGAGCCGCGCCTGGCGATCCTGGACGAAACCGATTCCGGCCTGGACATCGACGCGCTCAAGGCAGTGGCGGCGGGCATCAATGCGATGCGCTCTCCCGAGCGTGGAATGATCGTGGTCACGCACTACCAGCGGCTGCTGAGCTACGTGGTGCCCGATTTCGTGCACGTGATGCACAACGGGCGCATCGTCCGCTCGGGCGGCAAAGACCTGGCGCTGGAACTGGAACGGCTCGGCTACGCCTGGCTCGAAGAGCAGGCGGCGGTGGGGTCCTAAAATGTCTGCGAGCGTGATATCAGCGAGGGAGCACGAGGACGCCTACCTGGCGGCATTCGCCAGCGCCACTCTCCCGGGCGGCGCGCGCCTGCGCCGTACGCGGCAGGCGGCGATCGAGCGCTTCGGCGCACTCGGATTCCCCACCACACATAACGAGGCTTGGAAATACACCAACCTGGCGCCGTTTCTGAAGACGGCGTACCAGCCGGCGCCGCCCGCCGCGTTCACGGGAGAGTTGCCCGCCGCGAGCCCGGGCGCTGCGCGGCTGGTCTTCGTAAACGGCCGGTTCGCGCCGGAACTTTCCAGGACGCAGACGCTTGCGGGCTTGAAGATCTCGCGCTTCAAGGAAGCATTCACGCGGCGCTCCATTGTGGACCGCATCGGCGCCACGGCCACCTTCGAGACCAACGCGATGGTAGCGCTCAACACGGCGATGTTCGAGGACGGCGCGCTGATCGAGGTCGGGGATGGCGCGGTGCTCGACGCACCTGTCGAACTGCTGTTCGTCGCGACCGTGGACGGGTCCGTCGCTTATCCGCGCAACCTTATTCTTGCGGGCCGGGACAGCCAGGCGCGGATCGTCGAGACCTATCTGGGCTCGGGCGCCGCGGGCTATTTCACCGCCGCCGTGACCGAAGTGCTGGTCGCTGACGGGGCCGTGATCGAGCACTACAAACTCCAGGAAGAGAGCGAAGCGGCGCTGCACTTCGGCATGCTGGCGGTGCGCCAGGGAGCGAGCAGTAACTTCGTATCGCACAACATCGCCTTCGGCGGGGCGCTGGTGCGCAACGAAATCGCGGTGGTGCTGGAGGGCGAGGGCGCGGACTGCAACCTGAACGGCCTGTACGTTACCGGCGGCCGGCAGCACGTCGATAACTACACCACGCTCGACCACGCGCAGCCGCACACCACCAGCCACGAGCTGTACAAAGGCGTGCTCGACGGTACGAGCCAGGCGGTCTTTCACGGCCGCATCATCGTCCGTGCCGAGGCGCAGAAGACCGACGCCATACAGCGCAACAAGAACCTGCTGCTCTCAGACGGCGCGGTGATCAACACGAAGCCGCAACTGGAGATTTATGCGGACGACGTAAAGTGCACGCACGGCGCCACGGTTGGCCAGGTGGACGCCGACGCCATCTTCTACCTGCGCTCGCGCGGCATCCCGCTCGAGGAAGCTCGCAGCCTGTTGACCTTTGCCTTCACGAGCCAAATGATCAGCTCGATGAAGGTGGAATCGGTTCGCGAGCGGCTGGGCCCGCTGCTGCTGAGGCGCCTGGCGGGAGGCGGTGCATGAGCGCCAACGCGAGCCCTCGGACCGCGGCCGGTTTCGATGTGGCGCGCATCCGTCGAGACTTTCCCATCCTGAGCGAGCGCGCCTACGGCAAGCCGCTGGTGTATCTGGATAACGCGGCCACCTCGCAGAAGCCGCGCGCCGTCATCGACGCGCTGGTGCGCTACTACACCACCGAGAACGCCAACGTGCACCGCGGCGTTCACCTGCTGAGCGAGCGTTCGACGGCGTCCTACGAGGACGCGCGGCGCACCATTCAGACGTTTCTGAACGCCGGCTCGGTGCGCGAGATCGTGTTCACGCGGGGCACTACCGAGGGGATCAACCTGGTGGCGCAGAGTTGGGGCCGGGCGAATGTGGGGGCGGGCGACGAGATCCTGATCTCCGCGCTCGAGCACCATTCGAACATCGTGCCCTGGCAGATGCTGGCCGAGGAGAAGCACGCCATCCTGCGCGTCGCACCCATCGACGATCGCGGCGACGTGATTCTGGAGGAGTACGAGAAGCTGCTGGGGCCGCGGACGAAGATCGTCTCGCTGGCGTTCGTCTCGAACGCGCTCGGCACCGTCAATCCCATCGAGCGCATGATCGAGATGGCGCACGGACACGGTGCTGTCACGCTGATCGACGCTGCGCAGGCGGCGCCGCACCTCAGGATCGACGTCGAGGCTCTGAACTGCGACTTCCTTGCGTTCTCCGGCCACAAGCTTTTCGGACCGACCGGAATCGGCGTGTTGTACGGGAAGGCTTGCCTGCTCGAGGAGATGCCGCCGTGGCAAGGCGGCGGCGACATGATCCGCTCTGTCACCTTCGAGAAGACACTCTATAACGATCTGCCGTACAAGTTCGAGGCAGGCACGCCGCACATCGCGGGCGCGGTCGGGCTGGGCGTCGCCATCGACTACGTGACCGGCGTGGGGCTAGACGAGATTGGCGCCTACGAGCAGGAACTGCTGCTCTACGGCACCGAGAGGCTATCGCGCATCGCGGGCTTGCGCCTCGTGGGCACGGCACGCCACAAAGCCGCGGTGCTTTCGTTCGTCCTCGACGGCATCCACCCGCACGATGTGGCCACGATTCTGGATCGCCGGGGCATCGCTATACGCGCCGGGCATCACTGCGCGCAGCCGGTGATGGAGCGCTACGGCCTGGCCGCGACGAGCCGCGCGTCATTGGCGTTCTACAATACGAAGGAAGAGATCGACGCCCTGGCCGCCGGCATCGAGGCTGTGAAGGAGGTCTTCCATTGAGTTCCGAGCTGACCGATCTATACCAGCAGGTGATTGTGGACCACGCCAAACGGCCGCGCAATTTCCGCGTCCTGAGCGGGGCCAATCGGAAAGTGGATGGCTACAATCCCTTGTGCGGCGACAAGGTGACCATCTACGTCCAGGTGGAGGACGGCGTGGTGCGGGACATCAGCTTCCAGGGTTCCGGCTGCGCCATCTCGACCGCGTCGGCCTCGCTGCTCACCGAGGCGCTCAAGGGCAAGACGCTGGAGGATGCCGAAGCGCTGTTTGAGTCCTTTCACGAATTGGTGACGGGCCTGCAGCCCGCGCACGACGAACCGGGCCTGGGCAAGCTGGCGGCGTTTTCGGGCGTGTGCGACTATCCGACGCGCGTCAAGTGCGCCACGCTCGCCTGGCACGCGCTGCACGCCGCGCTCGAAGGCGACAAGCCGGCGGTGAGCACGGAGGAGCCCGGTGGTTAGTGGGAACCGCTCGCTGGCGGTCGCGGCTCTGTCACATTGCTCGGCGGTTGCAGCGGCTTACCGAGCCACGACCGCGAGGGAGTGGTTATGGCTGACACTCTAGAGAAGAAGGTGATCGACGCGCTGAAGAGCTGCTACGATCCCGAAATCCCGGTGGACATCTACGAGCTGGGATTGATCTACGGATTGAAGGTGGACAAGAGCGGCGCCGTCGCCGTCCAGATGACGCTGACAGCGCCGAATTGCCCGGCGGCCGGCAGCCTGCCCGGCGAAGTCGAGCAGAAGGTGCGGGCGGTCGAGGGCGTGACGGACGTGAAGCTGGAACTGGTTTGGGATCCGCCCTGGGGCCGCGAGCGGCTCTCGCCCGCGGCACTGGTTCAATTGGGACTGATGTAGTGAAAATATCCGCGCAGGAAGAATACGGAATCCGTTGCCTGCTCCAGATCGGGAGTCGGGGGCTGGACGCCAGCCTGACGATCCCCGAGATCAGCCGGGCGGAGCACATCTCCAGCCACTATGTGGCGAAGCTGCTGCGCGTGCTACGGCGCGGCGGCCTGGTGACGAGCGCTCGCGGCCAGGCGGGCGGATACACGCTCTCGCGCCCGCTCTCGCGTATCACCGTAAGCGAGGCGCTGGCGGTGCTCGGCGGGCGGCTCTACGATCCGGCCTTCTGCGGCCAGCACGGCGGCGCGGAGACGGTCTGCGCCCACACCATCGAGTGCTCGATCCGCTCCCTGTGGCGGAGCGTGCAGCAGGCGGTGGATGGCGTGCTCGGCCAGACCACGCTGGCTGATCTGCTGCCGACTGAGGACCCGCCGCCGGTGAGCGCCGCCCCGCTGACCTCGATTCGGATCAACTGAAAACGCCCGTCGCATGTCGCTCGTCGCCCGTCGCAAGGACCACCGAACGGCGGTCGTGAGCTCGTCTCGAATCGACGAGTGACGAGCGACGAGCGTAAAGTAGTACAAGGTAAATGTCCGATCAAAAACTCCAAGTAATCCCGCTGGGCGGCCTCGGCGAGTTCGGAATGAACTCGATGGTGCTGCGCTATGGCGACGACATCATTCTGATCGATGCGGGCATGATGTTCCCCGATGAAGAACTGCTCGGGGTGGATATCGTCACGCCCGACTTCGCGTACCTTGAGGAGAACCGCGACAAGTTCCGCGCGGTGATCCTGACGCACGGCCATGAGGACCATATCGGCGCCGTGCCCTTCCTGCTCTCGCAGCTCAACGTGCCGGTTTACGCCACCGAGTTCACCCTCGCGCTGATCTCGCGCCGTCTGGAAGAACACGACCTGCTCAACCAGGCCCAGCTCAACAAGGTCAAGGCGGGCGACAAACTCGAAATCGGGCCGTTCCAGATCGAGTTCATCCACGTCACGCACTCCATCGTGAACGCGGTCGCCCTCGCCATCACCACCCCGCTCGGCGTTGTGATCCATAGCGGCGATTTCAAAGTGGATCCGACGCCCACCGACAATCTGCTTTTCGACTTGCACACGCTGGCCGATTACGGCCGCCGCGGTGTTCTGCTG
>Ga0265338_10009737_pt1 | contig 11403 bp, 8 predicted proteins | sample 42126metaG_FD_193579 | JGI IMG/M metagenome (GOLD analysis project Ga0265338, IMG submission 193579) | Rhizosphere microbial communities from Carex aquatilis grown in University of Washington, Seatle, WA, United States - 4-21-26 metaG | ecosystem: Host-associated > Plants > Roots > Rhizosphere >... | reverse complement strand
CATCGCCGTCTCCAGCGTGGTGGGCCAAGGTTCGACCTTCAGCCTCAGGCTGCCGCTCGCACGCACCGAGCATGCTGCCCCGGCGCCCGCGCCCGCCGCCTCGCTGATCCCCGCCTTCCAGGGCGGGCGGGCTCTGCAGATCCTGGCGGCCGAGGACAATCCGATGAACCAGCTGGTGTTGGCCACCCTGCTGGGCGCGGCGAATCTGCAGCCGGTCATGGTCGCCAACGGCCGCGAGGCGGTGGAGGCGTTCGGCCGCCAGCCGTGGGACCTGATCCTGATGGACGTGCAGATGCCGGTGATGGACGGGATCGACGCAACGCGCGCCATCCGCGCCGCCGAGCGCGCCCAGGGCCGGCCGCCGACCCCCGTCATCGCCCTGACCGCCAACGCCATGCAGCACCAGCTGGACGACTACGACGCCTGCGGCATGACCGCGACGGTGTCCAAGCCGATCGAGATCCACGCCCTGCTGGCCGCGATCCAGGCGGTGATGCAGGAGCCGGGCGCCGAGACGACCGCGCTCACCGGCTGAGCGTCAACGCGGGTTGGTCATCCGCGCCACCAGGGCCCCGAATACATTGACGTAGTCGTCGGTCCAGGCGCGGGCCTGGATGGTGGCCGGCTTCCAGTCGCTGCGCTGGATGAAGGGGCGCAGGGCCTTGCTGTCGCGCGCCGCCAGGATCGCCTGGGCCCCCGATTCCACGTAGGGGCTTGGCGCCGAAGTGAAGTAGTTCTGCACCACCGGATGCGCGCCCGCCAGGCGCACGCTGGCCGCCGCCGGGCCCTCGAGCTCGAGGTTGCGGTTCGACAGGTGCAGCAGCACCACCCCGTCCGGCTTGATCACACGCAGATAGGTGCGGATCGCCTCGGCGGTCAGCAGGTGGGTGGGCACGCTGTCGGACGAGAAGGCGTCGACCAGCAGCAGATCGTAGCTGTGGTCCGGGACCTTCTCCAAGGAGAGGCGCGCATCGCCCAGGGTCACCGACACCTTGCCCTGGGCGCAGCCCTTCACGAAGCTGAACTTGGAGGGATCGAAGGCGATCCTGACCATCAGGGGATCGATCTCGAAGAACTGCAGGGTGTCGCTCGGCCGCGTGAAGGCCGCCACCGTGCCGGTCCCCAGGCCCACCGCGCCCATGCGCATGGCCGGATGCAGGGCCTGGACCGTGCGGATGGTGGTGGCGATGGGGGTCCCAGGTCCGTAGTAGGTGGTGGGGATGCATCGCTGGTCATAGGTCTGGGCCTGGGCGCCGTGCAGGGTCGAGCCGTGCACCATGATCTTGACCACGCCGAAGACCGGCGCGGGTACGCGCACCAGCTGCACCTCGCCGAAGAAGCTGCGGAAGGCTTGGCGCTTGCCCTTGAACAGCTGCTGGTAGCTGGTCAGGCCCATGGCCAGGATCAGGACGGCGTAGATCAGCCCGCGCCCGCGCAGCAGGAAGGCCGCGCCGCCCGCCACCGTCAGCAGGATGAGGATGGTGTTCATGCCGGTGATCTGGGGCAGGAGCAGCACGCCAATGGTCAGGATGGCCGAGACCAGGGCGCCGATGCCCCAGACGTCGAGCCGTCCCCTGCCCCACGGCCGCGCCAGGCACGCCAGGCCCAGCACGATGGGATACTCCCACACGGCGTTGAAGATCACCGGGGCGACGAAGGCGTTGAACGCGCCCCCGATCACCCCGCCCAGCGACATCGACAGGTAGAAGTCCGTGAGCCGCGCCGGCGCCGGCCGCCGGGCCGCCAGGGCCTGGTGGCAGACCAGGGCGGTGAAGAAGAACACCCCGAGATTGGCGCCGAGCTGATAGAGCCACGGCGCCGACAGCAGGGCGTAGAGCGCTGCGGCCAGGGGCGCGAAGGCCGCCTGCAGCCACAGGGCCACGCTGGGCGCGATCAGCGGCCGGCTCTGGAAGGCGATGACGAAGGTGAGCAGGTAGAGCGCCAGCGGGATCACCCACAGGAACGGCGCGGAGGCCACGTCCTGGGTGATGTGGGCGGTGACGCCCAGCAGCAGGCTGGAGGTGGCGGCGGACAGGCCGATCCACACCAGGCGCTGGCGCCAGCGCACGGGCGGCGCTTCGGTCGGCGGCGGCAGGTCATGGGCGCGGCCGCGGCGGGCGACCAGAGCCAGGGCGAGGATGACGAGGGCGAACAGGCCATAGCCGCCGCTCCACGCCACGGCCTGCAGCTTGAGCCGCATCAAGGGCTCGACCAGCACCGGATAGGCCAGCAGGGCCAGGAGACTGCCGAGATTGGAGGCGGCGTAGAGCCGGTAGGGATCAGACCCGCCCGCCTCGACCGGCGACAGGCGCGTGTACCACGCCTGCAGCAGGGGCGCGGTGGCCGACAGGGCGGCGAACGGCGCGCCGACCGACACCGCCAAGACGCCGATCAGCCAGAACGCCGGCTGGTCCAGCGACGGCGGGCCCAGCGCGTCGGAGATGCGCAGGGGCAAGGCGAGCGCCGCCAGCACCAGCACCGCCAGATGCACGATCATCTGCGCTTTCAGCGAGGACAGGCGCTGGAGCGCGTGGGCGTAGGCGTAGCCGGCCAACAAGGCGGCCTGGAAGAAGGCCAGGCTGGTGTTCCACACCGCCGAGGAGCCGCCGAGCCTGGGCAGCACCATGCGCGCGATCATCGGCTCGACCAGGAACACCAGGGCGGCGCTGGAGAACACGGCCAGGGCGTAGAGCCATGCCGGCGCCGCGCTGGTCCGGGCCTGGATCTGCTCGTGTTGAACGCCGCCGCCGTCGGCCATGCGCTCCCTCTTCCCCCCGCGCCCCGCTTGCCAGAACGTCGTCCAAGGATGTTCATCGATTCCGTGGATTGGCGAGCGAACAATGTTCCCTGAAGACATCGACGAACTGGCCCGACTGGTGCTGACCCTGGCCCGGCAGGCCGGGGTGATGATCGCGACCGTGGAAAGCTGCACGGGCGGGCTGGTGGCCGGGGCGCTGACGGCGATCCCCGGCTCGTCGGACGTGGTCGACCGCGGCTTCGTCACCTACTCCAACGCCGCCAAGACGGCGCTGGTGGGCGTGCCCGAATCCCTGCTCGCCCAGCAGGGCGCGGTATCGGAGCCCGTGGCGCGGGACATGGCGGAGGGCGGGCTGAGGGCGGCGGGCGTGGGCGCGGCCGTGGCCATCACGGGGATCGCCGGACCTGGCGGCGGATCGGCTGACAAGCCGGTGGGATTGGTGCACTTCGCCGTCGCCCGCGCCGGACGCCCCACGATCCACCGCGAGATGCGCTTCGGCGACATCGGCCGCGAGGCGGTGCGGCTGGAAAGCGTGCGCACGGCGCTGGAGATGCTGGCGGAGGCGCTCAGCTAATATTTCGTCATCCTGGCCGGAGCACCGGCAAGGCGCGCAGAGCCGGGATGACGGAAATTGGAAACAGGCTTAGGCCCGCTCGACCGTCTCCACACCGTACAGCACTTTCGCCCGCGCCTCGAAGCAGGCGATCAGCTTGTCGATGGCGCGGTCCATGTTGGCGGCGAGGAAGGCGTCGAGCAGGCGGGACTTGAATTCGAACTCGATCGAGAAATCGATCTCGGTTCCCTCGCCCGCCTGTCTGAACCGCCAGTCGTTCTTGAGCGCCCGGAACGGGCCGCGCAGCAGGTTGACGCCGACGTGGCGCTCGTTGGCGTCGCGGATCACGCGGGTGGCGAAGGTCTCGCGCAGGAACGAGAAGCCGACGCCGGCCTCGGCGTCGATCACATTCACGCCCGGCTCGATCTCGTGGGCGTTCCAGGTGCGCATGGAGGTGAGCCAGGGCACGAACTCGGGATAGCGGTCGACGTCGCCGACCAGCTGGAACAGCTGGTCGGGGGCATAGGGCAGAGCCTTGGTCAGGGCGTGGCGGCGCAAGCCTCTAGCGAGCTCCAGCGAGAGCGCGTCGCGCGGCCTGCAGCTTGGCGAAGTCTTCGCCGGCGTGGTGCGAGGAGCGGGTCAGGGGGCTGGACGACACCATCAGGAAGCCCTTGGCCCGGGCGATGGCCTCGTAGGCCTTGAACTCGTCGGGCGTCACGAAGCGGTCGATGGCGGCGTGCTTGCGGGTGGGCTGCAGATATTGGCCGATGGTGATGAAGTCGATGCCGGCCGAACGCATGTCGTCCATCACCTGCATGACCTCTTCCTTGGTCTCGCCCAGGCCCACCATCAGGCCCGACTTGGTGAACTGCTCCGGATCGCGTTCCTTGACCTGCTGCAGCAGGCGCAGGGAATGGAAGTAGCGGGCGCCCGGGCGGATCTTCAGATAGAGCCGCGGCACGGTCTCGAGGTTGTGGTTGAACACGTCGGGTTTGGCGTCGATCACGACCTCCGCCGCGCCGTCCTTGCGCAGGAAGTCGGGGGTCAGGATCTCGACCGTGGTGTGTGGCGCGGCCTGGCGGATCGCGCGCACCACGGCGGCGAAATGCTCGGCGCCGCCATCGTCGAGGTCGTCGCGGTCGACCGAGGTGATCACCACGTGCTTCAGGCCCATCTTGGCCACGGCGTCGGCCACGCGCGCCGGCTCGGTGGGATCGAGCGCCTGCGGCAGGCCGGTCTTGACGTTGCAGAAGGCGCAGGCGCGGGTGCAGGTGTCGCCCATGATCATCATGGTGGCGTGCGACACCGTCCAGCACTCGCCGATATTGGGGCAGGCCGCCTCCTCGCACACGGTGACGAGGCCGTGGCTCTTCACCACCTCTTGGGTGGCCTTGTAGCCGGCCGAGCCGGGCGCCTTGACCTTCAGCCACTCGGGCTTCTTCAGCACTGGGGTGTCGGGGCGCGCCTGCTTCTCGGGGTGGCGCAGCGCGCGATCCTGCAGGGTGTCGATGACCGTGACCATGGGGCCTAAATCGGCCTTTGCGCGTGAGAGATCAAGTCGGCGGGGTGTGATCTGAGAAGAGGAACCACCAAGGACACCCAGCTCACCAAGCAGACACCAAGGCGCGCAGATCGTTTCGAGGGGCTGGGTAGGACCACCCCAAGGGTCGGACAATCGCTCGCCAAAGGCGAGCCGCCAAAACCCGCGGCCCTCTAAGACGATCTTGGTGAGCTTGGTGTCCTTGGTGGTTCCTCTTTCTACCTTCCCCTATAGCCTTCCATTGCGCCGCAAGGTGCGGGCGCTAGTGTGGCGCCTCCAAAAGCCCAGAGGCCTCATCCGTGGCGCGCGCCTACGATCCCAAGCTCGGCCAACGCAGCCTGTTCGACGCCCTGATCGACGCGGCCGAGGCTCATGGCTGGAAGAAGCCGATCCTGGAGGACCAGGACCGCAAGCCCCTCACCTACCGCGACATGATCCGCGCCTGCTTCGCCCTGGGGCGCAAGATCGGCGCCCGCACCCGGCCTGGCGAGCGCGTGGCCCTGCTGCTGCCCACCAGCGCCGGCGGCGCGGTGACCTTCTTCGCCCTGCAGGCCATCGGCCGCACGCCGGTGATGCTCAACTTCACCTCGGGGCCGCGCAACCTGAAGGCGGCCCTGGCCCTGACCGAGGCCAAGCTGGTGCTGACCTCGCGCCGCTTCATCGCCCAGGCGCGGCTGGAGGAATTGGCCGGCGAACTCGAACAGGTGGCGACCGTGGTCTATCTGGAGGATGTGCGGGCTTCGATCAGCGTGGCCGACAAGCTCTACGCCGCCGCGGCGGGCGCCGCGCCGCGCCTGTTCCGCAAGCCGGTGAAGCCCGGCGACGCCGGGGTTATCCTGTTCACCTCCGGCAGCTTCGCCAATCCGCGCGGCGTGGTGCTGACCCAGGCCAATGTCGTGGCCAACGCCGAACAGACGGCGGCGGTGATCGACATCGATCCGGCCTGGACCCTGTTCAATCCCCTGCCGATCTTCCACGCCCTGGGCCTCGTGGCCACGGTGCTGCCGCTGCTACGAGGCGTGAAGGCTTTCCTCTATCCATCTCCGCTACATACGAAAATGATCGTCGACCTCGTGCGGGATACCCAGGCCCACGTGCTGGTCTCGACCGACACCTTCCTCGGTCAATACGCCCGCGCCGCCGATCCTGGCGACCTGTCGAGCCTGAAGTTCGCGTTCTGCGGGGCCGAGAAGGTGCGCGATCCCACCCGCGCCCTGATGGCGGCGAAGTTCGGGCCGGTGAACCTGCTGGAAGGCTATGGCGCCACCGAGGCCAGCCCGGTGATCGCGGTCAATCCGCTGCACGACAACCGGCACGGCACGGTCGGCCGGCTTTTGCCCGACATCGAGGTGCGCCTGGAGCCGGTCGAGGGCATCCGCGAAGGCGGGCGGCTGTTCGTGCGTGGGCCGAACGTCATGGCCGGCTATCTCGACGCCGCGGGCCTGGAGCCGCCCGAGGACGGCTGGCACGACACCGGCGACATCGCCGTGCTGGAGACCGACAACTACCTGCGCCTGCTCGGACGCGCCAAGCGCTTCGCCAAGATCGGCGGCGAGATGATCTCGCTGCAGGCGGTGGAGGACCTGGCGGCCGACCTGTGGCCCGACGGCTGGTGCGCGGTGGCCGCCGTCGCCGATCCCAAGAAGGGCGAACGGCTGGTGCTGCTGACCGACAGCGCCCAGGCGACGTCCCAGGCCCTGCTGGCCCATGCCCAGGCCACGGGCGCGCCGGACATCGCCATCCCGCGCAAGGTGATCAAGGTCGGCGCCCCCGTGCTGCTGGGCACCGGCAAGACCGACTACGCCGCCGTGCAGAGGATCGCGGTCGCGGAAAGCTGAGAAAACAGGGTTATTGACGGCCTTGCGGAGTCGTGCCAATTTTTTGGCATGTCGAGAACCGCACCATCCAGGACACCCAATGACGGCAAGGCTGGGGCCGAGGGCTTCAGCCGCCGCGAACGCCAGATCATGGACGCCCTGTTCGGGCTGGGGCGAGCCACCGCCGCCCAGATCCATCAGGCCATCGCCGATCCGCCCAGCTATACGGCGGTGCGCACCCAGCTGACCATCCTGGAGAACAAGGGCCACGTGCGCCACGACAGCGACGGGGTGCGCTACGTCTACGCGCCGGTCGCCGCCCGTGAGGACGCCGGCAAGAGCGCCATCCAGACCCTGAAGAAGGCCTTCTTCGACGATTCCGCCGAGCGGCTGGTGGCCGCCCTGATCACCGAGGAGGACATCGCCCCCGACGAGCTCGACCGGCTGGCCGAGCTGATCGACAAGGCCCGGAAGGAAGGCCGATGAACGCGCTGAACCTGCTGCTGATCGTCATCGAGGCCGGGCTGGCCTCGGTCGCCCTGCCCGTCCTGGCCTCTTTGCTGGCCCGCGCCTGCCCGAAGAACGCCGCGCGGCGTCGGCTGGTGTGGGCGATGATGTTCGCCGTGCTGCTGGCGCTGCCTCTGGTGGCGGCCCTGTCGCCGTCGCTGGCCGTGATCACCTTGCACCGGCCGGCAGCCGTCGTGCCGGGGCCGGTGATCGTCGCGCCTCCGGCCGCGGACCCGTCGCTCTCGGCGCCGACGGCGGCGCTGCTGCTCGGCCTCTACGCCTGGATCATCGGAGCCCTGTGGATCGTGGGCCGCAGCGTGGTCGGCCTCGTCCGCCTGCACTTCTTGAAGCGCGGCGCGAAGCCGGCGTCGCCCGAGCGTCTGCCCTTGCGTTTGCCTCGCGGCCCTCAGGTGCTGCTCTCGCCCGAGTGCGCCGGTCCCGTGACCTGGGGCGTCTTGCGGCCCGTGATCCTCCTGCCCGACGACGCTCTGGACTGGCCGCAGCCGAAACTGGAGGCCGCCCTGCGCCACGAACTGGCCCATGTGAACGCCCGCGATTGCCTTGTGCAGACCCTGGCTCTGCTCACCTGCGCCCTTTACTGGCCCAATCCCCTGGTCAGGCGCGCGGCCGACAGCCTGCGCCGCGAGGCTGAGGCCGCCGCCGACGACGTGGTGCTGGCCTCGGGCGTACGCCCGTCCGACTACGCCAGCCTGTTGCTGGACCTGGCCAACGACTGGGCCGAAACCCATCGTTCCGAACTGGAAATGGCGATGGCCTCGCCGCCGATCCTGACCGAACGCGTGCAGTCGATCCTGTCCCCTGACGCCTCAAGAACCGGAGCCACCGCCATGGACACCTTCAAGCTCGCCCTCGTGGGCGCAGCCGCCCTCGCCGCCCTGGCCCTCGCTCGCCCGAGCGTCGCCGAGGTCCAGGCGGCGCCGTCCGCTCCTGCTGATCCGCAGGCTCAGCAAGCTGCGCCTGCGGCTCCCTCAGCCACCGCCGCTGCGCCCGCCCCGGCCGGCGCGGCGATCGGGTCCCGAGGCCAGGTCATCCAAATGATTCAGAGGGGCGGAGACAAGCGGACCGCCCCGCCCGCCCGTCAGACCATCGAGCTGGCCCAAAAGGATTTTGCGGCTCCGCCCGCGGATGTGGCGGCCGCGGCGAAGGCGGCGCCGGGGACCTTGGTCCCAATCCCCTACAACCCGGTGACGGACGACCCGGCCTCGCCGGGCTACATCCCCGCCGGACAACCCGGCGCCGGCCACCCGGTCCCCGCCGAGCTGGCCAAGCTGCTGAACGCCCGGAAAGCCAGCACCTCCTGGAACCTGACCTGGGCGCCGAATCCTGGCGGTACGCCAGCTCCGCCCGCGCCCGCCGCCGTGCCCGCGCCGGCCCAGCCGGCGGATCCTCCCGCTGCCGCGGCCGCGCCCCTGCCTCCGGCGCCGCCCCTAGCCTCGGCAGGTCAGCCAGTCCCGCAGACGAAGATCGGTATCCGACTCCATGACGCGGGCATCGGCTCCGTACAGGGTCCGGGCGACAAGGAGACGCCGCTCAGCCCTGAGCAGCGGTCGGAACTGAACCGGAGGCTGGCCGAGATCAGTCCCAAGATTGAAAAGGCCCTGAAGGACGCGCACATCGCGGAGACGGTATCCAAGGCGCTGAAGGACGCTGATGTCGAAGACACGGTGGCCAAGGCGCTCAAGGACGCCCGCGCCTCAGGGATCGTCGCTCATGGCCGCTTCGACCTGGGCGTGGATCAAGGCCGCGACGCCCCCAAGCCTTGACCATCCTTCCCAAACTGAAAAGGGCGCCTCGCGGCGCCCTTTCCTTATCGGGGACATGCTCGCTGTCTGGCGTGCGTGTCCCTGGCTAAATGTGGATAGCCCGTCCATAGGCCGCCAGCGTCGCCTCGTGCATGGCTTCCGACATGGTCGGGTGCGGGAAGCAGGTGGCCATCAGCTCAGCCTCGGTCGCCTCCATGGTTATGGCGATGGTGAAGCCCTGGATCATCTCGGTGACTTCCGCCCCGATCATGTGCGCGCCCAGCAAGGCGCCGGTCTTGGCGTCGAACACCGTCTTGACGAAGCCGTCGGTCTCGCCCGAGGCGATGTTCTTGCCGTGGTTCTTGAACGGATAGCGCCCGACCTTGATGTCGAGGCCCTTGGCCTTGGCGGCGGCCTCGGTCAGGCCCACCGAGGCGACCTGGGGCGTGGAATAGGTGCAGCCAGGCACGGGAGAGTGCAGGTTGGTCGGCTTCAGGCCGGCGATGTGCTCGACGCAGTGAATGCCTTCGTGGCTGGCCTTGTGCGCCAGCCAGGGCGGACCGGCCACGTCGCCGATGGCGTAGAGGCCCAGCACGCCCGTGCCGCAGTTGTCGTCGATGACCACGTGGGTGCGATCGATCTTTACGCCCAGGGCCTCCAGGCCCATGTTCTCGACGTTGCCGACGATGCCGATGGCTACGATGGCCACATCGCCCTTGAGCGTCTCGGCCTTGCCGCCGGCCTCGATCTCCATCGAGACGCCCGAAGCGTCCTTGGTCAGCTTCTTGACGCTGGCGCCGACGCGGAACTTCATCCCCCGGCGTTCAAACACCTTCTGGGCGGCGGCCGAGACCTCCTCGTCCTCCACCGGCAGGATGCGGTCCAGCGCCTCGATCACCGTAACTTCCGAGCCCAAGGCACGGAAGAAGCTGGCGAATTCGATACCGATGGCGCCCGAGCCAATCACCAGCAGGGTCTTCGGCGCGAACTTGGGAACCAGGGCCTCGCGGTAGGTCCAGACCTTGTCGCCGTCCGGCTCCATGCCGATGGCGGGGATGGTGCGGGCGCGGGCGCCGGTGGCCAGGATCACGTTCTTGGCCTGCACCGTGCGTTGGCCGCCGGCCTTGAGGTCGACGACGATCTTCGGCGCCGGCGAGCCCTTCTCGAGCTTGGCCACGCCTTCGATCACCTCGATCTTGTTCTTCTTCATCAGGAAGGCGACGCCGCCGTTCAGCTGCTTGGACACGCCGCGCGAGCGCTGCACCACCTTGTCGAAATCGTAGCTGCGGCCCTGGATCGACAGGCCGTAGTCGCCCAGATGCCCAAGCTGCTCATAGACCTCGCCCGATTTCAGCAGCGCCTTGGTGGGGATACAGCCCCAGTTGAGGCAGATGCCGCCGAGCAGTTCGCGCTCGATGATGGCGGTCTTCATGCCCAGCTGCGCGGCGCGGATGGCGGCCACATAACCGCCGGGGCCCGAACCGATGACGACGAGGTCGAAATCCATGTCTGCATGTCCTCCAGGACCACCCCGATATCGGGTTTTCCTTAAAGAATAAAAAGGTCTAGGCCGAGATGCTCACTTTAGCTGAGCCCTAGTGTCCCGAACCGGAAGTTCGCCACCGAATAGGATCAAACGCAGGGCGAACTTCTGGTTCGATCAGGACACTAGGCGCCATTCTCTTTCCTGGCGCGGCTTCTGATTCAGGAATTCGCACAGCGGTGTCCATCATCCGTCTACGAATTCCTGAATCGCCACGCTAGGCCAGCATCGTCAGCGGGTCTTCGATCAGCGGCTTGAAAGCCTGCAGCCAGCGGGCGCCGATGGCGCCGTCGACCACGCGGTGATCGCAGGTCAGGGTCACGGTCATCACCGTGGCGGCGACGATCTGATCGCCACGCACCACCGGCCGCTTCTCGCCCGCGCCCACCGACAGGATCGCGCCCTGCGGCTCGTTGATGATCGAGGCGAAGCTCTTGATGCCGAACATGCCGAGGTTGGACACCGAGAAGGTGCCGCCCTGGAATTCCTCCGGCTTCAGCTTGCCCGCGCGAGCCCGCTCGGCCAGATCCTTGGATTCCCTTGAGATCTGGGCCAGGCCCTTGGTCTCGGCTGCGCGGATGATCGGGGTGATCAGGCCCCCGTCGATGGCCACCGCCATGGCGATATCGGCATGCTTGTGCATGGCGATGCCTTCGGGCGTGAAGCTGGCGTTGGCCTCCGGCACCTTCTTCAAGGCGAGGGCGGCGGCGCGGATGACGATGTCGTTGACCGAGATGCGCACGTCGTTGCCGAGGGCGTCATTCAGGCGCTTGCGCGCGTCCAGCAGCTTGTCGATCTCCAGATCGATGGTGAGCGGGAAGTGCGGAATGTCGCGGAAGCTCTCAGTCAGGCGGCGCGCGATGGTCTTGCGCATGCCGGTGAGCGGCACGAGGTCGTAGGAGCCGGCCGGGATGCCCTGCTG
>Ga0265338_10009736_pt1 | contig 11403 bp, 7 predicted proteins | sample 42126metaG_FD_193579 | JGI IMG/M metagenome (GOLD analysis project Ga0265338, IMG submission 193579) | Rhizosphere microbial communities from Carex aquatilis grown in University of Washington, Seatle, WA, United States - 4-21-26 metaG | ecosystem: Host-associated > Plants > Roots > Rhizosphere >... | reverse complement strand
CAACACAGGCTCGAATTTCCTGCCGAGTTCTTTGATCTGATCAATCAACGCTTTGCGATGTCCTATCTGCGCACCTGGGATTGGCCGAAACTGCTTCAGGAATTTTATCGCGTCGCCAAACCCGGTTGGGTCATCAGATTGACCGAAGGCGATTTTCCTGCTGACAGCAGCAGTCCGGCTCTGGTGCATCTTTCACGGCTGATGGCCCAGGCTGCTTACCAGGCCGGACATATCTTTGCTCCCAATCAGAACGGTATATCGGGCGAGCTCGGGCGTCTGCTCCAGCAATATGGGGAGCTTGAGGATGTCCAGATCTATGTCCATGCCGTGGAACATCGCGCGGGTACTGTTGACGGCCAGTTATTTATCGAAGATGAGAAGCACATCTTTCGGACCGGTCTGCCTTTCCTCCAAAAATGGACCCGTCTTCCTGATAACTACGAGGAACTCTATCAGCAGATGATCTGTGAGTTAGAACGGCCCAATTTTGTGACCGCTACTCATGTCGTGACTGCCTGGGGGACAAGGAGTCTCTCTCAGGTATCTTGATAAAAGCTACAATACAGCCGTTTTGGCAGGCTTGCCATACTAAAAAAGAACGTTGACTGCAGCGCAATCGTCTGGCGTAAGCCAGTGCAGAGAAAGGTCCCACGGGTATGTTACAAAAGATCCTGAGTAGCAGTCGTTTTCTGATCGTCGTCGCCGTGCTCGGCTCTTACCTGGCCTCAGCCGTACTCCTGATTTACGGTGGACTGCTGCAAGTCAAAATCGTCCTCGGGGTCATATTCCATCCAGATCTCAGTAGTAACGCGGGCCGTTTGCTGGCATTGGAATGCATCGAATCGATCGATGTTTTTCTGCTGGGCACAGCCTTCTACATCGTTGCTCTGGGTCTGTATGAGCTTTTTATCGGGCATGGGGCCGTGCTCCTGCCAGCCTGGTTGCAGATTCATAGCCTGGAAGATCTGAAGGCCAAGCTGCTAGGGGTGATTATTGTCGTCATGACAGTCTATTTTCTAGAGCAGACCATCACCTGGGACGGCAAGCGTGATATCCTGAGCCTGGGCATCGCCGAGGCCCTGATGATCGGCGTCATCACGTTCAGCATCTATCTCAATATGTCCCATCCAGCGCCAAAAATGGCCGACAAAACCAGTCCCCCTGATACCCAGGCATGATACACTATGCTATCCCCCTCTGGACAAAGCATGGTGGCCGTTTCCATGGGTGATGAAACGTCCCTCGCCTGAGCCTGGATAAAGCGCAAAGAAGAGGGGTTCTGGGACAGACTTTCATGAGGCAATGCACTCTCATCTATCTGACCCTCTTTTGCCTTGTCTTTCCGAGCCGATGCTCCCTACAATTATTCTAGCGTTAAAAAACCAGGAGGTGATCATGATGCTACCTGGTTCTTGGAAGTGTTTTCCCTCCAAATATAGAGATATTTCAGATTTTGGCGTCTTTTCAATGTAAAAAAGGCTTCCCAAAAAATTCGGGATAATTCATAAAAGAAAGGATTTTCAGATGGATAGGATATTCCGACAACCTTCGGGAGATAGGGAGACCTCGCCTGAGATACACGATTTTGCACGCCACTCTGACAAAAGCAGCAAGGAAGCAGGAGAAAGTCAAGACACGAATGTAGGCGAGAAACGCCCTCTATCGGCCTCAAGTGATAAGTCAAGGCTTGACAAAAAACCTCGCCCTGGCCAGGAAGAGCCAGGAAGCGCGGATTTCTACGCGAGTCAATTCATACCAGAATCTGAAGGAGCTTACTCTCTTCTAGAAGGCGGTCACATGGACAAGCAACCCGGAGCCATCGAAATGAGACCACTAGAGAGATATGCAGGACGATATGAGACAGAGGTAGGTTTACCAAATAGTAAGGGTTATGTTCCAGTTAAAACTAAAGTCCAGGGAGAGAGCCGGATTAGTTATGAGAGCATGGTAAATTTGAAGGAAGGCGATTTTCACGTGATTGAGGCGTGGCGGCTACGAACGTCAGATGATACCATCCATGGAGAGGATTATGCCTATGATAGCGAGGCACATAAAGATGGGGAACCTATGAACTACTCAGATATAGTTTATGCTCATATAGCAGAAGCAATCAAAAAGCATGGAGAGCGATACGGTATAAGCCAGGTAAGTGAGTTTAAACTTGAACGCTTTGTAGTCGAGCCGCCAGTTTTTAATAAATCGACTGTGGATACCTTCAAGAGTTTAGTTGAACCTGGTGGTTCTGAAGATTTCGAAAGGGGTTCTAAAGAATTTGACACCGGTATGAAAACTCCCTTTGGAAAAGCGCTTGAGCATCTTCTTGAACAGCGATATCCAGATAGAGAAGTTGTTGCAGTTGGTGCTGACAGAGAATCTGACAGAATTATTGAAGGTGCTGAGCATATAAGTCTGGAACTGCAATTTTACGTCGAGGAAAAAGGCTAAAGCTATCTCTTCATACTGAGCGTGAATACATGCTGTGACTCCTGCCTCAACCAGCGAGCATTTCTGATTGGTTCGACTCCTTCGTAGCAGAAAAACGGAACAATAGGCAGAAATAGACCCATAATTTTTGCAATCATAACTAGATCAGCTACTTTTTCTGGTTTTCAGGCGTGACTATAGAGAAAAGACAGAAAGTTGTGAATGATCTGTTCTGGCAACGAGAGAGAGGTTCGTCGCGACAAGATCAGGAACATATGAGAGAGCATATGGAAGACAGAAGAAGCATGAAGCTTGGACCCTATTGCCTGCTGCGTCGGCTTGCTCGCGGAGGAATGTCAGAGGTTTATCTGGTCACGGACGAAAGAGACGCGCAGGTCTATGCGCTCAAGATGGTCAGACAGCGCTATGAGGACGATTTTCAGCGCTTTCAGCAAGAAATAAAGATCCTTCTGCGTTTGCAACATCCACATATTCTTCCTGTGAAAGATTACGGTCAGCAAGAAGATATCTGGTATTATGTTATGCCCTATATTGCCCATGGCACGATAAAAGACCAGCTTGAGATCCGGCCCCTGTGCGCGCAAGAGGCCGGGAAGGTCCTGGTACAGATCGCGGATGCGCTGCAATTTCTGCACCAGGCAGGCTTTGTACATCGTGATTTGAAACCCTCGAATATTTTACAGGATGCAACAGGTCATGTCTGGCTGGCGGACTTTGGACTGGTGAGGGAAACTGAGGAAGAAAGCTATCTGACCAGGACTGGGTATTTAATAGGCACTCCTTCCTACATGGCTCCTGAACTGGTCTATGCCAGGGCAAGCGCCGCGAGCGATCTGTACGCGCTCGGAGTTGTTCTGTATGAGATGGTCACCGGGCACCTGCCTTTCACTGGCAAGACTCCTCTCGACATTCTTTTAAAACATACCCACGAGCCGCCGCTCCGACCTTCGTTGTTGAATCCCCAACTCTCTCCAGCGATCGATCAGGTTGTCCTGCGTGCCCTGGAGAAAGATCCTGCTGAGCGCTATACCTCTGCCGGGGAACTGGCCAGGGCCTATCAGCAAGCCCTGCTGGCTGAGGATCTTTCCTCTGCCACTTTTCCTCTTCCGCAAAACGGAGATCAGGGCATGCTTCTGACGCCAGTGTCCAGGGGCCAGAGACGAGAACGTGCGTGGAGCTTGCCCCTGGCTGTGACAAGCCTGGCTATCATGGCACTTATGACGATCGGTCTGGTGAACATCGGTGCCGCTTCTCCCGGCGCCCTGGCGCTGTTGTCGAAGGGTTCAGCTCAGGCGATCTCGGTGTCAGCCGCGCAGGTGTCACCAACTCCCACTCCGTCGCCTACAGCAACCCCCACTCCAGCACCCACGGCAACCCCTGTGCGCCCGGTGAGTATACCACCAGGGCATCCTCCTACAAGGCCAGGGAAGGGGCATTATAAGCATCGCTTTCACTGGTAAGGCCGCGCGGGCTGGCAATATTCGCGTGCTAATTGGTACGCGAATCAACTGGATAAGCGCAACTGTCTACCTTTGCTTTGCTCGTACGTGTGATGGGTATGAGATATTATACGTTGCAGGATGCAGCCGAAACGCTTGGCATCGATCAAGAAACCTTGCAAGAGCGCATTGCTACAATCCAACTCCAAACCGGGTTGGATGCTGCTCAACAGCCAGCGCTCTCTGAAGCGCAAGTACAGCAACTTGCCCAATATGCCACCACGCATAGTTTGCCCGATCCCGCCCGTTCAGCACCCGTTGGAGCAGCGCCGCTCAGGGTTCCGGCTTTTACCCTGGGCGCACCACTACTCTCGCTTGGGCGTTTCCCGGATAATCAGATTATATTGAACCACCCGCAGGTTTCAGGGCACCATGCTCGCCTGGAACGTTTGCCAGATAGCACCTATCGTCTGGTTGATCTGCGCAGCACCAATCATACCTATGTCAATGGTCAGCGCGTCAAAAAGGCGGTGCTGAAGGTGGGCGACCAGATCAGGATCGGCCCATTTACCTTGCTCTTTACCGGCCAGGAACTCCTGCAGGAGGATGAAAGCGCGGGTATTCGCATTGATGCGCTCCATCTTAAACAGTATGGAAAATGGCACTCATTGCTGCTCCATGATATCTCTCTGCCTATTCCTCCCCATCTATTTGTCGCCCTCGTCGGTGGCTCTGGCGTGGGCAAAACGACCCTGCTGAACGCGCTGAGCGGTTTATATCCCGCGCACCGGGGCACTGTTCTGTATAATGGCCTGGATTACTATCACCATCTTGATGATTTCAGCACCCAGATTGGCTATGTACCCCAGGATGATATCGTTCATGCCCGTTTAAGGGTTGCCGACGCGCTCTATTACACGGCAAAGCTGCGTCTGCCCGATGACTTTAAACATGCTCAGATTAAGGAGCGCGTCAACGAGGTACTGGACGATGTCGGGCTAACACATCGACGCAGGCACCTCGTCAAAAACCTCTCCGGTGGCGAGCGCAAGCGGGTCTCAATCGCCCTGGAACTGCTGGCCAACCCCAGAGTGTTTTTTCTTGATGAACCCTCCGCTGGCATCGATCCTGGCCTGGATCGAAAAATGATGCTCTTATTGAGGAAGTTAGCGGACCAGGGACATACGATTGTGCTGGTCACACATGCGACCGAAAATATCGATGCGTGTGATATGGTTTGCTTTCTGGCCCAGGGAGGCCACCTGGCCTTTTATGGTTCACCCCAGGAAGCGAAAGAGTATTTTCAGGTGCCCAAATTCTCCGAAATCTATAACCAGTTGGAGCCGACCTATGAACAGAGGGATGTTCCCAGATTGGCTGAGAAACGCTTTAAAGCCTCTCCCTATTACCAGCGCTATGTGGTTGAACCCCTCAACCAGCACCTGGATGAACAACCTGACGAAGAGAGTATGCGCATTGTGCGTTTCAAGCGCAGCCGCAAGGATGATCGCTGGAAACAGTTCTCTATTCTCTCGCGCCGCTATTTTCGCTTGCTGACCAATGATGTAGGCAACCTGTTAATCCTGCTCTTGCAGGCTCCGCTGATCGCGCTCATTCTCTATCTGCTCGCCGGACGGAACACCTTCGACCAGACCAGCATTGCTACCTGTCCTTTGCACCAGAATCCTCTTAGCGGCACAGGAGCCATTGTCTCAATCAGTTGCCAGAACGTGATTACTCTCCTCAACAGCCCCCAGGGCGCGGCCTTTATCCAGCAACAGGGCCAGACCAAACTCCAACTGCTGCAAGCCGCGATTATCGGCAACTCTGGCGCCAATGCGCAGATGTTGATCTTTATTATGGCCTTTACCGCCGTCCTGTTTGGCTGCATCAACGGGGCGCGTGAAATCGTCAAGGAGGCTCCGATCTATCGTCGAGAACGCATGGCAAACATGGGCATCATGCCCTATATGTTCTCAAAGATCGTCATTCTGGGCATCTTCTCTATTATCCAAAGCGCGATCGTTGTCTATGCAGTCAACCTGAAAACGCCCTTCCAGCAGGGTATCTTCTTACCGGTCCTCGTTGAAATTACCATCACGATGGCCCTCTCGGCCCTGGCTGGCTTGATGATCGGGCTACTCATCTCAGCCCTGGCACCAAACACCGACCGGGCACTGAGTCTGGTACCTCTTGTGCTTATTCCGCAGGTAATTTTTTCCGGGGCTATTTTCAAACTGAATACACCCATTTTACAGGCTATAGGCGATCTCTTCGTTGTACGCTGGGCAATCGCAGGCATGGGTTCATCTGTCGGATTGCATGGTGACAAATTAGGCGTGGATGCCTTCGCCTATCAGGGCACGCTGTATACCTCGCTTGATCCTGCCTCGGCGCTGCCTGGAGCGATTGCGCACCTGCTCATTGTCTGGATTGCCCTGGCGGCAATGAGCATTGTGTTTGGTCTGCTGATTGCCTTCTTTCTGAAGCGTAAGGACATACGGGGCTAAGACGGTGGGGGCTTTTGCCATCATTATTCGTTGGAGTCTTCGGTTGGTAGAGGAATACGTATTCCTGCATAGAGTTCATCAAGAGCGATCTGAATATCCAGGCTCGTAATTTCTATGGTGTCGCCCGGATTATACGTATGGTATGTCCAGAAACTACTATCCTGGTTCCGACGATAGATTTCTACGAGCTGGACTCGCGTATTGACGATGATATATTCTTGTATCGTTGGATGGCTTCTATACCAGTTAAGCTTTTTACCCCGGTCTGTTGCTTCTGTACCAGGGGAGATAACTTCAACGACAATATGGGGCGAATAGAGAATATCGTTCTCTCCCTGGTGGTCAGCTACATCGCAGGAGACAGTCACATCTGGATAAACGTATTGTTTTTTTGCCACAAGGACACGCGTATCGCTGTTATACACTAAGCATGGCCCCTTGAGACCCAATTCCTGCGTGAGAAAATAAAACATGTTTCCTGTGAGACGATTGTGATTGATTGAGCCGCCAGCCATTGCCACAGCTTCGCCGTCCAGATATTCGTATTTTATTTCACTGGCTCTATCAAACGCTACGTATTGTTCTGCTGTCATGTAGAGACGATGCGGGTTCGCTGCCATCTTTTCCTCTTCCTGGTGCCAGATGATGGATGCTGTCTCATTGTAGATTATTTATCCAGGTACAATTATAGAACACGAACCTGGAAAGTGCAATTAGAGGATTTCCACATAGCCATCTGTTCCATTTACCCGGATTCGCTGCCCATCATGAATCAGCCTGGTGGCATTTTCTACGTTTACTACTGCAGGTAAACCATATTCACGTGCTATAACGGCTCCATGGGTCATCAGTCCACCAACTTCGGTGACCAGACCTTTTATAGAGACAAACAATGGTGTCCAGCTCGGGTCGGTAAAGGAGGTGACTAAGATATCTCCATCTTTTAGATCGGCATCTTCCATCCTGGAGATGACACGTGCTCGTCCCTCTATCACTCCCGAAGAAACTGGGAGACCTGCAATAGCCTGGGCTGGGAGATGTTCGCGTTTGTACACGCCTGCGATGATTTCACCATCAGACGTGAGAACGCGTGGGGGAGTGAGTTTTTCATAGCTGTTGTACTCGTCTTTGCGTTTGCTGATGATCTTGTTATCCAGTGTCTCTGTACGTACAACTTCGTGGAGTTCTGCAAAAGTAAGATAGTAGATGTCTTCTTTTTCAGAAAGAACGCTGGCCTGTACGAGTCGTTCGGCTTCTTTCAGTAAAGCCTGCTTATAAACGAAGTAGCGACGAACCATGCCGTATTTGGGATATTCACGATACCCGATGAAATTCCGAATCAGGCCGATCATACGTTTTGTCTCTCTGGCTTTTTGTTCACCATCCGGCAATTGCTTCAGGCGAGCTAGTAACTCCTGTTCTTTTTTCAATGCTTCCTGTCGCCCTTGCTCAAATCTCCGCTTGCTTTCACCTGGTTCAAAGTTTTTGCTGTTCCTGAGAATCAGGGGGATAAGAGTCGCTGGTTGTTCGCTCCAACGAGTTCTCGTTATATCGATTTCCCCGGCACAGCGCATTCCGTATGTGTTGAGATAAGCCTGGATGGCGTCCCGGCTTTCCTGTCCACCAGCAAACTGAACCAGTTCAGCCAGAAAGTTGTCATCTTTTGCATGCTGTAAGTACTCAATTATTTCTGGATACGGGCGAATCACATCTGCGACATCCAGGAGCGCCAGGCCCATTTCCGAAGTGATATTGTTGGGGACAGATTGAGAAAGCGTGTCTGCTGCGTTTTTTTCGCCTAACCACTCGTTCATGTTTTCATTGATCCATGAGGAGGCATTCATCGCAGTCATAAACACACCAAAACCTTGCGGATCAGATAGATTCTTCTTTAATTGCTGAAAGTCTTCCAGAATAAAATCAATCAGATCCGCTCCTGATTTCGTGTGGATGTTTTGTTGTAGTTCTTCTATCGATGTTTCATTCCGCTTGATCAAATCAGAAACGATCGCCGGATCGTATTCATTCAGTGTGTTATAATTCGCCAGCGACGGACCTTGATTGCTTTTCCCAGGTATCTGTTCCTGCTTCTCATCCGGTAGAGATTTGATAAAATTTCCCCGCCCTAAGATAGTAACGAGTGCGTCTTTGATAAGCGGATCTTTTCCCAGGACATCTACTATAATTGCTCTTCTGGCTGGTGAAGCCAGATCCTGTGTCACATCAACAAACAACCTTCCCCCGGCTGTAAACATGGGGCGTGCAGCCGTTAGCTGCCAGAAAGAGATTCCCAACGGTTTCATGGCGTCAGTCATCATTTGTTGATGACCGACAGATATATAGACGTGATTTTCCTGATCCTTCGCTTCAGGGATCGGGAATAACGTAGTGATGGGCCGACTCTGGACAATGGAAAATGTACCATCAACCAGGCACCATTCGATGTCCTGGGGGCAACCGAAATGTGCTTCGATCTTTCGGCCCATGTGCGCAAGTTGTAATATTTCTTGCTCAGTCAGTGTTTGGGTCTGTTGCTGAGCAGGAGCGATCTGCTGTGTCTCTGTTCCGCCTGCTTTTCGTCCATAGATAGCCAGCTTTTTGGTTGCTATCATCTTATCGACGATTTCCTCGCCCTGTACTTTATAACAATCGGCAGAGACCAGGCCAGAGACCAGGGCTTCTCCAAGTCCAAAACTGGCATCGATTGCGAGCAGCTTGCGGTTAGAGGTAATTGGATCAGCAGTAAACATAGTTCCTGCAGCCTCCGGGTAGACCATGTTCTGGATGACTACAGACAGATAGACCTTTCTGTGGTCGAACCCGTTCTGCATGCGGTAAATCACAGCACGGTCCGTAAAGAGCGACGCCCAGCACTTGCTGATATGCTTCAGGATCGCCTCCTTGCCGATAATGTTCAAATACGTATCCTGCTGCCCGGCAAAGGAAGTCGTCGGTAAATCCTCTGCCGTTGCGCTGGATCGTACTGCATAGGCATTTTTTTCATCAAGCCTGGAGAGAATCTCTGCATGAATATCTTGAGGGATGGTTATTCCTTCGATAATGCTACGAATCTCACCGCTCAGTTCACCGATTTTATCCCGCTCTTCCACCTTGAGAAGCGATAATAGATCAAGCAAGGCGTTTAGCGACGGCGTTTCCCCAATGATTCTTTTAAAGGCTTCAGTTGAAATACAAAAGCCATCCGGTACGCGTATTCCTTCAATCTTAGAAAGTTCCCCCAGGTTCGCGCCTTTCCCTCCCACAACCATGAGTTTTGTTTTGTCGATATCCTGAAAATCAAGGACAAAGGAACTCATACGTTTCTCTCCTTTATATAGCACAGATGAGATCTCACCGCAGGCGCGCCAGAGTGGCATCGCTTTCGCTTGAGTATAGGGGAAGGCACACAAAAAAAAATCGTCCAAATTGGCAGTGTGCAAGTAGACAGGAGGTGATACAATAAAAGTGGGAAGGCATAAGCTCGTTATAGAATGCTCTCTGCCCTGCAGGTTTTAGCAAACGGCTCTGGTTCCTGCTGGAAGTTTCGTTTCCAGCAGGAACCAGAGCCGTTTAAATCTTTGGGGTGGCCGCCCTGTTCTTTCCGATGTTGTGTGCAGTCCAGATCCTATGCCCGGAACATACTGCGCCTTGCTATCATGTGCGGAATGCGGCACGTACATTGCGATCGGCGAACAGATAGATCAGCAGGATGATCGGGATCACGAGACTGATGATCCCGCTTGAGGCGCTTCCCTGGGAGATTGCGAATATGCCATCGAGCAAGGAGAGCACCTCAAGAATGACTGTTGCCCAGAAGGCCCAGCTTTGTAAACTCCACAAACCCCAGGCCAGAAAAAGTTCCAGCACACCCATCACCAGGGTGATGATACCCAATGTACCACTGCTCCCCAGCAGAGTGATGCCTCCAATAATCCCTAAAATGCCGAAAATTGCCATAATGATTGCAATGATTGTAATTCCCAATGGCCGTGTACGATTAATGTTGAGCATCGTGCTTTTCTCCTTACCTCGCAATTCTCTTTATCTGTTTTTTTGTGAGAGCATATCCTGCGGATACCCATTTAAGATACTCTGGAGTGGTTCTATTAGTTTCATCTTCCTGCCCATTTCCCGCTTCCATCTGGCATGTATGCCTGCAACCTTTTCCGCGCTTCTTACGTGTGATGGATAGCGCGTTCGAGTAATTCAAGATTGTCTATGTAGACAGGTGCAATGGACCGACTTGTATCCTGATGGAAGGAAAATGATATGACTACAACTACACATTCAACACCGCTTTCAACTGTGATCGGGGTGTTTTCCGACTACAAACAGGCGAACAAAGCGATAGATGAACTTCGTACGGCGAATTTTCGTTATGAGCGCATCCGGCTGGTAGAGCATGGGACGGGGAGTTTTCGCGATACCCTCAAAGGTATGTTTAGTGGTCAGGCTGCTGTCGCGTCAAACACGTCCGAAAGCCTGGTGAATATGGGTATGCCGGAATATGAAGCTGAGTATTATCAGCGCGAACTGGATGCCGATCATGTGCTCCTCTTGATGAACGCAGATGATCGTCCCGAGGATGCCTTTAAGGTTATGCGGGAAAATGGGGCCTTTGATATCAATTCTCGCCTCAGAACAACGGATTTGTCTGCTGCTGACGAGGATGTTGCCGACGAGGCGATGACGCCATCTACGATGTCTGGGCGTAACGGTGCCTCAACTGCTTTCCATTCCGCGCGAGCTACTGATGCCAATGTTTCTGCTAACGCGGTAGATCAGGAGACCTCTATGGATAGCACAGATCCCAACGCGCCCGTAGTGGATCCTAATGCTCCTGTCTATAAAACTGACCCCAACGCACCCGTAGTGGATCCCAATGCTCCTGTCTATGCAAATAACTCCAATACCTCTATGGATAGCACAGATCCCAACGCGCCAGTAGCGGACTCCGAAGCTTCCGATGATATGACGGATTCCGCGGCTTTCACAAATACAACCACGGC
>Ga0265338_10009735_pt1 | contig 11403 bp, 10 predicted proteins | sample 42126metaG_FD_193579 | JGI IMG/M metagenome (GOLD analysis project Ga0265338, IMG submission 193579) | Rhizosphere microbial communities from Carex aquatilis grown in University of Washington, Seatle, WA, United States - 4-21-26 metaG | ecosystem: Host-associated > Plants > Roots > Rhizosphere... | reverse complement strand
TAACGTCTCTCATTTCTTATATAGTATAAATTTAAAATTTTTCCCCTATGAAAACAATTAAAGTATTACTTGACTTCATTTCGTTGTCAATCGCGTTAAAAATTACATTCTATCGAAATGTAATAAAGCAACTAAAGGCTAATGTCGACTTGTTTGTCAATCCCGATTCCAATCTGGTTGATGCAACAACGGTAGTCGACAATCTCGAAAAAGCTTACGAAGAGGTCTTGCAGACCGGTGGACATTTCAACACCGTTACTATGCATAAAGTAGAAGCTGGAGCCGATAAAATTTTCAGAGTACTGGCACATTATGTCGATCGGATAGCCGATGGCGACGCAGCTAAAATTTTATTGGGAGGTTACGACCCAAGTAATCAACCTTCGATATTTCAAAAAGCTCTTTTGAATGTATTGGATGGTCCGAATTCGGGCAGTGTAACTTTGGTAGCTAAAGCAGTCGATCGTGCCGGATCGTATATTTGGCAATGGGTCGAAAAGGCGAATGCCGGCGATCCTAAAGCTTGGATCAATGCCGGTTTCAGTACCCAAGCTACTTTTACCATAACAGGTTTAACACCCGGTACTATCTACTATTTCCGTATGGCTGCCGTTACTCCTGATGGTGTTACCGATTTTATTGCTCCGGTAATTAAAATTGTAATCTAAAATTGAAAGCTCTCCCCCCATATTGGAGAGAAATAGGGGGGATAAAGCTTTTAAATAATAAAAAAAACAATATTTTTACGATAGATTTGATTATTCAACAAACCAACGAGTTGTGTTTATACCATAAAAACAGCCTTTCATACCACTTTTTTAGCCTTTCATGGACATAAATAAAATAGCTGTTTTATTAATCAATAATTTAGCAAACAAAATAATATATTATTATTAGATAACATTATTTTAAAATAGTTATAGTAAATAAAAACATTTAATCAATACAATCAACTTATGAAAAAACTACTAATAACTTTGTCTCTCATTGCATTTTGTATTGTTTATGCAAATGCACAAACAACATGGTCATCAACAACAAACTATGCAGTCAATGCACAGATAACAGCATCTTTACCTGCAACCAATGCCGATGGAAGCATTACAACAAGTACCTATACGTTCACGAGTTTGGTAACACCTAATCAAGGTAATAGTATCAGCAACGGCTATTATTGGTCGGTTGCTTATACACCGACGGTATTACCGATCTTAGATCAATATCGTTATGATATTTATGGTGTGTTAGCAAGTTATAATGGAAATATTTATAGTGTAAACCCTATAAATTATAATAACACCTATGGACCGCAATTAAGTACCGGAACTCCAAAAACTCCAAACATTCAAACATGGACGTTAGCCGGATGGCCCCGTTGGAGTAGTGCTAGCAGCACGGATTATGTTATCCAAAATAAAGTGTGCCAAATTGTTGATGGGAATTTATATTATTTTGTATGTATTTTAGCTAATACTAGCGAAGACCCTGCAAGTTCACCAACATACTGGATCGTTTCTGATGTAATAACCCTGCCATACAGCTATAAACTGCATTATAAAATTCCGGGCACTACGATTACCTTTACCGATGGAAATACCTATAGCCTCGTGAGCGAAGCACAACCGGGACAAAGCCCCTCGTCGAATCCCACACTATGGCAGAAATGGACAAATAGCACAACACCACCGGCAGCAACATCATGTTTTACGAACGTCAATTGTACAACGGTATCGGGCGACGATAAATCGAGTTATAAGCTCAGCTATCAACCCGCAACAACTCCTGTTTTGGTAAGTCAAAACGCTAACTTTTATGATACCGAAAACCAAGTTTACAGTAGAAGCACCTTAGTGACGTTAGGCGAAGCACGTTCGCCCGTTTCGCCATTACTATTAAATGGTAACGATTTGTTACTACGAGGAGCCGGCGACATCTATCATGGCTTAGGCTATTATGGCTCGGCAGGCGATATAGGAGCTACCACACCTAAGAAACGCAACTTTGCCAATACACCTGTCGATGGTCCGGTATTGTTTGGATGGGCGGGCGGAGCATTAGGCGTACGCCAACGTGCCAACATTAATGATCCGGCAAGTGCCACAGCCGAACAAATAGCCCTTCGATGGGACTGGGCTAATGTGTATATCGGTTCACCGCTAACGACGGGAACAAAAGGTTCGAATAACTATCAAACGCTTGCACATAATTTAGTGCTTTACGGTTCAATGGGTATTGGTACAAACAACCCCACATCGCTTCTGCAAGTGGGTGACGATATAAATAGTTCACTCCACGATAATATTCCCAATGGTGTAGTAATAACCTCAAATACTACCAATGTCCTAGCTTCGGAAAAAGCAGTTTTGGAATTACATAGCAAAAATGCACAAAGTGTTCTTGATATTGAAGCAACAACATGGGGTTCGTATATCGGAACATTAACCAATGTTGGTTTAGGAACAACATTACCCCTCTATATTCAACAACAAGGAGGTTATGTTCAATTTGGTGATTTTAATTCCCAAGCTCCTAAAATAACTAATTTTAATATTAATGGGGCTGTTGGTATTGGTACAACAACCATACCATCAGGATATAAACTTGCTGTAGGTGGAGCATTAATAGCTGAAAAAGTTTCTGTTAAATTACAAGGGTTATGGCCGGTTCCCGATTATGTTTTTGGCAAATCGTATAAACTACCGTTACTTGCCGAGGTTGAACGCTATGTTAAGGCAAACAGCCATCTGCCCGATGTTCCTTCCGAAAAAGAACTAACGAAAGATGGTTTGGATCTTGCACAAATGAATATTATTCTGCTTAAAAAGGTTGAAGAATTAACGCTCTATCTGATTGAACAAAACAAAAAGTTAGAGCAACAAGCCAAGGACATCGAACTGTTGAAAAAGAAAAAATGAGCGTTATGGGGAAATTAAAATCAATTATTGTTGTATTGTTTATAATAAGCTTTTGTATTCCATCAACAGCACAAGATTCTAGTAATACACAGAAACGGAAACCATTTGAAATAGGGTTATCAATAGGTAGTCCGGAATTAATAAGTCTTCATGGAGTATGTTTTTTACCGGGATTAAACAATCATGTTACTATTGGAGCAAGAGCCGGATGGTTCAAATTAAATGAGATAACATCAATACTCTGGGGGGTAAATATTGATTATTATATTAAACATACGGGGAAAGGACTCTATTTTGGTGCTGAATTTGAAAGAAATTCCATTAAGATACGTAACCCAACCAATCAAACTATTATTGATGAATTTACCTATTCAACAACTTTTGATTACAAATATTTTTATCGATATTATTGTTTCTATGCGGGGTATGCTTGTATTTGGGATAAGTTCTATGTAACACCCGAATTAGGGATAGCTTATAGTCATACCGATAACTATATTATTGAAACTGTTTTAATAAAAAATATAACAGAGACTGTAACGGAACCATTATATCCACAGCTTAAAGCGAATACCGTTGGTTTGCTTTTACGGCTATCGGTCGGCTATCGGTTTTAGTATTATGTAATTTTAATATATGAACTAATGAAAATTAAAACGTTTATACTATTTGTCTTATTTATAGTTTGTACATCGATTCAAGTTGATGCACAAACAGGTAAAGACAATCTTAATAAATATTGGCTCTATCGCGATAGACTTCGCAAATACTTTGTAGTTGAAGATCCTAATGATGGGTTTGGAACAAATATTCCGTTTTGGTGGACAAATAATTGTGACCCTAATTCAGGTATAACGTTAACCACAGGAGACGGGAATGACGATTTACAATATTATATTGGAATGTTGGCAACAGAATATGCTCTTTTAAAAAGATATGGAATAGATTTAACTCAAACGAGAAATGAATTATTATATGCCCTAAAAGCAGTAGAAAGGCTTGATAAATATGCTGAGAGTAATTGGCGTGCAGATCATTCCACCTCATCTGATGATTTAAACGGTTTTTTTATTCGTGATGATATTAAATCGGATTTTATTGATACTTGGAAATCGAAATATCCGGCACTTGTTAATTTTAATAAAGTAAATACTAATTTTGTAAATTCAGGGAATGCACGACCTGTAGAAGAAAGTAAAGATATGATTTGGAATTTTCTTCCAAACTTATTGCTTGTGACATTGTTGGTTGATGATCCGGAAATCAATTTAAAAGCTAAAGACATCACATATAGAATGATTAATTATATGCATTATGTCTATACCTTTGATGTTACAACTTGGTGTTTGAAGTGTTGGCCTCCTGGATGGAGGACATCAACTGCATCGCAAGATTTATGGCAGATTATGAATCCAATAACAGGGGAAATGGTGCATCCTGGAGGTAGTGATGAAGAATCTCTTTTTAGTGGTTTTAGTTATGGTTTTGCTCAAGCAGGGGAAGCAATTACAGGTAGTAATTTAGATTTCGGATATTCACACGATCAAGGAAGAGAAGATTATTTCTATACTCAACTTGAATTTCCGGGTATTTGGCCTTCAAGATATCCCCATTTGGCATTGGCTACTGTTGGTGGAAATAGTACAATTTTTGGGAATCTTTTAAATGATGGACCTTATACAACGGTAATGGGAGCTCTTATTAGTAATTTGAGTACACCATATGATAAATCAATGTATGAACATTTATTTTTAATTAGAAGTTTATTGGTTCAGAATCAAATAAATATTGGTAATGATTCAAATATTGCTGATATTGATTATTTTACAGACCCTACTCAATATGTAAACCCAATAAAAAATATTTATGATAGATTATTGAATGAAGCACCAATTTGTGGACCTCAAAATTCTGGAGCAACAAAAATTAGAGTTGATGATTGGGCAATGGATAATAGACTTACCAATAGCAGACAATTATATGTTTCAGATTATACTGGAGCCCCTCTTGATGTTAATAATTGTGAATATTTTGGAGTATTCAATGGAATCGATTATATGTTATTACATAATCTTTATTGGCTTAATTATATACCTTTTGGAAATTATTCAATTTCTGAAGCTGATGCCGATTATTATTTTAATATAGCAAAAAACACAACTGATATAAGTATAAAACAAATCTATACAAATCTAGCGAATCAACTATTATTAAACGATCAAAAAGGAACCCAAATTATATCGACTCGCACAATACCTATTGCTTCTCAAATTGAATATACTGCTTCAGAAGATATTGAATTGATGCCAGGTTTTGAAGCCGATGCTGGTAGTTGTTTCGATGCTACGATAAATGAGAATTGGGAATATAAAAAAAATGATCCTACAAATCTTATTGAAAGCTGTGGATGTTATAATTCAACACCCTTTAATATAGGGAAAACAAAATCGTATGAAGAAACTGACATTTCAAACTCAATAGTTGATCTAATTACAGCTCAAAATAAAGATAAAATAAAATTAGATTCATTATCAAAAATCAATTCTAATAATTTTTCTGTAAATATATCACCTAATCCAAATAATGGTATATTTACAATTGGAATAAATGGTTCATTTGCAAAACTTATAGTTAAAATTTATTCACTTATTGGAGAAGAAATATATTCTGTAACATTACAAAATACGAATCCAATTCAAATCACTATTCCAAACTCGGGTGTTTATTTTGTAACTATTGATAATGGGGTAGAACTATATAGGAAAAAAGTAATATGTCAATAATAATGAAGAATAAAAATATATATAATGTGTCGGTCTTAATTGTTTGTCTTTTTACGAGTTGTCATTGCAAAACATGTACCGATAATTTGAGTGAAGCTAACAAGAAGGTTATATATACAAATAATCAATTGGTTGTGTTTAAAAATGATACTCTTGGGCTTAGTTATGATACGATAAAGGTAATGCTACATAAGCCTAGTTCAAGTAGTTATGATTGTTTAGGTTCGTCAGGCGATGTTGAAGCGACATATTGTAGTTCCTATTCAGAAATAGAATATTCAAACCACTTTTATATGCAAATTTCTCAATTATCAAATAAATATAATAATGAAATAGCATATTATACTTCAAATATTGATGGTGAAATTAGAGATACTGTTCAATTTAATTATAAAAATACGATATATAAAGCTATCCATTATTATTATCAAGTAGATAGTTTAGGTTCTTATTTGTGGAACTATTATAAGCAAAACAAATTCGATTCAACCTTTGTAATAAACGATTACTATTATACCGTCGATAAAAGTATAATGCTGTTGCAATATACAAAGATATTTAAAGATGGTAAACGTAGGGTATATCGATTACAATAAAGAGAATCGTTTGGTTAAGATTTTGTTCTCAGTTCGTCGACGGTTATAACGTTGAGACCTTAGCTAAGGCTCTGCCTTCGTTTTAAAGTGTTTAGCCTTTGCATTGAATAACAAATGTACCATTTTATTTATAGGCATAGCCTATTATGATATATGCGACTAAGGTAGAACCTTAGCCGAACGCAGTTTTATTTAAAGCTTCTGCTTAACAGAGTTTTGAATAAGCATTTTTTTGCCACAAAGACTCTAAGACATAAAGAAACACAAAGTTTTAATGGTTAAGATACCCGATTTATCGCAGCCATGAAATCCTAAAATCAATCCTGTTCTTTTAGAATACATTGCCGCAAAATTATTCTGAATAAGCTTGGGTTAATTTACCATCTTTAGTATTTATCCCTGCTTTTATTAGAAATTGTCGAGAAGATTCTTTTGGCGATGTTACCTTTTTGGCGAATGCTTTAAATTCTTTTAGGTATGCAGTATGTTCTTTTTCGTTCATAATAGTTTTATATTATTAACTACAAATTTAAGCATTTTACCGTTTGAAAACATTTTTGTCTTTCTCTTTTCATAATTATTTATTCTTTTCCCCGTTCCCCGAGGGCTGCAACGTAGCGAAAGCTCGGCTAAGGCTCTGCCTTAGCCGTTTATATCTCCAAAGGCTCTGCCTATGCTTTAAAGTGTTTAACATATACCTTGACAATGATTAACAAATAAAACATTTTATTTATAGGCATAACCTATTATGAAATATTTGTTTAAGGTTGAAACTTAGCCTAATATTCTTTTAAATTATTTCTAAACCTTCATTTCTAACAACGTCTAAAATTAAAGAGCTATCATCTGAATTAAATTGTTGTAATCCAATTGCAACAGGTTCTATTCTATAATCAAATCGATATTTGGGCGACCATGGTTTAGATAATATAAGGTCATCGTCGGTATCAAATGCTTCTGACACTAATAGAACATCAATATCACTAGTATCGGTCGCTTGATTTCTAGCATAACTTCCAAATAAATAGGCCTTGAAAATTATAACGCCTCCATTATTTAAATTAGTAACATATTGACGAACAATATTTATAACATCTTTTTGAAGCATAATAATAATTGTTTAGTTTTAAGAAGGTAATCATTTATATTTTCAGCTGATGGTGCTTTAGGATAAAATTCAGGATAACGACCTTCAAGCTGATACTTCATTAGAATTTGCATACTATTTGATTGTTCTTCTGTAATAGTAATTTTAGCAATTTCAATCAAATGGAATAAATCATGCGAACGAACTGGAATATTTTCTGTTTGTTTTACAACAAGTGCTTTTATTATTTTTTCGATACTTAAATGACAAAAGAACATTCCTTCAATATATTTACCTGATGTTATTAGTATTGCCGCAGTTTCAATGTCATTTTCAGCACTATTACACCAATATTCTATTTGCTTTGCAATATTTATCATGTCTGAATGTTAAATCATTGCAATTTAATCAATTTTACTGAGCTTTTAAAAAAATGTTTAGCATAAACATTGACAATGATTAACGCAGTTTAAAGCGACCTTATGGTTATTCAGTTTCGAAATTCAGAATTACAAAACAATAAGGTTTCGTTGATAGCATAAAAACATATCGGTTTTATTTTTGTTTCCCTACCGTCAATGTATTATCAATCATTCGGTTGTTGTACTGTTGGATAAAAGCTTGTGTTTTTCTGAGCAAATCGGTTTGTTCATTCGTATTTTCTACTTTATGTTTAAGCATCCGGTCTGCTTTATAATTGTAGAGTCCATCGCTTTTCTTACCATCGTTTTGAAGTATATCGGTATTGTTGAATATTTGATAATCGCTGTTAAGATAATTAATCACAAAGTCTTTCGATGTAGGGTTGAATAAGTCTTTCCCAAATGCAATATACGGTTTATCGTAATGGAGATGATTTAATAGGGTGGGCATGATATCAATCTGCTGAGCCACTGTTGTGGTGTCGTAGCCTTTCATACTTCCATCGGGAGTATAAAATAGTAAAGGTATTGCAAAATGATCGACATCGTTATAACATTCATTATAATAAGGAAAAGATGCATGATCGGCGGTTATAACAAAGATAGTGTTTTTAAACCAAGGCATTTTGCTTGCGGTAGCAAAGAAATGACGGAGCGATATATCGGTATAATTAATGCAACGATGTAACGGAACAGGACCCGTTTTTAATTTTCCTTCGTATTTGCCGGGTACAGCATAGGGATGATGCGAAGAAACCGAAAACAAAGCAGCACAAAACGGTTGCTTAAAGCTGTTGATCTTTTGTGCGTAGAATTGAAAAAACGGTTCATCCCATATTCCCCACATACCGTCAAAGTCGGCATCGTTGTTATATTCATTCTTACCGTAATATTCGTCGACCTTGGCAAGTTTCATAAATGCCTGAAAACCCATCGATCCATTGGGAGCACCATGGAAGAATGCCGAATGATATCCTTTGGGTTTTAAGAGTGATGCCAGACTGTTTATGTTGTTCGACGAATAAGCCGACAATACATATGGCACTTCCATTCCCGGAATACTGGCAAGCACCGAAGGAAGAGCCTCTATAGACTTCTTACCATTGGCAAAAGCATTTTGAAACACATAACTTTGATCGATCAATGAATCGAGAAACGGCGTGTAACCGGTATATCCTTTTATTTTGGAATGACGGTTGAGTGCTCCCACAAACTCTTTACTATAACTTTCAAGAATGAATATAACGATGTTTTTAGGTTCAAATGCCTTGTTGGTATTGGGGTTATGTAATGGTGTGTAAATAGAATCAAGTTGCGATTGTGTAAAATAGTTTGCTTTGACCAAAGCTGTTTTATTAAATGTTCTGATTAATGCAAAGGGAGTATTAAGAACCAGTGCCGTTTCGTTCGGATTTTCAACATATTCGCCTGCATTGCTCAAGGTTATTGGTCGGGTACTGTGCCTGAAACCTCCTCTGAAACCTCCAATCATCAAAACAATAATACCGAACATTGCTAATGAGTCGAAGATATAATACAGCGGTTTGTTTTGTATTTTGGGGCTTTCGATTTTGATCCGTTTATATAACCAAACAAGAGCTGCAATAAGTACAACCAACAATAATAATGTATACCAGTAATCTATTATGAACTTAAATGTCAATCCCCACAGATTCTGTTCGTTTTTAAATTGACCGAAAACAATACTGGTGGTGCGACGAAAGGTAAACGGGTAATAGGGAATATCGGCTACATTGGCAAACAAAGCAATGCTATTGGTAATGACGAAAATCCAAAATAAAACCTTTTGATATATCCGATTGTGGCGAAAAGGAAAAGGAATGATATTGCCAAAGATAAAAAGGATATTAACGTATAATATTGCAGTTGTGTCGAATCGCAGACCGCCCCAAAGAATGGTCGATAACCGTCCGAACGAAATATCGGGGAAAAACGATCGATTACAAAGATAGAATGCTATTCGACAGATATTAAAGAGAAAGTACATGATGAAAATACGGTATAGCAATGCCGTATAGATATTTCCCTTAATGAAATTACGAATTGATTTGAACATACTGAATTGTTAAAGCCTGCAAATGTACGAAAAGATCGTGTTAATTCTTATTCGTTTTTCATTGATGCCGGTTGACCCGTAGCTTCAATAACGCTTTGCCAGAGTTCACCGTTCAAATCGATCTTTTTGCGATCTTTAACCGTTGAGGGAATGGGAAGAATGGTAAAATGCCCGTTCCAGTTTCCAACAACAAAATCGGTTTTACCAGCCATTGCTGCATGAACGGCATGTTGTGCCAATTGATTGCAAAACTTACTGTCGTCGGCAATAGCTGTAGCACTTCTAATAATATAACTGGGGTCGATATATCTTATAGAATGACGCATTTTAATGCGATCGAATTCCGTTTTAATAGTATCACGGAGAAAGGTTCCTATATCTTTTTTTAACTCGTTGCCCGATGCATCTTTGGTTATGCTTTGATCGTCGAACAAATTCTGACCTGCTCCTTCGGCAACAACAATCAATGCATGATGCTTTCTTTCCAACCTTGAGCGAAGTGTTTTAATAAATCCACGAGGTCCGAATAAATCGAATTCCAATTCGGGAATCAAAACAAAGTTAGCATCGGGTAGCGATAATGCTGCACTGGCTGCAATAAATCCCGAATCTCGACCCATCAATTTAACGATTGCTATACCGTTGTATGCTCCTTTTGCTTCGTGATGGGCATCGCGAAGTATATTGTTTGCAATGGTAAATGCTGTTTCGAAACCAAACGATTTGCTGATATAGCTAATGTCGTTATCGATTGTTTTAGGTATTCCGCCAAGAGCTATTTTTAATCCGCGTTTTTTTATTTCTTCGTATATGGCATGTGCACCTCTTTGTGTTCCGTCGCCTCCAACGGTGAAGAGTATATTGATGTTCATTCTTTCCAATGCATCAACTATTTCCGAAACATCTTGATTCCCTCTCGATGATCCGAGTATCGTTCCTCCCTGTGTGTGGATATTGTCGACCAAGTCGGGAGTAAGATCTATTATTTCATGTCCGTATTGAGGTATAAAGCCTTCGAAGCCATATTTGATTCCAACAATTCTATTAACTCCGTAACGGTTCGTCAGTTGAAACACCAAACTGCGGATCACATTGTTCAAACCCGGACAAAGACCTCCACAGGTAACAATAGCAACTTTTGTCTTTTTAGCATCAAAATATATCTTTTCCAAAGGCCCGGCTTTCTCAAAAGAAATGGGTTCGGTATTTTCTACTTTACATTTTAAGAAATTCTCTAACGAACAATCGAAGAGAATGCGTTCATTCTCTTTTATGAATGTTAGTGGTAAGGTTCCATCTTTTTGTGTTGATTTGATTGGGTTGTCTATGGTGCAGGTACCAAGATTTGCAACGGTAAAGTCTAATTCTGAAGTCATACTTTTAGCATAAAAAATTCATGCATAAAGTTATGCTTTTTTCATATATACATTTTCGCCTCTTGAAAAAAAGAAAGTAAATAATGGTGAATTATGAATTATGAATTGAACAGCCATTTACCATTTATAATTTAATGTTGTTTAGTT
>Ga0265338_10009732_pt1 | contig 11404 bp, 9 predicted proteins | sample 42126metaG_FD_193579 | JGI IMG/M metagenome (GOLD analysis project Ga0265338, IMG submission 193579) | Rhizosphere microbial communities from Carex aquatilis grown in University of Washington, Seatle, WA, United States - 4-21-26 metaG | ecosystem: Host-associated > Plants > Roots > Rhizosphere >... | reverse complement strand
GATCCAGATTGACCTGCGTGGCGATGCCAGCCGGCAGCGTCGCCGCGGCGGCGCGAAGATCGGTCATGTGGTCGATTCCCACGGCGTCGACGCCCGTGCCCGCCGCATAGCGCGCGACATGCGATCCGGCGGCCCGCGGCAGGCCGATGATCGGAACGTTCGGGTGCTTCGCCTTGACGGCTTTCACGATGCGCGCGGTCGGCGCGATCACCGCCGTCTCGAACAGCGGCGCCGGCACGGCGCCGGCCCAGCTGTCGAACAGCTTGAGCGCCTCGGCGCCCGCATCGGCCTGGGCGATCAGATAGGACGCCGTGGCATCGACCAGCTTGTCGATCAGCGCCGCGAACAGCTTGGGCTCGCTCCACATCATGCGGCGGCAATTCTCGTAATCCGTGCCGCCTTCGCCCTCGATCATGTAGGTGGCGACGGTCCAGGGCGCACCGGCAAAGCCGATCAGCGTCACGTCCGCGGGCAGCGCCGCGCGCACGCCCTTGACCGTCTGCATCACGGGGCTGAGCGTCTCGGCCAACCTGGCGTCGGAAAGCCTGGCGAGTCCGGCCGCGTCGCGGATCGGCTCCAGCTTCGGACCTTCGCCTGCGACGAAGTCGAGCGGCTGTCCCAGCGCGTAAGGGACAAGAAGGATATCGGCGAACAGGATGGCGCCGTCCATGCCGAAGCGGCGGACCGGCTGGAGCGTCACCTCGATCGCCAGCTCCGGCGTCAAAGCGAGTTCGAGGAAGCTCTTCGCCTCGGCGCGCAGCGCTCGGTATTCGGGGAGATAGCGCCCCGCCTGCCGCATCAGCCAGACGGGCGGTCTGGCGGTGGGCTTGCCGGCGAGGACCTGGAGCAGCGGTTTCAAATTTTGCCTTTGGAAAGATCCGAGGGGCCTGACATGGACTTTCCGCGGCTTCCTTGGCAAGGGCCGGCATTTTGCGCGGCAGATTTTGCCCGGTACCCGGCAAATCTTGCCGCTTCGCCCGGCAGAACCTGCCTATTCAATGCAAAAATCTAAAATTTTAGGCATCGGAATAGCCGACTAAACCTCTCGGAAAATGATCCTAAAAATATCTGAATGCCCCTGCGGCATGGCGCTTGCCAACAGGTTTTCCCGGGCAAGAAGCCCCGAGCTGTTCGCTCGCAGAGTACCAGAAAGGGGAAAGTCATGTCATTCAGCGTCAATACGAATACGGGCGCCATGGTGGCGCTTCAGTACCTCAACCAGACCCAGTCGCAGCTGAACACGACCCAGAGCGCCATCAACAGCGGTCTCAAGGTCTCGTCGGCCCGCGATGACGGTTCGACCTTTGCCATCGCGCAGAACCAGCGTGGCGCCGTTGCCGGCTATGCCGCCGTCACCGACAGCCTTAACCGCGCCACTTCGGCGGTCGATGTCGCGCTCTCCGCCGGCCAGTCGATCTCCGACCTGCTGATCCAGCTCAAGACCAAGGCGCTCAGCGCTTCGGACTCGTCGCTGGATACCGCCAGCCGCCAAGCCCTCAATCAGGACTTCGTCGCGCTGCGCGATCAGATCACCACCATCGTGAAGAACGCGTCCTTCAACGGGACCAATTTGGTGGACGGTTCAACGACCCAGATTACCGCCCTCTCCTCGGCCGACGGCACACGTCGCATCACAACCTCCGCACAGAAGATGTCTCTCTCGAGCACGATCGTGACGCTCAAATCGACCAACACGATCTCGACACAGGCCAAGGCTTCAACCCTGGTGGCGACCATCCAGACGTCGCTGACCAACGTGAACGCAGCGCTTGCCAAGCTTTCGGCCGGCGCGAAGAAGTTCTCGATCCAGGCAACCTTTGCTCAGACGCTGTCCGATACGCTGACGACCGGCATCGGCAACCTCGTCGACGCCAACATGGCGCAGGAAAGCGCCCAGTTGCAGTCGCTGCAGGTCAAGCAGCAGCTCGGTGTGCAGGCGCTGTCGATCGCCAATCAGGCGCCGCAGACCATTCTGTCGCTGTTCCGCTAAGCGCGGAGCCAGCGGCCGAATAGGGATTTTGGTGGGTGAACTTCGGGATGCAGGCGGGCGTAAACCGCCGCATCCCGATTTTTTTGGCGCGCCTCGGTCATTCCGACAGGCCCAAAGGCGGCGCGATGTCCTCCGGCGGACGGCGCTCGGCGGAAATCCCGACAAGGGCTTCGACGAGCGCGGCAAGCCCGCCCATCGCGGTCCCGAAAGCGTAGAAGAACGCGATCACCAGAGCGGCGCACCGAAAGCGTGCGTCGACGCTTTGCGCATTCTGTTCGACCCACATCATGACAGAACGCGGAACGCGGTTCCATATTTCCGCGCCGGAACCGGCCGCAGTGCAAGGAATGACCTCACAAGAAGCGGTGCACATCTGCGGTGCGGCGCGCTATCGGAGCGGCTGGCGTTCCGCGATGCTACTCGAACCTAAGGGCCTCGATCGGATCGAAATGCGCCGCTTTGCGGGCGGGATAATATCCGAAGAACATGCCCACCAGTGCCGAAAAGAAAAACCCGCCCGCGATGGCCGACCACACGATGGGGGTCGGCCAGCCGGCGATCAGGGAGATCAACGCGGACGCGATAAGCCCGCCCGCGATTCCGGCGATGCCGCCGACCACGCTCAGAAGAACCGCCTCGGTCAGGAACTGCAGCAGCACGTGCAGGCGGCGCGCCCCGATCGCCATGCGCAGCCCGATTTCCCGTGTGCGCTCGGTCACGGATACCAGAAGGATGTTCATGATCCCGATCCCGCCGACGAGCAGCGAAATCGAAGCCACGGCCGCCAGCAGATAGGACATCGTCTGGCTGCTGCCCTCGGCGGCGCTGGCGATCTGGCTGAGATTGCGCACGGAGAAGTCGGCCGGCTTGCCGGCGCCGATGTGATGGCGCGTCGACAGGGTGCGCGTCACCTGCGCAATGCTCTGCTGGATGAGGTCGGGGCTTGCCGCCTGGACATAGATCTGATTGACGAGCCCCGTCAGGCGCGGCTGGATTCCATAGGGATTGCTCAAGGTGCCATAGAGAGCATTGATTTGGTTGGCCTGGCTCGGGGTCGCCGATCCGATCACTTTGCGCTCGGCCGTCGTGAACGGGACCATGACCAAATCGTCCTGATCCGTGCCGTAGCTCGATTGCCCTTTCGATCCCAGCACCCCGATCACCCGCAGCGGTGTGTTCTTGACGATCAGCATCGCGCCGATGGGATTCGTGTATTCGCCGAACAACTGGTGCCATACGGTCTGGCCGATAAGGACCACCAGGGCGGAATCGTTCACGTCGCTCTGCGAAATCCCGCGGCCGAATGCGATTTTCCAATTGGTCGTCGGCGGGTAGTTCGCGGTCACGCCCTGGATGCTGGTCGTCCAGTTCTGATTGCCGTACTGGACCTGGCCCGATTGACGGATCAGATAGCTGACCTGCGCCACGGCGGGGTCCTCGCGCTGGATGGCGCGGGCGTCCTGGACGGCCAGCGTCGAGGCGCTGCCGAAACCGCCCCGCGCGCCGCCCGAGGTGGTGGCGCCCGGCAGCACGACGAGAAGGTTCGTTCCCAGGCTCTCGATCTGCTTGCGGACGGAGTCATTGGCGCCCTGGCCGACATCCACCATCGCGATGAGAGCGGCGACACCGATGAAGACGCCCAGCATCGTCAGCGCCGAGCGCATCTTGTTGCGGAATATCGCCTGCAACGCCGCGGTGACGATCATCAGCCCGAACGCCGCCGATCCACCGAGGCCGGCCGCGCCGTCCTTGGCCTGTGCGGCCCGCGCCGCTTCGCCGGCATTGGCCGGGCGCGACTGCAGTGCGGGCTTCGACGCATTCTTCTCGTTTCGGACATCGGACTCGATCCGGCCGTCGCGCATGGTCACGACGCGGTCGGCATAGGCTGCGATATCGGGCTCATGGGTCACCAGGACGATCGTGAGGCCGCGCTCACGGTTGAGCGACACCAGGACGTCCATGATCTCGTGCGAGGTGCGGGTATCGAGATTTCCCGTCGGCTCGTCCGCGAGCAGCACGGATGGCGAATTGATCAAGGCCCGCGCAATGGCGACGCGCTGCTGCTGCCCGCCGGAAAGCTGGCCGGGCGTATTGTTTTCGCGCTCCGCCAGTCCGAGAAGCGCGAGCGCCTCGCGCGCCCGGCGTCGCCGCTCTTGCGACGACGTCGGCACCGCCGAGTAGACGAGCGGCAATTCGACGTTTTCGATCGCGCTGGTTCGCGCCAGAAGGTTGTAGCTCTGAAACACAAAGCCGAGCTTTTCGCTGCGGATCGTCGCGAGCTGGGGCTCGGCGAGCGCCGCAACGTCGACGCCCTCGAACAGATATCGGCCGCCGCTCGGCTTGTCGAGGCAACCGAGTATCGCCATGAGCGTCGATTTTCCGGATCCGGACGAGCCCATGATGGCAACGAACTCGCCGCGGTGGATCGCCAAATCGACGCCGCGCACGGCCCGCACGTCGAAATCCCCGACATGATAGGTGCGCGTGAGGCCCTGCACGCAGATGACGATGTCGTCGCTGCGGAGGTTCACGGGAACCGCACGGATGGTGACGAGCCATTTCCCCGGGCCGCAGCCGTGGACCGCTCGGAGACGATCACGCGGTCGCCGAGCTGGAGATCGCCGCTTGTGACCTCGGTGTAGGTGTCGTCGTCCAATCCCGTCGTGACGCCGACCCGTTCGGGCCGTCCATTTTTCAGGCTCCAGACCTGGGAGGCGCCCGCCGCGTTCGCCTGGCCCGCCGAGAGGCCGCCGGGCACATAGCGCAGCGCCTGATCCGGCACGCGCAGGACGTTGTCGCGCTTGTCGGTCACAATTCTCACGGTCGCCGTCATCCCGGGCTTCAACAGCAATGCGGCGTTGTCGACGAGGACGACGACGTCATAGGTGACGACGTTCTGCACCGTCTGCGGCGCCTGGCGGACCTGGGTCACCGTGCCGTTGAACATGCGGTCGGGGAACGCCTCCACGGTGAACTGCGCGTTGTCGCCGACGCGCACGCCGCCCACGTCGCTCTCGCTGACATTGGTATCGACCTCCATCTTGGACAGATCGGTCGCGATGAGGAAAATGGTCGGTGTCTGGAAACTGGCCGCGACGGTCTGGCCTATCGTCACGTTTCGCGAGACCACAATGCCGTCGACCGGTGCGACGATGTTCGTATAGCCGAGATTGACGACGGCCGCGTCGAGTTCCGCCTGGCGCTGCTGCACCGTGGCCTGATCCAGTGCGACCTGGGCCTGCGCCTGATCGCGTGCGTTGACCGCGCTGTCATAGCTGTCCTGCGATGCGGCGTGGTCCCGAAGCAGACCGGCATATCGCCTCTGCGCGATCCGGGCATAGTCGAGATTTGCCTGATCCTTCAGAACCTGCGCGCGCGCCGTCGCCACGGCGGCACGATTGCCATCGACCGCCATCTGGTACGGGCGCGGATCGATCCGGGCGCAGAGCTGGCCCTTCCGGACCTTGGTGTTGAAGTCGCAGTCGATCTCCTGGATGACGCCCGAGACGTAGCTGCCGACGGTGATCGTCAGCACCGGGTTTATCGAGCCCGTCGCGGTGACGGCGCGCGCGACGGTGCCTCGCTCGAGGGGGACCGTAACGTACGAAACGGACGCGCTTCTTCCGAACATCCAATAGGCGCCGGCCAGGATGACGACGAGAAGCACGATGGCGCCATAGCGGTACAGGGGGGCGATGCCGGCAAGCCGCGCCCACGCCGCTGCGGCGAACGCATGAAGTGAATTGTGGGGACTGTTGACAGTCTCGATCATGTGATCCGCCGGTTCGTCCTTTCGACAAATCGCAGCATTGCGTCCATTTGTCTTTGATCGGCATCACTATTCCGGCGGGCAAATCGGCCGGATTCGATGGCGAAATCAGTCCAGCGACTTGCGGAACCGCAGCACGCTGGCGGTCAGGAGCACGGCCGCCAGTGCCGCCAGCGCGGCAAGGTCCGGCCACAGGACGGCGAGGCCGACGCCTTTCAGGAAACAGGCCCGGATCAGGATGAGATAGTACCGCAGCGGGTTGATATAGGAGAACCACTGCAGCGCCAGCGGCATGCTGGCGATCGGAAAGCTGAACCCCGACAGCGTGAAAAGCGGATTGACGACGAAGAAATTCGTCGCAAAGGCCTGCTGCTGGGTCGTGCAGACCGTCGAGATCAGCAGGCCGAGCGCCAGCGTGCTGAGCAGGAACAGCGACGTGCCCAGCAGCATGACGAGCGGGTTGCCGTTGAACGGAACCTGGAACCAGAGCATGCCGACCGCGGTGACGAGAGCCACCTCCCCGAGCCCGATGACGAAGAAGGGCAGCGTCTTGCCCAGGATGAATTCGATCGGCCGGATGGGCGTCACCATGATCTGCTCGAGCGTGCCGACCTCGCGCTCGCGAACGATGGCAAAGGCCGTGAGATTCACGATGAGGGTCAGCGTGAGCGTGCCGATGACACCCGGCACGAAAAACCATCGGCTGTTGGTGTCCTCATTGTACCAGGGTCGCTGGTCGATCGTGACCGACGCCTGCCGCAGGCGCAGGCCGCCGCTCGTGCGATGCAGGAAGTCCGCGGCGTATTCCTGCGAGAACGCGGCGACGACCTGGCCGACATAGCCCAAGGCGATGAGGGCGGTGTTCGAATTGGTGCCGTCGACCGCCACCTGCACCGGCGCCGTCGCGCCCTTGCGCAGCAATTCGGCGAAGCCCGGCTGGATCGTGATCGCGATCGCCGCCTCGCCCCGATCGATGATGCGCGTGATGTCCGACTCGTTCTGCGCATAGGCCGCGATGGAGAACCGGCCGCTGGCGGTGAAATGCGCCACCAGGTCCCGGCTTTCCTGCGAATGATCCCGGTCCAGGATCACGGTCGAGACGTTGAACACCTCGAACGTCGCGGCATAGCCGAACACCAGCATCTGAATGATGGGCGGCACGATGAGGCGGAAGCGCGCCCACTTGTCGCGCGTCAGCTCGATCATTTCCTTGATGAAGATCTGGATGATGCGGTCGAACATGTCAGTCCAGCGTCTTCTTGAAGGCGCGCGCGGCGAAGAACGCGATCACGGCGGCATAGAGCATGAGGGCGAGAATGGGCGCCGCGAGCTGAACCAGGTCGAGCCCCTTGAGGAATACGCCCTTGAGGATCGTCACATAGTATCGCGCATGCACGAGATAGGTGAGGGCCTGGATCGGCGCAGGCATCTGATCGATCGGGAAGGCGTAGCCGGAGAGCAGCGTCGTCGGCAGCATGGTGAGCAGCAACGCGATCTGGCTCGCGCCCAGCTGGCTTCGAATGGAGACCGAGATCAGATATCCGATGCCCAGCACCACGACGAGGAACAATGCCGTGGTCGCAAAGAGCGTCAGGAACGCGCCGCGGAACGGCACCTGGAACCAGAAGACCGCGAGTGCGATGCAGATACCGGCATCGATGAGGCCGATGCCGAAATAGGGCAGCAGCTTGCCCAGCATCACCTCCATGGGCGTGACCGGCGTGGAAATCAGCAATTCCATCGTTCCGCGTTCCCACTCCCGCGAGACGGTCAGCGAAGTCAGCTGCGCGCCGACAAGGGCCAGGATCATCGCGGCCAGGCCCGGAATGATGAAATTCTTGCTTTCCAGGTCTTCGTTGAACCACACGCGGGATTGTATCGCGATGGGCGTGATCACCGCCGGCCGGCCCTGCACGCTCGAAGCGTACAGTTGAACCTGCTGCGAAAAGCTCGCGACGACCGCCTGGGCGTATCCCGCCGCGACGCTGGCCGTGTTGTCGTCGGTCGCGTCGACGATGGCCTGGATGGAGCTCGTTCCGCTGTCGTTGAGGCGTTGCGAGAAATCCGGCGGGATCACGATGGCGATCCGGCAAGTGCCGCCGTCGATGGCCGCGGTGAGCTCGCGGTCATTCGCCAGGATCTTCACCACGTCGAAATACTGCGTCGACTCGAACGCTTTCAGCAATGCGAGACTCTGCTGGCTTCCCTCCCGGTCGAGGGTGCAGAGCGGAACATGCTTGATGTCCAGGCTCACGCCATAGCCCAGCATAAGCATCTGGACCACCGGCAGGAGGAGGGCGATCATCAGGCTGCGCGGATCGCGCCACACCTGGAGCAGTTCCTTTCGGGCGATCGCGCCGAGTCGCACGACGTTCATGACACCGCCGCCGCGCCGCGCGTCACGAGGCTGACGAACACGTCCTCGAGGCCGGGCTCGATGGGAGACAGGCGCGTGACGGCAATGTTGTTCGCGGCCAAGACAGTGCGAATCGCCGCTTCGCCGCCGAAGGATTCCTCGACCAGGACGTGGAGTGCATCGCCGAACGCCGCCACGTCGCGCACGCCCTTCGTGCCGCCGAGCACATGAAGTGCGCGGCCGACGCCATCGCATTCCACGAGGTACAGCGCGCCGCCCAGCGGCGTGTGCTTGAGCTCGGTTGGGCTGCCGGAGGCAACGATGCGTCCCTGGTTGATCAGGACGATGCGGTCGCAATATTCCGCCTCGTCCATGTAATGCGTCGTAACGAGGATCGTCACGCCGTCCTTGGCGAGATCGTGGATCAGGTCCCAGAAACGGCGGCGCGAGATGGGATCGACGCCGGAGGTCGGCTCGTCGAGGAAGAGGATCGGCGGGTTGTGCAGGATGGCGCAGCCCAGCGCGAGGCGCTGCTTCCAGCCTCCCGCCAGCGAGGAGACCAGCGCATCCTCGCGCCCGGTCAACCCTGCCATATCGATCGCATAGCGGATGCGCTCGGCGCGCTTGGCGGAGGGCACCCGATAGATGCCGCCGAAGAAATGCAGGTTCTCCATGACCGTGAGATCGCCATAGAGCGAGAATTTCTGCGACATGTAGCCGATCTTCTGGCGGGCCGCTTCCGGCTTGAGCGCCACATCGACGCCGGTGACGAACACTTGCCCTTCGCTCGGGCGCAGCAGGCCGCACAGGATGCGGATGATCGTCGATTTGCCCGCGCCGTTGGGCCCGATGAATCCCAGAATCTCGCCGCGCTTCACCTCGAAGCTGACATGATCGACCGCGACGAAGGAATTGAACCGCTTGGTGAGGCCGCGCGCAATGATGGGCGCCGTTTCGCTCATTCTGCCGCCTCTTTCCGCGGCTCCTGCAAGGTGACGAAGAGATCCTCGATGGTCGGCTCCGCCCGCGTCGGCGGCTCGAAGTCGAGACCGCTGGCCGACAGCGCGCGTTCGATTTCCGGCAGGCGGCGGTCGGCGTCGTCGACGACGGCATGGACGCTGTCGCCGACCAGCATGGTGTCGCGCACGCCGGCGCAACGGCCGACCATGTCGCGGATGGCGCGCGGCGTCTTCGATACGATCGACAGGATCGCGCCCGGCATGTGCCGCTTGAGGGCGGCCGGCGTATCGCATTCCAGAAGTCTGCCGTCATAGAGCAGGGCAAGGCGGTGACAGCGCTCCGCCTCGTCGAGATAGGCGGTCGATATCACGATCGTCACGCCGTCCTCGCGCAGATCGTACAGGATGCGCCAGAAGTCGCGGCGCGACACGGGATCCACGCCGGTCGTCGGTTCGTCGAGCAGAACGATCCTGGGCGCATGGATCAGCGCGCAAGTGAGCCCGAGCTTCTGCTTCATGCCGCCCGACAGCACGCCCGCCAGCCGGTCGCGGAACCGGAGCATGCCGGACGCGGCGAGCAGCCGCGCCGCGCGCTCTTCGCGCGTCTTGCGCGCAATGCCGAACAGATCGGCATAGAAGCGGATGTTCTCGTCGACCGTCAGGTCCTCGTACAATCCGAAGCGCTGCGGCATGTAGCTGAACCGCGCCTTGGCCATGTCGGGAAAGGAAACAACATCGACGCCGTCGATGACGATGGCGCCCGCGTCCGGCCGCATGACGCCGGCCAGCATGCGCATGGTGGTCGTCTTTCCGGCGCCGTCCGGCCCGACCAGTCCGAAAATCTCATTCGGATAGACCGAGAAGCTCAGCCCCGAAATGGCCGCATGCGTGCCGAAACGCTTGCCGATGTTCCGCACATCGATGGCCGGAGCGCCGTTCACGAGGCGCCGCCGGGAAGAAGCTCGATGCGGGCATCGGCCGGCAATCCGGGCACAAGCTCGTGCGTGGGATTCTCCAGGTCGATCTTCACCCGATAGACCAGCGTGACCCGTTCGGCGTGGGTCTCGACCGTCTTGGGCGTGAATTCGGCCTGCGAGGCGATGAAGGAAATCCGCCCGCGATAGACCTTGTCCGGATAGCTGTCGGTGGTGACGGCGACGCGCTGCCCGAAGCGGATTTTTCCGATGTCCGGTTCGTTGACATAGGCCCGCAGCCAGACGTGATCCAGATCGGCGAGCGTCACGACGGGCGTGCCCGGCACTTCGTCCTCGCCGAGTTCCGCCTGCCGCGTCTGCACGACACCGCCGAACGGCGCATGCAGGACCGTGTAGCCGAGCACGATCTGCGCCATCGCCAGATTCGCCTGCGCGGTTTTCACATTCGCCACGCCGAGATCGGCATTGCGCTCGGCGACGCGCTCAAGCGCCCTGTCGCGCTCCAGCGCGGCCTCCGACTGGGCCATCGCCGTCTGGGCGAGATCCCTGGCCTGTGCCGATGTGGCATGCTGCGACCACAAAGAGTGCTGCCGTTCGGCATCGACGGTTTTCTCCGCAAGATCGGCCGTATCGTCCGCGACGGTTCCGCGGGCCGCTTCGACGCTCTGCCGCGTCGAATCGAGCTGACGCTGGGCGGCGTCCAACGCAGCCTCGGCGATCGCGGCTTGCTGGCGATAGTCGCTGTCATCGACGCGCGCCAGCACCGTCCCGGCCTTGACGGTCGCGCCCTCGTCGAAGGGCAGATAGACGATGCGCGACTGAACCGTCTTGAAGCTCAGGATGCTTTCATGCGCTTCGATGTCGCCTGACACGATCAGGATCGCCGATGCGTTCGATCCTCCGAACCAGCCGGCATACCAGCCGAAAGCGGCGACCAGGGCCAGCACGATCACGCCGACACCCAGATAGAAGGTTCGCGGCCGGATGTGCGGGAAGGTCGTAGCGGGGCTGGTATTGGCCGGCGCTGAAGCGATGTCGTCTGGCAAAGGCTGGACCGGTGGTTGATCAACGCCGTCAGCATCACATCGCGGGCAGCTTTCGGCCTTGATTGAAATCAGCGCCGGGCATCTGCGTCATGTTCCGAAGAGCGATGACGCGTTGGCAGCGTCGCTGCGCGCGATATTGCCAGCGAATGGCACGACAACATTGCCGATCGTTAAGCACGACATCGCCGATTTCGAATTGTTGGCACACGAATCCTTGATCGGTGTCAACGTCGATGCCGGCTGCTGCGCGCCCAATGTCTCCTGATGAAAAGGCTCCGCACGCGATGACGATGAGAAATCTTGTACTGGCAACGATGGCAGCGGCTGTCATGAACACAGCTGCTCTGAA
>Ga0265338_10009730_pt1 | contig 11404 bp, 10 predicted proteins | sample 42126metaG_FD_193579 | JGI IMG/M metagenome (GOLD analysis project Ga0265338, IMG submission 193579) | Rhizosphere microbial communities from Carex aquatilis grown in University of Washington, Seatle, WA, United States - 4-21-26 metaG | ecosystem: Host-associated > Plants > Roots > Rhizosphere... | reverse complement strand
CTTGTAACGGTTGATCTTGCCCACCAAGAGGCCCGTGGCCGTGGCGGTGATGCCGAAGGTGGCGGTGAGGGGCAGCAGGATCTCGCCGCTGGTCTGGGCGCTGGTGTGCAGCACGCTCTGCATGAACAGCGGCACGAAGAGCGTGATGCCGTACATGGCTGCCATGGAGAGCGCCGTGTTGAGCAGGCCGATGGCGATGATGGAATCCTTGAATGCGGACAGCGGGACGATGGGATGGGCGGCCCGGGTCTCCACCCACAGGAACACGCTTACGAACGCCGCACCCAGCGCCAGCAGGCCCGCGGTGGTCGCGTCCCAGCCGCCTTTCTCGCCGATGTCGTGCAGAGCCAACAACAGGGGTATCACCCCCGCGGCCAGGGTGAGGGCACCCCAATAGTCGACGCGGAAATCCTCGATCTTGGCCCGGTGGATGCGCGGGAAGTAACGCCATACCACCGCGGCGCCGAAGATGCCCACCGGCAGGTTGATGAGGAACACGTAGCGCCAGCCCGGCCCGTCAGCGAGATAGCCGCCCAGCACCGGGCCGATGATGCTGGCCAGTACCGAGAGGGTGGAGAGCAGGCCGATGGCCTTGCCGCGTTTCGCGGGCGGGTAGAGGTCGGCGATGGTGGTGGTGGCCGCCGCCTGCATCAATCCCGCGCCCAGACCCTTCAAGGCGCGGAACAGGATGAGCTGGCCCATGGAGCCCGCCACGCCGCAGAGCACGCTGGCCGCCGTGAACCAGAGCATGCCGATGATGAGCACGCGCTTGCGCCCGTACACGTCCGAGAGCTTGCCGCCGATGGGCAGCATCACCGTGGAGGCGATGAGGTAGGCGCTCACCACCGCCGAGTAGCGGGTGAACCCATCGAGCGCATGCACGATGGCCGGCATGGCGGTGGCCACGATGGTCTGGTCCAGCGCCGACATGAAGATGGCGGTGAGCACGCCCACCATGGTGAGCGCTACCGCCTTGGGATCGAGTTCGTGGAGATGTACGCGAGGCTTCTTGGCGGGACTCAAGTCAGGTCTGCCTCGAATGCGGGAAAATTAGCGAGGAGGGGGGCGAGGGCAGCGTCTTTAGCGGACATGCCATTGGGCATGTCCGTCTGCCCGAGCGCCCGACATGGATGTCGGGCTGGGCGCATGCACCAGAATGGGTCAGTGAGCGATTGGTCGAATGCCATCAACGCGGAGGAGGGTAACCACTTCCGGGGGTCGTATCGGGGTTATCGTTCTGGTCCGTCGGCAGCTCGGAGGCGTCCTTCACCGTGGGCAGCTTCAGCTGCTCGTCCTTGTTCTGCACGGGCGGCTGGTCGATCTTGGCCAGCTTACCGCCGTCGAAGTACATGATCACATGCCAGTTCTGGATGGCGCCGCCGTCGTTGGGGTTCACGTAGCGCACGTAATCCCAGCGGTTCGGGTGGAAAGGGTCCTTCACCATGGCGGGACCCATGACGAACTGCACCTGGGCCATGGTCATGCCGACCTTCACCTTGGCGATCATGGCGTCGTCGATGTAGTTGCCCTGGCGGATCTCGGGCTTGAAGCAGCCGGCGAGGGCGAGGGTAAGGGCGAGCGGAAGCAGGGAAGCACGGCGCATGCAGGGGACCGGGTTTGCGTGGCTTGACTGGGGGAGCATAATACCTGACCGACCTCCCTTTAAGAAGCTGCCGTGACCCAAGCCACCGCCGAAAACCAGGAACTGCGCAACGCCGGCCTCAAGGTCACGCTGCCGCGGGTCAAGATCCTGGAGATCCTGGAGCGCAGTAACCCCCGCCACATCAGCGCGGAGGACATGTACAAGGCGTTACTGGAGCTGGGAGAGGACATCGGCCTGGCCACCGTCTACCGGGTGCTCACCCAGTTCGAGGCCGCCGGCCTCGTGACCCGCCACCATTTCGAGGGCGGCCACTCGGTGTTCGAGCTGAACCAGGGCGCCCATCATGACCACATCCTGTGCGTGAAGTGCGGGCGGGTGGATGAGTTCGTGGACCCGGAGATCGAGAATCGGCAGAAGAAGATCGCTTCGGCCAAGGGCTACGAGATGACGGACCATTCTCTCTACATCTACGGCATCTGTTCGTCCTGCCGCAAGACTCTTAAGTAAGGTCTAGCTCCCTACTTTTGAAATCATCTCCCGCGCATGTTTGCGCGTGGTCTCTGTTATCTCGACGCCGCCCAGCATCCGCGCCAGTTCTTCCACCTGGGTCTTCTTGTCCAGGGGCTCGATGCTGGTGAAAGTGTTCTGACCCTTGGTCTGCTTGGCCACCCGCAGGTGCTGATGGGTCTGGGAGGCCACCTGGGGCAGGTGAGTGACGCAGAGCACCTGGCGTTTGGTGGCCAGGGTGCGCAGCTGCCGGCCCACGATCTCTGCCACGCCGCCGCCGATACCGGCGTCCACTTCGTCGAACACCATCGAGGGGATCGCGGTGGCCTGGGCGGCGATCACCTGGATGGCGAGGGATATGCGTGAGAGCTCGCCGCCGGAAGCGACCTTGGCGAGCGGCTTCTCGGGCTGGCCCTTGTTGGCGGCCACCATGAACTCCACCTGGTCGATGCCCTTGCCGGTGAAGCGCTCCTTGTCGGCGCTCACCTGGATGTCGAACTTGCCGCCGCCCATGCCCAGTTCCTGCATCACGCCGGTGACCTTCTTGCTGAGGTCCGCGGCGGTCTTCACGCGTTTGGCGTGCAAGTCGTCGGCGACCTTGCGGTAGCTGCTCTCCAGGCGCTTCAGCTCGGATTCCAGGTCTTGCAGCGCCACGTCGGAGTTCTCGAGTGTCATGAGCTCGGTCTTCAGGGCCTCGAAGCGGTCCAGCAGCGTCTCGGGTTCCACATGGTGCTTGCGCGCCAGGTCGTGGATGGCGCCCATGCGCTTCTCCAGCCACTCGAGACGCTTGGGGTCCATGTCCAGGTCCGCGAGGTAGTCACGCAGGCCGGAAGCCGCGTCCGCGAGTTGGGCTTGGGAGTCGGCGAGGGCGCGGCAGATGTCCGCGAACTTGGGTTCCAGCTCGCTCATGGCGTCCAGCTGTACCAAGGCCCGGCTCACCCGCTGATGCGCCGAGCCTTCCTCGGCTTCGTAGAGGGAATCCAGCGTGGCTTGCGCCGCTTCCTGGAGCTTGCCGCCGTGGGCCAGGCGCTTGTGCTCCGCATCCACTGCCTGCACTTCGCCGGACTTCAGGGCCAGTGCCGAGAGTTCGCTCACCTGGTGGCGCAGCAGTGCAAGGCGAGATTCCCGGTCGCCGGCGGCGGCCCTGAGGGTCGCCAACCGGTCATGGGTGAGCTTCCATTCCGCGTGGAGCTTGGCGGTGGTCTGGAGCAGGGCGGCGTGGTCGCCGTAGCCGTCCAGCAGCGCCATCTGCGCCGTGGGACGCATCAGCGACTGGTGTTCGTGCTGGCCGTGGATGTCCAGCAGCATCTCTCCAATAGCTTTCAGTGATTGAAGCGGCACGCTGCGGCCGTTGATCTGGGCGCGGGAGCGGCCGTCCTTGCCCACCACCCGGCGCAGGATGCACTGGCCGTCATCGGCGAGGTCGTTCTCCTCCAGCCAGGCGGCGGCTTCCTTCGCGTCCTTGAGGTCGAACTCGGCGCTCATCTCGGCGCGCTCGGCGCCGTGGCGCACCACGTCCGCGTCGGCACGATCGCCCATCACTAGCCCTAAGGCATCCACCAGGATGGACTTGCCCGCGCCGGTCTCACCGGTGAGCACGGTCATGCCCGGTCTCAGCTCCAGTTCCAGGGTGTCGATGATGGCGAAGTCGCGGATGAGGATGTGCGTAAGCATTGCTACTCACTGTGACTGTTATCTGCTCCGCGGCAACAGGGACGTGCCGCCATTTTCGGCCGCTTCGGCCGAAAATGGAGAAATCGCGGATTCACTCCGCGGTTTCGAGGCTGAAAAGCCACGGAAGGCTTTTTCAGCTTGAATGGCCTCCGCGCCCCCAATGGAGCTTGCTGCGCAGGATTTTATAGTAATCGTAGCCGCGCGGATGGATGAAGGTGATGCGCTTCTCGGCGCGCTGCGCCGATACCCGGTCACCGGCGTTCAGGGTCTCCGCATGCTGTCCGTCCCAGGTCACCTGGGCCGAGCCGCCGTGGGCATCGCCCACCCGCACTTCGATGCGGCTCGCGCCCGCCACCACGAGCGGTCGGTCCCCCAGGGTATGGGGGCAGATGGGCACCAGGGTGATGGCGTCCATGGAGGGATGCACGATGGGCCCGCCGCCGGAGAGCGCATAGGCGGTGGAACCGGTGGGTGTGGCGATCACGATGCCGTCGGCGCGGTAAGCGCAGAGGAAGTGCCCGTCCACGAAGGTCTCGAACTCGATGAGGCGGCCGCCGTCGGATTTGTGCACCACCACGTCGTTCAAGGCAGTGCGTGCTTTCTCATCCTTGCCGGCGCACTGGGCATGGGCCTGGAGCAGCATCCGGTCTTCCTGGGTGTAGTCACCCTTCAGCATGGCAGCGATGTCGTCCTGCACCTGCTCGGGGGTGATATCTGCCAGGAATCCCAGGCGGCCCAGGTTCACGCCCACGAGGGGGATGGGGCGCGCAGATATCAGGTGTGCCGCCTTGAGCAGGGTGCCGTCACCCCCCACCACGATCATGAGGTCGGCTTTCGCGGCCAGCGCCTTGTCCGGCAGTACCTGCACACCGGTAGTGACGGGCAGCCCCAGGGCCTCGTCACCATAGACTTCCACCTTGGCGCCCTGCAGCTGCTTGGCGAGGCGGGCGGCCATCTCGGTGACCTGCGGATCGGCGATGCGACCCATCAGCCCCACGGTAGAGAAGGGTTTTGTCATAGGCTCGGCACGTTAGCATGGACCCCCTTGCAGGCCAACGGTCCGGGCGAAGTTACGGTGCTAAGTGCTTGAAGCCAAAGGCTGGCCGGAGAGATCTGGGCATGCTTTCGATTTGGCACTCCGTTATACTGAGTGCCAATAGCTGATACATTGCAGGCCATGAACGGCGATACCGGCGACACCAACCTTAGCGACCGCGCGCAGCACCTGCTCAAGGCGCTGGTGGAGCGCTACATCCGGGACGGCGAACCCGTCGGCTCCCGTACGCTTTCCAAGGACGCCGGGCTGGACCTGAGCCCCGCCAGCATCCGCAACGTGATGGCGGATCTGGAAGAGTACGGCCTCGTCACGTCGCCCCACACTTCCGCCGGCCGCATCCCCACCGCGAAAGGCTACCGGCTCTTCGTGGATACCCTGCTCAAGGTGAAGCCGCTGGAGGAACAGGAGCTACGCGTGATGCGTAACCACCTGGACCCGGGCCGCGCCAACCCGCAGCAGCTCCTGGTGTCGGCTTCGAACATGCTCTCGGCCATCACCCGCATGGCCGGTGTGGTGACCCTGCCCAAGCGCGAGCAGGCCTCCTGGAAGCACATCGAGTTCATGCCGCTGGCAGAGGACCGGGTGCTGGTGATCCTGGTGCTGGCGGACGGCGAGGTGCAGAACCGCGTGCTGCACATGGATCGCGCCTACGACGCCGCGAGCCTGCAGCAGATCAGCAACTACCTGAACACCCACTTCGCCGGACGTGACTTGGGCGAACTGCGCCGCGGCCTGCTCAACGAGCTCAACCGCACCCGCGAGAGCATGAACGAGCTCATGCACATGGCCATCAGCATGGCGGACGGCGTGTTCCACCACCGCGCCGGCGAGTCCACCTACATGATGGCGGGCGAGACCAACCTCATGGACTTCGCCGAGCTCTCGGATGTGGAGAAGCTCAGACGCCTGTTCGATGCCTTCAACCAGAAGCGCGACATCCTCACGCTGCTGGATAAGTGCATCATCGCCGACGGCGTGCAGATCTTCATAGGCGAGGAGTCCGGCTACAAGGTGCTGGACGAGGTGAGCGTGGTGAGCGCGCCTTACCGCATGGGCGAGGGCGTGGTGGGCGTGCTGGCGGTGATCGGCCCCACGCGCATGGCCTACGAGCGCGTCATACCCATCGTGGACGTGACGGCACGATTGCTCACCGCAGCCTTGAACCCCAGGAAATAAACCCTAAATCCTGGCTCGTGATCCGGCGAGCGGCCCCAAGGCCGCCCGCGATGCTTACTAAATCGAGGATTGGATGGAGAACATGCAGAACGACGAGCAGACCGTCCCCGGCGGCGTGCCGCCCGAGGCAGGCGCCGCCGACGCGGAGTTGGAGACACTGAAGGCGGCCCTGGCTGCCGCTGAGGCCAAGGCTGCGCAGAACTACGACAGCTACCTGCGAGCCGTGGCGGAGCAGGACAACATCCGCAAGCGCGGCCAGCGCGACGTGGAGCAGGCCCACAAGTTCGGCGCCGAGCGGCTGTTGAACGACCTGGTGCCGGTGAAGGACAGCCTGGAGATGGCCCTGCAATCCCTGGGCGACAGGCCCGAGACAGCAGCCCTCGCCACCGGCGTGCAGATGACCCTGAAACTGCTCAGCACCGCCTTGGAACGCCAGGGCGTGAAGGAGATCGACCCCGCCAAGGGCGACGCTTTCGACCCCGAGTGGCACGAGGCCATGGCCGCCCAGCCCACTGACGAGGTGGTGCCAGACGCCATCCTGGCTACGGTACAGAAGGGCTATGCCCTGAATGGCCGTCTGCTGCGCCCGGCCCGTGTCTTGGTGGCAAAAGCCCTGCCCGAGACGGGTAAATAGACCGGTTTCCCTGTTGAAACCACCCGACACACCCATATATCGGGATTAACGAATTCATTACGTTTCCGGAGTTCTGACAAATGAGCAAGATCATCGGCATCGACCTCGGCACCACCAATTCCTGCGTGGCCATCATGGAAGGCGGCAAGCCCCGGGTCATCGAGAACAGCGAGGGTGACCGCACCACTCCGTCCATCATCGGCTTCACCAAAGACGGTGAGGTGGTGGTGGGCCAGTCGGCCAAGCGCCAGGCGGTCACCAACCCGCGCAACACCCTGTACGCCATCAAGCGCCTCATCGGCCGCAAGTTCAAGGACGAGGTGGTGCAGAAGGACATAGGCATGGTCCCGTACACCATCGTCGGCGCTGACAACGGCGACGCCTGGGTGGACGTGAATAGCAAGAAGATGTCGCCGCCGGAGATCTCCGCGCGCGTGCTCATGAAGATGAAGAAGACCGCCGAAGACTATCTCGGCGAGCCGGTCACTGAAGCCGTCATCACCGTGCCGGCCTACTTCAACGACTCCCAGCGCCAGGCCACCAAGGATGCCGGCAAGATCGCCGGCCTCGAGGTGAAGCGCATCATCAACGAGCCCACCGCGGCCGCGCTGGCCTACGGCATGGACAAGGTCACTGGCGACCGCAAGATCGCCGTGTATGACCTGGGTGGTGGCACCTTCGACGTCTCCATCATCGAGATCGCGGAAGTGGATGGCGAGCACCAGTTCGAAGTGCTCTCCACCAACGGTGACACCTTCCTGGGTGGCGAAGACTTCGACAAGCGCATCATTGACTTCATCGCCGATGAGTTCCGCAAGGAGCAGGGCATCGATGTCCGCAACGACCCCTTGGCCATGCAGCGCCTGAAAGAGGCGGCGGAGAAGGCCAAGATCGAGCTGTCCTCGAACCAGCAGACCGACGTGAACCTGCCGTACATCACGGCGGACGCCTCGGGCCCCAAGCACCTCAACGTGAAGCTGACGCGTTCCAAGCTGGAAGCGCTGGTGGACGACCTGGTGGCCAAGACCATCGAGCCCTGCCGCATCGCGCTCAAGGACGCAGGCCTCCAGGCCTCCGACCTGCAGGACGTGATCCTGGTGGGCGGCCAGACCCGCATGCCCAAGGTGCAGGAGAAGGTGAAGGAGTTCTTCGGCCGCGAGCCGCGCAAGGACGTGAACCCGGACGAGGCCGTGGCCGTGGGCGCCGCCATCCAGGCCGGCGTGCTCAAGGGCGACGTGAAGGACGTGCTGCTGCTGGACGTGACCCCGCTGTCGCTCGGCATCGAGACCCTCGGCGGCGTCATGACCAAGCTGATCGAGAAGAACACCACCATCCCGACCAAGGCCTCGCAGACCTTCTCGACGGCCGAGGACAACCAGACCGCGGTCACCGTGCACGTGATGCAGGGCGAGCGCGAGATGGCGCGCGACAACAAGTCGCTGGGCCGCTTCGACCTCTCCGACCTGCCCACCGCGCCGCGCGGCGTGCCGCAGATCGAGGTGAGCTTCGACATCGACGCCAACGGCATCCTCAACGTGTCCGCCAAGGACAAGGCCACCGGCAAGGCGCAGTCCATCGTCATCAAGGCCTCCTCGGGCCTGAGCGACGAGGAAGTGAAGCGCATGGTGAAGGACGCCGAGGCCCACGCCGAGGAAGACCGCAAGGCGCGTGAACTGGTCGAGACCCGCAACAAGGCCGACGCGCTGATCCATGCCGCCGAGAAGGGCATGAGCGAGCTCGGCGACAAGGTGAGCAGCGAGGAACGCGCTGCCATCGAGGCCGCGGTGCAGGATCTCAAGGCCGTGTTGAAGAACGACGACAAGGCGATCATCGAAGCCAAGGCCAAGACCCTGTCCGACGTCTCCGGCAAGATGGCCGAGCGGCTCTACGCCGCGAAGGGCGAGCAGGGCGCTCCCCAGGGCCAGCAGGCTCCGGGTGGCGACGCCGGCGGCAAGAAGGACGACGTGGTAGACGCCGAGTTCGAGGAAGTGAAGAAAGACCAGAAGTAATCCAGACCGCATCTGGATGAGGAAAACGCGCCGGGGCCCGTCTAGCATGGGCTCCGGCGCGATACTGTTAAAGATACGGGAGTAGATGTGGGCAAAAGCCGGTTGGAAGCGTTCAGTGACGGCGTCCTCGCCGTCATCATCACCATAATGGTGTTGGAGATGAAGGCGCCGCAGGGCGCCGATCTCGCCGCGCTGTCCGCCGTGCTGCCCGTGTTCCTGACCTATGTACTGAGCTTCATCTACATCGGCATCTACTGGAACAACCATCACCACATGCTGAATGCCGTTGAGCGCATCGACGGCCGCTCCATGTGGGCCAACCTGAACCTGCTGTTCTGGCTGTCACTGGTACCCTTCGTCACCGGCTGGATGGGCGAGAACCATTTCGCGGCGGTGCCCACGGCTACTTACGGAGTGGTCCTGCTCATGGCCGCCATCTCCTATACCTTGCTGCAGATGTCGCTGGTGAAGGCCAACGGCCGTCACGCCATCCTGGCCCACGCAGTGGGTAACGACTCGAAAGGGAAGATCTCGATCGTGTTCTATGTGCTCGGCATACTGCTGGCCTTCGTGCATCAGGCCATCTCCGACGTGCTCTACGCTGCGGTGGCGCTGATCTGGTTCGTGCCTGACCGGCGCATCGAGAAGGTGGCCGCATGAGCAAGCGCGATTACTACGAAGTACTGGGCGTGAAGCGCGACGCCGCCGAGGCCGACATCAAGAAGGCCTACCGCCGGCTCGCCATGAAGCACCATCCGGACCGCAACCCGGACGACAAGAAGTCCGAGGAGCAGTTCAAGGAAGCCAAAGAGGCTTACGAGGTGCTCACCGACGCCAAGAAGAAGGCGGCTTACGACCAGTTCGGCCATGCCGGGGTGGACGCCCATGCAGCCGGTGGCCCACGCGGCCCGGGTGGTGCGGGCGCCGGGTTCGATCCCAACGATATCTTCGGCGACATCTTCGGCGACGCTTTCGGCGACATCTTCTCCGGCGGCCGGCGCGGCGGCGGACAGCGTGTCTATCGCGGAGCCGACCTGCGTTATGGCCTCGGCCTGACGCTGGAGCAGGCCGTGGCGGGCGACACCGTGAACATCACGGTGCCCACGCTCACCGCCTGCGAGGTCTGCCATGGCAGCGGCGCCAAGCCCGGCAGCCAGCCCGTCACCTGCAGCACCTGCGGCGGGCGCGGCCAGGTGCGCATGCAGCAGGGCTTCTTCACGGTGCAGCAGACCTGCCCGCGCTGTCGCGGCAAGGGCACCATCATCTCGGACCCCTGCGCGAACTGCCACGGTGCCGGCCGCGTCGAGAAGGAGAAGACCCTCTCGGTGAAGATCCCGGCGGGCGTGGATAACGGCGATCGCATCCGCCTCTCGGGCGAGGGCGAGGCTGGTCCCAATGGCGGACCGGCGGGCGACCTCTACGTGGAGATCAGCGTCGAGTCCCACGAGATCTTCAGTCGCGACGGCGCCGACCTCTCCTGCGAGGTACCGGTGTCCTTCAGTACTGCTGCCCTGGGGGGCGAGATCGAGGTACCGACCTTAGGCGGCAGCGTGTCCCTCAAAATCCCGGCCGAGACCCAGACCGGCAAGGTGTTCCGCCTGCGCGGCAAGGGCGTGAAGCCCGTGCGCGGCGGCGCCACCGGCGACCTCTTGTGCCGCGTCGAGGTGGAGGTGCCGGTGCATCTGAACAAGGAGCAGAAGGAACTGCTGAAGAAGTTCGAGGCCTCCGTGAAGGCGGGCGGTTCCAAGCATTCGCCCCGGGAGTCCGGTTGGCTGGACACCGTCAAGCGCTTCTTCAAGGAGCAAGCTTGAACCCGGTCCGTATCGCGCTGCTGGGCGCCTCCGGGCGCATGGGTCAAGCGGTGTTGGATGCAGCTGCCGGCCAGGCGGAGCTGCGCATCGTCACCGCGGTGGTGGGGCAGAGCAGCGCTTCTCTTCATAAGACCAGTCACGGCCTCACCTATACCAGCGATATCGCTTCCGCCCTGGCCGGTGCCGACGTGCTGGTGGATTTCTCCCTGCCGGAGTCCACCGCGAAGGCCCTGGAGGCCTGTCTCGCGGCGGGTAAGCCCCTGGTGACCGGTGTCACCGGCATGGATGCGGCTCTGAAGGCGCGCCTCGCGGAGGCGGGCCGGCGCATCCCGGTGCTGGCGGCTCCCAACATGAGCCTGGGCGTGGCCCTGCTCTCCCGCATGGCGGAGCAGGCGGCCAAGGTACTGGGGCCGGACTTCGACATCGAGATCTCGGAAGCCCACCACAAACATAAGAAGGATGCCCCCTCGGGCACGGCCTTGGGGCTCGCGGAGGTCATGAGCAAGGCACGCGGCCACGGGGTACCGGCGCCCGGCACCGACCGGCGTGGTCTGCGGGAGCCGGGCAGCATCGGTTTCTCGGTGGTGCGGGCCGGGGACATCGTGGGTGAGCACACGGTGCTCTTCGCCGGCGCGGGCGAGCGCCTGGAGCTCAGCCACAAGGCCCAGAGCCGCGCCACTTTCGCCCATGGCGCCCTGCGTGCCGCCCACTGGATCGCCGGCAAGCCCGCCGGTTCCTATACGCTCGCCGACACGCTCCAAGCCTGAAGAAAATTCCAGCGAGACGTAGACGCTCGTCGCCTTCATCCGTTAAAATTAGCAAGTTTTGTCACGTGGGGGTGTCCTTGGAACTTCCAGCCATCCTGGCCCTTGAGGACGGTACGGTATTCCGGGGTATTTCCATTGGTGCGGCGGATTCCACGGCCGGTGAGGT
>Ga0265338_10009729_pt1 | contig 11404 bp, 5 predicted proteins | sample 42126metaG_FD_193579 | JGI IMG/M metagenome (GOLD analysis project Ga0265338, IMG submission 193579) | Rhizosphere microbial communities from Carex aquatilis grown in University of Washington, Seatle, WA, United States - 4-21-26 metaG | ecosystem: Host-associated > Plants > Roots > Rhizosphere >... | reverse complement strand
CAGGCCCCAGAATCGGGAACTTGCGCACCCAGATTCTTGATGGACTAAGGCGGCAAAGAACAAGGCCGCGCTGGGCGGCCTTGGTTGTTCAAGCAAGATTTGTAACCGGGCGCTGCGACGCCTGGAACCCTCTGCGCTTAAAACGTGGTTGAAATGGTGAAGCGGAAGGTCTTGCGAGGCTCGCGGAAGACATAGCGCGAACCGTATCCCTGAATCGCTTCCTGGTAGGTATAGTCGCCTGCGCCGCCGGACGGGAACATGGCCCGGGTAATGAGCTCGGCCGAGCAACTGCCCTGCTTGCCGCCTGTGAGCACGTCGTTGCAATAAGGCGTCTCATACAACCGCAGCGGGTTATAGGCGTAGTAAATGCGTACCGGGGCATTGAGGATGGGCATAAAGGCGCCAATTTCCGCGCCGGTTGACATGCGTGGGACGAAGTTGGTGCCGCTGATGGGCCGGATGTTTTCTTTGAACCCGACCTCATCGCCCGGAATGCCGCCCTGGCAGGAGCCGTTGTTGTATACCGGGCAGCCGTAAAGCGGTGCGGTGAGTGAGGCGAATCCTTCAGGGCTCTGCTTCAACTGGTTGTGGTTGACGGCGGCATCGATGCCGAAATCGTCGAACAGCGAAAAGGTGAACGGGCCCACCACGGGGATGCGATACTCCACGTTGGTTGTGAGGTTGGTGTCGCCGCCGATGGACGCCACGCCGTATATCGGGAGCGGCACCTGGATGCACTGGTTGTCTTCAGGGTTGGTGGGATCGCGCGGCACGCAGCTTCCGTCAGGATTGGTGAGCTGGAAGTTGACCCGTGTGGGCACATAGCCGTAAGGCGTGGCGCCACGCACATCAAAGCCGCGCATCTCCATTTCGCCGCCGGCGTAGAAGCGGTTGTTGGGAGGAGCGACTTCGCCGCCGAATCCCTCGATGTATCCCAATTGCGCGCGCACGGCGAGCGTGTTGCGCCCGGTGGGATTGGGGAGGAGGTAGTGCATCGGTATATAGCGCTTGTAGGCGACGACGGGCTCAATGTAGCGAACATTACCCCACAGGCCCGAAGCCTGGAACGCGACCGAAATCTCTTTGCCCGCGTGGGGTTTGATGGGGTTACTGACCGTGTTGTAGATGTAACTGAGCGAGAGGTAGCTGTTGATGATGCCGGCCAGCGCATTCGACGACTGGACGCCGGACCGGAATGCAATGGTCTGAAAGAAGGTTTGTGAAGCGGTGCTGAATGCCGTAATGGTGGAGCTCGTCCACGAATAAGTGGCGCCAATGCGCTGGAAGGCGTGGCGCTTGAGCGGGTACTGGATTGATACGTTAATACCCTTGGAAGCGGTGTTGTAATTCTGGGTGAGCGACTGCTGGGCAGCGGACAAGTTGGCTGAAAGTCCAGACGAGCTCGCGTAATTCTTCGAGGCGTTAAAGTCCTGCTTCTGATTGAAAATCTGGAAGCCCATATTGATGGGCCGGTTGCGGAAGTAGGGCTCGGTGAAGCCGAAGAGGAACTGGCGGCTGATGGAGCCAAGGTTGGCCTGAAGGCTCAGTGTTTCTCCGAGGCCGAGGAAATTGTTGGTTTGATAATTGAGGCCGACGAAGGCTCCGGAGAGGCCGCTGATGCCGCCGTTCATCCCGATGGAGTTCTTGCCCTTTTCATGCACTTTGAGCAACAGATCGACCGTGTGGGCGTCGGGGTCCTGATGGGCCTCGGAGTCCTGATCGACCTTGAGGGGATCAAAGTACTCAAGCTGATTGAGGCGGAGGAGGCTGTACTCCCACAATTGGGAGTTATAGATAGAACCTTCGTCGAGCAGGAGCTCGCGGCGGATGACCTTGTCGCGGGTGATGGTGTTGCCCGAGAACTCAATGCGGGAGACGTAGAACGGATATCCCTCGTCGATATCGACGTTGATTGAGACGGTCTTTTTCTGGTCGTCGTAATGGACCTGGGGAACGGCGCCGAAGTTGATATAGCCGAGCGAGCCATAGGCCTTCTTGAGACTTTCGAGACCTTTGCCGAACTCAGTAGCGTTGAACCAGTCGCCATCTTTGAGGGGAAAGGTCGCGCGCAGGCCCTTGACGTTTTTCACGGCCTTGTTGCCGGTGAAGGTAATGTCGGAGAGACGATAACGGCCGCCCTCCTCAATGGGGAGGAGAATATCGATGCGCTTGCCCTTGTTGGGGCGGAAGGTCAAGAGATTAAGGCCACCCTGGTCGCGAATCTGCGTTTTGGGCTGCTCGACGGCCGCATTGGCGTAGCCTTTGTCGCGGTAGGCCTGGCGCACGCGCTCGGTGTCTTCTTCGAGCTTCGATTCGTCGTAGGTCTGCGAGAAGATGTCTTCGAAGATGATGGAGTAGGGGATGCCGATGGGCTTGAGGTTCTTCATCGACCTGCGCAGGTAGAGCGAGCTCAGGTGGGTATTGCCGACAAACTTGATTTTGCCGACCTTCACCACCGGGCCTTCCTTGACGTTGAAGGTGATTTGCACGGAAGCCGGAGGCATAGTCTTGACGTCGGTCTTGATGGTGGAGAACTGATGGCCGTGCTCCGCCTCCAGTTCCTTGATGGCCGTCTCAGCCAGTTTGACCTTGGTGGGATCGTACTGGCCGTCCACAGAGAGGCCGACTTTCGCTTTCTTGAAGCGATCGAGGATGTCTGACTCGGATATGGAGCTGAGGCCGTTGTATTTGATGTCGCGGATATTGGGTTTTTCAGTGACGAAGATATTGAGAATGACGCCTTTTTCGGAGTCCTCGCGCTCGACACGCAGGTTTTCAAAGTAGTTGGTGTTCCATAGCGACTGGAAGCTGGCCTCGACGGAATTGATGTCGTAGGTGTCGCCGGGATGGATGAAGAGCCGGGCGAGGATAGTCTCTTTGGGGATGCGGCGGTTGCCGATGACGCGAATGCTGTCAATGGTATCGGAAGTCTGCGCCATGGCCGAGAGGGCCGTAAAGGCGAGGATCGCGACCAGAAGCAAGCGAGTGGCGCGGCGCGTCAACCCCACGTAGCGGCCCACGAGGCGGGATATAAAAGTGTGCTTGATCTTCACCGGGCAGCGGCCCTGCGGCGAGCACAAAAAGTACTGGTGCGGTCCATGGTTCAGCTTCGCGGGAAAAATATGCACACCCTCATTGCTCAAAATCGTATCCTGCGTCGAGGAAAGACTGATTATATTTGACCGCACCGACCCGGCCCAAACTGCTGGACCATGCTGTCGGCACGGAAAGCGTCTCTTTCCCCGTAATTCCCCCGCCGCGCTTGTCGCCTTCGGACCCAGGGCCGGGCTCCCGCTCAGATGCATCGGGCAACAGATCGTTGCTGCCGATGCGCCAGACTCAGCGCCAAATCATCGCGCCTGGGGCGAAATGAGGCGAAGTCCGGTTGGTTGGGCACCCATCCCACAGTCTACCGGAAGGAGGCGGGTTCCGACGCCTGTGCATCGTGACCGCACGTGGCAGAATGCTGTTTAGACGCAAGGAACAGGGAATAGGGAGTGGGAAACAGGGAGTAGGACGAGAGCCAGTAGCCAATAGCCAGTGGCCAGTAGTTCGTAGCTATCGACCTGAGTCGCAGACTAAAGGCCGCGCACTATAGGCTATTGCCTATTGGCTACTGGCTGCTATTTATGACTGAAGTCGAACGCCCTATTTACGGATTTGGCACCGAATTGCTTTCAGGGGGCGGCGTCTCGCTCAGCGAGTTTCGGGGCAAGGTGTTGCTGATAGTGAATACCGCCAGCAAGTGCGGCTTTACGCCGCAGTACGCGGGGCTGGAAGCACTTTATCGCCAATACCGGGATCGGGGGCTGGTGGTGCTGGGATTCCCGTGCAATCAGTTTGGCCGGCAGGAGCCGGGAACGGCCGAGGAGATTAGCTCATTTTGTGAGCGCGAGTTCGGGGTCAGCTTTCCCATTTTCGCCAAAATCGATGTGAACGGGAAAAATGCCCATCCGCTCTACCGTTATCTGAGCCGGGAAAAGCCGGCTGCGCTCAGCTTTCTGCTGGGCAACCGCATCCGTTGGAACTTCACCAAATTCCTGGTGGGCAGGGACGGTCGGGTGGTGGCGCGCGTTGGACCGAGTGTGAAACCCGCCGGGCTCGCGGCCAGCATTGAGGAGTTGCTCAGCGAGGGCTGCTGATTCGGGGCGAAGAGGGTTGCTGGTCCCTCACGGTTTAGGCTGCCCGGCTCACATGACGGGATGCGAGCCGGGGAAAAAAGCGACTATCCGGGGCGCAGAATCGTCCTATGCTGGTACGGCATGGGAAGGTTTGGCTCGGTCAGACGACCTTTTGGGGCGAACCCGCATCATAATCAAAGACGATTCAGCGCAACCTGGTTTTCTAATCTTCGGAACCGTCTGCGGTCCGTGGATGGGCGTTGGACTTGCGTGTTCCAGGACACCGTGTTCCCGGTGCCTTATCCGTTCGACTACCATTTGGATTCAACAGCGATTAAGACCGGTGGTGATGGCTCGGGTACCGGTCGATTAACCCGATGAGCCGGCGCGAGCGGGCCAGGATGCCACTGGTCGAAACTCTCGCGTGAACGTGAGTGGCATTCAGGCTGCCGGGATGGGCACCATAGTGACGCCGGCCGAGGAGCGAATACCAGCCTTATGATGTGGATTGTCCGGCTCGCGCTGAGGCGGCCTTATACTTTCGTCGTCTTTGCGCTTTTGATTTTAATTCTTGGCGTCTTCAGCATTGCCTCGATGCCGACGGATATCTTTCCCAACATCGATATCCCGGTGGTCACGGTGGTGTGGCAGTTCCAAGGCCTGTCAGCCGACCAGATCGCCAACCGCATTGTGAGCAACGCGGAACGCGGCATGACGACGACAGTCAACGACATCGACCACATCGAGTCGCAGTCGCTGGTGGGCGTGGGCCTGATCAAGATCTTTTTCAAGCCGCACGTCAACATTGCGCAGGCGGTGGCGCAGGTTACCTCGATCAGCCAGGTGCAACTGCGCTCGCTGCCGCCGGGCACCGTTCCGCCGTTCATCATCCAATACAACGCTTCGAGCGTACCTATCATGCAACTGGGACTCTCAGGACAGGGCCTGAACGAAACCCAGTTGAACGACATGGCCACCACCACCATCCGCATTCAGATGTCCACGGTGGAAGGCGCGCAGACGCCGTACCCTTACGGCGGCAAGCAGCGCGAGATCATGGTGGATCTTAACCCGGAGGCTCTACAGGCACGGGGAATGTCTCCTGCCGACGTGGTTACGGCCATGACCAATCAGAACGTGATTGCACCGTCGGGCACAATCAAATTCGACAAGTTCGAGTACCAGGTTGAAACCAACTCCGCCCCTTCGCTGATTTATACTCTCAACAACATTCCCATTAAGGCGGTAAACGGCACGGTGGTCTACATTCGCGACGTGGCTCACGTGCGCGATGGCAATCCGCCACAGACCAACATTGTGCGGGTGAATGGACGCCGCGGCGTAATCATGAACGTGCTGAAGACAGGCACGTCCTCGACGCTCGACATCATCAAGAGCATCCGCACCATCCTGGCCGATCCGGCCCTCAAGGGCCAGTTGCCGCCGACCATGCGCATCGACACGCTTACCGATCAGTCGATCTTTGTGCGCTCGGCTGTTTCAGGGGTGGTGCGCGAGGGCATCATCGCCGCATGCCTGACGGCGGTGATGATTCTGATCTTTCTTGGAAGCTGGCGCTCGACGCTCATCATCGCGGTTTCGATCCCGCTTTCTATCCTTTGTTCGCTGATGCTGCTTTACGCGTTGGGCGAAACCGTCAATATTATGACGCTGGGCGGCCTGGCGCTGGCCGTCGGAATACTGGTGGACGATGCCACTGTAGAGATTGAAAACATTAATCGCAACCTGGAACAGGGCAAGGAGATTGAGCAGGCAATTCTGGACGGTGCCGCGCAGATTGCCACGCCGGCACTGGTGTCAACGCTGTCGATCTGCATCGTGTTTGTGCCCATGTTCCTGCTGAGCGGCGTGGCGCGCTACCTGTTTGTGCCTTTGGCCGAGGCGGTGGTGTTCGCCATGCTTGCCAGCTACCTGCTGTCGCGCACCGTGGTGCCGACCATGGCGCGCTACCTGCTGAAAGAGCACGACGAAGCCGAGGCTGAAAACAAGCGCCGCAGCCGCAATCCGTTTATCCGCTTTCAACTCGGATTCGAGCGCGGCTTTGAGAAGCTGCGCCATTCTTACGTTCGCGTGCTCACGTTGTGCATCGATCACGCCGAAGTGTTCATGGTGCTGTTTGTGGTTTTTTCGCTGGCGTCGCTCTGTTTGACGCCGGAACTCGGACAAGACTTTTTTCCGTCGGTCGATTCGGGCGAGTTCATCCTTCACGTTCGCGACCACACCGGCACGCGCATTGAAGAAACCGCCGCGCTGTGCGACCACATCGACCAGACGATACGCGATGTGATCCCAGCCGACGAGCTGACCACCATCACCGACAATATCGGCCTGCCTTATTCGTCACTGAACCTTTCATACTCGACCTCTGCCCCGGTTGGGCCTTCAGATGCCGATATCCAGGTGACGATGGCCCCCAAGCACCACTCGACCAATGCGTATCTGAACCGGCTGCGCGAAGTGCTGGCCCGCGATTACCCCGGCGTGACTTTTTACTCAGTGCCCTCTGACATCGTTACGCAGATTCTTAACTTTGGTCTTTCGTCGCCCATCGACCTGCAGATCGTGGGACCGAATGTGTATGCCAATCGCTCCCTGGCTGAGAAGATGCTGAATGAAGTTCGCTACGTGCCTGGCGCGGTGGACGCACGCATACAGCAGCCCTTCAACTATCCGAATTTCACGGTGAACGTGGATCGCACCCGCGCGGCATCGGTGGGGCTGACCCAGGCCAACGTTGCACAGAGCCTGCTGGTAACGCTGAGCGGCAGCTTTCAAACCAGTCCAAACTTTTATCTCGACCCGCGCAATGGCGTCACATATAACGTCGCCATTGAGGCCCCGCAGTACAGGGTAGATACGATGTCTCAGTTGGCGAGCCTGCCGGTCACGGGAGGCGCAACCATCCAGGAGCCGGGCAATGCGGCATCGACGCTGGCGCCGGGGGCCGCAGGATATGCCGGGCCAGGAGCAGCGTTCACCATGGCGCCCGGGGCGTCGACCAAGCCTATCGAGGTGCTGGGAAACCTGGCCAACATTGTGCCGGGGGCCGAACAGGGGCTCATCAGCCACTACGATGTGCAACCGGTGATCGACATTTACACCAACGTTTCAGGAACCGACCTGGGCAGCGTGACGCGACGGATTCAGGGAATTGTGGACCGGTACAAGAAGCAGTTGCCGCGGGGATCGCACTTTATATTGCGTGGCCAAAGCGAGACCATGCGGACTTCATATATTGGCCTGCTTACGGGCCTGGCGTTTTCGATTTTGCTGGTTTACCTGCTTGTGGTGGTGAACTTTCAATCTTGGCTCGATCCGTTTCTAATTATTTCCGCGTTGCCAGCCGCGCTCGCCGGGATCGTATGGTTCCTGTTTCTGACGCATACGCGATTGAGCGTGCCGGCATTGACGGGATCGATTATGTGCATGGGCGTGGCCACGGCAAATTCCATCCTGGTGGTTAGCTTTGCGCGTGAGCAGCTTGAGATTCTGGTGGGCGATGCGCGGCGGGCTGCGCTGAATGCCGGCTTTGTGCGACTGCGGCCGGTGGTGATGACCGCGCTGGCAATGATTATCGGGATGGTGCCGATGGCGCTGGGGCTGGGCGACGGCGGCGAACAAAATGCGCCGCTGGGACGCGCCGTGATTGGCGGCCTGCTGGTGGCGACGCTGGCCACGCTATTTTTTGTGCCAACCTTCTTCGCAGTGGTTCATAGCTGGCTAGAGCGGCACAAACAAACACGCGGCGAAAGAAAGAGAATCGAGTCTGACAATTTTTGGGAGAGAGTGGAGTAACCCGCAATGACGAATGAATCGAAACCCGATAACGCGAAAGCGGACCAACACGATACTCGCGCACCGGAGCAGGAAAAGATTGCGCCTTACAAGGCGATAATCGCGTTGGTGATTGTGGCTTTGGCGCTCGGCGCCATTGCGCTGTTCGGCTACCTTGACCGCAGGCACGTGAGCAGTGTGCTGGCCGAAGAAACGCAAAAGAACGCCGCGCCCACGGTCGAAATTGCGCAGGCCCAACAGGCTCCGCCGGTGGATAATTTTGTGCTGCCGGGCAACGTAACGGCATATACTGACTCGCCCATCTATGCACGCACCGATGGCTACCTTACCAAGTGGTATTACGACATTGGCACACATGTGAAAAAGGGCGATCTGCTGGCTGAGATTGCGACTCCTGAACTCGACCAGCAACTGGCGCAGGCCGAGGCGGACCTGACGACGGCCGAGACCAACGCGGGCAACGCCAAAGCGCAGGCCGAGCGGTACAAGGGATTGGTGGAGTCGAATGCAGTATCGAAGTTCGATACCGACACGTATGTAACGCAGGCGGCTTCAACGTCGTCGGCGGTAAAGTCGGCGCAGGCAAATGTGCAGCGGCTCAAGGAGCTGCAGTCGTTTGAAAAAGTCTATGCCCCATTTGACGGCGTGGTGACGGCGCGCAATGTGGACACGGGCCAGTTGATCGCGCAGGGAGCGAGCGTTGAGCTATTCCATTTGCAGGCGCTCTCGACCCTTCGCGTGTATACCAATTTGCCGCAGGTCTACTCCGCGGCCATCCGGCGCGGCGCGAAGATCCCGTTGACGTTTCCTGAGTATCCCGGGAAGACATTTGTGGGCACGCTGGTGCGTACCGCCGACGCGATCGATCCGGCAAGCCGCACCTTGCTGGTTGAGGTGGATGTAGACAACCATGACGGCAAGCTGATGCCGGGCTCGCTGGCGCAGGTGCACTTCAAGACGCCGCAGAGTGTGTCGACGTTTATTGTGCCGACGGCCGCGCTCATTTTCCGCCGCGATGGATTGCAAATTGGCACGGTGGTTGACGGCAAAGATGGAACCGTGGCGCACCTTGTGCCCATCACGATCGGGCAGGACGACGGTGCTACGGCGCAGGTGATAAGCGGGCTGACGGCGAACGACCGGGTAATTCAGGATCCGCCGGACTCGATTATTGAAGGCGAGAAGGTGACCGTAGTGAAACCGGGAGACGACCAGCCGCATGCGGGAGGCTTGTAGGATGACGGGAGCAAGGCCAGGCGGGAATTGTAGTTGGAGTACCGGAAAGCCGGGCGTGAAGTTTGGCGCCGCGCTTGCCGCGTGCTGCGCTGTGGCTGCGCTGGCAGGTTGCAAACCGGTAGGCCCCAACTACAATCGGCCAGGCGACACTGCACCCGCGGCATACAAAGAGACCGGCGCGGCCACGGTTGTGCCGCCGCAGAATCCCGCAGGTGGCGCATGGCAGCCTGCCAACCCATCCGATGGAATGCTGAAGGGCAAGTGGTGGGAGATATACCAGGACCCGCGACTGAATGACCTTGAAGCACGCGTGGATTCGACCAACGTGCAACTGAAGCAGGCGCTCGAAACTTACCAGGCGGCGCGCGACCAGGTGGCGTCGGCGCGGGCCAATCTTTTTCCTACGGTGAGCGGCAGCGTTGGAGCCACTCCGCAACAGTACTCGAAAAATGCGCCGCTTTTTAATAAGGCCAATGCGACAATCTATAACGACCTGACGCTGGGCGCGCAGGCGAGCTGGGAGCCGGACTTCTGGGGCAAGGTGCGGCGCAGCGTGGAGCAGGCGCGCGCCAATGCGCAGGCCAGCGCGGCTGAAGCAGCCAACCTTGCGCTCATGCTGCATGCCGAGCTTGCGGCTGACTATTTTGCGCTGCGCGGGCTCGACTCGCAGACAAAACTACTGACCGACACTGTGGCAGATCTTGAGAAGCAACTACAGTTGACCCAAAACCGGCTGAATGGCGGCGTGGCCACCGAGGTTGACGTGGACCAGGCGCGCACGCAGTTGGAAACGGTACGCGCGCAGCTTGTGGATCTGGGCGTGGCGCGGGCGCAATACGAGCATGCGATCGGGACCATCGCCAACTACGATCTTTCGCAGTTCTCGATACCGCCGTCACCGCTGGATGGGCAACTGCCGAGGATTCCTGTCGGCGTGCCTTCCCAATTACTGCAACGCCGGCCCGACATTGCCGCTTCCGAGCGTCAGGCCGCGGCTGCCAATGCGCAGATAGGCATTGCGGTGAGCGCGTTCTATCCCAATATCACGCTGAACGGTACTGCGGGGTTCCAAAGCTCGAATCCCGGCACCTGGCTCCAGGGACCGAGCACATTCTGGACGCTGGGTGCGCAGGCTGCGGAGTTGCTGTTTGACGCGGGGCAGCGTCGCGCTGTGACTGACCAGGCCCGCCACACGTACGAGGCGCAAGCCGATGCCTACCGCAATACGATTTTTCAAGCGTTCCAGGACGTGGAAGACCAGTTGGCGGCGCTGCGCATTCTGGAACAGGAGTCGACGGTGGAACAAGACGCTGTGGCCGCAGCGCAGCGGTCGTTCGATATATCGAGCTCGCGCTACAAGGGCGGCGTAACCAGCTACCTTGAGGTGCTGACGGCCGAGCAGACGCTGCTGCAGAACCAGGTGACCGCGATCAATATTGAGAACCGGCAGTATGCGGCCAGCGTGGGGTTGGTGCGGTCGCTCGGTGGCGGATGGGATGTAACGGAGCTGCCGAAGTAGCGGTTCAACGCGAGTAGGCATTCGCGGGAACATCAACTAGCGCGGCGTTTGGCGCTTGCCACATCAGGCGCGGGGCCTGGTTCGAGGCTGAGTGCAGGCCTTCAATGTGGATGGTGTGTTTACCGGCGCGCAGGCCCAGCGAGCCAACTGCAAAACGCATTGCGTTGCCGGGTGACCCGCACACCTGTGCAAAGGGTGGGCCGGTCTTCGCTACTTCCGTGCCGTCGATTGTCAGACGCGCGCCATCGGGATCGAGAAGGTAGAACGTGTAGCCGCCGTCGGCGGGAATGTCGAGGAAGCCTTCCCATGCAGAGGCATAACGCGTAAACCCCTGGGCGTTTGCATCGAGGCCGGTCGACTGCCCGCTCTCTACTGGCTTGAGAGTTGAGAGATCGGGCAACTCGGTCCACTCGCCGGGGTAGATTCCGTAAGCGAGTCCGGGCTGCGTGGTGGCGGCTTTGGTTGCTGCAGGCTGCAAACTGTCGGCGACGACTACGTCCTGTTCGGCCCAATCCTGGTGGCCGGCCTTGTCTTCAACGTGAAGCAGAACGCGGTAGCGGCCGGCTCCGTTTGCTCCATCAAGTTGAGTGCCGAGCGCATCGGTGTAGCGATGGCGCACGCGGCGGCCGTGTGCTTCAGTTCCATCACCGAAGAGCCATGTGTAGCGGGCGTTGGGTGCGGGCTGCGCCGTGAATTCGATGGGTTTTTGCAG
>Ga0265338_10009728_pt1 | contig 11404 bp, 14 predicted proteins | sample 42126metaG_FD_193579 | JGI IMG/M metagenome (GOLD analysis project Ga0265338, IMG submission 193579) | Rhizosphere microbial communities from Carex aquatilis grown in University of Washington, Seatle, WA, United States - 4-21-26 metaG | ecosystem: Host-associated > Plants > Roots > Rhizosphere... | reverse complement strand
GCGGTTGCGTGCGGAGCCAGACGGAGCCGGTGCGGTCGTGCCCGCAGCCACCCCGCGGCACCTCGTGCCGCCTCGATCCGCGGCTTGCCGCGCAGCGTGCGGGCGAAGCCTGCCCGCGTGACCGTGACGATGAGCGGACGCGCGCCCGGGTTCCGGACAGTGATCGACGCCGTCGACGCCCCCTTCAGCTCGAGGCGCAGAGGGCTGACGCCGAGCGCGGCAGCCGGCACTCCGCCGGCCGCCGCGCTGGGAATCAGAGCCGCCGCGGCGAGCGCCGCGGCGGCTAGCGGCTTCGCCGCGTGGTTCACTGGGCGATCACCGTGTACGTGATCGTCGCCGTGTAGTGGCCGGACGGGAGTGCCGGCAGCGGCGAAACGAAGCCGACATTCGTCGTCCAGACGTCGCCGTCCGTCGCGCTCACACCGTTCGTCGTCCCGAGGAGCAAGTCGGGATCGGGAGCGACCGGCACCGGGGCGAGCGCCGCGTTGTCGACCCCGATGCCGAGCGGAAGGTCGTGCGGTGTGAACGCGGTGCGGTCCACCGTCAGCGAGTAGCCGCTCGAGTCGGTGCTCGTGACCGTGACGTGCTCGGCGAGCGGAGCGGGGGTCGTCCCCGGCATGACGGAGCCGAAGTTCAGCGTGTCGTGGTCGACCGCGACGGAGATGACGGGCTGAAGGTCGACGCCGACCGTGCCGCCGCCCTGGGTTCCGCCGCCGCCACCGCCGCCGCCGCCGCCGCCGCCGCCGCCGGACGACCCCGAGCATGCCGCCGCAGCCGCGGAGGAGTTGAGCGGGTTCGGCGTGCCCGTGGTGAAGTCGGAGGAGTTGTCGTCGGCGTCGGTGCAGAACGATCCCCCGCGCACGAGCGCTGTGGTCGAGCTGAGCGCAGGCGCCGCAGCGGTGCCTTCGTACAACGTGGCCGAGCCCCAGCCGACGAGGTCTTCAACTCCCGCGCCGGCGTTGACGACCTGAACCTTGCCGCCGGAGGTGGCGAGGTTGGACGTCCCTGTGGCGTCGGGAGCGGGAAGCGCGGACCCGTTCGATCCACCCGAAGCGAGCTGGACGAGATAGTGGCCGCCGGCTGGAATGGAACCGTCCAGGGCGGTCGAGGCCCACGTCGTTCCCGTGGCGGTGCCGTACTGAAGCGTCCAGCCCGTGACCGAGACGGCGCTGCTGCCGCGGTTGAAGAGCTCGACGTAGTCGTTCGTGTATGGAGCGCCGGAGTTGCCCCCTGCGGCGAAGACCTCCGAGATGACGATGCTGCCGGCGCCGCTGCCGCTCGCGGACGAGGCCGCGGCGAGGACGCCGATAACGGTGAGAAGCACGAGGAGTTTTTTCATGCCTCCGTCGTACCGGCCGGCTCCCCGCGCTGAAAGTGTCCTTTGCGAAGTTGGCGCGAAGGCGCGACGCTTCCGTCAGCTTGTCGGCGTCAACTCGCGAGGCGCACGCCGAGCCAGAGGCCGGCGACCGCGCCGAGCACGCCGAACAGCAGAGACATACCGCCGAACGCGCTGCCTCCCCACGCCCCCGGGATCAGCCCGCCGACCGTCGAGCCGACGACGACGCAGAGCCAGATGACACGCTTGTCCATGGGGAGAAGATCGGCTGCAGCGGTCCAGCCCTGAAGGCGGCGGGTAGATTCGGAAGCGTGGATGCGCTCGAGAGGGCACGGGAGGTCGCCGCGGGCTGGGACGAGCGCGTGCGCGCGGGCCTGCCGGCCGAGTTCGACATCTTCGACGCGCACACGCATCTCGGCCACGACATCGACGGCATGGTCGGCGTCTACGACGAGCTCATCGGCGTGATGGACCGGTACGGCGTCTCGCGCGCGAACATGTTCTGCCTCGACGAGCCCGACCGGCATCCCAGCTTCACGGCCGCAAACGACCGGACGCTCGAGTTCGCCGCGCGCTCGGAGGGGCGGCTCATCCCATTCGTCAGGCTCGACCTGAACGAGGGCCCGCTCGAGGAGGCGCAGCGCTGCCTCGACCTCGGCGCACGGGGGATCAAGCTCCATCCGCGCGCGCAGAAGTTCCTCCCGAACGACGAGCGGCTCGTCCCCGTCTTCGCGCTCGCGGCCGAGCGCCGCGTCCCGATCCTCATCCACGCGGGTCGCGGCCTGCCTCCGATCGCCGAAGGGCTGGAGAAGCTCGTCGACGACCACCCCGGCTCGCAACTGATCCTCGCGCACGCCGGCATCGCCGACCTCGCGAATCTCGCCTACCGCTTCTCGGGGAAGCGCGGCGTCTTCTTCGACACGTCCGTCTGGAGCGCGGTCGACCTCCTGGGCCTCTTGCGCCTCGTGCCGCCCGAGCAGGTCGTGTACGCGTCGGACTACCCGTACGGCCAGCAGCCGGGCTCGCTCCTCCTCTCCTTGCGCGTCGCGCAGACCGTCGGCTTCGACGAACGCCGGATCCGCGACATGTTCGCCGGCAACGCGAACCGGATCGCCGATGGCGCGGAGCCGCTCGAGCCGTCCGCGCCGCAGGGGATCGAGACGCTCGCGCAGCCGCTCGCGCAGGCGCGCATCCACCAGTACCTCTCGATGGCGCTGCCGCTTCTCTTCACCGGCCAGCCCGACGGCTTCGGCGCGCTCGGCCTCGCGCTCAACGCGACGGAGGAGCCGAACGGCTACCACCGCGAGGAGCTCGACGAGATCCGCGAGCTGCTCGTCGCGGCGCGCGACCTCTGGGCGACGCTCGCCGACGCAGCGGACGGCGACAGGCGTACTGTGGTGCGCACGGCAGTCCGCCTGATTCAGATCGCCGACACTGTGGCAGTGACCACTCCATGAGCGAGATCCGCCTCACCGTCAACGGCGAGGAGCACATCCTCGACGCCGCCGTCGGGACGAGCCTCGCGTCCGTCCTCCGCGACCGGCTCGGCCTGACAGGGACGAAGATCGCGTGCGCCGAGGGGCACTGCGGCGCGTGCACCGTCCAGATCGACGGCGTGCCGCGGCTCTCGTGCATCACGCTCGCGCACACCGTCGACGGCGAGGTGACGACGATCGAGGGGCTGCGCGACCACCCGCTCGTCGAGGCGTTCGTCCGCACCGACGCCGTCCAGTGCGGCTTCTGCACGCCGGGTCAGGTCGTCTCCGCTGCCGCCCTTGTCGCGGCGAACCCGGAGCCGACGCGCGAGGAGATCAGGCACGCGATGGCCGGCAACATCTGCCGTTGCGGCACGTATCCGAAGATCGAGGAGGCGATTCTCACGTGGCAAGACTGATTCGCACCGAGAAAGAGGTCGAAGGCCGGTATGAGGAGGTCTGGCTCGTCGTCGAGGAGGATCCGCTCGAGCAGTGGCCCGCCGGGCCGCGCGAGATCGTCGGACGGCCGGCGACGCGGAAGTCGGGCCCCGCGCGCGTGCGCGGCGAAGTGCGCTTCACCGCCGATCTCAAGCTCCCGGGGATGCTCCAGGCGGTCGTTCTCCGCTCTCCGTACGCGCATGCGCGCGTGAAGACGATCGACCTTGCGCCGGCGCTCGCGCTGCCGGGCGTGCGCGCGGCGATCGGCCCAGGCGAGGCAAGCGGGCTCGAGGAGGAGATCGGCTACTCCGGCGCGGCGGTCGCCGCCGTCGCCGCCGATACGTTCCGCCAGGCGCGAGCCGCGATCGAGGCGATCGAGATCGAGTGGGAGGAGCTCGAGATCGTGCTCGACGCCGACGAGGCCGTCCGCCGCGAGCAGTTCACCGCGCCGCCACGCCAATACGAGCGCGGCGACGTCGACAAGGCGCTCGCGGAGGCCGACGTCGTCGTCGAGGCGACGTACCGCACGCAGTCCGTCCTCCACAACTCGATGGAGACGCACCAGGCGATCTGCGAGTGGACGGGCGACATCCTCAACGTCTACATCTCGACGCAGTTCATCTGGGGTGTGCGCGACGCGGTCGCCGAGACGCTCGAAATGCCGCCGGACAAGGTGCGCGTCGTGTGCGAGTTCATGGGCGGCGGCTTCGGCTCGAAGAACGGGCCGGACGAGTACACGTTCGTCGCGGCCGAGCTCGCGAAGCGGACGGGACGTCCCGTGCGGTGCGCGCTCACCCGACGCGAGGAGAGCACCGCCGCCGGCAACCGCAACGCGACGATCCAGCGGCTCCGCGCCGGCGCCCGCAGCGACGGAACGATCGTGGCGCTCGACGGCGAGTTCACGAACGCGGTCGGCTGGTCGGGCTGGAACGCCTCCACCGAGGGCCCGATGAAGATGCTCTACGACTGCGAGAACGTCCGCACTGTCACGTACGGCGCGAAGATCAACACCCCGCCGATGAAGGCGTTCCGCGCGCCGGGCTTCGTCGAGGGGACGTTCGGGCTCGAGTGCCTCGTCGACGAGCTCGCGGCCAAGCTCGACATGGATCCGCTCGAGCTCCGCCGCCGCAACTACGCGGCGACGAACGAAGGGACGCCGATCTCCTCGAAGGAGCTCGAGGAGTGCTACCGGAGGGCCGAGCCGCATTGGGAGCGGCGCCACGAGGTGCGCTCGCGCTCGGACGCCGTGTGGAAGCGCGGCGTCGGGATGGCGAGCCAGATCTGGTACGGCGGCGGCGGCCCTCCGTCCTACGCGTGGGTGCGCATCGGCTCCGACGGCCGCGCGACCGTGATCACCGCGATGCAGGACATCGGCACGGGCACGCGCACCGCGATGGCGCAGATCGCAGCGGAGGAACTACGGCTGCCGCTCGACAAGGTCGATGTCGTTCTCGGCGATTCGGCGCGCGGGCCGTACGCGTCCATCTCCGCGGGCTCGTCGACGCTGCCGTCGATGGGACCGGCCGTGCGCGCGGCTGCCGCAGACGCGCGCGAGCAGGTCGAGGACATCGCCGAGCAGCGCGGCATGCCGCGCGACGCGCCCGTCCACGAGGTCGTCGACCTCCTCGAGGACGCCCAGATCCTCGGCAAGGGCGCCCGCGGGCCGAACCCGACCGGCATGAGCGTCCTCACGTTCGGCGTGCACGTCGTCGAGGTCGCCGTGGACGTCGAGACGGGCGAGGTCGTGGTCGATCGCGTCGCAGCGATCCACGACGTCGGCCGCATCGTCAACCCGCTCGGCGCCTCGAGCCAGGTCGAGGGCGGCGTCATCCAGGGAATCGGGCACACGCTCTCGGAGGACCGGTTGCTCGATCCGGAGACCGGCCGCGTGCTCACGTCGACGCTCGACTCGTACCGGATGCCGACGATCGCGGACGTGCCGGAGATCGTGTGCGAGTTCGTCGACAAGCCGGACACGCACCTGACGAACCTCGGCTCAAAGGGCCTCGGCGAGCCGCCGATCGTCCCCATCGCGGCCGCGATCGCGAACGCGATCCGCGATGCGACCGGGGCCGACATCTACGAGCTGCCGATCTCCCGCGAGGAGATGCTGCGCGCGCTCGAGCGGGCGAAGGAGAAGGAACGCCGTGGAGCTCCTGCGGCCGTCTAGCGTCTCCGAGATCCCAAGTAACAGTCTGTTACTTGCGGGGGGAACGGAGGTCGTGCCGCTGCTGCAGGACGGGCTGCTGAGCGCCGCGACGCTCGTCGACGTCCGCGGCGTCGTGCCGCGCGGCGTCTCCGGGAACGTCATCGGCGCGGGAACGACGCTCGGCGAGCTCGAGGTCCAGCCGGGGATCCCCGATGCACTGCGCGAGGCGTGCCGGCTCGCCGCGTCGCCGCAGCTCCGGAACATGAGCTCGCTCGGCGGGAACCTCCTCCAGGCGACGCGGTGCTGGTACTGGCGGCTCGACTATCCGTGCAGGCTGCATGGGGGCGACCGCTGCCACGCGCGCGAGGGCGAGCACCGCGAGCACGCGATCTTCGCGAACGACTTCTGCGCCTCCGCGCATCCGTCCGACATCGCCGCGGCGCTCGTTGCGCTCGGCGCGCGGCTGCGCACGAACCGCCGCGAGCTCGCGGTCGAGGAGCTGTACCGGCTTCCCGACGAGAGCGACCGCCGCACGACCACGCTCGAGGACGGCGAGCTGATCCTCGAGGTCGAGCTCCCGGCCGTCGACGCGAGCGTGTACCTCAAGGCGATGAACCGGAAGCGGTGGTCGTTCCCGCAGGTCGGCGTCGCGGTCGCGCGCATCGGCGGCGAGACGCGGATCGCGCTCGCAGGAGTCGCGCCGATCCCGTGGCGGATCGACGGCATCGAGGCGCTCGACACCGCGACTCCACTGCCGCGCACGGAGTGGAAGCTCCCGCTCGCGCGCGCGCTCGTGAACCGCGCGCTGGCAAGCCTCGGCTAGACACGTCCCTTACGGACTCGTCCGGCACCTGCTACCGGACGAGTCCGGAGCGGACCTTCCGAGCACGGCCCTGGAACCGACATTTTCTGCATGGTTGTGCGATCGCCATTGTCTTGAAGGGACATGTCTGGTACCTGCTACCGGACGTGTCCGTTTTCGCCATTGTCCTCGCGGCTGGAGCATCGTCTCGCTACGGGACAGCGCCGCCGAAGCAGGTGGAGATGCTGCCTCGTGTGCTCGCCTCGCTCGAGCACAGCTGCGTCGACGGGGCCGTCGTCGTCAGCGGCGCGCACGAGCTGCCCGTCGCGAGCATCCAAGCGCCCGACTGGGAGAGCGGCCCGGGTGCCTCGCTTCGCGCGGGGCTCGCTGCGCTGCCCGACGACGCGGAGGCCGCGGTCGTCGTTCTCGCGGACGGACCCGACCTCGACCCGCGCGCGGTCGACCGCGTCGTCGCCGACTGGCGCGCGAACGGGGGCGACGTCGTCGCCGCAACCTACGGCGGCGTCCGCCTCCACCCCGTCCTGCTCGCGCGCGCGGCGTGGGCTCGCGTCCCAGACGAAGGAGCGAGATCGCTCCCCGCGCGGCTCGTCCCGTGCGACGACCTGACGCCGCCCGGCGACGTCGACTTCAGTCCAGCGGAATCCTGAGCGCCGACAGCTTCTGCCGGAGCTCGGCCGGCATCTGTTCTGTGGTCGCCTGGCGGACGTAGACCCGCAGACTCTCCTCGAAGCGATAACGCCGCCGGCACTGCTCGCAGTCGTCGAGATGGGACTCCGCCTCGACGCGTTCCTCCTCCGTGAGGACGTGGTCGAGGTACGGCTGCATCATCTCCTCGCAGTGCGCGCATGGATCGATGTAGCTCATTGGGCCTCCTCCAACGCCGTTTCTGCAAGCGCTCCTTTGAGAATACGCCTGCCGCGGTGGAGCCTGGACATCACGGTCCCGACGGGGATGTCGAGGATCTGGGCCGCGTCGGCGTAGCTGAAATCTCCGATGTCGACGAGGACGATCACGTCGCGGAAGTCGTGCGGCACCTCGGCGAGCGCCGTAACGATGTCGTCCTGGGACAAGCGCTCGACGACGCGGTCCGCGTCGGAGACGCCGTCCCCGTCATCGGCGAGCTTGTCGTAGAGGTAGTAGTCGTTCGCCTCGAGCGCCTGCATCTGCGGCGCGCGCTGCTGGCGGCGGCCGCGGTCGATGTTGAGATTCGTGAGGATGCGCAGGAGCCAGGCGCGGAGATTCGTGCCGGGCTGGAACGAAGCCCAGCTGCGGAACGCCCGGACGTAGGTCTCCTGCACGAGCTCCTCGGCGTCTTCGCGCGAGTTCGCGATGTGCCGGGCGACGCGGTAGACCTGGTCGGCGAGAGCGAGCGCGTCCTCCTCGAACCGAACCCGGTCGCGCGCCTCGGAAGCCAGCCGCTGCGGGTCCTCGCTCTCGCTCATGTCGGCAACGGTAACAGCGGCGCTCATTAGGCCCAGCAACGCCCCGGCCGCAGCGCGTATTCCGCTACGGGTGCCGCGCGAGCGCTCGCCAGGTCGCCGGCGTCGTCTGGCCGAACGCGTAAAGGCTGTAGCCGAGCGGCTTCGTTTGGGCCACCGCCTGGACGAAGCCGGCGGTCTCCTTCGCACTCATCGAGCCGCTCAGGCCGCCGATGAGGTGGATCGGAAACGCGGGGTCACCGCTCGCGGTGCGGATCGACGAGACGGTCGACGCGAGGAACGCAGTGGTGCGGGCACGCCCGTGGATGCCGCGCATCGTCGAGTACGCCATCGGCAGGAACGCCTTGTAGTAGTGGGTCAGCGAGTGATACGGGATCTCCGGCCAGAAGTACGGCGACATGCCCACAGGCGAGGGCGTGATCGCGCCGAGCGGGTAGCGGCGCGGCACCATGTGGCGGATCCGCGTCGAGAGGAAGAGGAGGCGGCGGTCGCGCAGCTTGAGCGACCGGACTTTCGTCGCCTCGATATCGAGCGCGAACCCGTCGAAGCGCTCGCCGGTCGCGCTTCGGAACCGGACCGCGGCGTGCACCTTGGCGGCATCCCGCGGGACGTTCAAGAACGACGGCAAGTACCAGGCGACGACCCGCAGCCCGGCCGCGTGCGCCGCGTCGATGAAGCGTCCGGCCTCCTCCGGCCGGAAGACCGGGGCGCTGTGGCTGTAGTTGCCGGTCTCGAGGTAGAGAGTCCGTACGCCGTGCCGTGCCATCGCCGCGACGGCCGCCTCCGGATCGGCCCACTCCGTCGAGTAGATGTCGACCCACGTGCCGAGCCCGGCGAACGGACTGCGGCGGTGAGCGGACGCGGCGCCGCGGGACGAAACCGCCGACGCGAGCATCGCGAGGAGAACGACCGCGAGCACGAGCAGGCGTGCCGACCCCCGACGCATCATCTCTAGACCGGAGTCAGCTCCGGGAAGCCGGACTGTGACAGCCACTCGACGATCGCGTCGCGCGACGTCTTCCCGTCGTCCCAGGCGAGCGAGACCTGGCCCATGAGGTTGGCGTTCGCGGCTTCGAGGCCGTCGAACCCTTCGAGGACGTGGGCGAGGCGCATGACACAGCGCTCGCAGCGGACACCGCCGACCTGGATCGTGTCGCTCTGCGTGGCCATCCGTCCAGCGTAGCGAGTGGATCTTGAACCGACCAGCCCCCGGCAGCGAATATGCGAACGCAGTGAGCCGCCACCTCGCCCACCTCTCCGACGAAGCGCTCGTCCTCATGGCCGCCCGCTCCGAGGAGTCGGCGCTCGCCGAGCTGTACGACCGCTACGGCCGCGCCGCCTACGGCCTGGCGCTGCGCGTGCTCCGCGATCCGGCGCTCGCCGAGGACGCGGTGCAGGAGGCGTTCCTCGCGCTCTGGAACTCGGCCGCGCGTTTCGTGCCCGAGCGGAGCAAGGCGAGCACGTGGATCCTCACGCTCGTGCACCGGCGAGCCGTCGACGCCGTGCGCCGCGAACAGCGGCGCCGCGCCGACACGCTCGACCATGCGCCGGAGCCGTCGGTCGGCGGCGTCGACGAGGACGCCTGGCTGCGGCTGCAGCGCGAGCGCGTTCAGACGGCGCTGCGCTCGCTCCCGGACGCGCAGCGCGAGGCGCTCGAGCTTGCGTACTACGGTGGCTTCAGCCAGTCCGAGCTCGCCGAACGGCTCGGGCAGCCGATCGGCACGATCAAGAGCAGGATGTTCGCCGGGCTCTCGCGCCTGCGAGAGCTACTCGGCGAACCGGGGACGGAGGTGTCATGGACGTCCACGATCTGACGGCCGCGTACGCGCTCGACGCGCTCGAGCCGGCCGAGGCGGAGGCGTACGAGGCGCACCTCGGCCAGTGCGAGGACTGCCGCGCGCAGCTTGCCGAGCTGAACGAAGCGGCGACCGCGCTCGCGTTCGGCGCCGTCGCCCCTGCTCCGCCGGCGCATCTGCGGGAGTCGATCCTCGCCGCAGCCGCAGCCGAGCGGTCGAACGTCATCCCCTTCGTCCGCCGCCGCTATGCGCCGCGCGTGCTCGCCGTAGCGGCCGCGGCCGCCGCGTGCATCGCCGTCGGCTTCACGGTCGCCGCCCTCCGCCCGGGCGGGACGCACGTCGTCGCGACGGTCGTCCTCGCCGCCGACCGGACGGCGACGCTGCAGGTGGACGGCCTCGCGCACGCGCCGCAGGGCAAGACGTACGAAGCGTGGATCATCCCCGCCGGCAGCGCGCCGCGGCGCGCCGGGCTCTTCACGGGTGGCGACGCCGCGAGCAGCCTGTCCCTTCGCGGCAAGCTGCCTGCGCATGCCGTGGTCGCGGTGACGCTCGAGCGGGCCGGCGGTGTCTCCGCTCCGACGACGACGCCGCTCGTCGAGGCGCGAACCTAGATAGCCGACAGCTCAGCAAGCGCGCGCTGCGGGCCGAGCTCGAGCTGGCGCTCGGCCTCCGGCCCGCCGCCCTCGCGCGCCGCGCGCTCGCGTTGCCGCGCGTATTCCTCGCGGTCGAACGGCTCTCCGCTCCGCTGTGCCGCCTCCTGGGCCGCCTCGCGCACGAGCCGCTGCACCTCGGCGGCGAGCTCGACCGTCCGAAGCACCGACGTCGGCTGGTCCATGACCCGCACCTCGAGCGTGCCGTACTCCGGCCGCGGCCACGCGTCCCAGTGACGGCGGGTGCTGTCTCCCTGCGTCGCGGCCTCCCAGTCGTCCCAGCTCCGCAGCACGGGCGGCACTCCTCCGGCGGGCAGTTCGAGGAGGATCTGGGAACGAATCGAGCGCCAGCCCGTCAGCGAGCCCGCGCGATAGGGCGAGTTCGCCGACTGCGCGAGAAGGCGCGGCAGGTGCGGCACGACGCCTTCGAACACACGGAGGCAGGTGGCCGGATCGGGGACCGAGACATGGACGTGGAGGCCGCACACCGTCTGGCGGAGAAGCCCCCGGCCGAGCCGCTTCTTCAGAAGCGCGACCCGATGACTGGGAACGAACCGCGGCGGCTCCGTCGCCGTCGGATGCGAACCGACGGCGAGCACCGCGAGGCCGTGGTCCGCGGCATGCTCCGCAACCTCGTGGCGCAGCGCGCGGAGCTCAGCCTCGATCTCCTCCGCAGTCTCGAAGACGGGCGTGACGATCTCGACCAGCGACTCGAACACCTCCGGCTTGATCCGGTCGGTCGCCTCGCCGAAGATACGCGACCAGCCGTCGCGCGCCGGGAGGAGTGTCTCCGCGTCGACGAGCATGAGCTCCTCCTCGACGCCGAGCGACCACGGCGGCGCAGAGCCGAAGCGCACTACTTTCCGCGGACGCCATGCACGGGCCGCCCGGCGGCCTCCCACGCGTAGTACGACGCGCTCGGGCCGTAGTCGACCTCGTACCCGACGATGTGCGGGTTGCGGCCGACCTCCTTCGCGCGTTGCGCGTGGCGGAGGAGGTTCGGGTCGTCGCGCTCCTCCCACACGAGCACGAGATGCGCGGCGGTCATGAACTCCGCGACGAAGCTGCAGTCGGGCGCGGGGCATGGGAACGGATCGGTGCGGACGCAGAACCAGCCGACGTGCTCGCGACCGTCGTCTGTCCAGAGCTCCTCGACTTCCACGGGGACGCCGTGCTCAATGGATTCCGCTCTGCCGCCGGCCAAGCCGCCGGCTCCGCTACTGGTCGGCTCCGTCGAGCCTACGCCGACTGCTCCCTCCGGCCTCACCCGCGCAAAGGTAGCGCCGGTCCGCTGTTTG
>Ga0265338_10009727_pt1 | contig 11404 bp, 16 predicted proteins | sample 42126metaG_FD_193579 | JGI IMG/M metagenome (GOLD analysis project Ga0265338, IMG submission 193579) | Rhizosphere microbial communities from Carex aquatilis grown in University of Washington, Seatle, WA, United States - 4-21-26 metaG | ecosystem: Host-associated > Plants > Roots > Rhizosphere... | reverse complement strand
GCTACAACACTTACCGACCACACCAGTCCCTGGGGATGAAGACACCAATTGAGTATTTGCAGTCGCTGCCAGGCTTTGAGAATGCTAATGTTGATTTAAGTGTCCTAGATGTCTAGGGCCTGGACCTACATGCGTCAGCGTTTATTCACAAACCGGTCAAAACATGGTAAGATACTTCAGTTTTACGTGCGCTCGTAGCTCAGTTGGATAGAGCGTCGGCTTGCGGAGCCGAAGGTCGTAGGTTCGAATCCTGTCGAGCGCACCATAAGTTTTCATTGTTCCTAGATTCTGCGCTCGGCCAAGGATGAGAAACCAGGTTCGGTGGACGAGGAGCGCAGGTTGGAGAGGTCGCATAGTGGACTAGTGCGCCGCACTCGAAATGCGGTGAGGCCAGTAGGCCTCCGTGGGTTCGAATCCCACCCTCTCCGCCATGTACCGAAGCTTTCTGTAAGTTGATAAGCCAACACTAGGTTCGTTCCTCAACTTACAGAAGCGCCTGGTACATGGCTCCGCCAGAAAGACATCATGCGTGACCATCAACAAACAGTTATCAACTATTACAATAGAACCAAACGAGAGTACAAAGTCCTTTGGCGCAGCAAACAGGGGCTATCGCTCCACTTTGGCTACTACGACAAAACCATCCATAACCACAATCAAGCCGTTAACCGCCTCAACGAGAAGTTAGCCGATCTCATAGAAGTCGATAGCTCCGATCGCATCCTTGATGCCGGTTGCGGGGTTGGCGGTAGCTTAATCTGGCTAGCCAGCCATCGCCGAGCTACTGGCGTGGGCATTAATATTACTCCTTGGCAGATCGAGTTTGCCAGGCGCGAGGCAAAACAGCGCGGATTAGCCAATCGGATTACCTTTCAAGTAGGGAACTACTCTCATACTGATTTGCCTAACTCGGCCTTTACGGTGTTTTGGGGTGTTGAGAGCATTGTTCATGCCGAGGACAAATCGCTGGTACTTGGGGAGGCATTCCGTTTGCTAAAGCCAGGTGGGCGGCTGGTAATAGCTGAATACCTATTGCAAGATCAGAAGCTGGGGCCCAATGATGAGAAGTTAATTGCGACTTGGCTCGGTGGTTGGGCCATGCCAAGCCTTCTCAGTGAGCAGCAATATCGGCACAATCTTAGCCGCGCTGGATTTGGGCAGATCTCGGTAGAGGATTGGACCGAAGCGGTGCGGCCGTCACTTAATCGGCTGCGCAAGTTTGCCAACCTTCTGACTCCTTTGGCCCAGTTGTTACTGCGGTTGAGAATTATCAACCCAACCCAGATAAAAAATCTTCAAGCTACCAACGCTCAGATGAGCGCACTCGATCGAAACCTCTGGCGCTACCGGGTTATTGTGGCTAGGAAGCCGTAAGATTTATCCAGCGCACCGGTATCGTTATAATGCAAACCATGCCCCGGATTAACTCCAAAAAACGTCTCCACCAAGCCTTCATCGTTGGCCTTGTCCTCAAGGGGCTCGATGGCATTCTGGAGTTTGCCAGCGGGTTGGTGCTGTTAATCGTCACCCCAACAGCGATCAATGGGCTAGCACAGGCCCTGACAAAGCAGGAACTAAGCCAGGATCCGAACGACTTTCTGGCCAATCACATCGTGCGCTCGGCGGCGAGCCTAGGTCACAGCGGCGTCTTGTTCGGCGGCCTGTACCTGCTTAGCCACGGACTCGTGAAGCTGATCCTGGTGGCAGCAGTCCTGAAGCAAAAGCTGTGGGCTTATCCTTGGATGATCGGCTTCATCCTGTTGTTTATGATCTACCAAACCTATCGCATCGCAGTTGTTCCAACGCTAGGACTAACTCTATTAACGATTTTTGACGCCATCGTGGTGGTATTAACTTGGATCGAATACCGGCAACAAGCGGCTAAAGCCTAGAAGTGCAGGTAGCGGGCGGCACGCTCCACCAGGTCGGGCTGGCGGTCGTGGCGGGGCATGTGCTCGGTGAGAATGGCTACGATCTGGTCGCGCTTGTCGTCTTCGAACATGATGGAAAGACGCGGCATAAACCGCTTGAGTGGCTCCAGGTCGATTAGATGCCAGGCTACATCACGGATCACACCAAAGGAACGGAAAGAGTCGTAGGGGTAAAACTTGTCCTCGATCATAATGCCATGGTCGCCCAGCGCATAGGTCAGAACACGGGGGGCTTTATTGGCATAAATGGCTAGAGCGCCGGCCATCACGACAAACACGCCGATGGTCAGCCATTGGTGTGTGACCGCAGCCACCCCGATCAGCGCCGCCACGATCAAGAAGAACACGGCGTACCAGCCAAAGCGCTTGTCGTGATGAATGTACTCAGATGCCTGCCAACTCACCAGCACCACGTCGGCCGGTTCGGTGGTTGGGGTGCTGGCTGGATCTACCGAAGTTTGGACCGGAGCTTGGGGCACGATTTCTGGCCGGGGGTCGTCGCGTTCCGGCGGGTCGGGCTCTTGCTCCACGATCGGAACCGGAGCCGATGGAGCTGGTTGCGGATCGGGCACGGGAGCAGTTATCGGCGGAACATTCGGAACAGCCGCAGGAGTAGTCGGAGCGACGGCTTGCGCCGGGTTATAAATGGCTCCAGGTTGGGGTTTTACGGGCTCTTCAGGCATAGGCTAATTATGCTACATGTAGCGTTTGGGGGCAAACCGCTACAACGGCTTGTACCAAACCTCATAACCAGGTTTATAACCGAGGCCAGAAAAGAGCTGGCGCGAGATCTCGTTGAACTTATATATCTCGCAGGTCACCGCCGTGGCACCCTGATCGCTAGCAACCTGTTCGCAGGCCTCTATGAGCTGGCGGGCCAAACCACGCTTACGAAATTGTTCGGCCACGACCACGTCGATAATAAATAGCTTTTTGGGGAAGGTTTCGTAACGACGGGAGGTTTCGATCTCATAGGTCAAAACCGCTGCCAATTCGTCCGCGTCCTCTGCCACCAAAATGCCATAATTCGGATCGGCAGTAATGCGGTCAATGAATTCAGTTGGGTCGAATCTTACATAAAAATCATGGCTAATCAGATCGGAATTAGCGCCGTGGAGCAGCCAGGTCTGTTTGCATAGTTCAGCTACTGCGGTTCTATCTGATGACTTGTAGGGTCTAGTGTTCATAACTGCGCTCAATCTGACCAGCTTCAACTGGTCGCTTAATAGCTGTTGGCCTTTTGTTGGCAGGTTGGGCCAGCAATTCTACAACCAACTGTACCATCTCGCCGGCGTCGATGTTGGTAGTATCGATCTCGACTGCGTCTGGGGCCTTGGCTAGCGGACCGTGTTTATGCTGGCGATCAGCTTCGTTACGATCAAGGATCTCTTGGACGCTAACCTTACGGCCGTCAGCGTCTGAACGCCGCCGGACCGCTTCCTCGGGTTCTACCACCAGGAAGAGCTTGAGGTCAGCCTCGGGGAAAACCGCCAGACCGCAGTCCCGGCCATCAGCGACGGCCCCGCGCCCGGCCGCGAACCGGCGTTGGCCAGCATTAACCGCCTCTCTAACTCCGCGATAACCGGCCACTTTTGGCACCAGTTGATCAACTTCGGCAACGTGTAAGCGGTCGATCCGCTGTCCGTCGACAAACTCAACCACTATCTGATCATTCATACTCATAACCTCACCCTCGGGCATGTCGAATCGGGCGGATTCGGCAACCTTGACGCAAGCGGCCTCGTCGTACGGACCGATGCCCTGTTGCAATACATAATAGGTGATGGCCCGGTACATCGAACCGCTATCAATTCGTGGCAACTCCAACGCCAACCCCAAGTTCTTGGCTAGAGTTGAGCCGCCCGTTGCCACGCCACCGTCAATGGTGATAATCGTTTTCATATAATTCCTGTAATTCCTGGCGGAGCCATGTACCAGGCGCTCCTGTAAGTTGATAAGCCAATAGTGGGTTCGTTTCTCAACTTACAGGAAGCTTCGGTACATGGCGGAGAGGGAGGGATTCGAACCCTCGCGGGGGATTACTCCCCCCTACCGGTTTAGCAAACCAGCCCCTTCAGCCTCTTGGGTACCTCTCCGCGTTTGCAGCTTAACCTTGCGTATTTTAGTCGTCTCGGGCAGTTTTGTCGATGATTCTGACGGAGCCATGTACCAGGCGCTCCTGTAAGTTGATAAGCCAATAGTGGGTTCGTTTCTCAACTTACAGGAAGCTTCGGTACATGGCGGAGGGGGTGGGATTCGAACCCACGGTCGCCTAAGGCGACTCCGGTTTTCAAGACCGGTGCACTCGGCCGCTATGCGACCCCTCCAGATAGAATCATCATACCAGGTTACTTTGGTTTTATCGCCAGCTCAAGCCTTAAACTTATTTATACAACTGCCCATGGCTCCCCACCGCCACAAACAAAACCACCTCCGCGCTGATGCTCTGGTAATGCAATCGCAGATCGCTATCGGCGCTGATTGAACGATAGCGCGCCCACTGGCCTGTCAGCGGATGGTTGCGTAACGTATCATGAAACGGATCCTCGCTAAATAACTCGAGCGCATCTTTCACCAGTTGCTTTTGGGCTTTTGACAGTTTGGCAAAATGGCGATCGAAACTCAGGCTAAAATCAATGGTCATAAACTATCAAGATGGGCTAGAGCCTCTTTGAGCGAATGTGTTCTGGTGATGTTCGTGCCGGTTTTAAGATCGGCCTCAACTTGCTCCATTATTTTCACTAGATAGGGAGTGGGCTCTAGTTCAACACTTAAAATTATTTTACGATCGCGCAACATTTGCTTGATCTGGGCATTCATAATCACGCTCACCGGCACCCCTAATTCGGCCGCGAATGCCTGAATTTGCTGCTTGGTTTCAGGATCAGTTTTAAAATTGAGGACGGCTTTGTTCATGTGTTCATTGTATATCTAACGTACATACTAGTCAATGCTTAGCCGCCACCCCAAACTGATTTAGCAGCGGCAGCTTTCAAGATTCGAACGGCTTCGAATTCAGTCATGCTACAATCCGAATATGAATAGCTTAAGTGGTTTCTAGTTGGACCGTTCCTAGCTATTGGCGGTATTGGACTAACGACTATTAATTACAGGGAAAAGCATATTCAAACATCCAAGGCTAGCAATAATAGGTTCGTCAGAATATCAGTAGTGATAGTAAGCATCTTGTTCGTACTATCGCTTCTTTGGAGTTATTTGGGATTAGTCAAAAACTAACCTAATGTTTCGCCGCCACGCCGCCCCAAACACTTGTGGCTCCAGCCTCTCTCAGAACATGAGCTGCCTCATTTACGGTGGCGCCGGTAGTCAAAACGTCATCAATAATGAGAACACGTTGGCCCGAGAACGAGGCCGGATGACGCACCCAGAAGCTGTCGTGAACTCGGGACAGACGTTGGTCCCTAGAGGCGCCTACCTGCGATGCCACCTCTAGCCGACCTAGGAGCGGGCGATAGGGGAGACGCAGCTGTTTCGCCACTCGTTTAGCGATCAACTCGGCTTGATGATAGCCGCGGTGACGATAACGCGACGGGGAGCCGGGGATGGCGGTCACAACATCAAAACCAGCGGGGGAGAGGCGGGGAGCCAGCAACTTAGCTAGAATCTCAGACGCAGCCACTTGCTGTTGGTACTTGAGAGCTTGCACCAGTTCTTTAGCCAAGCCATCGTAATGGGCAGCTACAACTACGCCGGCCAGATCAGTTTGGCGGCGGCAACTTGGACAAGTCTTGCCGCCATCTGATAAGCGGTTACAACGAAAGCAAGTTGGGCGCTTAATGGACACGTTCTGCAGGCAATCGACGCAGGCCAGCGACCCTTCGGTGTTGCAATTTATACAACGGTGTGGTGCAACCACATTCAGCAGTATCTCGAAAAACTCCATGCTTCTTCCTTGCTTTTGTTTCTTTAGTCTGCCTATAATAAGCCAAAGGCTCAGGTTACACAACCTGGAGAGAGTCAACTAAGTGGAGGCTATGGGAATGGCGGCTCGAAAAAGTACCCAAGAAGATGTATTAGGCGATGATGACTTTTTAGAGGGTGAAGTAGAAGCCAGCGAAGAGTGGTTGCAGGAAGAGGACAAAGACCTCGAAGGGCAGCTGGCTGTCGACGTTTACCAAACCAAGAATAATATTGTGATTAAAGCTCCGATCGCCGGCGTTAAGCCCGACCAGATCGACATTAGCGTGTCCGACGACATGCTGACCCTGCGCGGCGAGCGCGTCGACGAGAAAGAAGTAGACCGCGAGCACTATTACGTCCAGGAATGTTACTGGGGTGCCTTCTCCCGCTCGATCATCCTCCCCGTCGCCACCGTGGCCGAAGAGGCTCAGGCCAGCCTGAAGGACGGCGTCTTAACCGTTACCATCCCCAAGGCCGCCCAAGACAAGGTCAAGAAGATTAAAGTCCAGCCGTTCGGGCAGTAGTCAGTAGTCAGTAGTGAGATAGAAGCATACAAAAACGGAGCCGCGATGGGCTCCGTTTTTGTATACCCTCATTTGTCATCCTCGACCGGAAGCAAACCGCTCCGGATAGGGAATCTAAACTGTTAGCAAAGCCCTAGATTCCCTATCCGGAGCGGTCCGCCACAAGCGAACCTCCCGACCCGTTCTCCGAAGTACTACGAAGGACGAATAGGGAATGACAGGGGGAAGGATTTAGGTATTAAACTTGGTAACCACGAACTGGACGATGGCGAAGGCCAGAATGGCGACGATCAAACCGATGATGGCGAACAAAATGGTGTTCTTGGCACCTTCAACCGAAGTCGAGTTACCGGCTGAGAGCACATAACGCAGGCCGCCAATGATCAGCATAATGACCGAAACAGCGCCGACTACCAGAATGAGCGTGTCGGAGATAGTGTGAAACAAGCCGCCAGATCCGAAAAGAGTAGGGTTGGCGCCGGTGGGCTCGGCGTCGTTGATGCCATTTTGGATTGACGGGATTACGGCCAAAGCATGTTGTCCCATTACAACTGTTGCCAATCCGATCTCCGTGGCGAAGATGGCTGCTTTATTAAAACTGAACTTTTTCATAGTGTGTAATTACTCCTTCTAGAATTCCTATTTAGGCTCACTATAGCACTACAATCCGCTTTTGTCATGATATTCTCTACGCTCATTTGTTTATTTGCGTCACCACAAATTGGACGATTCCAAAAGCCAGGATTGCCACCACCACCCCAACGACGGCATAAAGAATGGTGTCCTTAGCACCGGCGGTGGCCTGGGGCTGACCGGCTGACAGCACATAGCGCAAGCCCCCGATAATAATCATCAGAACCGAGATGGCGCCGATTACTAGGATCAAAGTATCAGCAATTGTCTTAAATAAACTACCGTTTGGGTCACTGAAGAGGCCTTTTTGACTGACACCAGTCGGGGTGGAGCAGGCGATCCCGCTCTCTAGACTGGGGTTGTTGGCATCGCAAGCCGCGGCGTGAGCCGGAGCCGCTGTCAAAACGGCTGGGGCCAACGCTAGAGCCGTAATGATGCCGGTGGCTGCGATGAATTGGGTGATGACACGGTGGAGTTTCATTAGACGGAGAATTGTCCGGTTACAAAATGGATGATGGCCAGCGACACTATGACGATAACGAGTCCAACTACGGCGTACAGAATGGTGTCCTTGGCCTCCTTGGTAGCCTGCGGATTGCCGGCCGAGAGCACGTAACGCAGAGCGCCCACTAAGATCATAATAAGCGAGATGGCGCCGATAATAAATACAAACACGTTGACGCCCTTGGTGATGACGCTGCCAATGGTAACCTTGTTGGGATCAGCAAAACCACTCCCCCCGGAAACAGTACCGTCGGAGCCAATTGTAACTGTCGAAATGATGTGTAAGAGATTCATGAATAGAGGCCTCGTACGAATTTTACTATAACCAGAGCCATTATGACGATGACTAAACCAATTATGGCATACGTTATGGTGTTCTTGGCCTTGGCGGTATTTTGCGGATTACCCGAGGACAAGACATATTGCAGACCGCCAATGAGTATAAAGATCAGGGCTAAGGCGCCGGCCGCAAACAAGGCGTAGTTAATAACATTACCGAGCAGGGTAAAAATGGCGTTGATACCCTGGGCGCAAACCTGTTGGTCGGTTGGCAGGATGCCGCGCGATTTGCTCGAAACGGCTGAACAATCGTTAGCTAACTTGAAGAATTGCCAGCTAAGCGTCACACCACCCCCAGGAAATGTAGGATTACAAACATTAGGGATAACAGTATGAGACCAACAATGGCATTGGTCAAACGGGACTTGGCTTTCTTAATGCCGTCGGGATTACCTTGAGACACAATGTACTGGATCCCGCTGATGATGACTGCGAGCACCGCTAGAGCTCCGAGCAGCCGAATGGCCCAGTTGATAATGAATTGTAACAAGGCATAGATGGGGTTCTTTTGAGTGCAGTCGAGTTTTAAGCCAGGTGTGGCAACATCTGGGCAACCGGTGGAAGCGGAGCTGGTGGTACTGCCGGCTGTGGTCAATGGGGCAACCTGCAGATCGTCGCCCTTAAAATAAAAGCATACCATCTGCCCGCCCCTGTTGGCTGCCACGCCGCTAGTGGGGCCGGCACTATCAATAACCTTATCCGGGCAAGTCGCGCTGCCAGCCGGCGCGGTGGTCGCAACGTAGGTGCTGGTATCGGAACTGAGGTGCAGGCACGACATACCGGCGCCATTGTAGAACGAGGCGCTCTTTTGGGTGTTAACCACTAGATCACTACCGCAGTCGGACTGGCTGTTGCCATAGATGTTGTCGGTATCGGCGTGGGCGCCACCCGCTCCGTAGAAGACTCCGGCAAATAGTCCGAGAATAACGGCAATGGCGAGGCCCGGTAGTAGTTTTGGTCGTTTCATGCTGCCCCGATTCTATCTGAAGCTTAAGGGGTGTGTCAAAGAAAACGTCCCAGCATAAGCAGTTTGTTAGTAAACCTTTACAAAACTGTCATTTTCAGGTACGATAGCTAATTCGTTTGGTAATGACATTATGTCTAAGTTAATCAAAAAACTCAGTAAAATCATGGTTATCGCGGCTGCGGCCGTAGTCATCTTTAGCCCGGCCCTAGCGGCTGCGGCCGGGGAGACCTACTATTGGCAGAATGCTAACCACCAAGCCGTGGTTGGTACTGGCGGTGTCTTCTCGAACACCGCCAGTACCTTTACCGGGCCGGAACCAAACTTTACCGCTAAGGGAGTGGTGGCCTGTTCCGATGGTAGCGGTAAGGCCGACCTAACCGTCGCAGTTACGCCAAGCGACTATAAAGCTAGTGCCGACCCCACCCCCGCTACCGTTACCGCCAGCTGCGACACCGTAGCCGACAACGGCCAGGTTAGTATTTATGCCAGCGCCGTCGAGGCCCAGGCCGCCACCTCGGCCAGTTCCGACAATGCCAGCTGTAAGGGTGGCGTGCTGGCCTGGATCTTGTGTCCGGTTTATAACTTTATATTGAGTTCGATCCAGAGCGAAGAAAAGAACGTTATCGCACCGTTCCTGCAGTTAACGCCGCTGTCGACATCATCCAATTCGCCGCCCTATGAGATCTGGAGCCAGTTCCGCAACCTGGCCGATATCGGCTTTATTATCGCATTCTTGGTTATAATCTTTGCCCACACTCTGTCGCTAGGCATTGATAGTTATTCGCTCAAGAAAACCCTGCCGCGGCTGGTTTATGCTGCCATCCTAGTGCAATTCTCCTTCCTGTTGGTGGCCGCTGGGGTAGATATTGCCAATATCTTAGGAGCCGGCGTCCAAGCTATTGTGCTAGCGCCGCTCAAAGGCCAATCGACCCTGGTTATTAATGGTATCAACGGCGGTATTGGCATTGCTGTTGGAATCGGGGTGGCCTTTGCGGCTCTCGGTAGTGTGATCACCGGCAGCATCCTGGTGGTGCTCGTGGGCGCCTTCTTTGCCGTTCTGGGCGTGTTCTTGACCCTGATCGCCCGGCAGATCCTGGTAACGCTGCTGCTCATCATATCGCCGCTGGCGTTCGTGGCCTGGGTGCTGCCCAATACTGAGCATTTATTCAAGATTTGGCGTACTAGTTTGATCCGGCTGTTACTCATGTATCCAATGATCATCTTGCTGTTCTCGGCCGGAAAGCTGTTCTCAACTGCCGCCATTGCCACCGGTTCGAGCGGATCGAGCGGCGCTACCGCCAACGCATTCCTGCCGCTCATTAGTATTGTGGCCAACATTATTCCGCTGTTCTTTATTCCCTTAACCTTTAAGTATTCAGGCTCAGCGCTTAATGCCATGAGCGGTTGGATCAATGCCGTAACCACCGGCGCCCACAAGCGCACGCAGTCGTCGCAACGGATGGAGCAGGTTAAGACGCGCACGCAACAGCGCAAGACCGAACTGGCCGCCGGTGAGAAGATTAAGTTTATGGGTGCCTCGGTTGGCGGTAGCGGCTTCTCGAAGCAACTTGGCCGTGGGCCGCTGTCGATTCCCGGTAAGGGTTCGGATGTGCGCGCCTTAGTGGCTTTCAATAAGGATATTGACGGCTTTAAAAAGCGTCTCACAGAAGAGAATATGACCTACGAAGGCCTGGCCTACCTGAGCCTCGGCGACGATTGGTATAACAATGAGCACGCCAAGATTAGGGGCAAGATCTCTGCCGCCCGGGCGGTTGGCGATATGAATGAGGTTAACGTCCAAACCGAAGCCCTTAAGCGTACGGAAGAAGGCAAGAAGTTCGGCGGTGCCTACCGGGGCATTATGGCGGCCCGGTCGGCAGCCTTCCTGCGCCGTTCCGATATGGACGTGATGGAAGACAAAGACCGCGTCCAGATCTTGGAATACACCGGTGCTAATAAGGACGACCTCGGCCGCTTGCTCGGCAACCAGCTGTGGGAGCGTGGCCGCGAGGGCGCCCGCAAGACCAATGTCCACTTGGTTCACACCGATGCCCGTGGCAACCTGAATGTGAAAGGCCTGGAGGAATATGTGGCCAAGAAGCCGGCTTCGGTCTGGGTTGATTACACCAAGGACGCCATTACGACAATGCGGGATTCCAAGATTCTTGAACATATGGCCCAAGATCAGGTTACCCGTCAGATTCTGGTGGGGACCCTGTCGAGTTCGCCAGGTGCCAGTATCGGTGCCGAGCAACAGCGAATTATTCGAGAAGTCCTCACGACCACTCCTTACGATGGGCCGCCGGTTAACCACGACGTAATCTAGTTCCGCCTTTGCGGGTGGCACAGTTGACTGGAGGCCCGATTGCCCGCAGCCATCGGCGAGGACAAGCGGGCTGTCAGCAGTAACGGGACCCGCTGGGGTTGTTAGGCTAGAATTCCAGTATAAGCATAAGAGGGTCCAGGCCCTAGACATCTAGGACACTTAAATCAACATTAGCATTCTCAAAGCCTGGCAGCGACTGCAAATACTCAATTGGTGTCTTCATCCCCAGGGACTGGTGTGGTCGGTAAGTGTTGTAGCG
>Ga0265338_10009726_pt1 | contig 11405 bp, 19 predicted proteins | sample 42126metaG_FD_193579 | JGI IMG/M metagenome (GOLD analysis project Ga0265338, IMG submission 193579) | Rhizosphere microbial communities from Carex aquatilis grown in University of Washington, Seatle, WA, United States - 4-21-26 metaG | ecosystem: Host-associated > Plants > Roots > Rhizosphere... | reverse complement strand
ACTATTTTGCGGATGTAGCCTTAGACTTTTTAGTCATCGGGATTTCAGTCGTCACCCAAATATCATCATCCTTACACTCGTACGTAAGCTTATCGTATTCTCTAAAATCTTTACCAGCCTTAAAGTTATTAGTAACTTCCCAACGAACTTTACGCATTGGCTTGTTGCAATTAGGACAATTCATGAATAAATTATATGAAAAAGTTCTGGCGTCCGCAATGTTTCTATCTAGGGTACAGCGCTATAAATGATGTTAAAACTGCCTTTATTGTCTACTACAGCATATGATAAACTAAAAATTAGTAACGGAGCTTGGCAAAATGGCCACCAAAAATGACTTCAATGATATATCAGCGCTATTTATCAATTGCTCAATTAAAAAAGATAAATCTCAATCACATACTCAATTGCTTATAGATAAAGCAGCTGCAATCATGCAAAAAGTGGGCGTCAAGATCGACCAAATTTATGCGCTGGATCACCAAATAGCATTTGGCATGATCAAAGACGGCAAGACGGAGGGTCTAAAAGATGATTGGCCTGAGATTCAAAGCAGAATTATGGCTGCAGATATTTTAGTAATTGCGTCGCCCATATGGTTAGGGGTAAAAAGCAGTGTCGCCACACTTGTAATTGAAAGAATGTATGCCTACAGCGGCGACTACAATGCCAAAGGACAATATCTCTACTATGGCAAAACCGGAGGGTGTTTAATCACTGGCAATGAGGATGGCATCAAGCATTGTAGTATGGATCTTCTTTACGCTTTGCAGCATATTGGTTACAGCATTCCACCACAAGCTGATTGCGGCTGGATTGGCGAAGTCGGTCCCGGGCCAAGTTACGGTGATAAAGTCGAAGGTTCAAATATACCCGCAGGTTTTGATAATGAATTCACTAACCGCAACACTACATTTATGGCATGGAATTTAATGCATATGGCAAGGATGCTTAAGAATAACAAAGGCATAGAAGCAGAGGGCAATACAGTAGCAGGATGGAATCTACTAAAAGATGGCGATTTTTCTATTTCCGGAACCACCAAGAAATAGACTACTGGGAAATAATAAAGCCAGGGGGATAGATATGAATATGAATCTTGAAGTTATAGTAATACCGGAAGGATTCGAGGCTTAGTCCCAAAGCGAAAAAACGACTCTTCGGCAGTGTCGTTTAGTGATCCAGATGGAAACGGCTGGCCAGTACAAAAGATAAAAGAACGACTACCCGGCAGAGAATTCTAAACTTGGTGCAGCGTAGTCCACGAAGTAGGAACGCTACTCCGTACCTGAATCCTGTACAACTTCTGGGGTTGTGCCAGTAATCTCGCCAGAAAGAATGTGTCTTAGACCCTTTGACATATCACTTGGATCAACTGGTGCTATTGTCTCAGGCACAGAAGCAAACATTCCACCCAGTTTACCTACCGGAAATCTTTCAAGAGTTACGTCAGCTGAATCTTCTTTTGGGTCATTGCTTTCCATGGAATCATTATAACAAATAAATTAGGCACTGGTTCTAGCGTACTGAATGCTCTGCAAGAAATTAACAGATAAAAAATCCGTGGTGCAAGGATAGTGTACGAAGTAGGAACTACGCTGCGGGCAGGATATCTCTAGTAAATGTGGCTGGACGTTCAAACGGCAGTATTTCTTTAGTCAAAAAAGGTACATTACCATAAGTTTCATAGCCTACTGTAATCGCATCATTTTGAGTGTCGTATGGTCCTCGAACTTCAGCACCTTTTATAAGTGCAAACCGTCCAATATCTTGGGTCAGCCATTCATCTAGATGTTCACGGAAAACACCAAGTTCTATTTCAAATAATTCACTCGCATTGACTGCCATAATGCTATTCTACTCCACAATATTAGTATTTAAAATGTTCTAACGTACTTAATGCTTTAATGAAAATAACAGATAAGAAATATCTGGTGCAGCGTAGTGTGCGAAGTAGGAACGCTTTTACGCACTTAGATAACCATTTTGAATTAGAAAATTATCTTGGTCAGCATGTATTGGCTTTGGTAGTTTAGTGAACCAGTCACCATTTTTTGCTTCGGAATTAGCTTTTACTGCTCCGGCATACTTCGTGACTTCAAAAACAATACCTATAGGAGAATCTAGACCTTTATTATAGTGGCTAGGGTATTCTATATAACCTATGTTTTGTAATGACTCTACGGCTATGCCCAGTTCGCGTTCAGCAATTCTCTTTACTGCATCAACCAGCGATTCACCAAACCTAACCGTACCACCTGGTAGGTGCCACTGGCCTTTACAAGGGTTTATCGCACGCTTCGTAAGGTATACATTCCCATCGTTAGCTTTAACAATAACCTCAACCGTAAGCCTAGGGACTTTTGAGTAAATATCATCAAACTCTTTTTGTGATAATGGATGATTATTTTGGCTCATGTATTTATGATAACAAAAGGGCGCCGTTCCGACGTCCTTAATGCTCTAATCTGTGGTGCAGCGTACTGTACGAAGTAGGAACGCTGCTTACTCTTCGGGTGGTGTAATAATTTCCTTGCTTCTCGGTTCATCTAAGGCCTGATTCCATTCGGATTCATCTGTAATCATGTCAAGTTCGACAAGCTCACGTGCACCATCTCTAAAATCTCGGCTCATACTTAAGGATATTCGTCTTGAAAGTTCAGACGCCGCAGCTGGTAGCAATGTTACTCCGGCTTCAATAGCAAATACACCAGGAGGAATATTGACACCCACAGCTCTCGCTAGACCTGTTAAAGATTCGAGAGCAATAAAACCAATTAAAAATCTATTACGGTCGCGGTGACTAATGAGAGCGTCGTTCGACACCTCGCCAGAGAGCGAGTATAGCCCACTGATTGAATTATGCTTGTCTGACATAGCGCTTATGGTTTGGTGCAGGGAGAGGGATTCGAACCCCCGTAGGCATAAGCCAGATGATTTACAGTCACCTCTCGTTGGCCGCTTGAGTATCCCTGCATATTAAATTGTTAAGTGAACCTTTTTGGCAAAACTTATTAAGCGTAGCCGAAGGCGAAGTTTAATGGAGCCGACGGAGGGATTCGAACCCACGACCCGCTGTTTACAAAACAGCCGCTCTGACCAACTGAGCTACGTCGGCATTTCCTCTATTAAAGCACTCCGAAAAGCATATCAGAACAGAGGTCAAATAACAACCCGTCGGGGGCGAAGTACACGCTTAGGCTTGCCAACGGGGATAACTAACTTATTGAGTCTATCTTTTAACTGGTCAGCTTCAGCAACCAACCCAATATCTTCATAGGCTTTTAGCAAGATACTGTAAGTCTCTTTGTTGGGCTCTAAGGTAGCAGCTGTTTCTAACTCCTGTAACATCAACTTATGGTTACCAAGTTTCTCTTGAACTTTAGCGTAGGCAATGTGCCGAGCCGCGAAGTTATCTTCTAGCTTCAAAGCTTGCTCAAAGGCAATAGCGGCTTTTTCATAGTTCTCGGTCTCAAAATAAATCAGGCCTAAATTGTGCAAGCTAGAAGGAGTGGATTCTATACTACTGGCAATTTCAAAACAATCAATAGCGTCTTTGTATTCCTTTTGTTTGGCATAGAGTATGCCCAGACGGTTATAGGCCGCCGCGTTGCGCTCATCAATCTTAAGAATAGTTAAGAGCGCTTTTTCAGCACGTAGAAAACGGTTTTCACGCATGCCCTGGTGAGCAATATCCCACAGCTTACCTAATTTATCACTAATACGACGCGGAATATCTGATAATTCTTCATCACGGATTTTAGCGCTTCTAACCGCTAATAGTCCAAATGCCAACACCAGAATCAATTCGAGCATAGTATGTAGTATAACAGATTATCACAAGCCCAGCAGCAGGTCGGTCATAAGTAGTTTTAGGTTAGGATTAGCCTGGTAGCTCTGTTCAGCCCCAGTCAACTTACGCAGTGAATTGTGCCAACGTTTGGTTACGGCCAATTGCCCTTGTTCCGTTGCTACGATTAGGCCAGCATGACAGATTAGCTGCAAGGCTTGTAGGAGCTGTTCAGTTTCAATCCGTTGTTTAGTTAGTTGATCAACCATGGTCAAACGCTCAAATGCTGTTAGGGACAACAGCTTTTTGGCAATTTGGATTTGAGCGACTAGTGGGTGAGCCTCATCGCCTATTAATAGTGCGCTCATCAAACCAACGTGACCTTCACTCATATAATAAGCTTTATCTATTTCCGTCTTCTTAATGCCTTGTTGACCATACCAGCTTACTAGGCTTGCTTGGCTGGGCACATTGACACGCAGATGCTGTGCCCGGGAACGGATAGTGGGTAGCAAAGCCGACTGATTGACGGTGGTCATAATAATGATAGTATCCGCCGGAGGTTCCTCAAGTAATTTTAAGAATGCGTTCTGAGCTTCGACTGTTAGGTATTGGGCATCTTGAACTATCAAAATGCGACGGATAGCCCGTTCAGTGCCCAGTGTTTTTAAACGCATAAAGCGTTGGACATCACGAATAACATCAATTGATATAGTCTTTTCAGTCGTTGTAACCAGCTGAAAGAAAGGATAATGATTTAAGGCTTCCGGTTCGATGTCTAATAATTGAGTAGCGATATAGGCAGCTAGAGTACTCTTGCCCGCTCCACTTGGCCCTTCTATCAGGAGAGCATGCCCGGGTTTTACCAAAAACTGTTCAACTGCGTCTTGTGTTGCCGGGTGTAGGACGAGTTTCATTCTGAATTATCCATGTAGTCCTTAAACTCTTTGGGTAAGACGGCTGTAAAGACCTTTCTTTCATGGGTTGGTAGCGTTAATTCTAAATTCAAAGCATGCAAGAACAAACGGTTGGCAGTTTGACCGTCATAAAAAGTATCGCCTACAATAGGATGGCCAAGTTGCTTGAGATGAACTCGCAGTTGATGAGTCCTACCTGTTTCGGGCTTTAGCTCTAATAGACTGAGTTTCGAATCTTCCTTGTTAGCAACTTCCAATACGCGGTAATGCGTTTTAGCTGGTTTGCCCTGCGATCCGACCCGAAAAGTTTGCGGGTGTCTGGGATTCCGCTCAATGGGCATATCAATGATGGCCTCTGGGGGATTTAATTCTCCAGTTATGATGGCAATGTAGGTCTTTTTAACCTTGCGAGTGGAAAACTGTTTCTGTAACCAACTTAGCGCCTCAGGAGTCTTGGCCAAGATCATCACCCCGGATGTTCCCCTATCCAAACGATGAACAATTCCTTCTCTCTGTGAGTGCTGATTCGTTGTCTGCTGTCTTCTGTCTGCTGATTGCCTATGACTTAGCCAGGTCGCCACAGTCGCCTCAGGATTAAAGGCGCCTTTACTGTGTGTCAATAGGCCAGTTGGCTTATTTATAACCACGCAGTCATTGTCCTCGTATAAAACCGGCAAATCTATATCTGGTATCAGATTGAGTTCATTCGTTGCGTAGTCAACATCAACTTTATCCCCAATTTTCAGCTTATAACTTAGTCTCTGCCCCTCACCATTAACCAATACCTTTCCCTGTTCTGAAAGCTTACCAACAAAAGCCCGACTAATCTCCGGCAACTTTTCAGCCACAAACACATCTAAGCGTTTGCTCAGATCAGTACTCTCAACTTTTAGCTTCATCATTCTGGCTGCTCGAGTGATTCTATGACCCTATCAACCAAATGAACTAATCTTGGTTCGGCATGATAAGGGGGCATTCCAAAGTCGCTTTCGAGAGTAAAATCTTCTTTGCGCCACTCAGGAAATTGCTCGGCAACGTACTTAATAGTCTGCGCTATGTTAATAGTGGCCGCTTGTTTTTCTATCTCGCTCATATCAATATTCGCCCAACCTTCTGCCGGAATCCTATGCAGTCCGACTAGTGCTTCCAGAAGCCGCGATTGAGCATAAGGGTTGCCGCCATACTGTCGCGTAAAGGCCCTTGCTTCCGGATATTGATTACCAGCAGACACTAACGGTCCCCAGGGATTACCTTCACCAGAAGTCATGGTCGCAAACCAACCGCCTTTTGGACTTTTTGGAGAGTTGTATCTGCTACTTTACGCATAGCTGCTTCGTCTTGCTCTAGCTTCTTGAGCATCGTAGCTTCGTCAACCGTGGCCAATTTAGTTTGCAAATTAGTCAAAAACTCTTTAACTTGTGCAGCTACCTTAGTCTTTAGATCACCATAACTACTCTTACCTTCCCACTCTTTGGCCACCGCTTGCAAAGATTGACCTTGCAAGAGTGCTGAGATTTGCAAAAGATTACTAATGCCTGGCTGTTTGGCCCAGTCCAAGTGAATGGAGCCAATAGAATCAGTCGTAGCGCTCATGACTTTTTTGACCGCTTCCTCTGGCTTATCACTGAGTATGATAGTACCGGCCGGATCTTCCACACTTTTACTCATCTTCTTTTCTGGATTCCGTAATGACCGAATACGCACACTGCTCCTATCAGTAAACTCCAACTGCTTCTTCCAGCTTTCAGGTATAGTAAACAGTTCGCCAAACTTGTTATTCATTCGCATGGACAGGTCACGGGCCAATTCCAGGTGCTGTTGCTGATCATCGCCTAAGGGCACCCATGTAGCGCCATAGAGCAGGATATCGGCAGCCATAAGAACAGGATAATTAAACAATCCAACACTTACCGTATCATTACCTAACTTTTGTGACTTGTCCTTAAACTCAATCATCCGGCTGGCTTCACCAAAATAGGTAAAGCAGTCCAGTATCCAAGCCAATTCGCTATGGGCCGGAATATAGCTTTGGCGATAAATGAAGGTGTCCGCATTATTAATGTCCAAACCGCCGGCTACAAACACTCTGAGATTATCAAGCGTGTTTTGGTAAAGTTTGCCAGGGTCAATGGGCGTCGTAAAACTATGCAGATCAGGCACAAACATATTGATCTGATATTTGCCAGCGTGTTTCTTTTGCATCTCTACCATTGGCAAAATAGCACCTAAGTAGTTGCCAATATGAAACTCACTATTGGCCCTCAAACCTGTCAGAATTACTGGTTTACTCATATTCGCCTTTCATTATAACCTACGCTCCCGTGCTTAGCATGCTTCTTCTGAGGTTGTTTAGATATTGTATTCTACCCATAGCGTAGCTATGTGGCATATGCGGGTCGGTAGTTGTTATGACGTCGCTGGCTTCCATCATTACCGCGTTAGGTAACTCACCTTTCTCGGCAATCCGGATAACGTGTTCTAGTCCTAACATCTGGGCTTCGATAGACTTCCTAAAGTTACCATCTGGATGATGAGCCATTTCGGTACCATGAGCTACATCTACCATCATCTTGCCTCCGGTTATCTCCAGCGCTTGACGGTACTGCCTCTCCCAGCTAGCCGGGTCCTGAGCATTCTCGCCACCACGGTACAGCAGCACCACGGGAGCAGCTCCTGGACCTCGTAGTTCAGACAACTCTTGAACTCTTGCTAAGGCAGGTTCTATTGCTCCATCCAGGCCATTCTTAACAGATAAAGGTAAACTTCTATCCATCATGGCTATGGTTGTCATATCTTCGGTTTCATTTATAGCTCTACTGCCAATCCAGCCAAGCGTTAGCAAAGGTCCATAACGTTCAATGTGATAAGGATAGCGTAACTCAATAGCCACGCCGCTACCGTACATAGCCTCACGTGCTAGGGTACTAAAAGCGTTCAAAGGATTAGTGGTTTCCTCTCCATGCCAATCCTCTGGATTTGTCCTAGGCTTCCATGGGGGCATACGATGTACGACATACAAACCATCTTCTGTTTGACTCATATCATAGTGGTCTTGACCTTCACGTCGAATAGTCGCTGAGTCGCTCGTTAGAGCACAAGAACCTTTGACCACTAGTAGGCCAAGCTGCTTGCCAATGAGTATACTACCGACTTCATGACGAGACACGGCAACAGCGGCCTGCGTCTCTTGACTAATAGGATATCTTCTGTGTAGTTCGCCGGTTGTGGGCGTTAGTGGAGCTTCTGTCATATACATCCTTCTAGTACTCGTCTAACCGCTTAACAAAGTAGGCCGTCGGCTCTGGTTTGAGGCCATTTGTCATATTTAAAGCTTGTGAGCTTTGTTTTGAGGTTTCAGGAACTGTCCCAGTTACTATTTCATCAGATAACAATCCTAAATGACCGAGTATTTCTACATAGTTTCTGGTAACTGAAATGTCCTGCTCAATACAATGCGAGCGCATTAACTCTTTTGCTATTTGATTGTCCATGTATTTATCTCCTGTTGATTTAATATCAAAAAACCGCCTGAGTGGCGGTTTAGTCGATAGGTTCTAGATTTTATTTAAAGCATATAGAACAAGCCGCCACGAATTGTGTCGGTAAACCAATAGTTGCTTGTACTAATATTTCTGAGCATGACGACTAATATACCCGCTGGATTAAGGGTTGTCAACAAAAGGTTCATTTTTCTAACGCTTAGTGAACTGGCGCTGTTTGCGAGCACCCTTGAGGCCAAACTTCTTGCGTTCTTTTTCACGAGGGTCACGGCCCAGCAAATCAGCTCGTTTAAGGGTGGCTTTGAGGTCTTCGTTCATGAGAGCCAGGGATTTGGCGATACCAAGTTGGATAGCTTCTACCTGGCCGTTTGGGCCACCGCCCGATACGAGGGCGCTGACATCGTACTTATTATTCTGCTCAAGCACGGTGAAGGGTTGTTCAAGTTTGTTAAGTAGGTGTTTACTGGTAGCTAGATACTCCTCAGCGGGCTTGCCGTTAATGACGATTACACCTTTACCAGGCAATAAACGTACCCGGGCAGTAGCGCTTTTGCGTCGTCCAAGAGCATAAAAATAATGTGCATCTGCCATAAAATTATTCGCCTTTCCTAGCTTGAGTCTTACTGGTTCGCTTGAGAGAAATTACTTGGGGCTTTTGAGCCTCGTGCTGATGTTCGGTACCACTATAGACCTTAAGTCGCTGCAGACGAGCATCACGAAGCTTATTGACTGGCAACATGCCTCGAACAGCCTGAATAATAACCGCGGTGGAATCTTGGGTCATCTTTTCGGACAAACTGGCCTCGGTGAGGCCGCCAGGGTAACCGCTGTGATGATAATACTTCTTATCAAGTAACTTATTGCCTGTCACCTTAAGGTTGTCAGCATTAATAATAATGACGTAATCACCACCATCAACATGGGCCGTAACAGTTGGCTTAGCCTTGCCCAGAAGTAAGCTAGCGGCATGCGTAGCAATACGGCCTAGCGGTAATTCACTAGCATCAAGTACATACCAGGCCCGTGTTACATCAGCTGGTTTCATGCTAAATGTTTTCATACCGAAGCCTCTACTTTTTTCTTAACTGGAGATTTAGTAGTGGCTGCTTTAGCTACAGGTGCTTCTTTGAGGTCGTCCACGAAGCTAATCCGGGCCAATTCAGCCTGGTCACCGCGCCTAAAGCCAGTGCGCTCGATGCGCAAATGTCCGCTTTCACGACCCTTTAGCTTAGGTGCAATCTCATCAACTAATTTATGAGCACTCTCTAAGGTCTGAAGACTGCTGATAATCTGGCGGCGGCTATGCAAATCACCTTTTTTGGCCTTGGTAATTAGCTTCTCAGCATATGGCAGTAGAGCCTTAGCTTTAGGCAAAGTGGTCTCAATCGACTCATATTTAATGAGTGAATCCGCCAGCGTTTTAATGAGGGCTTCGCGCTGATCGCGCTCTCGGTGGAATTTGGTGCCTTTGTAGCCGTGCCTATGCATTTGCAATCTCCGAATGCCGTATATCATGTTTCGTATTTCGTATATCGAACCCACCTACTCGCAGAGGTTGGCTTCTATACGTTATACGAAATATGTTATACGAAATACTCATTTTATAGTTCCAGTTCCGCTAACTTCTCTTTAACTTCATCCAGCGCTTTGTTGCCAAAGCCCTTAAGCTCACGTAGCTCACTGTCATTCAAGCTAAATAAGTCTTTAAGAGTATGGATCTCGTTATTAATCAGTGCGTTAGAGGTGCGGGCTGAAAGATTGAGATCTTCGATGGAAGTCATCAATTCTGGTGGCTCCTCGTTATCGTCATGTAGCTCTGCGATATTACCAGATGTAATGGCTGCACTACTTTCTACACGAGTCTGACCAGCAAGGGCAGTGTATTGATTAACCAAAATGGCTGCAGCCTCTTCAAAGGCATCCTGAGGGGTCATAGAATCGTCAGTCTCAATAGTAATAAGTAACTTATCAAGATCTGTCATCTGGCCCACACGAGTATTCTCAACCTTGTAGCGGACACGTAAGACTGGGCTGAAGACGGCATCGATACTAATCATGTCTGAATTCTTGCGGCTAGCATTTTCATCAACAGCGTGGTAGCCGCGACCAATTTCAACCACTAGATCCATAGTTAGCTTGGCCTTGTCATCGTCAAGCGTAGCTATTATTTGATCTGGATTAACTACTTCAACATCAGCATTAGTAGTAATATCACGAGCTTTGACAATTCCCTTACCATTCTTGGTTAAACGCAAGGTTTGCGGTTCGTCACTAAAGACCCGGAAACGAATAGCCTTGAGGTTTAACATAATGTCGACTACATCTTCTTTGACATGTGGCAGAGTGGTGAATTCGTGCGAAGCGCCCTCAATTCTAAAGGCTGTAATGGCGCCGCCAGCAATGCTAGACAGCAAGACGCGACGTAGTGAATTACCCAGCGTCATACCATAACCGGTGTGTAATGGCTCCACCGTAAAAGTCGCTGAAGTTTTGCTATGCTCGTCAACGCTGACGAGTCCTGGAGTGTGGATTGTTTTTGACATGTACTACCTGCCTTCCTTACCTGGAATAATATTCCACTATTAGTTGCTCATTAATATCTGGCTCAGCGTTTTCCCGTGTGGGCATACCACTAACCGTAATTTCCAGCTTCTTGCGGTTAACTTTGAGCCATGCTGGCAAATCATTGGGACTAGCTGGACTAACTTCATCCAATTTCTTGAAATATTCAGTGCCTTTGCTGTGATCACGAACAGCTATAACGTCGCCGTCTTTAACACGAATGGATGGGACATCAACCCGTTTGCCGTTAAGCAAGAAATGACCATGAGTAACCAGTTGTCTGGCAGCCCGGCGACTAACCGCGAAACCACTTCTGTAGGCGACGTTATCTAGGCGTAGCTCTAAAAATTGTAGCAAAATCTGGCCCGACTGACCCTTGCTTCGCATAGCTTCTGTCATAAGATTACGAAACTGTCGCTCTAACAAGCCGTAAAGACGCTTAACTTTTTGCTTCTCACGCAACTGCAAAGAATATTGGCTAGGCTTATTCCGTGACATATAGCCCGGCTTTTGGCCAGGCATAGCCGTACGTTTAATTAAGGCCTTGTGAGCTTTGGGGTGCAAGGCATAACCCTCGCGGCGACTCATCTTAACAATTGATCCAAGATCACGTGCCATCTATGTTCTCCGTGCCTT
>Ga0265338_10009725_pt1 | contig 11405 bp, 14 predicted proteins | sample 42126metaG_FD_193579 | JGI IMG/M metagenome (GOLD analysis project Ga0265338, IMG submission 193579) | Rhizosphere microbial communities from Carex aquatilis grown in University of Washington, Seatle, WA, United States - 4-21-26 metaG | ecosystem: Host-associated > Plants > Roots > Rhizosphere... | reverse complement strand
AAAAGGTACATAAATACTGTTTTCATATCGTGTAATTATTTAAAAGTAATAACTAGATAATTGAAGTAATCAAATACAAATTTAATAATTATTGTTAACTTTGTGTATGTAAAACATACAAATATACAATTAGTTTTGATTATTTAAGTATTTATGTACCTTTTTTGTTACTAGTTTTTTAAAATTAATATATAAAACATTGAAATTATGGAAAATATGAATTTTAAGTCGATGGAAGAAATATTATTATTTGCCATCAAAGAGGAAGAAGATGCCAGTATCTTTTATGGAGAACAAGCTAAAAAGACTTCTGCAATTGAATTGAAAATGGTGTGGGAACAGTTGTCTCACGACGAATTACGCCACAAAGCTATTTTGTCTGGTTTACTTGAGAAAATGGAAAAAGGAGAGGAGACAATCACTTTTACCAGCAAAGACATAAAAGATTACATAGAAGAAGAAATACCCAATAGAGAATATTCTGAAATGGAAAAAGCAATAATTCAAGCCGTTCAGAATGAAAATGACGCGTTCTATATGTATCGTTATTTATCTACAAAGGTTTCAAATCCAAACCATAGTAATATACTGCAGACCTTAGCAAATGAAGAACTCAAACATAAGCAAAGTTTGCTCGTTGAGCTTAATCCTTAATACAAATGCCCTCAAAACCAAGTGATTTTGAGGGCATTTTTTGTTTCTTTACTACTTACTTCAAGATTTAAGCTCCTAATACTTTAAGTGCCGCATACACCAAGAATGCCGGCCAAACCAATGCTTTTAAGAATCCTATAAGACCTACCCAAAAGCAACAAGCATGGCTAATATAATATATTGCAGCACCAATAAATCCTAATCCGTAAACAGCTCCACCTGAAGCATGATTCATGTTTCTGTTTTCCATAAGTTTATTTTTTTAATGATGTGGAATCAATATTATTTTATTACTACAAATATTGTAAAAAAACTTGAATGTATTAAGTAATTCAAGTGATATTTTCATATTACCCTCTTTTGGTAGAAATCTTTATATAAATGCAACATAAATGTAGAGATATTTACATCTATTTTTAATATTTTAAGCATAAGGTATTGATTATAATATATTTATATTCGTGGCATTGAATTTGGATACCGCACTTAAATTAAAGAGGAGACAATATGAAAATAGCAATTCCGGTAGTTAATACCAAAGAACACAAATACGACATTGCACCCGGATTTAATGCCACACCTTATATCTGCATTTATGATAGTGGTCAAGGTGAATATAGTTGGCTACACACCAATGATGTGTTAGGAAATGAGGATAATATTATGTCGTATTTTGAAAAGACAGGATTGAGTGCTATTATTACTTCTGTAATGAAACCTATGGCCTTGAGTTTATTTAACAAATTGGGAATAAAAGTATATAAATCGGATAGTACTGACTTAATTGGAAATATCCAGAGTTTTGAACAAGATGAACTTTATAGGTACACGGCATATGATGCATTGGCAAATGTTTCTGTCTGTGGTGATTCATGCGACATGTGTACTACAAAAAACGATTGTAGAGCTTAATAAAAATTAATGTTATGTCAATTTATAATGCCTTAAAATTCGTACGAAAGGTTGACGATGACGACCAATTTCGACGCATGTGCAATAAATGTGGTTCAAAAGTAGCCATACATGAAATGCTGTTTGAACATCAGATGGAATTTGATGAAATAGACTTTAATGAAGCCATTAATATAATGCTGTTTAAATGTCAAACGGATGTTCAAGCTGATGGTGTGAAACAGGTAGAACTGTGGTATAGTTTGTTATAATATAAATATAAGAGATAAATAATTATGGAAGAGCCAGTAATTTTTAGAAATCTGGATAAGGTTCGCTTTATAATTCAGGAAGCAACTAATCTAGATGTGGGATATGCTTACGAGGATTTTGTTTTTTCGGAACATGGACTTTTTATTATCCGTTTTAATGATGAGGATGACAATATACTATATTGTTATTTCAACAAAGATTGCATTAAAGCTAAGCGCAAACAATTACTAACTGATTTAACTAATATTGCTTTTTTAAATGGCGTAAAAATTATTTACAAAGGCAAATTTGAAATGGAACAATTAGAAGGTTTGGATGAGTTTGAACTCAAGCTATATGAGAATTAAGAAAAATGGGTTCTAGATAATTTTAGTACCCTTTTTTATTTTTAGTTATTTTACATAATAATGTACACGAGAGTTGTTTGATTGAATTCAAATTCAAGTAAGAGAATGATAACTTTAAAATCCATACTTATTTTTATTCTTGCAGGATTGTGTGAGATAGGAGGTGGTTATCTTGTTTGGCTCTGGCTCAAAGAAGATAAACCTATTTGGTATGGAATACTTGGAGGAATTATACTTGCACTTTATGGTGTTGTTGCAACTCTGCAAACATCTAGTTTTGCAAGAGTATATGCCACATACGGCGGCTTTTTTATTGTAATGTCATTACTTTGGGCAATGAAATTTGATAATTACACCCCTGATAAATATGATATTATTGGAGCTTTTATAGCCCTGTCGGGTGTTTGTGTTATTTACTATGCACCAAGACTATAAGAAGGGATTGATTCTAATTCAATGGAATTCTTATCGATATTAATTTATTGATTTCTACCATCCCTATAATCATCTGCTTTAGCTCTTCATCGGTAGGGGTTTTATATCCAAAACCATCCAAGGAACAGATAGATTCAAATTTACCAACCAAACGAGCTGTGTCTTTCATTTCTGGCGTCAGAGCTCTTTCATATTGATGGGCATCTTTGTATAAAGCCAATGGCATGTGGTGGGCAGCCATTGCTCCATGATGTGCAATTAATCCAACAAACTGTTTTTCGAAACACATAACCGCCATACCATATAGCAAATCGTTGTTGAACTTGCTTTTTCTCACCAGCGTTCGTTCTAATATGCTTAAGTAATTAAGACTTTCTTTGTAGGCATCAATGGCCAATTTTGCTACTTCATCCATGATTATTATAATTTCAGATTAATAATTCTAGTTTCCAAGTAGCCACAAACTGTGCCAATACTTTTATATGTCTATTTATGAGCTATTTACATCACAATGAATTTTCTATTCATATCAATTTACTACATTCTAGTAGTGAGTTTATACCTTAAATGACATAAATGAGAATAGCTTTAGCTATTTTTCGTTTTAACGCTATGTTGGAATTAGAGGATGCCGTTAGCGCGGAAATTATAATATGAGATATAACATTTTATAAACCAAGAACAGCCAAGTCGTAATGATTTGGCTGTTCTTGGTTATGGTATTTTCTATGTCAACTGTTTTAATTTTAATAAATATAATTGATAATACTATCTCCTACACAGGGTCTAAAATGACTTGCTTCGTAGTAGTTGTGTTTGTCATTTGTGAATGCATTTTTACCTGTGAAATCGTAAATATTTTTTCCAAATAAATTATTCAATGTCATAATGTCATTTCTCGAAAATTTCATCTGATCGTAAAGAGGACTAAGTACAATCTTATATTTTGTATGATGTTTTACTAAAATTTGCTTAATTCTTTTCAACATAATCAATTCTTTTTTATTGATGCGTTGTAAGGTATCGATACTTTCACCCTTTCGCTCATAAAATATATCTGCTTTTTCTTTATAATATTTAGTGGGATTGTGGAGTATTTCGTTTTCTTGATCTACTATACAAAGCCTATTAGAAATAGAATCTATTGTGATTTTTCTACCTTCAATATAACCCAACATATAGGGTTTATATACTTTTGTAAATGTGTAGTTATAAAAGCAATACATAAACATTGGGTCAAAATAAGCTTTTAAAAATACCTTGTGGAAATCGAAAAAGCTTTCGTGCGAAATGCAAGGGTGTTTTATAAATAGTACTTCATGTTTGTTAAAACAATTAATAAAGGACCAATCTCTACAGAAAATAATAATAGCATTATCAATAGGCGCATTTATTGAATCTAAGAAAACAAGTTTATTGTGAATGCCATATAATGTTTCTCCTGCAGCATCGAATACAAACACATGGTCATTCTTACTTAGTTTTTGTTTCCATGTATTTGGTTTAAAAGCAATTGTGCGTGAACTACCAAAGATAAATGAGTTGTAATGTTGTTTTGAATGGTTTTTTAAATACATTTCTGTACTCACATAATCTCGGCTAGTTGTTACATATGGATTAGAGTAGTTATCGTAATTATGGATAATCATGAATGGGTCATAAACAACATATCCAATTAATAAAATTAATATAGGAGTAAAGCCGATAACAAGAAATTTAAGTAGATTATTAATGAATCTTTTCTTCATAGAATCAAAATTGAAAATAAATAAATTGTTGTTCCGAACCGCCGAAATAAAATAGCATGATTAAAATAGCATAGTAGAATGCATGTCTCAATGGTTTATGCCAGTTTAACCCAAATTTAGCTAGTGCATATTGCTCTTCTCTTCCAAGCCATTCAATGATCATAAATGCAAAAAGAACAATGACTAGTTTTCCAACTTTCGATTCACCGGGGAAGTGTGGAGCCATAAATAGGCTTGATGAGAATATCTCTCCAATTATACTTAGAGCATGTTTTATATTATCAGCTCTGAAAAAGATCAATGCAAAAGCGACTAATCCAAAAGTAGATATTATTTTCAGTACATCTTTAACCGTAGGAAGTAGCTTACCGGCAGCCACTATTTCAATATGATTTCTGTTTCTATTCGACAATACCAAGGGGAGCATATAAATTGCATGTAATGCACCCCAAACAAGGTATGTCCAGTTGGCACCATGCCAAAACCCACTAACTAAGAAAATTATAATAGTATTACGAACTTTCAGCCATGTGCCCCCTCTACTTCCACCTAGAGGATAATAAAGGTAATCTCTAAACCACGATGAAAGAGAAATGTGCCAGCGTCTCCAGAACTCTGCAATATCTCTTGAAAAGTAAGGATATGCAAAATTTCGTAGTAAGTCTATTCCAAATAATCGTGCTGTACCCAAAGCTATATCCGAATAGCCTGAAAAATCGCCATAGATTTGGATTGTAAAAAATATGGCACCTATAACTAACGAACTCCCGTTATGACTTGCTGAATGATTGAACATTTCATTGGCATAATAGGCGCAATTATCTGCAATTACTATTTTTTTGAATAATCCCCAAAGTATTTGTCGAAGACCATCTACAACTTTGTTATAATCAAATTCTCTTTTTTTAAGAATTTGTGGGAGTAGGTGTGTGGCTCTTTCAATTGGACCGGCTACCAATAATGGGAAGAAACTTACAAAAACAGAGTAGTCAATAAAGTTTCTCTCCGGCTTAATTCTGTCTTTATAAATGTCAATAACATAAGATAATCCATGAAAAGTGTAGAATGATATACCAATTGGTAATAGCACTTGAAGAGTATTGAAGTTTGATCCAACACCAATAAGAGACAATCCATCTGCAAATGATGATATGAAAAAATTGTAGTATTTGAAAACTGCAAGAAACCCTAAATTAATACTTATGCTAAGCCATAACCAGAATCTCTTTCTATTTCGATCTTCAGCATTGTAAATTTTAAGTCCGGAAAAATAATCTAAAAGGGTAGAAAAAATTAGAAGAAATAGAAAATGCCAGTTCCAGGAAGCATAAAAGAAATAACTTGATACAAGAAGTAGTATGTTTTGTAGTCTAATGTTTCCTTTAGTTGCAAACCAATATAATATAAAAACTATTGGCAAAAATATGGCAAAGCTGATTGAATTAAAAAGCATTGAGGTATTCTAATTTTTATTGGTTTCCTAAATAATTTGCAAAGATAGGTTTAATTCTTGCTTATTATTCTTTAATAAGTCAGGTTGTGCTTGAATTTTACTTTCCTCATTTGAAATAACTTGATAGCTATTAATTCTCCTGCTTCACCACAAAGCATGGAAACCACACAAGATATCTTTGTCTACAATTAAGAAATCGAATTGAAATGATGTGTTTTATTGTACAAAAACAAGCCAAATCCAAATTCCAAAATCTTTCCTAAACAACTTCGTTCTTTTCCTACATTTAAGTGATAAACCACACATTTATGTAACAAATAGGTTTTGCTATAAAATACTTCGTGATTTATTTATCAGTCTTTAAAATAAATTTTCATACGATTTCATTTATCTGATATTATGATAGTTATATATCTTTTTCAACCTGCAAAAAATGAGCGCAAATTTCTTTTGGCACGGTAATTAATAGGTGCGGTTTCAGGTTTAATATAAAAAATTACGAAAATGAGAAAAGTAGCGATTTATGGAAAAGGTGGTATTGGGAAAAGTACAACTACTCAAAACACCGTGGCCGGTTTGGCAGAAATGGGAAAGAAGATAATGGTAGTGGGATGTGACCCAAAAGCGGATTCCACTCGTTTACTTCTTGGCGGTTTGGCTCAAAACACTGTATTGGATACACTTCGTGATGAAGGTGAAGATGTAGAGTTGGATGATGTGATGAAAATGGGATTCAGCAATACCAGTTGTGTAGAATCCGGAGGTCCGGAACCTGGCGTAGGTTGTGCCGGTCGTGGTATCATCACTTCTATCAACTTGTTAGAGCAATTAGGTGCTTATGATGATGACAAAAAATTGGATTATGTATTCTACGATGTATTAGGGGATGTGGTTTGTGGTGGATTTGCGATGCCAATTCGTGATGGTAAAGCAGAAGAAATTTACATCGTTTGTTCCGGTGAGATGATGGCGATGTATGCTGCAAACAACATCTGTAAAGGTATTGTAAAATTTGCTCAAGCAGGTACAGTTCGTTTGGGTGGTTTGATTTGCAACTCCCGTAAGGTGGACAACGAATATCAAATGATTGAAGAATTAGCAAAAAAACTGAGTACTCAATTGATTCACTTCGTGCCTCGCGATAACATGGTTCAACGCGCAGAGATCAACCGTATGACAGTTATCGAATTTGATCCTACTCACGCACAAGCAGATGAGTATCGTGCTTTAGCAAAGAAAATTGACGAAAATAAAATGTTGGTTATCCCAACACCTTTGGAAATGCAAGAGTTGGAAGATTTGTTAGTGAATTTTGGTATTATGAATTAATCATTAAAAAATATAGGAGGATTTTATTATGTATATGTTAAGAGCTATTGTTCGTCCCGAGAAATCATCAATTGTTATGAAAGCATTATTTGATGCAGGATTTCCTGCAGTAACTAAAATGGCTGTGTTTGGTCGTGGTAAACAACGCGGTTTGAAAGTAGGTAATGTTACTTACGATGAGCTTCCAAAAGATCTTTTGTTAATTGTAATTCCAGAAAAAGACAAAGATTACGTAATTGAGACAATTCTAGATTCAGCACGCACCGGAGAAGCCGGTCAATTTGGTGATGGTAAAGTGTTTGTTACACCAGTTGTTGAAACTTATACCATCTCTACAGGTAATAAAGAAGTCTAATTAAAAAATAATTACCCCTAAATCCCCTGAAGGGGACTTGGGAAAAACACAAATAAATGTAAATTACAGTTGCTTGTGATTTTTAAAGCCCCCTTTAGGGGGTTGGGGGTCAAAACATTAAGATTATGAAATTAATTCTTGCAATGATACGCATCGCTAAAATGAACGAGACTAAAATAGCTCTTTCGGACGCTGGTTTACCATCTTTCACAGCAATGCCAATATTAGGACGAGGTGCCGGACGCGCTATCGGACCAAATATCCAAGCTACAAAAGATCATCCTGATTTACTTGCATCATCCGCAGCGCTCGATATGCCTCGTATGAAAACAAAACGAATGATTACCTTGGTAGTAACGGATGAACTGAAAGATAAAGCTATTGAAACTATCATCAAAGTGAATCAAACAGGTAACAGCGGTGATGGAAAGATTATAGTTATAAATGCCATCGATTCAATTCGTGTTCGTACGGGAGAATCGGGAGATGTTACATTAGATTAAAAATAAGAAATCATGCCAAATAAAAAAGTAGTAGACCTCGATCTGACCCAATGGAAAGAGGAGGTTTTGAAAGTATATCCCGCGAAAGTGGCGAAAAAGAGAGCCAAGTCAATTGTGCTTACTGAGCCGGATAGTATTCCTACCATTCAAGCCAATGTGCGTACCATTCCGGGTATTATTACCCAACGCGGTTGTACTTACGCCGGATGTAAAGGGGTGGTGCTAGGGCCAACCAGAGATATTGTAAACTTGGTGCACGGACCTATCGGTTGTAGCTTCTACGCTTGGTTGACCCGTCGTAACCAAACTTTACCACCAACAGAAGATTCTCCTAACTATATGACTTACTGTTTTTCAACAGATATGCAAGATGCGAACATCGTGTTTGGTGGAGAAGAAAAATTGAAACAAGCCTGTCGTGAAGCATTTGAAATATTCAAACCTAAAAGCATTGGTATATTCTCCACCTGTCCGGTAGGTTTGATTGGGGATGATGTACACTCCGTAGCTCGTGAAATGAAAGCAGAATTAGGGATAAATATCTTCGGATTCTCATGCGAAGGTTACAAAGGAGTTTCTCAATCTGCCGGTCACCATATTGCTAACAATGCCTTGGTAAAACATGTTATCGGCTTAACTGAAAAAGGTCCTGAAGGCAAATTCAAAATCAATATGTTGGGTGAATACAACATTGGTGGAGATGCTTTCGAATTAGAAAGAATCCTTGAAAAATGTGGTATTACTTTGGTTGCTTCGTTTAGTGGTAACTCAACCATGGAGCAATTTGAATACTCGCACACAGCTGATCTGAATGTGGTTATGTGCCACCGTTCTATCAACTATGTAGCAGAGATGATGGAAACCAAATATGGTATTCCTTGGATAAAAGTAAACTTCATCGGCTTTGAATCTTCTTCTAAGTCGCTTCGTAAAATAGCTCAATACTTCGGCGACAAAGACTTGACGGCTAAAGTGGAAGAAGTGATAGCTGAAGAAGAAGCCAAAGTGAAAACTGTGATTGGCGAAATTTACCCAACAACCGAAGGCAAAACAGCCATGATATTCGTGGGAGGTTCTCGTGCTCACCACTACCAAGAGCTTTTCAATGAATTAGGAATCAAAACAATCGCTGCCGGTTACGAATTTGGTCACCGTGATGACTACGAAGGACGCCGCGTGTTACCAACAATTACAGTAGATGCTGACAGCCGTAATATTGAAGAAATAAAGGTTGAAGCTGATGAAAAACTTTACAAACCTCGTAAAACAGAAGCTGAACTAAAAGCATTGGAAGCCGAAGGAATGGAATTCTCAGAATACGAAGGATTGATGAGGGATATGGAAAAAGGACTGTTGGTTATCGACGACCTTAGCCACTATGAAATGGAAAAATTGATAGAAATGTATCACCCGGATGTTTTCTGTGCGGGTATCAAAGAAAAGTACTGTGTTCAAAAAATGGGAATTCCTTTGAAACAACTTCACAGCTATGATTACGGCGGTCCTTATGCCGGATTTGAAGGAGCTATCAACTTCTATAAAGATATCCAAATGATTACCAACACTTCTATCTGGAAAGAAATCAAAGCGCCATGGGAAGCTGAAGAGGTAATTGTGGCACAATACGCTTTTTAAGCAACCTCTCCCTAACCCTCTCCAAAGAGAGGGAACAGAGAAATACAATTAAAAGTTAAATCACATCTTCTTTCTCCTCCCCCTTTTGGGGAGGCTGGGAGGGGGCTAAACACTACAATTATGTTATTGCGACACACAACAGATAAAGACTACGAAAGACAAGCGCTGACGATTAACCCGGCGAAAACTTGTCAACCAGTAGGAGCTATGTATGCGGCTTTAGGTATCCATGGATGCCTCCCACATAGCCACGGATCGCAAGGATGTTGTTCATATCACCGTACCGTCCTTACGCGTCATTACAAAGAGCCAGTCATGGCTGCCACCAGTTCATTTACCGAAGGTTCTTCCGTTTTCGGTGGTCAAGCCAACTTGCTGCAAGGAATTGAAACTATTTTCAATGTTTACAATCCTGATATTATTGCTGTTCATTCCACTTGTTTATCCGAAACAATCGGGGATGACTTGAACCAAATTATCCAAAAGGCCAATGTGGAAGGTCATGTTCCAGCCGGAAAATATGTTATCCATGCCAACACGCCAAGTTATATTGGTTCACATGTAACAGGTTATGCCAACATGGTGAGCGGTATGGTAAAATACCTATCCACAGCCACTCCAAAAAAGAAAAATGTAGTAAACCTTATTGCCGGTTGGATGGAACCATCGGATATGCGTGAGATTAAACGCTTGGCTAAAGAAATGGAGGCTCGTACCATACTTTTTCCTGATACTTCGGATGTGTTGGATACCCCAATGACTGGTAAGCATGAGTTTTATCCAAAAGGTGGAACTACAATACCAGAACTGATTGCTACTGGTGACAGTAAATTTACTATCGGTTTGGGTCAATTCTGTACAGAAGATGCCTGTATTAAATTGGAAAACAAATGCAAAGTGAAATTTGAAACTACCGAAATTCCAATCGGATTGAAAGCTACAGACCGTTTCATTATGTCTTTAAGTCGTCATGCCAATGTGCCTGTGCCTGATTCAATTACAGAAGAGCGCGGACGTTTAATTGATGTGATTGCAGACATGCAAAAATACCTTTACGGCAAACGGGTAGCACTTTTTGGAGACCCTGACACTTTAATTCCGTTAACTGAATTCTTAGTTTCCTTAGACATGAAACCTGTTTATATAGTAAGCGGTACGCCGGGTAAATATTTTGATGTGAAAATGCACGAATTATTAGATAAAAAAGTGCCTGAAGCAAAATTCATAAACGGTGAGCGTGCTGATATGTTTCAGTTGCACACTTGGATTAAGCAAGAAGGTGTTGATTTACTTATCGGTAACTCTTATGGCAAATATATCGCACGTGATGAAAACACACCTTTGGTTCGTATAGGATTTCCTATACTTGACCGTGTAGGACATTCATATTTTCCTATCGTAGGTTATCAAGGTGCGATGCATATAGTAACAAGCATGCTTAGCGCTATCATGGATCATATCGATGCCACTTGTCCGGAAGAAAAAGTAGAGCTTACAATGTAAAATAAAAGATAGGAGAGAAGATGCCTTGCTTTTCTCCTATCCTTAACTGGTTTAACAAACAAAATACTGACCTAGCTTCGTTTTTTCTAGTTTGCATTTTTTTTTAATTGAAAAGCACCTTGTGAAGGGTGCTTTTCTTATTCTAATAAGCATACGAGATTAACTTTCTAAAAGGTACAAGTGTCCTATTTAAGGTAACATTTAAGTAAGAATTCATAGTTGGCATTCCCTTTTTTAAAGACATAAGATACTGTTAATAAATTACTTATAATGTGTAGC
>Ga0265338_10009722_pt1 | contig 11406 bp, 6 predicted proteins | sample 42126metaG_FD_193579 | JGI IMG/M metagenome (GOLD analysis project Ga0265338, IMG submission 193579) | Rhizosphere microbial communities from Carex aquatilis grown in University of Washington, Seatle, WA, United States - 4-21-26 metaG | ecosystem: Host-associated > Plants > Roots > Rhizosphere >... | reverse complement strand
TGCTGGCTCGGCCCACGCGACTACTTCATCACCAATCACTCGTTTTGTACAATGAATTCGGTACATCGTTTTCAACAATCCTATTCATTGTCACCCCCCGCATTCTCCATGCCGAACACTATTGGCGTCTCGCGTGCGCTCCCCTTTCGCTACTGCATGGATGCGGCTAAGGCGAATCTCCGCTGCACAAATTTTTCACATCCCGACGCACAAATACTTCTTGTCGGTCACACAAGACTCCGGCTTAATTCGGTGATCCATGAAACCGATTTTCACGTTCACGAAAGCATTTTCCATAGTTGCGTCCGTCACTATTCTGGCGGGACGCATCATCGCCGCCGACGCTTTGCCGAAGCTCGACCTCAAGCCGGCTTATCCCAACCTGAAATTCAGCCGCCCCCTGGCCATGGTCGAATCGCCGGACGGCACGCACCGCGAATTTGTGGTCGAACAGGACGGGCGCGTCTGGATTTTGCCTTCCGATCGGAACGGCTCAGAACCAAAATTGTTTCTCGATATCTCCGACCGCCGGACGCACGTCGATAATGAAGAAGGATTGCTGTCGCTCGCGTTTCATCCGCAGTTCAAAACCAACGGCAAATTTTACATCTTCTATTCCCATCCTTCCGCGCCCAAGCACACCATCCTGGCTGAATGGCAGGTTTCCAAAACCGATCCGGATAAAGCCGACCCGGCGACGGAGCGTGTGCTGTTGAATGTGCGCAAGGAAGCGCGGAATTGGAATCATAACGGCGGCACCATCCTCTTTGGTCCGGATGGCGATCTTTACCTCGGCATCGGCGACGGCGGCGCCGGATATGACCCGCGCGATGCAGCCCAAAAAACCAACAACCTTTACGGCAAAATCATCCGCATCGACGTGAATTCCAAAACCGCGGGCTTGGAATACGGAATTCCGAAAGATAATCCGTTCGTGGACGTGAGCAAACAAGGGGACCTCAAGGCCGATCCGCTCGACCAGGACGCCAACGTCACCCGCCAGGAGATTTGGGCTTACGGCGTGCGCAATCCGTGGCGCATGAGCTTCGATCGCGAGACGGGTGAATTGTGGGTCGGCGACGTCGGGCAGGATCTGTGGGAGGAAGTGGATATTATCAAAAAAGGTGGAAATTACGGTTGGAGCGCACGGGAAGGCTTCCATGGGCTCAACCAACGCGGCGGTACAAACCATGAAGTGCGCGGCTCCGAACCGATTGATCCCATCATCGAATACGGGCATCGGGCCGGGATGGCCGACGCGAAATTCCCGAATCACAGCATCGGCATCAGCATCACGGGCGGCTATGTTTATCGCGGCCAGAAATTTCCCGCCTTGCGCGGCGTCTATATTTACGCCGATTACCAGATGGGCACGATCTGGGGATTGCGTTATGAAAACGGCAAGCTGACCGCGGACGACACCCTCGTTCCGGGCAATCAGCGGCGGAATATCCCCAGCTTCGCGGAAGACAGCAGTGGCGAGCTGTACGTCCTGTCCTTTGACGGCACGATTTACGAGTTCACCGAAGCCGGCAAATAAGAAACCCCAGCAGGGCCGCTCGAAAGCCCCGGGTAAGTCCGCGCAGCGGACGCCACCCGGGGTTCACCGCCGAAAAACATCCATCACTTTCCGGCTCCGCCGGGCGAGCGGTAGCGAGCGTCTCCGTTTGCACTGAGCACCGTCCGCTTACCTCTTCCCTCGGAAAAAATAACACGCGAACGACCACAGCCCGGAAAATCGATACCCCGGGTCCACGTACTTTTCGATCACGTAAAACGCGAAATAGTAAAACCGGCAGAAGCACCAAATCGTGATTGCCAGCAGCACTCCCATCCTTAAGGTCGGATGCTCGAGCACAATCAGCGTCGCCGATAGCACGCCGATCAGCAGAAACAAAATTCCTTTCAATTTAATCCAGCGCGCGTCGGTCAGGTCTTTCATGTTGGTGCGACTTGTAGCGAGAGAACCACCCGATGTCACGAATTTCTACAAATCATCATTCCTCGCCGGACCGGACATGGCCCAGATAAACAGTTTGGAGTTCCTGCTCGAAACCGCTATCTTCCCTCAATGGAGACTTCGCACGACGCGCTTCTCCCAAACTGTTTACAATTATTTATGGACTCATTGGTGTCTGTCGGTTGTCAACAAACAATTTGCCTCAGATTTCCGCTTCACTTCGCCTCGGGCTTGTAGGAAAAAATCCCATGTTTCGGATCAATAAAACCATTGTTCTCCTGCTTTCTAACGCTTGCTTCGCGCTTGCTTGCCATGCGGAAATCATCACAACAAACATCCCACCTGGGGGCTTGTTGGAGCGACGCGTCGATGGAGTCTTTATTAAAGGGGAGTTCTTGGACCTTGGCACCAACGGGACCGAAAGACTTTATATTCGTTACGGTCCCATTTCTGACAGCGGCGTGTTGTTGCTTCGGACCACCAACGAAGTTGTCCTTTGGCGAGCTTTTGTCGAACCGCTTGATATCGCGCACTCCAAATATTGTCACGTGGTAAGTATTCACATCGAAGACGATAAGATTTTTGTGACGAGCGTCGGAGGGATTGACGTTGGCATCGAAGACGGTTGGATTTATGCAAGAGGTTACCCGGCCAAAAAGATTTTTGAGGTTCGCTCGCTAAAAACTGGAGCGCTCATCTCCAGAAAGGTCTCCGACGTGCCACCGCAGCCTTCCTTGATTCCAACGCGCTGACTCCCCGCACCCGGTTTTCGACAAACAATTTGCAGGCAACGCAGGGAAGTGCGATGCTCGACTCAATTACAAACAATGTTTGGCGGCCCAACAAAGCCTTGGGAACAGAAGTCGAAGGGAGACATCATCGCCACGATGATCGCGTTCGTCGTCCTCGGCAGCATTTACATCGCTGACGCCCTCACAACGGCGTTACGGGAATCGAGTTTATTCGTGAGTATGTGGTGCCTAGCGGGATTGTGCTTTGTGGCTGTGATTGTCGCGATCTGCCTTCGAGGAGGAATTACCGAATTGCGCAGGCGGCGAAGAAGCATGACGCCACCAACCTAATTCCGCCGCGCCGTAGGCATCATTACGCATGAGCGCTGTCCCACCGCCAATTCCGCCATCGGCGACACTCCGGTTCTTCGCGCTTGCCCTAGGCGTGGCTGGTGTTGGCATTCATTACGCAGCAGATCCACGCCGGGGTTAGGCCTCCGCGTTCATGAAAAAGAAAGCGCTTTTCATCTATGCCGGTGTGGCCGGCCTCATCGTCGTGCTGCTTTTTTTCGTCATTCCGGTGTGGCAGTTGCATCATCGTGGCGGTTTGTTTCCTCCGCACGACTACGCTCGGGACCACCTCGACCCGAAAGCGTTTCGCGCACTCGTCGGAGATCACCTCGAAGGCATTGAATTGCCGGAAAGCGCCACAGATATACACATGGTGGATGATGGAGGCAAAGATCCCGCCCACTGGATTTCCGTCAGGGTGGCACCGGCTGACCTCGAGTCTTTAAAGCGTCAAATCTCAGAGCACGCTCCTTTGCTGGATCATATCCCTTCGCCGTTGCCTTGCCAGGTTCCGGAATTTATCCGGTCTTGGTGGAACCCTCCCGCCACGGAACTTTCCGTTTACGGCACTGTGGAAAGACTATCCGGATCATTTTGGATCATCGACAATACTCACGCCGTAATTTACTACTGTCGTTACTCCAGTTGAGACCAAAGGCTGACTACTGGCATGTTTTTGGCATCCATTTCGTTGTTCGACTGAGTAAATTATTAAAACGTGGAGAATTGTTCTTCGCGATCTGAAAGCCTCTTTGAAACAAGTCCTGGAAAACCGGCCCAATTTCTTTCCGCAACCGCGCATTCAACGTCTTGCGCCGGTATTTCGGTATAAACACTGCATGATATTTGCATTCCCAGGTCGTGTGCTTCCGAGTTTCATACATATGCATTGTCAGTCCCTTTTGTAAACTTTGAGCGGTTCACAAAGACAGACTCCGCAACGACTTCGGAAGTCCTCCGGCAGAGCCGGAAGGGTTTCCTATTGGACTAAAATACTCGCGCACGGCATTGCAGGCGATTGTTTCAATTTGGCCGGAAGAAGGAATGCGTCTGAGCTTCCACGTGTGCGACCTCTTAACTCTAATTTGTTGTTTGCGTTTGCACCCTGTGTAAACAGTGGACTCTCTGCCGGGTGGCCACGGCCGAGACGGCGGCGGTCCGGAGGACAGTGAATGAAATTTCCCATGTTACAGTGGCGGATGGAAACCGCCAGGCATCGGGCGGGGAAATCTGTCAATCGTCGAAACCAGGCGATAAAGGGCCAGAATTTCTTCCCCGTTGATCGTACGATCGTGATCCGCGTCCAGTTCCTGCAGTAACTGCTCTGGCTGCCGTGGCCAGAAACGGCCGACAAGTTGCATTGGAGTTGTGGGCGCCACAAAATTGCCCTGATTGGCGAATAGCGCCAGGCGTTTCAACTCTTCAGCGTCCAGTTTCCCGTCGTGATTGGCATCGAACGTGAACAAGAGCCGCCGGGATTCAAATTTTTCTTGCTCAGGGTGCCAGCCTGAATCGGCGTCCATCGCGCGCAATTCGTCCGCGTCAAGGACTCCATTGTGATCAACATCGAACTTGCGCCGACGTTCCGGTTCACTGCGCGGCAGGTTGGGGCCGGCGGGCTGATTTTGATCCACCCACTGGTGCAGGTCCGTCCAGGAAATAAACCAAGTATCGCCGGTCCCAGTTCCTGGAAATGGAGAGGTCGGGCCAAAAATCAATCCTTGGCTGATGGAAGTGCAACCCACACCTCCAAAACCTACTTGCGGCGGTCCCGCAGAGTCTGATTTGCGGTCGAATCGAAGTGGGATGACTATTGGAATTTCCCAGCGAGGATCAAACCAAAGCAGCGTCATATCACGGTCCTTTAGTGGAATCATCGCCGTTCGGCCAGAAGTAGCACTCAATTCAGCAGGCGGGAGGAGAATCCACAGGTTCGTGCCGTCGAAATAATGGTCGCTTCCAGCACCCGAAACCATCCCCGGCGTAAGTGGATAATCAAACGGCATCGGCCACATTGGCAGTTTTTCCCGGCTTGGACTCAGGACGGCATCGCGTGAGCCATCCACCCAATTGCGGTTATCCTCACAGTGCAAAAAGGATGAATCGAAAGAAAACGTCCAAGGGCAATCCTCGTGGCCGCGAGCAAAGGGCCGCTCGTTCCACGCGTGCCCGACAGCATCATAAGCCCACACATTGGTTCCGCCAACATTCGAGAACAACGCGCCGTTGCGATCCAACCAAAGTCTGGGTCTGCCCGACCAACCGCTCCAGTCATCGAGCTGGTTCGCGGCCGGTTTGCGCCGTTTGCTCGCGAGCAAATTCACCGTGTGGTCGCGGAGTGAAAACTCGGCGATGTAGTCCGCGCTGGTGATGAACAACCGCTTGCCCAAGGTTACTAGTCCGGCTTGAAACAATGGCAGGTCGACTTCGTATACGCGAGCCCCGTTCGAGTGCCGTTCCAAAACGCCGATTTTCGAATCGCCGTCGATCCAGAACAATTGGTCGCCGATAACCAGAAACGTCCCGCCAGTGATGACCTGAGGCAGCATGCGCGACCCGCCCGTCATGGGATCTATTTCGATTGGGTGAGGGCCGTCGGAGACCGGCGGCCACACGGCACCAGCCAGGGGATGTGAGCCAATCATGATCAGTTTTCCGTCGGCTTCCACCCACGATCTCAAGTCGATCGGGTGCGCTTCACCCCGGTCATCAACGAACTTTGGCTGCAAATGGCGTGTCACTTTCAAAACCGCTACCGGAGGAGAGGCGACTTCCTTCGTGGCTCGATTTTTTATCTCAGCGAGCATACCCTGCAAACGAGCATCCACTTCCCGCAAATCATCGGTCCAGCCGACCTTGTTGGCGTAACCGCGGACTTCATACGCGAGTCGCATTGCCTCCGCGTCGGTGAATTGATGTTCCACGAACGCTTTGTGAAATCGGACGGGATCAAAAATCGGCTCGGCAAAGACAGCATCGAATTCATCCGTTGGTTGTTTGGCGGCCGCGGCCACGTGAACACGAACGGCCGCCGCCCAATCCCCGCCGATGCGCCGTATATAATCATCGACCACCGGCAGGAGTTCTTTGGCCTGTTCCTGCGTGAAGATGTGATTAGCGTATGGCCAGCCCGCTCGATCGATATTATTAACTTGGGCTGTTTGCAGGTAGTGCTTCATGCGGGCAAACTCGAGCAATTTCCAGGAATCGAGCAGGCGAGTCCTACGTAGCGTGACCGGATGCGCCGCCTTGCTGCGCAGGATTTCGTCAAAACAATCCAGTGCGGTGAAATCGACATTGGTCGAGAAACGCAAATGTTGTTCATCCATGGCAGCATCGAAGAACAACTCAACGGCCATGGCGATGTCAGGATCGAACTGCGCTTCATGCAATTTTAACAACGCGCCGTCAGCACGCTCAACGCGGTTTGTGGAACTGAGCAGACTGGTAATGAACGAATCCCATTCCGGCGACCCGCGCTCGCGGTCTGCGGGACTCCAACCCACCCAAAACGAGTTATACACATCACGCGAAAAAATAAGGAGCCGCTGGTTATCGAATTCTCCGCCATCCAACGCGCGGCGATACAAGCGCACGGCCGCGGACGGAGTTTCCTGCCAACAGGCGCCCTCCAGCAATTCCAGCGCGCGGACGCGTTCGCGCGGAAGTGTCGATGCCAGTTCGCGTACAGATTCCCGCAGGACCGGCAGGTCGGGGTCAAAATGATTAGTACGCCAACCGTAGAGATATTGATGCCGGATGACTCCAGAGGTTTTCGCGAGGATATTACTGCCGAGATCGAGCCATGCACTGTTGGTTCTCCACGTCGCTTCCGGTGCTTGCGAAATCCGGGTGTAAAGACCCACGAGTTCAAAAGTCTGCTTCACATCCGTTGCCGCGGGAGCGTTGTCGGTCCAGGCTGCGTTGCGGACCGGGTCGTATTGGCGACCTTCATTGCTAGTTTCGGATTTGTGTGCTTCATCGGTGAGCCAAACGTCGTCCGGCACAATTTGAGGAAGGAGAGCCTTCAACTGAAGGGAGCCGACCGTTTCGGTGTGCCGCCCGAGTGCCCAGGCAGATTCGCCTGCGGCATAAGCCTCCGGCCACATGCGCCAGCGCAAAGACCAGGAGGACTCTTGTTCAAAACGTTCGGCTTCAATGCTTCGGTCCCACAGGGAAACCGCCGATTGACGCCGCAAACTGGCCATGATTTTTTGCGCCAGCAAGTCCGCCACTGCGGGCAAATCCCGTTTTGGGACGGAGACATCGATTGAAACCGGCGGACCCTGGTTGGGTGGAATCAACCGGGCATTGACGCTGATGGCATCCCTGGCCGCGCCGTCTCGATCGATCACGCCTTCTAAAAGATAGCCCCCGCTCCAAAAAGTCGTTTCATCGAACGCTAGATTTTTTTCCCATTCGGCGCGGCCTAATTGCTTCCGTTCCAAAACGAAAACGTCGGGCTCGAGCACGAGTCGGTGAAATAACAGAGTATTCAATGCGCGTTCATTCGCAGTGGCTTCCGGGGTACTGACAGCTGCGTGCAGATTGAGAATGGAAATGGGAATCGCCTGCATTTTTTGCACCTGCAGCTTGGGAACGAGCGGCGCCAGTCGTCCCGAAGCGATGCTTGTCCAGCGGGTGGGTTCCGGCAGCGGAAAGCGATACACAGCCGAATCGAGAACCACGCCACTGTTCACCGCAACAAACCGGACCGCCAAGTTCGTCGAATCGGAAGTCGAGACGGCTTCCAACATAATCAAGCCGTCGGCATGGAGCATTTTTCCCAGGCCGGTAACGTCCACCTGCCGGCTACCGATGAGAGATCGTTCGCGAACGGCTTTGTCCACCTCATTGCGCTCGACTAGCGCCACATTGGTCCACCCGGTTAGGCCGGATGTCAATAAATCCCCCGCACTGCGCGAATCTTCATCGAGCGAAACAACGCCAACCTGAACGGACGCGCTGAACCCCACGCTTGATAACGCGCACCAGCAGAAGATGGAGAAAATAATTTGTCGCATGCTTAGAGTCCCGGAAGGCGAGTGATGGATCTCATTCGCACGGCTTCGGCTTGCGCTTTGGCTTTGGCCTGATCGGCCTTGTCGAGTTGCTGTTCCAATCGCTTCACTTCGGCGGCAGCAGCCTCGTCGTGCCGGCCTGCAGCCACGGAATACCACACAACTGCCTGATACAAATTGGTGCTGTAGGTTCCATCCAAGTAACGCCTGGCCAGGAGAGCAGCCGGCTCGGGCTTGGAAGTTTGTACGGCGCGAACAAAATCGGTGAATGCTTGTTGCCAATCCTGGGGATCTCCTGAAGCTTTATCCTGCCGATTAGATCCCTCGCCCAATTTTTGAATGCGCTCGTAGGCATCGTCGAATTGAAGTGCCGCCGCCAGGAATAGGTCATTAACGGCTTGGATAACATCCTTCTTTACCAGTTTGCCGGTGCGGTAAAAATCAGACAACTGCAGCAATGCCCGTGTGTTTCCGGTATTACTGGCCGATTCCAACAATGCCAGTGTTGTATCCGCATCATTGCGTGGCTGTCCTTCCCCCTTGAAATAGCGCATGGCCAGTTCCACCCGCGCGCCCATGGCTCCCTTATCCGACGCGCGCCGGAGAAATGCAATCATGTCGCCGCCGGGCGGCTTCACCTTTTTCTCGATGACCAGCTTGGTAAGGTTCTCGGTTGAGTAACCATCGTCGGCTTCGAGCCCCTGCTGATACCACTTGGCCGCTTCGGAATAATCGGGCGGTGTTGCGTTTTCACTGAGTTGGCCGAGTTGATAAAACGCCGCGCTATAATCTTGGGCGGCCGCCTTCAACAGCCATTTGCGAACCTCCTCGTGGTTTTTCTCGTCAGGCTGATTCCTCAGTTCGAGCATCGCCATGCCATAGTCGCACGAGGCATTATCCTGCTCGGCACCCAATGCAAACCAGCGGCGGGCTTCGGATTCATCAGCGCCCAGCCCTTGTGAACCGATCACCTGCTCCCTCATGTAATACCAGCCGAGCCCGCTGTATGCGCGCACGTATCCTTTCGACGCCGCGAAGTGAAACCAGTAACTCGCCTTCTCCATGTCGAGGCCGCCACCCCACGGTGGTCTGGAATACAACCAGCCCAACTGAACCGCCGACTCGAGATCGCCCTGTTCGGCTGCCAACTCATAATAATGCAGCGAATCCTTCGGTCGCAGTCCCTGTGTCCCCTGGGCCAAACTGATCCGCCCGAGGTGTCTGAATGCGACGGGCAAGCCTTGATCGGCGGCGAGACGATACCAACGCATCGCTTCACTCATATCCTTTTGCACCCCATAGCCATGCTCGTACACCGCGCCTAAAGAGTTCTGTGCCAGGGCGAATCCGCTCGCCGCGGCTTTCTTATACCATTCGACGGCAACTGCAGCGTTGCTTTCCACGCCATCGCCGCTGGCGTATCGCTCGGCCAAATCCGTCTGTGCGGCCGGAACTCCGTTTTGGGCGTTGGTTAACAAAACCGACAAACTTCGCGAATTCCAATTCGTTTTCATTTGCTGGTAGCTCGCGTAGTCCGGCGCAGATGGCAATCCTGCGTTTGGGTTTGCTGCCAGACCATGGTTCACCAAATTGGCCAGTAGAACCGCTAAAATAGACGTCAAGCTTTGCCAATGCTGCCATTTCTTTCCCAGGACTAGCAAAGCTCCACTAGCTTTCGCCGTCGGTTTTTGTCCGTTCAACACTCGCCGTGCACGCATTAGCATCATTCTTTATCAATTTGACAACTCAGCGCCAGAGTTCCTTTGAGTTAATTCCATGGTCGAGAATATGCCTTCACGGTCGTGTTAAAACTAGTGATCCGATCTGCTTGCCAAGGGTCATCGCGGCCGAGTTCCTTCGCCAGAATTTTGGCTCTCTTTGGGCCATACGGACAGCCGCTTTTGCATTGAGGAACCAGGCGCGCGAGCGGCGGGCTAACACATTCTCGACTGTGGCCGCCATTTCCGTCCGCGCTACCCAACCGACTTCGGCCCCGACATAGGCGATTAAGAATCCAACTGTTGGCCAACCGCCGGGTAAGCAATGAGTTTGTGAATGCCGAAGCGGGCGGAACTGTAGAACGAAAAGGCGTTCTCACTATTACACTTTCGCTTTGGTATCGTCTCCTTCCCGAAAAAGTCGAACGGCTCCATCACATCCAAAATTCCGACCCAAATGAACAAACGCCTCTAAATCATGTCTAACGGGTATGGGAGAAACGCCGAAAGGGTGGCGGACGGGTTCGATCAATCGGATCATACCACAATCAATATCTTCCCCAGAAATTCAGACTTGGTTAAGAAGAAAAATTACTAAACGAACCCATTTTAGAATCCTCCCACCAAATCGGGAATTTGTGCTTCTTTATCGTTATTTGATGAAAAAGGGCACCTGTTTTCGGATCAAAGCAAATCCCCAACTCGATAACGGTAAATCAAAGTAATTTCTCGCCCGCCCTTCCCCTTTCCTAACAGCGAATCAAAGTGAATCAAACCGAATCGCAGTGGATAACACCGATGGGATCCCCCACCCGATTTTGTTCGTTTTCGTCCCCGGCATACCGTATAGAACTGAATCGTTTATTGATATGTCTACAGAATCATTACCAACTGTCTTACTAAAACCGGGCGAAGCCGACCGCATCGTGGCGGGTCATCCGTGGGTTTATCACACTTCCATTCTCCGCCTGACCGCCCAACCGGGCGATGGCGAGCTCGTCCAGGTCAAAGACCATCGCCAGCGATTCCTTGGCGTCGGATTTTTCAATTCCAAATCGAGAATTCATGTCCGTGTCCTTTCGCCGGAACGCATTGAGATCAACGAAGCCTTCTTTGACCAACGCATTCGCGAAGCGCTGGCCGTGAGGCAAAAACACATGCCCGGGGCGACTTCGTTCCGCGTGGTGAACGCCGAAAGCGATTTTCTCAGCGGCCTTATCGTCGACAAATACGAGGACGTGCTGGTCGTGCAGATTTCAGCCCTCGGCATGGATAAACGCAAAGCGCAGATTGTAGCCGTGCTGCAAAAGATTTTTTCGCCGCGGGCCATTCTCGAACGCAGCGAAGTCGCTTCGCGCAAGTTTGAGGGATTGACCGAAGCGAGCGGCGTGCTGGCCGGGGAATTCAGCGGCCCCATCTCGACGAATTTGAACGGACTGAAATTCGAGACCGACCTCATCGAGGGCCACAAGACTGGTTTGTATCTGGATCAACAGGCCAATTACGAAGCGGTCTCGCGTTTCGCCAAGGGCGCGCAGGTGCTGGATTGTTTCAGTTTCCTGGGCGGGTTCGGTTTGCACGCCGCTCTCAATGGCGCGGCCCACGTCCACCTGCTCGATCAAAGC
>Ga0265338_10009721_pt1 | contig 11407 bp, 7 predicted proteins | sample 42126metaG_FD_193579 | JGI IMG/M metagenome (GOLD analysis project Ga0265338, IMG submission 193579) | Rhizosphere microbial communities from Carex aquatilis grown in University of Washington, Seatle, WA, United States - 4-21-26 metaG | ecosystem: Host-associated > Plants > Roots > Rhizosphere >... | reverse complement strand
CGTAAGCCGCTTTGGCCTTATCGAGGCGCGCGCCGATCCCGGTCATATCGCCGATGAATCCGGCGAGCTTGTCGTAGATCTTGCCGGCGCGCACGGCAATCGTTTCGGCGTTGCGGTTGCGGCGCTCGACCTGCCAGATATTTGCCACCGTCCGCAACACGATCATCAACGTGGTCGGCGTCGCGATCACGACGTTGTTCTCAAGGGCAAAGCCGGTCAGTTCCGGATCAGCCTGTACGGCTGCAGCGAGCGCACCTTCGATGGGCACGAACATAATGACGTAATCGAGTTTGCTGCCCGCGGCCCATTGGTAATCCTTGCCGCTCAACTCCTTGATATGTGCGCGCATCGAATCTAGGTGGCGGTCGAGATGCGCCGTGCGTTCCGCATCGTTGTCGGCATTGACGCAGGCGCTAAAGGCGAGAAGCGAGACTTTGGAATCAATCACGATTTTCTGCCCGTCGGCGCCGGGAAGATTGACTAGTGCGTCGGGACGCACTTTTTGCCCGTCCTCGGTGGCGTGGCTTTGCTGCAAGACATATTCCTCGTCCTTGCGCAATCCGGATTTCTCGAAGATGGAACTCAGGATTCTTTCGCCCCACGCGCCCTGCGCCTGCGATTGTCCCTTCAGCGCCTTGGCGAGATTGGTCGTTTCCGTGGTCATCGTCGCGCTGGTTTGAGCGAGCATCTTGATTTGGGCGGCAAGCTCGCCCCGCTTCTCGGCGCTTTCCTTGTTCGCCTGACGCAATTCCTGCTGAAACTCCTTTAGCTTTTCCTGGAGCGGCGCGAGCAGGGCGTCGATCTCTTCCTTGTTCTGCTTCTGCAGCGTTTTGGTCGCCTGAATCTCGGCGGCGGATTTTTCCTCGGCCTGGGTGCGCTGATACTCGAGCGCCTGCCGCAAGATCGCGTTATCCTTTTCGAGTGCAGCCGTGCCTTCGGCGATACGCGCGCGGGCGATCAACCAGACAATGCCGGCGCCAACGATCAATCCAGCAAGAAAAGCGAGAATAAGCATCATGGGCACAATCTACCATACTGGCGCAAACGCTTGAAAACAGATTTTCATTTATTTTCAACAACTTCCATTTGGCTCTGTGCCTCCATGCCGCACACATCAGGTCGCTCGTTTGGGAGAACATGGGGGCATGGATGATGCGAGATTAGAGGATCTGCCGGAACGGGCCGAGGAAACCAGTCTGCCGATCGCCGACGAGGTGCTACTCGATAGTCCGGCGCGCGAATATCTTGCCCGTCTCGCGCACGAACATCCCTTCAGCATCCGCATCAACGCTGCCTCAACCAAGCTTTTGGCCGCGCTCGATAACCAATGGCCGGGCGATCTCGCACATGAGAAACAATCCGCAGCATTGCGTGATCGCGTCGAAAATATTGTGAGGCCGTTGATCGAGACGGTTCATCCCGATACCATGCTGCGGCTTGCCATCAATGTTTCGGATGCGCCCGAAGGCATGCGGCCGGTGACCAACCGGCCGCTCATCTATGCTGCAATCGATGCGGCGCACGGCATCATCTATCGCCGCGCCGCCGCGCCCAACCAATTGCCGCCCGATGTTGTGACCGAGGACATTCCTCTCGGTCTCACGCTTATTTGCCAGCCGGCGGATAGCCAGGAAGAAGGCACGAATGCGTTGAGACTTGTTGTGGACGGCAATCCATTCATGGCGCGCGACAAACTCCTGAAACAGGTGGCCGCGTGGTGGGGCAGGCACGGGCCTACGTATAACCTCGATCCCACGCGGCACGAACAAGCCAGGAAAGAGATAACGCAGGAGGAAAAGGAGCCGTCGGATCGCGGCGCGGCCATGGGTTTGGCGGCAGTGGCGGGCATCGCAGCCTTAGTCGCCGCACGCAGGCAAGAAGATTCGAGACGCATAGTGGATCAAGCAGCCGTCGTTCGCGTAGAACAGGAAAAAGCGTTCGCGGCGAGGCAGCAGGACGAAAAGCTGTTCGCGGAACGCCAAAAGGGGGATGAAGCGGCGGCGTTGCGTAACGCAATCGATGCCGCCGTAGCCGAGATTCAATATAAAAGCACCGCGTTCATCGGAATGCTGGAACAACAAGGGGTCCTCGAATCCGAGGCCCGTATGCTTGAAGGGGGAATCGCGGGCACGACAATTTCTTTATTGAGGGGCGCGGGTTCAGTCGCTCAAGTCGGGCAGCTTAAGGGAATCGCCTTGCGGCGGTTTGACGAAAGCTTCAGATTCGAAACGAATGTTCGTGAGGAAGCACTCGTCGCCAAGTTTAACCGGGAAGAGATGACGGCGGAAGCGCGCAGCGCGATTGAAGTCAATATTGCCGGATTACGCGGTCAGGCGGCAAAGTTCGCCGAAATACTGCGCGTTCCCGGTGTTCCGCAAGAAGCAAGTGTTCCCGGCGCGGCCATCGAGGAAATAAACGCTACGTCATCGGTTGCCGGCGCTGAAACAGCGACAACAATCGCGGAAGAATATCCCCGCGTTGGAACCGAAGCGGCGCCCGTGGCCGAAACGGAAGAAGTTCAAGCACGCCAGACGGAAAACGTGGCCGAAGAGGCTGCCCGTCAAATCGAGATCGTGACGGAACAACGGCGGGATGTGGAGACGGTTGAGGTAACCGGCCGCCAACGCGACGAACGCTATGCCGAAGAAGGCCGGCTCGGAGAGGAGGCAGAAAAATATCGTACGGAGGAGCCAGAAATTTTTCAGCAAGAGGAAATATTCCCGCAGCCCGTGGAAGGCGTCGCCATCGAGAATGTGAAAGAGAAAATTCAAAAGGAGATAGCCAAACCATCTGAAACCGCTTCGGAGCTTGGACGCGAAGAGAGTTCCCGTTTCCCGGAAATCGTCGAAATAGAAGGGCTGGCTTCAGGTGCCGCGACTCTTTCCGTCCCTGCGGAAAAAATCGCAGCCGAGAATACGGGAGCGGTCGAACAGGGGCAGCAGTCTTTCGAAAGACGAGAGCAAACCCGCATGGAGGCGTCGGCGCAAAATCGACGCGGGACGCAAAAGAAAGCGCTGGCCAAGACAGCCGACACGGGGCGGAAAGTGCAGCCGCGCATGTCAGAAAAAATTCGCCACAACGCCCGCGAAAATGGCCTTCATACGGTTGCTGCGGCTCGAACCGCGCGTCCCCGGAAAGCACGGCCGGTGCAGGGCGCCAAGGAAGATGTGCGGCGCCGGATGGTCACGGAACAGGAGCGGGTTCGAGCCGAGATGCCCATGGAGATCCGCCGCAGACTTAAAACGGAAGCGCAGTCCGATGTTCCGCTTAAGCCTGTACAGCAAGAGGCGCCGCCCGCCGCTATACCGGGTAACGAGCCTGAACCCGAATGACGGTTGTTGCCGCAACTGCCTAAGGCGGTTTGCATCGACCGGCGAATGCCGTTAGAATTCGGTTTCATTCCTCCGGCCCCGACTTTTTCCCCGCCGTGCGCGACCGAGAGCCACACCGAGAGCCAATAATTGCCCATCCTCGCTGATATCGGCATCGTCGTCCTGCTTATTCTCCTCAACGGCTTTTTCGCCATGTCGGAGCTGGCGATCGTCTCCGTGCGCCGCGCCCGGCTCAAGCAGATGGCGGACGAGGGTAAGAAAGGCGCGCGGCTTACGCTCCGGCTTTCAGAAGATCCGACGTCTTTCCTTTCCATCGTCCAGACCGGCATCACGCTCAATAGCATCCTTGCCGGCGCGTTCAGCGGCGCGACGCTAACCGATCCGTTCGCCGAATATCTCAATTCGATCGCCTGGATTGCGCCCTATGGTAGGCCAACCGCCATCGGCATCACGGTCGCGACCGTCACCTATCTCAGCCTCGTCATAGGCGAACTCGTGCCGAAGCGTATTGGCATGGCTTATGCCGAGATTATCGCGGTGCGCGTTGCTTATGCGATGAAGCTTTTCGCTCAGCTTGCGGCGCCGCTGGTCTGGGTCCTGCGCAAATCGACGGCTTTCATATTGCGTTTGTTTGGCCTTGCACAGCGTGGCGTTGCGCCCGTGACGGAAGAAGAGGTTAAAAATCTTATCGCCGAGGGCGCAGAAAAAGGCGTCATCAAGCCCGCGGAAAAAAATATGATCGAGGGCGTGATGCGGCTTGCCGACCGCACCGTGCGCACGATCATGACGCCGCGCCTGGACATGGTCTGGCTCAATGCCGATGATCCGGCGCATATGCATAAGAACCTGATCCGCGCCAGCGGCTATAGCCGCTTTCCGGTCGCGCGCGGCGATCTTGAGGAAATTCTCGGCGTCGTGCATGCCAAGGATATTCTAAACGCCAGCTTCGATGGCCATCCGCTCGAATTCAAAACCATCATGCGTCCAGCCCTGATCGTGCCGGACACCACGCCGATTTTGCGCCTCTTGGATCAGTTTAAGCAATCGGGGCAGCATATCGCCTTGGTTGTTGACGAATACGGCAGTGCCGAAGGGCTCGTTTCGGTTACTGACATATTGGAGGCTATCACCGGCGATCTGCCGGAACGTGGCCAGGAAAGCGAAACCAAACCGGTGCAGCGCGAAGACGGCAGCTGGCTGCTCGACGGCATGGCGGCGATTGACGAGGTCGAGGTTTTATTCGGCCTCAAGAACATGCGCGGCGAGGGGGATTTCCATACGCTCGCCGGCTTCGTGATCGAGAAGCTCGGTCGCATTCCGGCGGCGGGCGATCATTTTATGAGCGACGGCGCGCGCTTTGAGGTTCTCGACATGGACGGCCGCCGCGTCGACAAGGTGCTGGTCTATCCGCCCGCCGGCGGCGAGCCGGAACTGGATTTGAGAAACTGAACCTATGGCTTGAAGCCGTTTAGCTATCGTTTCTCGGCGTGAGACGCAGTACGCGCCCGGCAAAATTAGTCACACCACGTATCGTCGTCATTACGGCAGCGCCTACGTCCATATACAGACGGGAATCCTGAACCCCTTTTCCGCCTGTGCAAGACGTGTCGACGCAGCCAAAGCATCCACAGCTCATTGTCCGCCTCCCGTTTCTGCCTTTGTAAGGATAGCACAACGGTGAAGGGCTTATTACTTTCGCGGCATTTTTGGTTAATTTTGCGGTTGCGAGTTGGCTAACGGTTCGGCAACGGCATGCCTGGGGTTAACGGGGGAGGTGGGGAGGTTTTTTGTCTTTCCCGGCAACACGTTCACCGTCGAGATGAAAAGCGCGGCCCAGTAGGGCAGGGTTTGCACCGCCAACATGCTGGCCCACAAAACCGCGTTGCGATTTTCGGTGCCGAACATGCACAGAACCGCAACGCCGCTGGCGATAAGCGCAACGAGCAGTGTGATCTCCTCGCGTGCCATCAGGAAAGCCTGCATAAAAGCCGGCTTGCTTTCGCATTTCGGGGTGCGGAAGAACGGTTTGCGCGAAGTGAAAAGCCCCTGCCATACCGCGCGCGCGACGGCATGCGACAGCGCCATGCCGGCAATGGCCGCGCCGATACGGTCGCGCCAGCCACATTTGACACGCGCATGATAAAGCCAGATGCCGGCCACGATCTTGAAGATGAAAACGCTGAGCGTTGGGATTAGGAACACCGCCGGCGGAAACTCGACCCATTTCAGCAGCAAAAGCCCGGACCAGACGATCGCCGCGAGCGCAAAAATAATGTGCGCGGCATCCGCGAACCAGGGCAACCAGCCCGAAATGAAATGATAGCGCTGGCCGCGCGTCAGTACGTCGCCACGGTTCAGCGGCCGCCAGTGACGCTTCAGAATTTGCACCGCGCCATAAGCCCAACGGAAACGCTGCGTCTTGTAGCCGCTGAAGCTATCGGGGATCAGGCCGCGGCCGAGCGAATGATCCATGTAAACGGCCTCGAAACCGTTTTCGAACAGGCGCAAACCGAGCTCGGCATCCTCACAAATGCACCATTCGCCCCAGCCGCCAACACGTTGCAGCGCTGATTTTCTGATCAGCGTCATGGTGCCGTGCTGGATGATGGCATTGCGCTCGTTCCTTTGCACCATGCCGATATGGAAGAAACCGGCATATTCCCAGTAGCAAAGCCGCTTGAATCGATCCTCGTTGCCGTCTCTATAATCCTGCGGCGCTTGCACGAAGGCGATTTCTTGCTTGTCGAAATAGGGCACCGCGCCGCGCAGCCATTCCCGGTTGACGACGTAATCGCTGTCGATGACGCCGATGATGGAGGCGTCGGCGTCAGTTTGCGTCAGCGCAAAATTGAGCGCGCCCGCCTTGAAGCCAGGCCATTGCGGCAGATGGAAAAAGCGAAAGCGCGCGCCGAGCGCGGCGCAATAGGCCTCGACCGGTCTCCAGACATCCTCGTCCTTGGTGTTGTTGTCGACGACGATGACCTCGAAATTCGGATAATCGAGCTGCGTGAGCGCGTTCAGCGTCTCGATCACCATATGCGGGGGCTCGTTGTAACAGGGCACATGGATCGAAACTTTGGGCGCGTCCGCCGTCGGTGCCCAGGTATAGGGCGCGAATTTGCGCTTGTGGCTCTGGGCCCAGAGTACTTCGGTGAGCTCGAATCCATCCACCAGTAAAAGTGCGAGCAGCACGATCTGCGCCGTGATCAGCCCGATCCAGGCGAAGGTGTTGGCGTTGATCACCTTATCAGCGACGGCGGCCATGATCGCCCAAACCAGAATCGAGGCGACGGTTTGCAGCAGTGCGGCATAGAAAAGCAATCCGGAGAATTTGAGATTCTGTTTGCGCCGCACAAACCACTGGATCGGGTAAAGCGCCAGCAGCGAGGCGATGCTGCAGCCCCAGATCCAGCGCGTGGATTCCACGACCGTGCCGCTCATCGGGAATTTCGGCTTGTGCGCTTCGCTCCAGATGCCCCAATGCGCGCCAACCGTGCCTTCGATCCCGCGCTTCCACGGCTCATCAAAGGCCTCGACGATCGAGTAATCGAACCTTTCGTCGGAGGCGAGGTTGAGAAAATCGCGGATGAAGCGCGCCTGATTGATCTGCGAGGGCTCCGCGCCCTTGACCCACTGACCTTCGCTCGGCCAGCCGACTTCACCAATATAAATGTGCTTGTTGGGGAAGGCGCTGGCGAGTTGCTGATAGCGGTAATTCACGTAAGACACGGCTCCGTCGATCGGCACGCCTTCCCAGTAAGGCAGGATGTGCACGGTGATGAAATCGACGCTGTCGGCAAGCTCGGGATATTTGAGCCAGATATGCCAGGGCTCGGCGGTCGAGACCGGAATGCTGACCTGCTGCTTGACGCGCTCGATGAGATCGATGAGTTCCGCCGGCTTGAGATCATCACGCAGGACGGTTTCGTTGCCGACGATCACGCGCTTGACGTTTGGATTAGCGCGCACAACTTCGACGAGATGCGCGACCTCGGCGGCGTTGGCCGCTGGATCGTGCGAGATCCACGCGCCGAGCGTGACATCAAGATGATGCCGAGCGGCGATGACAGGGATGCGATCGAGCCCGTCGCTGACGCCGTAGGTGCGGATGGCGTTGGCATGGCCTTCAAGCGCGGCGAGATCGCCGTCGATCTCGTCGTCCGAAAGCTTGTTGGCTTCGTCGCCGGCCTTATAGCCGCTGTAGGAAACGCCATTCAGCGTGCCGCCCCACGGCTGCTCATTCGCACCCCGGTTGACAATGGCCCAGGCGCAGAAATTCGCGAACAGCACAAGCGCGATGATCAAAGCGGCGCGGCGCAGCGTAAGCATAAAAAATCCGTTTTATGGCCGCGGTCCTATCCGCGGGCAGGGGCGTCTCTTTAGCACGAATTTCCCGGCGAAAATATGGCGTTTCGGCCTTAGCTTGCCTCGTTAACCGGTTTGCCTTAAACAAAGCCGCATGAACGCCATTCATGCCTTTCTCGCCGCCGCGCTTGAGGTCATCGACCTCGTCCTCACCCTCTATATATGGGTGCTGATCATCGGCGCGGTTTTGAGCTGGCTGACCGCTTTCGGCGTCGTCAATAATTATAACCGCTTCGTGCAAAAGGTCATGGACATCAGCGCGCGCCTTACCGAACCGGCCTTGCGGCCGATCCGGCGCGTGTTGCCTGTCATCGGCGGGCTCGATCTTTCGCCGCTGGCCCTCATCTTCATCATCATGTTCCTGCAATCTTTTATTCGCCACCTGGTCTTCTAGGATGGCGGCGCGGATCATCGACGGCGCCGCGATTGCCAAAAGAATACGGGCGGAAATCGCCGCCGAAATTTTAGCAAAAAAAGTGAATCCGGGCCTTGCGGTCGTCCTCGTTGGCGAAAATCCAGCGAGCGAGGTCTATGTCCGCAACAAGGGCAACGCTGCCGAAGAAATCGGAATGCGATCCTGGACGCATCGCCTACCGGCCTCGACTTCGCAGGCCGAACTGTTGGCGCTTGTCAAAAAGCTCAACACCGAGACCGAAGTGCACGGCATCCTCGTGCAACTGCCGCTGCCCAAACAAATCGACGCGCAGGCGATCATTAACGCGATCGATCCCGCCAAGGATGTCGACGGCTTTCACCCGGTGAATGTGGGAAAACTTTCGCTCGGATTGCCATGCCTCAAACCATGTACGCCGCAGGGCTGCATGATTTTGATCCGCGAAGTTTTGCCCGATCTTTCCGGACGCAAGGCGCTGGTGCTGGGGCGCTCGAATATCGTCGGCAAGCCGATGATGCAGCTTCTATTGCAGGCCGATTGCACCGTGACGGCGGCACATTCGAAGACGAAGAGTTTGCCTGAGGAGTGTCGCGCCGCGGATATTCTAATCGCCGCCATTGGCAAGCCCGAATTCGTCGAGGACGACTGGATCAAGCTTGGAGCGGTCGTGATCGATGTCGGCATCAATCGCGTTAACGATCCCGCCCACCCCGGCAAGACCAAACTCGTCGGCGATGTTCAGTTCGCCGATGCCATGGCGCGGGCAGGGGCCATCACCCCGGTTCCCGGCGGCGTCGGCCCAATGACGATCGCGTGTTTGCTCAGGAATACGCTGCAGGCAGCGCAACTATTAAGATAATTGAGATGGAGCCGAGAATTTAGTAGTTTATGTTTTATATTCTCGTGGAGAATTTAGTGGCCGATATTACATATCCAGAAACGGGCATTGAACCTCACTATGAGGATGCCCGGCAAAAAATTATGCGCTCCAGTTATATAGTGGAATTATGCGCAGGCGTTGCCGCGGTCATTTGCATTCCTATAGCTGAGTCTGCGCGACTGGGGCTTGCCGCGCACTCGGGGACACTGGGTCATGTCTTGCAGTTGACCGTACTTGGCGCGGCTGTGCCGACTGCAGCGTTTTATTTTGGCGCCGTCATGATGGTCGCGGCGTTGTATTGTTCGTACCGCTATCATACAGCCAGAAAAAGCAGCATTTCCTCACCCTACGCGCCAGTTTCTCGGCTTTCACGCAGGCTCAATCAACGGGGTTATTTCGTTTCCTGATTTAAGCCGCGATCATCTTGCCGAGGATGCCGCTCAGGCGTTCCCCGAACGCCGCTGGATCGCTGACGCTGTCGCCATCCAAAAGCCGCGCCTGATCGAACAAGAGCCAGACCACATCTTTCAATTCGTCCGGAGCGCCTTTGGCTTTTGCGCGCTCAGCCATCTTTCTGATCAGCGCATGCTTGGGATTGAGTTCAAGGATGCGCTTACTGGCGGTGCGGATCTGATTGTGTTGCTTTAAAAAGCGCTCAAGATGCATATCGAGATCGCCTTCGTCGGCCGTCAGGCACACCGGGCTTGAAGTGAGGCGCGAGGAGCCGCGCACGTCTTTTACGGCATCGCCCAGTGTCAGCTTCATCAGCGCCACGAGGGAAGCAAGATCGCCTTCGAGTGGGGTCTCTTCCTTCTTCTTATCCGCTTTGTCAGTTTCGATCTTGTCGAGGCTGGCGGCCGCGCGAGTCGCCGACATGAACGGCTTGCCGCCATATTCGCCGACGGCGGTGGGCCAGAAATCATCGACCTGATCGGTGAGTAGCAAAACTTCCACGCCGCGCGCCTTGAAGCCTTCGAGATGCGGATTTTTCGCGAGCTTTTCGACGCTGTCGCCGCAGATAGTGAAGATCGCGTCCTGTCCCGGCTTCATGCGTTGCTTGTAATCTTCGAGCGAGACGAGCCCCTCGGCGGCGGTCGAGCGGCAGCGCACCAGTTTCAGCAGCGTCTCGCGGTTTTCGGCATCTTCATAGAGGCCTTCCTTGATCACTGCGCCAAAATTATCCCAGAATTTGGCGTAGCCTTCCGGATTATCGGCGCCGAACTTGGCGAGATCGCCCAACACGCGCCGCGTCACGCCTTGGCGAATTTTGGCGAGCATCGGATTGTTCTGCAGCATCTCGCGGCTGATGTTCAGCGGCAGATCCTCGCTGTCGACGATGCCGCGCAGGAAACGCAGATAAGGCGGCACAAGGCCTTCGGCGCGGTCGGTGATGAAAACCCGCTTCACATATAATTTAACTCCATGCCGGCGCTGCGGATCGAAGAGATCCAAGGGCTTCATGCCGGGAACGAACAAGAGGCCAGTATATTCAAGTTTGCCTTCGGCGCGCCAATGGATTGTCAGCGCCGCATCATCGAACGCATGCGCGGAGTGGTGATAGAATTCCTTATATTGCTCCGGCGTGATCTCGTTCTTGGGACGCAACCAGAGCGCGGCGGCGCGATTGGCGGGCTTGTCCTCGCCCTCGATTGTAATCGGAATGGCGATATGGTCGGAATATTTGCCGATGATGTGGTGCAGCCGTTCGGACGAGAGAAATTCATCCTCGCCCTGCTTTAAGTAAAGCACCACATCCGTGCCGCGGGTTTTTTTGTCTTCGGCCTCGACGGCGAATTCGCTCTTGCCGTCGGAGCGCCAGGCGAAGGCCTCATCTGTGCCGGCCTTGCGCGATTTCACTTCCACTTCCTGTGCCACCATGAAGGCGGAATAGAAGCCGACGCCGAACTGGCCGATCATGGCGATGTCCGCTTTCTTGTCCTTGAGCTGATCGAGAAAGGCGGCGGTGCCGGAGCGCGCGATGGTGCCGAGATTCTCGACCATCTCGTCGCGCGTCATGCCGATGCCGTTATCCGAAACCGTGAGCGTGCGAGCCTTCTTGTCGATGGCGATGGAGATTTTGAAATCGGTGTCGTCGCCTGTGAGTTCCGGCCGCGTGACCGCCTCGTAGCGCAATTTGTCGCAGGCATCCGAGGCGTTCGAGATCAGCTCGCGCAAGAAAATCTCCTTTTCGCTGTAGAGCGAATGGACGACGATATCGAGCAGGCGGCTGACTTCCGCGCGGAACGGCTGGCGGGACTCGGGCATGGGTTACCCCGGAAAAGCGATGAACCAACTGGCTTTGCTAAGATATGGATGGTGACGGCCCGTTACAAGGGGTGGAGTTTGGTGAGAACAGGGGTTACGGTTATGGATCGTTTGAACGAAGGCCAGCCGGGGTGGATGTGAAATGGACGCGCGCATGAATATCTTCAAGAC
>Ga0265338_10009720_pt1 | contig 11407 bp, 9 predicted proteins | sample 42126metaG_FD_193579 | JGI IMG/M metagenome (GOLD analysis project Ga0265338, IMG submission 193579) | Rhizosphere microbial communities from Carex aquatilis grown in University of Washington, Seatle, WA, United States - 4-21-26 metaG | ecosystem: Host-associated > Plants > Roots > Rhizosphere >... | reverse complement strand
TACCCGACCACCTACGCACCCTTTACGCCCAGTAAATCCGAACAACGCTTGGGACCTCTGTATTACCGCGGCTGCTGGCACAGAGTTAGCCGTCCCTTCCTCTTCCGGTACTATCAACGTTTGAGATATTCACCCAAACGCATTGTTCCCAAATGACAGGGGTTTACGGGCCGAAGCCATTCATCCCCCACGCGGCGTCGCTCCTTCAGGCTTTCGCCCATTGAGAAAAATTCTCGACTGCTGCCACCCGTAGGTGTCTGGACCGTGTCTCAGTTCCAGTGTGGCTGGTCGTCCTCTCAGACCAGCTACCCGTCTTAGCCTTGGTGAGCCGTTACCTCACCAACTAGCTGATAGGCCGCGGGCTCATCGTGAAGCGTCAGGCCTTGCGGTCCCCAACTTTGAAAATCAAAAGATGCCTTCCAATTTTCACATCCGGTATTAGCTCACCTTTCAGCAAGTTATTCCAGACTTCACGGCAGATTACCCACGTGTTACGCACCCTTGCGCCGCTCCAACTTCAGAATATTGCTACCCTGAAATCAGCGCTCGACTTGCATGTCTTATCCACGCCGCCAGCGTTCGTTCTGAGCCAGAATCAAACTCTCCGTTAAAAACGTTAGTTTAATTCCTGTCCGATGATTAATCGGACGAATTACAATTTTAAAACTCTTCAAAAACAGCCACTAACTGGCCGTCAATGAAGGGGCTCTCACTTATCGCACAATTCAATTTTCAATGAGCAATGGGTGCTTTCACCCAAAAAATCCGCCGGGCATTTCGCCCTGCTCTTTTTCCCATTTAGGGGACAAAAAACCCGAGCGCCGAATTCATGCTTTTCACTCGGCATCTCAGATTCGAGTTTGGTTCGCTCAAAAAAGTCGTTGAGCCACCATTGTCAACCGGCTTGCGCCAGCCCCGCGTTTACCGCGAAGGACGGACAATCTATCAAAGCCGGCTGATCGCGCAAGCGTTATTTTAAAAATATTTTAATGTGTTCAAAAACAATAAATCCCCTTTGTTTGCAGGGCTAACCCAGCCCTCGCCCGGTTAATTCATCTTCATCCAACCCCAAATAATGTCCCAATTCGTGCAAAAAAGTTGTCCGCACCTCCTCCCGGAAGATTTCCTCGCTGCCTTCAGCCATATCCCAGATGTTTTCCAGAAACAAAATGATTTGCGACGGCAGCGGAACATTCCCTTCCTCGGCAAACTCCGCTCCCACAAAGAGCCCCAGCGTGTCCGGCTCGATGCCATCAGCCTGCCATTCCGCATTGGGCTGGCGCTCGAAAATCACTGGCAGCTTTTCCGCGCGTTCGCGCAGTGGCCCTGGCAATGATGCCAACGTCAGTTCCACCTCCGACAGCGCCCAATCACCAATTTTTTCCCGGTCCAGTTTCACATGGCAATTCTCGCGCGCAGGCTTCATCAATGCAACATTGTCAGGCCGCGTTTTTCGCTCGCACTTGAACGGCGTGCGCTTATCGTTTGTCTGATTACAATATTTATGACGCTTAAAAACTTGCGGTCTAATTTATTTACCTCCGTTTTTCACTTTGTCATCGTCGTGACGCTCTCCTTTTTTACCGCGCACGCGACGGCCGATGAGATTTCCAAAGAAGGCGTGCTGCGCGCCACTTTGACCAACGGCCTGGAGGTCATCATCGTGCGCAATACCCTCGCGCCGGTAATCACCACGATGGTCAACTATCGCGTCGGTTCCGACGAAGCGCCGGCCGGTTTTCCCGGCACCGCCCACGCCACCGAACACATGATGTTCCGCGGCAGTCCCGGTTTGAGCGCCGATCAGCTCGCCGCCATCTCCGCCGCGTTCGGCGGCGATGACAACGCCGACACGCAACAGGCCGTCACGCAGTATTTCTTCACCACGCCAGCGGAAAATCTCGAGGTCGCCCTGCGTGTCGAAGCCACGCGGATGCGGGACCTGTTGCCCGACGAATCGCTTTGGACAAAAGAGCGCGGCGCGATTGAACAGGAAGTGGCGCAGGATTTGTCGAATCCGGAATATGTTTTTTACGAACAACTGCTCGCGGCCATGTTCAAAGGCTCCCCTTACGAACACAGCGCGCTCGGCACGCGCCCATCGTTCGACAAGACCACCGACGCTGATCTGCGAAAATTTCACAACACCTGGTATGTGCCGAACAATGCAGTTCTGGTCGTCGCCGGCAACGTGGAGCCGCAAACCGTTCTGGAGCAGGTGAAAAAGGTTTTCGGCGGAATTCCATCCAAGCAACCGCCCGCGCGCCCGGAATTCAATTTTGGAACCGTGCAGCCGGACCTGATGAAACTCGACACGGATTTGCCATACGGTTTGACCGCAATCACGTTTCGTTTTCCGGGCGCGGACAACCCTGATTTTGCCGCCGCGCAGATTTTGTCCGATGTTTTGAGCAGCCAGCGCGGAAAACTTTACGGCCTGGTGCCGGAAGGCAAGGCGTTGTCCGCGGAATTTGATTACGAGACCCTGCAAAAATCCGGCCTGGGTTATGCGATGGCCGGATTCCCGGCGGGCGGCGATTCGACAAATCTGGTGAACGAAGTAAAAGCAATTCTGCTTGGTGAAATCACCAACGGCGTCAGCGCCGAGCTGGTCGAAGCCGCCAAGCGACGCGAAATCATCAGCGCCGAGCTGCAAAAAAATTCCGTCGCCGGCCTGGCGTCCGCCTGGTCCACCGCCGTCGCCATCGAAGGACGCAATTCGCCGGAGGACGATATCAACCTGTTCCGTGCCGTGACGGTTGACGACGTGAACCGCGTGGCGAATAAATACCTGGATTTCGACCACGCCATCACCGCGATTCTCACGCCGGCGCCGTCGGACAAGCCGATTTCCGGAAAAAGCTTTGGCGGCGGTGAATCCCTGGTTTCGACGAAAAATGCCGACGTCAAATTGCCGTCATGGGCGAAACAAATCACGGAGCAACTGCCGGTTCCGGCCACGATACTGAGCCCGCTCGTCACAAATCTACCCAACGGAATCAAGCTGATCGTGCAGCCCGAAACGATCAGCGACACCGTCAGCATTTATGGCCGCGTCAAAAACAATCCAAAAGTCCAGATGCCCGCCGGCCAGGACGGAGCGGGGGAAGCGCTGGACAAGCTGTTTTCCTACGGCACCAAATCGCTGGACCGGCTCGCGTTTCAAAAAGCGCTGGATGACATCGGCGCCAACGAGTCGGCGGGCGCGGATTTTTCGCTGCAGGTCTTGCCCGACCAGTTTGAGCGGGGAACCCAACTTCTCGCGGACAACGAGCTTTCACCGGCAATGCCCGAAGCTGATTTCAAAATCATTCAGGAGCAGCTCGTCGCGTCCGCCGCCGGTGAAATCAAAAGCCCCGGCCACATTGCCGGTCACGCATTAATGGCCGCATTGTTTCCGGAAAATGACCCGGCCCGGCGTGAGACGACCCCGGACAGCGTCAAATCGCTCACGATTGACGACATAAAAAAATATTATGCGGCCGCGTTTCGTCCCGACCTCACAACCATTGTCGTCATCGGCAACATTGCGCCGGAACGCGCCGTGGCCGTCATTTCAAGATGCTTCGGCGGTTGGACGGCGGACGGAGAAAAACCGAACACGCTGTTCCCGCCCGCGCCGACGAATACCGTTTCCGTGACGCATGTTCCCGACGCCAGCCGCGTGCAGGACAAAATCACCCTGGCGGAAACGTTGCCACTGACGCGGACGAATGAGGATTACTACGCGCTGCAACTGGGCAACCACGTTCTGGGCGGCGGATTTTACGCGACACGGCTGTATCGCGACCTGCGCGAAAAAAGCGGGCTGGTTTATTTTGTGGATTCCTCGTTCACCGTCGGGCTGACGCGCGGTGTTTACCAGGTGGAATACGCCTGCGACCCACCGAATGTTTCCAAGGCGCGCGCCGTGATATTGCGCGACCTCAAGGATATGCAGAAGAAAAAGGTGACCGCACAGGAATTGCACCAGGCCAAGTTGATGCTGCTCCGCGACATTCCACTGGCCGAATCAAGCGTGGATTACATCGCCCAAGGCTGGCTCGCCTACTCGGTGCTGGGATTGCCGCTTGATGAACGGGTCCATGCGGGACGTATCTACGTCAAGCTCGACGCCAAGGATGTCCGACATGCCTTTGCCAAATGGCTTCGTTCCGACGGTTTGGTGCAGGTGACCCAGGGGCCGATACCACACTAAATCAATGCACCGGCAATCGCTTCGATTTAGCGGATGACAAATGGTTCGCCGACTGCTGCCGTCAGTGGATGCTTTGGCTAATTTTTGAAGACGGGCCAGAATCACCAACAAAAACAAGGAGTAGGCCGAATTTTTCTGGCACATGAATTGCAGCAAAAAGTTTCATGGCAAGGAAAATTAATGTGCAGAAGCCCTCTCAGGAGATTCGCGGACAGGCCGAAGTCACCAACCGTCGGCCGGTACCGCAGGTGACACCCTATTTGCTGCAGGCCCAGATACAGAAACCGAAAATATTTCCACCCAAACGCCGCGTGCAACTCTCCATTGAAGTCGAGATGCGTCTGGAAGCTCCCGACCCGGTCAAAATCATCCATGCTGGCTAATTTTGGGGCAATTCTTCGGACAAGGATTTGAAGCGATCCACCTGTCCGCCATTCGTAAAAACAACGTGTTCAAAACCCGCCTGATGGAGGAACGTGGCCAGTTCCAATTGGGCCCTTTCCATGGCATCATTCAAAATGCCGTTCGCCCGGGCGGCGCGGCTAATGTCATCCACAGCGTTTTGCCGTGTCACCTGTTCCAAATCCTTGTCCAACGAACGGAGAAAGCCGGTCGTGCGTTCGATGATTTTGGTTTGTGAATCGTCCAGGTAAGCGTCAGTGATTTGGGCAGGCGGCAACCGCAAACTGATGGTTTTGTCCGAAATTCTGACATCGGCAGCCTTGAGTTGCTTGAGATCCACGCCCGCCTTGACGATGCCATGGGCCAGCAACAACACGCGGCTGTCTCCCTGCACAAATTTCCCCAGGACACTCTCCGGCGGCGAATCCATGATTTCCACCTTTTGAAGGACATATTTGACCGTGACCAGATCCGAGAGCGTCTGCACCTGCTCGACCACCGTCACAGTGTTTTCCACATGCAAGCCCGGGCCGGATTTCAGCCAGTGCCGAAACGTGAAGCCAACCCAAACGCCGCCAGCGAAAACGATCAGAACGAGTGCCGCCAAAGAAATTCTCTTCAATTCCCGCATGACGGCAAGGTAGCACCTCAACCCACAATGAAAAGGTGGAAGATGGACTCTGAAATAATTATATTGTGAACTGCACAAAAATTGTCCGAAGTGACATTTTCGTGGCGTGCCAGCCCGCTGTCTAATAATTGCGAACGATTGCTGCTGACAGGACAGACTGCGTCTTTTCCAGACACAGCCAATAATCCCTGCGTCGTTATCAGACAAAAGCAAACGAGCCTGCTTTTCACAACAAACACAAACGAAACAGGTTATATCGGCTGGCACAACAGATGCTTGGCGCGACTTGTGATTCGAAGTCGTAATGGAGTCATTAAGGCAGGTGTTAATTGTCAAGAAATGCAATCGCACGATGTGCTGTGCGCAGCATCAAAATCCCTGACTTTGACCCGGCAATCAAGGTCCATAACCCTCGCCGCCTGGCTGTTAGTATTTGCCCTGCCTCACCGGACCCGGGCGGATGACCGCGTTGATTACAGCTACGAGGATTATGCTGAAAATGACGGTCGCATCCATGTCCAGACCCAGGGAGTCTATTTGGCATCGGATATCAGTTCCTGGTTTGCGGTTAATGGCAATTTTGTTTCCGATGCGGTTTCGGGCGCGACCCCGATTGGTGCGCCGCCGGTTCCAGGAACCAATGCGGTGGCCATGGCGGAAATGCATGACCATCGCTACGCCGGTTCCGTTGAAGGAGTTCTCAAACTCGGCGACAACACCATCACGCCACAAATTTCCTACAGCAAGGAACACGATTATCGTTCGCTGGGCCTTTCGCTGAATGATGCAATAGATTTCAATGAAAAGAACACCACGTTTTCCTGGGGTCTCAGCGAGAGCCTTGACCAGGTATTGCCCTATCCGGGAGAAGATCCGGCCATCACCGCGCCGAGAAACAAGGACACGACTGAAGGAATGTTGGGGATTTCCCAGGTGCTCGACCGGAATACGCTCGTTGGCGCCAATCTTACGCTCGGTTATTCGCATGGTTATTTGAGCGACCCTTACAAACGCGTGTTGTTCGACGATTTCCCCTACAACCCCGGCCAGCCGTTTACGGTATTTCCCGAAAACCGGCCCGACCATAAGTTCCGCCAGGTGGCATTTTTGTCCCTCCAACATTACGTCGAGCTGGCAAAGGGAGCGGTCGAAGTCTCGTACCGTTTTTATCATGACAGCTTCGGCATTGTGGCTAATACGGCTTCCCTCCAGTGGAACCAGAACATCGGCAAGCATGTGGTGCTTTCACCGTTGTTCCGGTATTACACCCAGTCCGCCGCCAATTTTTACGGGACGCATTTCCCCGGAGATCCGACCAATCCAAATGTTTATCCGACGCCGGAATATTATTCCGCCGATTATCGCCTCTCGGCTCTCGAATCATACACCTACGGCATCAATTTGAGCGTACAGGTTCAGAAACATCTTTCGCTCGAAGCCGCGTTCAAACATTACGAAATGTTGGGTACCGACGGAGTAACCGCGGCCGCCCAGTATCCCTCCGCCAACGTCTTCACCGTGGGATTGACGCTATGGTTTTAAACTCAAACAAGACCGTCCGGGAACGGGTGCGCCAATCCGCAGTGGTAAACGGGGATCCGGGGCTTTCCACTTTGACGTTCCACGCCATGGGCACGCGCTGCCGCGTCTGCCTGGTGGAGCCGACGCGCAAGGCCGCAAATGACTATTTCGATCATCTGTTGAACTGGGTGGCGGATTTCGAAGCCAGGTATTCACGGTTCCTCAATGACAGCCTGATCAGCTTCATCAACGCCGCCGCCGGCAAAATGTGGGTGGAAGTGGATGAAGAAACGGACCGGCTGTTCAATTTGTGCAACGATCTCTTTTTCATGACCAACGGCGCGTTTGATCCCACGGCGTTGCCTTTGATCCGGCTCTGGAATTGGAAGGCCAATCCCCCGGTTATTCCGACCGGAGAGGTCATCCAAGCCGCCTGCGAACTTACCGGCTGGAAGAAGGTCCAACGGCGACGCGGTGCGATTTTTCTGCCGCAATGCGGCATGTGCCTGGATCTCGGCGGCATCGGCAAGGAATACGCCGTGGACATGGTTGTGGCGTTGGCCGCGCAATATGGTGTCGAGCATGTCCTGGTGGACTTCGGCCAGGACATCCGTGTGCAAGGTCATCCGCTGGGGCGGCCAGCCTGGCACGTGGGACTCGAAGATCCCAAAAATCCCGGCTCCTGTTGGGGCGGCGTGGCCGTGACCAACCACGCCGTGGCCAGTTCCGGCGATTACCTGCGTCATTTCATTCATCAAGGACAGCGTTACGGCCACATCATTGATCCACGAACCGGGTATCCCGTCCGCAACGGTTGTCTGGCGGTGAATGTTGTGGCGTCCACCTGCACCATCGCCGGCATCCTGAGCACCACGGCCTTCGTTCTGGGGCCGCAGGCGGGATTTCATTTGATCAACGGCTACCACGGCGCTTCCGGCGTCATTCTCACGGAACAAGGTAATTTTATAACCCCGCGATTCTATGAACACCTCGTACAACAAGACTAAAATCAAACTGATCGCAACCGCATCCGCGTTATTCCTCGGCGCTTTTCTTGCCGTGGCCGCGCCCCTCAAGGTAGGCGACGCCTTTCCCGACCTGACCCAATCCGGCCTGGAAGGCACCGTGCCGGATATTCACGGCAGGGTGGTGCTGGTGGACTTTTTTGCGTCCTGGTGCCACCCCTGCCAGGAATCATTTCCGGTGATGCAGGAACTGTATCAAAAATATGCCGACAAGGGCCTGGTCATCATCGCCATCAACCTCGACAAGAACAAGGCGGACATGGACGACTTCCTGAAAAGCCATCCGGCCACGTTTGTCATCCTGCGCGACGCCAGCAACAAACTCGTGTCCCAGGTCAAAATTCCCACGATGCCCAGTTCCTTTCTCCTCGACCGCGACGGCAAGGTTCATGCCTTTCACCGGGGCTTCAAAGGTGATGAAACGCGGAAGCAATACACGGAGGAGATCGAAGCCCTGCTCAAATAAACCAAACAAAAACCACCCATGAAAACCCGTCACCTGTTGTTGCTGGCTTTGATGGCCGCGAGCGGTCTGCTGACCGGTTGCGTAAACGTCCAGCCCTGGGAACGCGGCAACCTGGCCGATCCCACAATGAGCGCCAGCAACCCGCTCGGCGGCATGATGTCCGAACACATGTGGTTCTCGCGCGAGGCGGCTTCCGGCGGACAGGGTGTGGGTGGAGGAGGATGCGGATGCAACTAAAATTAACATCTCTGGTGGGCGGCAGCGCCTTTAACTTCCGTCCGGCACGGCTGCTCGCGTGCCTGACCGTCTGTGCGCTTGTCGTTTCGACAACCCAAAGCCGTGGACAAACCGATGACGCCAGTCCGTTTGTCATCACCCCGGCGATTTCAACCAACTCCGGAGCGCCAGCCGTCTTGATCACGTTCCGCGTGCCGGACCATCATCATCTGTACGCCGATGAACTCAACTTTGAACTGGCCGGCAAGACCGTGCCTTTCTCACTGCCGGCGCCCACATCCGTGACCGACAAGTTCAGCGGCAAAAGCAAACCCATGTACCTGCAGGATTTTGTGGCCACCTTCCCGTTGCCCGCGACCCTGGATCACGACCTGGCGCTCACCGTGGACCTCCACGGCTGCAGCGACGAGGAATGTCGCTTCCCGGAAACCCGCCAATGGAAAATCCACCCGGACCATTCCATCGCAAGCGTTGAGGATTCTGACGCCGCCAACGAAACCCCGGCAACCAGTCCGGAAAATTCCTTGCTCAGTGGTTTCAAGGTGACGGGCCGCATCTCCGGATTCCTGAACAGCCAGCGCCTTGTTGACTTCCTCAACCGCACGCGCGGAGTCGGGGCGGCGGCGGAAAATGCCCTCGGCGCCTTCGCCGGTCTGGGCACGCTGGCCACCATCGGCCTGATCCTGCTCGGCGGGCTGGCGCTGAATTTCACCCCTTGCATCCTGCCCATGATCCCCATCAATCTCGCCATTCTCGGCGCCGGGGCCCAGAACGGCAACCGGCGGCGCGGCTTTGCGCTCGGCGCGGCCTACGGCGCCGGCATGGCACTGGCGTACGGCACGCTGGGCCTTGTGGTGGTGTTGACCGGCGCGAAGTTCGGCACGTTGAATTCTTCTCCCTGGTTCAATTTCGCCATCGCTGCAGTGTTTATTGTGCTCAGCCTGGCCATGTTCGACCGTATTGTCATTGATCTCTCGCGATTCCAGCGGACCGGCACCCCGGGCAAAAGTCACAGTGCCTTCATCGCCGCGCCCACCATGGGAATGATTTCAGCGTTGCTGGCAGGTGCGTGCGTGGCCCCGGTCGTGATCTCCGTGCTGTTGCTCGCCACGACCCAATATCAGCGTGGAAATCTTTCCGGCCTGTTGCTGCCTTTCGTGCTCGGCATTGGCATGGCGCTGCCATGGCCGTTCGCCGGCAGCGGGTTGTCGTTCTTGCCCAAGCCGGGCACATGGATGACGCGAGTAAAACATGCCTTCGGAGTCATCATCCTGGTTTTCGCCGGCTGGTATGGTTGGTTGGGCGTGAGCCTGTCGGGGGCCGGCCACCAGGGGACACTCGTGGCCGCGAAAAGTGACAGCGTCAATGAACTGCGCTCGGCCCTCGCAACCTCGCGTCATACCGGCAAGCCCCTGCTGGTGGATTTCTGGGCCAGCTGGTGCAAGAACTGCACGGCGATGGAACTCACCACGTTGCATGACAATGCCGTGCGGCAGAAACTCAACGATTATGTATTTGTTCAATTTGATGCCGAACGGCTCAACGATCCCACGTTGAAGCCCGTCCTGGATGAATTTGGCGTGATCGGCCTGCCCACCTTGGTGGTATTGCACCCGAGCACACCGGGAACGCGGGCGGGCAACACTCCCAATACAGCAAGAAACTGAATTTTATGCACCGGAAAATCGCCCAACTGCTTCGGCTCCCGTCGCTGCTGCTGGCGGCGGCACTTCAAATCATGCCCATTGCCCGGACGGCATTGCCGGCCGCCCAAGCCACTGCGGATGTTCTGGCCATCATCTTTCGCTGGGCTGCCGGCGCGGCCGCAGCGTTGGGCGGAGTACAGGCGGTTTCCGGAGCGTCCACCGTCATCACCAATCCGCTTTCAACGAACGCGGTTGAAGGCAAATCCTTTGTGCTGCGCCTGACGACCGCTCCCAATCAGGCACATTATTGGACGGCTTCGAGCCTCCCCACCGGCATCAATCTCGTTGGCACCAACGGCAACTCATTCTGGGAACTCCTCGGAACGCCAACGGTCAGCGGCACGTTCGACGTGGGATTGACGGCCAAAGGCTCGGCCAACAGCGGAGCGAGTGAGACCACCTCGGCCACCTTGGTCATCAATATCGCACCGGCGGCGACTGGCACGCCGCCAGCCATCACCGCCCAACCCACCAGCCTGGTCATAACCCAGGGACAAAACGCCTCCTTCTCCGTTACGGCGACCGGCACGGCGCCTTTGACCTACTTCTGGTTGAAAGGCGCAACGGTGATGACCAACGGGCCGAATCCAACGTTCACCATCTCCAACGTCCAGTCCGCCAGCGCCGGAACCTATTCGGTGATCGTCAGCAACGCCGTGAGCACCATCACCAGCTCCAATGCAACGCTCACGGTCATTGTGCCGGCCACGGCGCCGACCATTACCACCCAGCCCGGCAACCAGATTGTGAATCTGGGGCAGACCGCCACCTTCAATGTCATCGCCACTGGCACCACGCCGATGAGTTATTTCTGGCGCATCGGCACGACCGTCCTCACCAATTCGGCCAGTCCAACCTTTGCCATTCCCAACGCCCAAACCACGAACGCCGGCAGCTACTCGGTGATTGTCAGCAACAGTTTGGGCACCGCCACCAGTTCCAATGCGACCCTGACGGTCAACGTCGTCATCATTGCGCCCGGCATCACCGCCCAACCGGCCAATCAGTTGATATATCAGGGGAACAATGCGTTGCTTTCCGTGACGGCCTCCGGCACCGCCCCCTTTGGATATCAATGGCGGAAAAACGGCGCCACCCTCGCGGACAGCGCTCATCTCTCCGGCACCCAAAGCAATCTGCTCACCATCATCAGCGCATTGACCAATGATTCCGGCCGTTACACGGTGGTCATCACCAACAGCTCGGGCTCCATCACCAGCC
>Ga0265338_10009719_pt1 | contig 11408 bp, 11 predicted proteins | sample 42126metaG_FD_193579 | JGI IMG/M metagenome (GOLD analysis project Ga0265338, IMG submission 193579) | Rhizosphere microbial communities from Carex aquatilis grown in University of Washington, Seatle, WA, United States - 4-21-26 metaG | ecosystem: Host-associated > Plants > Roots > Rhizosphere... | reverse complement strand
TGAGGGCCGATAGGATCTTGTCCCGTGACAGTCCCTGGGACCGGACCAGCCGGGGGATGCCCCAGGAGGCGTCCCGGCCCTGGGCCGGGGGGGCCTCCAAGAGCGCCAGCAGGAGGTGCTCAGTGGAGACGTAATCATCCTTCATCTTGTCGGCTTCCCGGCGGGCCGACTCCAACACTTGGACCAGCCGGGGCGTCAGGGATAGTTGGGAGGCCCCCTGGACCTTGGGAAGGCCGGCCAGGTCCCGGTCCAGTTCCTGGAGGAGCAAGTCCGGGTCCGCGCCCACCTTTTTCAGGATGGGGGGGACGATCCCTTCCTCTTGGCGAAGGAGCGCCCCCAAAAGGTGTTCCGCCTCGACCTGTCCATGTCCGGACTCGGAGGCGGACCTTTGGGCGTCCTGGAGGGCTTTTTGGGAGTTGAGGGTCAGGGATTCAAAATCCATAGCGGCGGCACCGTTCCTTTCCGACCCAAAATAGGGCTTGGAACGGGCTCTTTCAATTGATGATCTTTGAAATAACAAAAATCAAAATGCATTTTCACCACGGGGAAGACGGAGTTTCACGGAGGAAGCACTAAAAGGGATCATTAACACCCAAAAAGATAGGCCTCCGTGTCCCCCGTGGTTATGGGGAATTAACGGTTCAGCGGCCTTGGGCGGAGCGGCGGAGGGGAGCCGGATGGGACGGGGCGGTGGCGTCCGCCTTGAGGAACTCCCGGAGGGCCTCCAGAAAAAGCTTTTCCTCGGAGGCCGCGAGCTTATAGAGGGCGTATCGTTCCATATCGTCCATCCCCAGCCAATCCTCGGGCCGCAAGGGGGTCCCCGTCCGGAAGGAGGTCTCCAGGACCTGGGGGGGGATTTTACCGGGGTTCTCCCATTCCGTCTTCTGGTTCAGGAGCGCGCCGGGCTCCAGGAGGCGGAGCGTGACCCCGAGCCGGTGGAAGGCCGAGACCATGAATTCCTTATAGGTATCCCGTTCCCCTTGGCTCCGGATGGCGAGGTGGCAGAACACCCGGCGTTCCTCGAGGGGAAGTTTCCGCCAATGGGCCTCCTCCACGAGGAAGCCGATCGTCTCGAACTTATGGCGCGTCGAAAGGGGAATCGTCAGGAGGTCCGAATAATGGATTTCCTCGAATTTGAATTTTCGAAACATGGGCGGCCCCCGGGTTTATATCCTTTAAAGCAAGAGTCATACCACCAGCCCGGTTCGGTCCATGACATCCCCGCAATGAATGGGGCTTCAAACTTGGCCCAGAACCATTGCCTGCAATAAACTCACGCCGGACGACCCTACCAGGCCCCCGGATTCCCATTTTGGGAATCCAAGCCGACAATTCTGTTACGTCGAAGGGTTCAAACTTGTGGGGCCATCAAGGCCGCCCAATCCTGGAGGCTTTCCAAGTCCTGTTGGGACGTGAACCCCGGATCCCATTTTTCCATCTCGCTGGAACTCACCCTTCGGATATGGAGGCCCCCCTCCTCCAGGAGCTGGTCGAGGCTGGCCCATTTATCCGGTTGGAGGGTCGGCAGGGAGGTTCGGTGCCAGAGGGCGTTCAGGGGTTTCCATTGGCCGCCCAGGTAGGGCACCACGGCGTCGAAGGGACCTTCCCGTTGGAAGACGGTCCACATCCCCTTCGCCAATTCCCATCCCAAATGGGGACGGAGACAGGCCGTCAGGTAGACCGCCTCATACCGCGCCAAGGGCAGGGCCGAGGCCAAGCCCACCAACGGACCCCAGAGCGGCCAGCGGTCCAGGATGAGGGTGGCCTTGCCTTGGGCGTCGGGAGGGATCCATTTCGGTTCCTTCGCCACCGCCAGGACCTCCTGGAAACCCTTGTGGGCTTCTTGGAGCAGGTGGGAGGCCAGGGACCCCTGGCCCCAAGGCAGGAAGGCCTTTGGGAAACCGAACCGACGGCTTTTGGGGCCGAACAAGAGGGCCGACGTGATGGGCAATTTCGTGGAGGCCATGGCCTTCCCAAATATGGAGGATGGCTTTTACCTATCAAGGATCGTGCCAAATATAAACCGGGGAGAGGGGAGGATTTCTCATCAACGCTTCAATACCGAATGGACCGAAGGGTTCTTTCGACAAATTGGTAACCCTTTGGCCAAGCCGTGGACAAGGATCCACGGTTCCCTATTAAAAAGTATGGGGGCACCCAAACGGATAAGTCCTTTTCACCACAGTGACACGTCCCGCGTTTACATCAAACTTCAATGACTGCGGGACAGCACCGCCTCCATACCATGGAAAACGGACGGGGCGGAGCCACAGGGATACCGCGTAGACCGACAACGTGAGTCAAACGGAGGGACACAGGAATCGGGCTTGCGGGTGAACCGGTTTCTTGACTGTGACTCGCCGTTTCACTCAATTTTAAAATGATATGGTCTTTTTCAACTGCGTCCCTGTGTCCCTGTGGTGGAAGAATGTGTTGTGCCTGGGAGGAATGCCTTCCCATTCCCTGCACCCACCCCATGTCCGCTGTCCATGGGTCAAGGACAAATGGGTCACCCTCAAGTCAAACCGCGGCCTTTGCCTGCGGTTCATGATTCTAAAGGATGAGGAGGCCTTTGAACGGCCTAGGCGACCGGCAAGGCCGCCTCGATGTCCGCGAGTCCTACCCCCAAGGTTTTTCGGGAGGCGCGGTCCAGGGCCGACCGGTCACCCATCAGGTGGAAGGTCTGGTGCAGGTGCCGGAGGGAATCGCCCGGGACCAATTCCCGTACCGGCGACATGGTCTCCAACTCAAAGTAAGGGCCGTAGGAGTTCGCGCCGGGCTCCGGGGGTCCGTCGTTGTAACTGCTCACGACATCCCCGTCATAGGGCCTTTCCTGGATCTTCCATTGGCCGTCCGCGTAAAGGGCCGCCCCCGGGGGACGGGAATATCGGACGAGGGTCAAGACCGACTCCTGGGCGTCCCAACAGCCGAGCCACTCGCCGGCGTACCGGGGATGGACGCCGATCTTGCTTCGAAAGAGGCCGTCGGCCTTGAAGAAGGCCCCGGCAGGAAGCGAATGGAGACGGTCGCCTTGGATTTCCCCGAAGTAACTCGCGGCCCGGGAGGCACCCGAGCCAGGTGGCCCCGGATGGGTGGGGATCACCACGGTCGAGCGCGGCGAGGCGGGGTACATGCCCAGGACCCAAGCCCCCAACAATCCCGTTTCCTTCCGCCAAGGTTCCCGCCCGGCGTTCTCCAACTCATTTTCCGACTCGAAGGCCACCGCCTGGAGCCCGTCGTCCGATACGTCGAGGGTCTTCCAGATGCGCTCCAGGTTGATCAACGCGATTTTTCGCCTGATGCGGAGTTGGAACCTGGTTCCGCTCCAATTGACCAGTTCCGCCGTTTTGCCGAAAAGGGCTTCCCGGTCCCCCCGTTCCAAAAGGTCGAAGGGTTCCCGATCCACCGCGGTCAGGACCCGGGCGTTGGGCAGTTCGAACGGCACCCCGGGATCGAAGTGGAAGCCGAACTGGCCCGCCTCGGGTGACAGCCAAAGCCGGTCTTCCCCGCCGTAGGGGTTGAACTTGGGATGGAGGGTGCCCTGGGCGATGTAATTCTGGTTGATCCAACCATGGCTGAAACCCCCGGGACCCGCCAGGGTGCTGGTCAGGACCCGGGCCTGGTAGGACGCGGCCAGCGCGACTTGCCGGGGGCCGTCCCGGAGCAGGACGACCTCCGTATGTTTCGAGCAAAACCCCAGATCCTCGCCGAACCTCATCATGCCGCACCGGACCCCATTCCTTTTTTGAGCCGGGCGGATTATAACAGCCCCATTCGTTTCCCGGAGTCGCCATGGCATCCATCGTCCTGATCGGTCACCCCGTCCTCCGGACCCCCGCCCGCCGGGTCTCGCTCGCCTGGATCAAGCGTCCTTCCACCCGGGCGCTCCTCCTAAGGATGTTCCGGATCATGTACCGCGCGGAGGGTGTGGGATTGGCGGCCAACCAAATCGGCTTGTCCCATCGGTTATTCGTGATGGACAGCATGGCCAGTTCCCGCTACCCGGGCCGACGGAACGTCCCGGCCCAGGTTTGGTTCAATCCCCGGATACTGGCCCGTTCCAAAAAACAGGTCTGGGATTGGGAAGGCTGCCTGAGCATCCCGGGCTACCGGGGACTGACGCCCCGCGCGGACAGCGTGGTCTTCGAGGCGCAGGACGCGGTCGGCCGGAGGATCCGTCGGAAGGCCGGGGGATTCGAGGCCCGGATCCTTCAGCACGAAACCGATCATTTGGACGGGCTGGTCTACATGGACCGCTTGCCGGACCTTTCCCAATGGACTCATTTGGACGAGTTCAACCGCCAAACCGGGAGCCGGATCAAGGACCGGCGTTAACCGCCAGTGGGTTCGTTTGTCCCGCATAAAACCCCGCGAAGAATGGGCTTGGGTCCCGCGCCGATCAGGGAGTAGTCTCAAGCCAATGCCAAAAACCCATCCGCCCTAGGAGACTTTATGAAAATCTACATCATGCGCCACGGCGAGGCATCCATCGCGGGCCCCGACACCACCCGGGCCCTCACCCCCAAGGGCAAACAAGACGTCGCCCGGATCGTCAAGTTCCTCCAGGGGGCCAAGGTTCCCGTGACGGCCGTTTGGCATTCCTCCAAGACACGCGCCTTCCAAACCGCCCAGGTCTTTTCCCAGGGGTTCGGTAACAACCTTCCTACGGAGCCCCACTCGGGCCTCAACCCGGATGATTCCGTCGAGGACTTCCTCCGGGACCTGGAGGACGACGCCAAGGACGGGCTTTTGATCGTGGGTCACCTGCCTTTCGTCGACCAATTGGTGGGGCGCCTCACCACCGACGGCAAGGGGCTGCCGATCCATTTCCAGACCGGCACCCTGGCGGCCTTGGAAGGCGACTTCCATTCGTCCTTCACCCTCTCCTGGGTCATTAAGCCCGAGCTCCTCCCCGGGTGAGTCCAACCCGACCTCAGGGGACCTGGCCCCTCGATGAGCCGTTTTCCCAGGAGGGTGCCCCCCCGGTTATGGGTTGGCGTCGCACCTTCACCTCCCTCCATAGCCGCAACTATCGCTATTTCTACATCGGCCAGTGGATCTCCCTCGTCGGCTCATGGACCCGGTCAGCCGCGCTCTCCTGGCTGGCCTTCACCTGGACCCAATCGAGGTTCATGACGGGGTTGGTCTCGTTCATGAACACCCTCCCGATCCTGCTGTTCGCCCTCTACGCCGGGTCCTTGGCGGACCGCCATCCCAAACTCTCGGTATTCCGGTTGACCAGTTGGTTCGCCTTGACCTCTTCGTTGGTTTTCGGGGTCCTGATCCTGACGGGACACCACGCCACGACGCTTCTTCTCCTTTTCGCCGGGTTGTGGGGGACCGCCATGGCTTTCGAGATGCCCTCCCGCCAGGCCCTTATCGTGGAGCTCGTGGGGCCCAAGGACCTTTCGAACGCCATCGCCCTCAACAGCGCCATGGTCAACGCCAGCCGGGTCCTGGGCCCCCCGATCGCGGGACTTCTCCTTTCCACCGTCGGGGCGGCTTGGTGCTTCTTCGTGGATGGGGCGAGTTACTTCGCCGTGCTTTTCGGGATCGCGCGCATCCGTCTTCCCGAGAAGGTCCGTCCCAGTGTCTCCGGGGGAACATGGGCCCACCTGCGGATCGGGTTGGAATATGTGTTGAAGGACCGGTTGCTCGCCCGCACCTTCGGCCTGCTGTTGGTCATGAGCCTGGGGGGGTGGGCCTACCAGTCCCAGCTGGCGCCCTTCGTAATCGAAACCCTCCACGAAAAGGCCTCGGGTTACGGCTGGATCATGGCCATGAACGGCCTGGGGGCCTGCATGGGCGCCCTTCTCGTGGCCTTCCTGAATGACCGACTCAAGACCCAGTTCCCCGCCTACCTCGGGATCGTCATCTTCTCGGTCTGCCTCCTGCTCCTAGGTTTCCAGACCCATCCCGTGGGCGCGGCCTTTTTCCTTTTTATCGCCGGCTTTGGGTTGATCCTTTTCTTCTCCACCAGCAATAGTTACCTCCAGACCCATTGCCCCAACCACCTTCGGGGCCGAATCATGGGCCTCTGGGCCCTCGTCTTCGGGGGCGGAATGCCCCTGGGGAGCCTCCTCCTGGGGTTCCTGGCCCAACGATACGGTTCGGGCCACGCCCTTCAGGCCGGCGCGCTGTTCTGCCTCCTGGTCGGTTCTGCCGTATACTTCAGCGGCGGAAAGACCCTTCGGTCCCCCGGCCATACCCCATCCCATCCCTGAGGAGTCCCCTTGCCCCCCGCGTCCCTGAACCTCGGTTGGATCGACCTGGAAATGACCGGGCTGGACCCGCTTTCCTGCGTCATCCTCGAGATCGCCACCGTGGTCACGGATAAGGGCCTGAACATCCTGGCCCAGGGTCCGGTCTTCGCCATCCACCAACCGGACTCGGTGCTGGAGGCCATGGACGATTGGAACAAGACCCACCACGGCAAGTCGGGACTCATCCAGAGGGTGAGGGAATCGAAGATGACCGCGCGGGACGCCGAGGTGAAGACCCTGGAGTTCCTGGCGGGGCACCTGATCCCGAAGGACAGCCCGCTCTGCGGCAATTCGGTGCATATGGACCGGTTGTTCATCTCGAAATACATGCCCGACCTGGAGAAGTTCTTCCATTACCGGAACCTGGACGTGTCCACCGTGAAGGAGCTGGTCAAGCGCTGGTACGGCCCCGAGGCCATCCCCAAGAAGAAGGAAAAACACCAGGCCCTGGACGACATCCTGGAGTCGGTGGAGGAGTTGAAGGTTTATCGGTCGGGATTTTTTAAGCCGGTTTGACCCGCATGAGCGGGGAAGATCCTTGGAAGGCCGTTCAGCTTTAATTTTTTAATGGGGAGTCCGGTGTGGCATCTCGGTCCATAGGCAAAAAGCCGATTCGATCCAAGAAAACCGCACCACTGGCGGTCACGATTCCACCCGCGCCCCCTCCCACGGGCCCCCGCAAATCGCGCGTCGTCCTCGGGGTCTTCCTCCTGGCCCTGGCCTTGTTGGGAGCCCTCATCTTTCTCCTGGGCCCACCTTCCGACCGGCCCTTCAAAGTCACACTCGTCTCACGGGTTTCCGGCAAGCTGCAGGCCTGCGGAACCTTTGACGCCTGGGGAGCGACTGCGCCGGACGGGGACCTCCTCGTCGTCTCGGATCACGGCGGAAGGCTTCTTTGGTTCGACCGTTCAGGAAGGTTGATCCGAACCGTGGGTCGGAAGGGCAAAGGGCCCGAGGATTTCTTGGAACCCGGGGGCATCACCTCGGACCCGTCGGGAAACATCTATATGGTGGATCCCGCCAAATCAGACGTCCGGGGATATACAAAAAACGGCCACCGCATCGCCGACTTCCCGCTTCCCCAGGGGTTTTACGGGCCCCGGGGCGTCACCTGGCATGATCAAAACCTCTGGTTCGCGGACACGGGGACCCAGCGGGTCGTCCAAGTCTCCCTGGCCGGAGCGGCCGTGACCGCTTGGGGGAAATCCGGGGACGGCAAGGTCGAGTTCTTCAACCCGCGGACCATTGCATTCGATGACAAGGGCCGGATGTACGTGGCGGATGAGGAAAATTCCAGGGTCCAGGTCCTGAGCCCGGCCGGGGAATACCTCAGGTCCATCAAACCCTACGGCAAGGCCTCCGGGGTCGCGATCAGCCCGAAGGGTAGGGTCTTCATCTCCAGCATGATGGGCAACTTCATCAAGGCCTACAGCCCCGAGGGGAAATACCTGGGAACCCTTACGGTGGGGGGCCTTCAAAACGCTCTCGGGGGCGTCAGCGGCATCACCTTCACGCCGGACGGCCTCTTAATGACAGCCAACGGGGACGACGTTTCCCTCTATCGGCTCACAGACCAGTAAACCGGCCGTGGCGGGCAAACAGCGAGACCGAACCCCTGATCGGCCTATTCAAACGATCCGGGGAAGGGATTGGGATCCATCGACTTGGGTTAACTCCATTAACAGGGTCCCGAGGCTATCCCCAGGAAGAAGGAAAAGCACCAGGCCCCGGACGACATCCTGGAGTCGGTGGAGGAGTTGGGTTTCTACCGGAAGAACGTGTTTAAATTGTTTCAGCGCCTCAGGTTCGAGGAATCAGCCGAAAAACACTGGCTCCCACCCCGAACCAAAAACACCTGTCCGGCTCATGACCCATCAAGACCCATTACAAACCAGCTATGGGGCAGTCAATCCCGATCAAACATTTTCCGATTCCTGTTTTTAGGTCCTCTGATGATGGCATGCACAACTAACATCAACAAAAAAACATTATCGTCGATTGAAGAACAAATCCGATCAACGTGATCCTAAGCAACCATGACGGAACAACAACAGCCGTACATACCAGCACAGCACCCGTAATTCTCTTCGTTTTGCTCTTTGGAGCGCTCAGCGGCGTAGCTGTTTTCATTAATATTCCAACGCTCTCCTGGTTGGTTTCGAACAAACTTTTGGTCCGTCAGTCCCGACGCAGTTTGTGGTGCTTCTCGAGGTAGGCCGTCCGGTCGTTGTAACTGCCGTGGGCGTTTTGGATGTCGCGGACCGCGGGTTCCGCCTGGGGCTTGGGTTTCCCGTTCATGTCCACCTTGTCGTGGTCGATTGACCGAAGCAGGTAGAGGACCCGGTCGAAGTCGGGCTTGGACTTGTGTTTCAGGTGGTGGGCCAAAAGGGACTTCAGGGCGTCGATGGTTTCAACAGTCTCGGGGCTGGGCGGGTTCAGGTCAAATGGCGAAACGTCATTGAGGGCCCAATTTACCAGGCTTTTCGCCGTCAGGCCGTCCTGGGGGATCAGGCCGTCCAACCCGGAACGCTTCATGAACGCCGACTCCTCCGCGTCGAGCTGGAGTCGCTCCTGAGGGCTGGAGGCGAGGCCCCGGAGCCAGTCGAAAATATCCTGGATCGTCTTGAGCTTGATATCGGCCGTGGAAACGGTTGGCGCGAGATTGACCGCCCTGGTTCCTTGCGCGCCCGTGACGGGTTGGATGGACATACCTCACCTCCGATAGGCTCTTCCCCTAACTGTCCTAACGGATGATTCCATCGAACCTGAACCCAGTCGCCGGACCAGGCCGGGAAAACTCAGGAATTGAGCCACAAATCCAATAATCGGGCGTTGCCCAGGCTGTCCTCGGGGGTCATGAACGGCGGTTCGACCTTCCCCTTCTTCACGGACTCGGCGAAGGCGTCCGCCTCATAGGCGTAGATGTTCTTATGGCCCGTGACGACGGCCTCCCGGTGCCAATCTTGGCCCTGCGGCTGGATGAGTATTTTCGAATCCCCCGCCTCCTGCGAGGCGTGCCAAGGGGACGGCACGGTGATCTGGCCCTTCGACCCATAGATCCGGACGAAACCCGGCTCCCGGTCCAACCGAACCGCGCAGGACAGCTCCGCCAGGATATCCCCCGGGAATTTCAGGACCGCCGAGGCCCACTCGTCCACGCCGCTCTCCGCTCCCCGGTGGATGACGCCCTTCACTTCCAGGGGCACGGCGAACGCTTGGCCCCTGGCCACTCCCGCCAACAAGCGGGAAATCGAGGCGGGGTAACACCCCAGGTCCAGGATGGCCCCGCCGCCCAAGGACTTGTTGAACAACCGGTGCTGGAGGCCCAGGTCCCGGTCGAAACAGAAGGAGGCCCGGATCATCCGGATCTCCCCGATGACTCCCTCCCGGATCAACTCAAGGAGCTTGGTCGTTTGGGGATGGCACCGGTACATGAAGGCTTCCATAAGAACCACGCCGTTGTCCTGGGCCGCGGCCACCATCCTCTCGACCTCGGCCAGGTTCATCCCCATGGGTTTCTCGCAGAGGATATGCTTCTTGGCCCGCGCGGCCTCCAGGGTCCATTCGAGGTGGAAGGGGTGGGGTGTGGCGATATAAACGGCCTCCACGTTCGGGTCCCGCAGGAGGTCTCCGTAATGGCCGTAGGCCTTATGGATCCCAAACTCCCGGGAGAAGGCCTGCGCGGATTCCAGCCGGCGGCTTCCCACCGCAACCGCCCGCCCCGAATGGGAGGCCGGGAGCGCCCGGGCGAATTTTTGGGCGATCCCGCCCGTGGAAAGGATTCCCCAATTCATGGTTTGGCCTTTTGGGTTGTGGCCATCCGCCGACCGCCAACCGCCATCCGCTGCTTTTTCTGGTGCCAGTTCCACGCCGTCGCCAGGATATTCTCCAGGCTGGAGTGCTTGGGTTTCCACCGGAGTGTCCTTTGGGCCTTGACGGCCTTGGCGACCAGCCGGGGAGGGTCCCCGGGGCGCCGCTTCCCATAGACCACCGGCACGGAGCGACCCGTCACCTTCTCGGTCACCCGAATCACCTGCTCGACCGAATAACCCTTCCCGGTCCCCAAGTTGAAGACATCGCTTTGACCGGTCCTCATCATCCGCTTCAGGCCCAGGTAATGGGCCTCGGCCAGGTCGGTGACGTGGATGTAATCGCGGATACAGGTGCCGTCGGGGGTCGGGTAATCGGTCCCGAAGACCTGGATGTCCTTCCGGAGCCCCGCGGCCGCGTCCAGGACCAGGGGGATCAGGTGGGTTTCGGGATCATGGGCCTCCCCGATCAAGCCCGAGGCGTCGGCGCCCGCCGCGTTGAAGTACCGAAGGCAGGTGGTTTTGAGCCCGTGGCCCCGGTCGTACCAACCCAGGATCCTCTCCAACATCCATTTCGCGTCCCCATAGGGGTTCACCGGCTCCTTGGGATGGTCCTCGGGGATCGGAACCCGGAGAGGGTCCCCATATACCGCCGCCGTGGAGGACAGGATGAAATACCGGGTCTGGTTCCGGAGAAGGGTCTCCAACAGCACGAGGGCGTTCGTCAGGTTTTCCTGGTAGTACTTCCGGGGGTTTTGGACCGATTCACCAACCGCGATATGGGAGGCGAAATGCATCACCGCGGCGGGACGGAATTTCCGGAAAGTCCGCTGAAGTTTGGCCCGATCGGCCAAATCCCCCACCACGAGGGTGGCTTTTCGAACCGCCCAGCGGTGTCCCGCGGTCAAATTGTCGTAGACCACCGGCCTGAATCCATGGCGCGCGGCCGCCAAGACCGCATGCGAGCCGATATATCCGGCCCCCCCCGAGATCAACAACACCGGTTTGCTGGACAAGCGGACCCTCCTTGGGTTGAAAGCGAACATGATAACAAGCTGGGTTCTGGGCGCCCTAACACTCTCCCTTCGGTCCCAGGTCAAATACGGATCGGGATTTTGGAATCGACCCTCTAAGCGGCCTTGTTGAGGTTAACGTTTACCTCGTTTTATCCTTCAATCCCCTCATTTCGAATCGGAATAAACGGCCTCATACAATGGTTTCACGGTGTTTAAGGTAAACAGTTTCCCTAAAATCCAGCTAAAAGCCATTTAGTCCTTTTCATCCCCAAACGGTTTCCGCACAATACCCCCACGACGCTTTTCCCCTTCTCGCTCAT
>Ga0265338_10009717_pt1 | contig 11410 bp, 11 predicted proteins | sample 42126metaG_FD_193579 | JGI IMG/M metagenome (GOLD analysis project Ga0265338, IMG submission 193579) | Rhizosphere microbial communities from Carex aquatilis grown in University of Washington, Seatle, WA, United States - 4-21-26 metaG | ecosystem: Host-associated > Plants > Roots > Rhizosphere... | reverse complement strand
ATCTAACCAAACTGTACGCCGATGAAATTGATATTCCTTTCATTGAACTCAATGCCCGCGATATAAAACGAGAAGTACTCCGTCTTATCCCCGAACGCATTGCCCGCCAGTATAAGGCGGTCGTCTTCGATGTAGCTGAAAATGGCAGCAAGCTCATGGCCATGGAAGACCCTGATGATATTCAGGCAATTAACTTCCTCCAAAAACAACTGGGCACCGACCTCAAAGTTCATATTGCCACCGCCTCGTCGATCCAAGCAGCCCTTGATCAGTACCGTGGCAATATAAGCAGTGAGCTTACTAAGGTCATGACACCGGAGGGTGTCCCAGAAGAAGATGAAGAAGTCAGCGAAGAGGATCTAGCTGAAGACTCGCCTATTGCTCAAACCGTGAACCTTATCATTGAATACGCCGTGAAATCTTCGGCTAGTGATGTACACATCGAACCACGCGAGAACTATATCTCCGTGCGCTACCGCGTTGACGGTATTTTACGTGAAGCCAATAAGCTGCCGAAAAAGGTTTTAAATTCACTGGTCTCTCGCATCAAGATCTTGTCTAATCTCAAAATTGATGAAAAGCGATCGCCACAAGATGGCCGATTTAAGGCTGAGGTGAGTGGTCAGCTCTATGCTGTCCGGGTATCAACGCTGCCGATCGTTGATGGCGAGAAAGTAGTCATGCGTATTTTAAACGAGTCTGCCAAAGCTGCCACCCTTGAAGAGCTTGGCTTTTGGGGCAGTTCACTCACAACCGTTAACCGGGCAATTACCCAGCCACACGGCATGATCCTGGTTACCGGACCAACCGGGTCGGGCAAATCGACCAGTTTGTTTAGTGTGCTATCTATCTTAAATAGTCCGACCGTTAACATTTCGACCGTCGAGGATCCGGTGGAGTACCGCATCCCAGGCACCAACCAAACCCAGGTTAATCCGGTCGCTGGCATGACCTTTGCCAATGGTCTTCGAGCCCTACTCCGCCAAGACCCGAATATTATCATGGTTGGTGAGGTGCGCGATGGTGAAACGGCCAATCTGGCTGTTCAAGCTGCCCTAACCGGACACTTAGTCTTTTCAACGCTGCACACCAATAATGCTGCGACTTCGCTGCCACGACTGCTCGATATGGGTATTGAGCCATTCTTGATCGCCTCAACCGTGCGGGCCGTTGTCGGGCAACGCCTGGTGAGGCGACTCTGTGTTGATTGCCGTGAAGACTACGAGCCTGATGCAGCAGTACTGAAGGAACTTGGTGAGAATTTTGGCATTGCCGACGCCGCCACTATGAAGCAGCTGCACGCACTCGAACTGCAGGCGCTTGAGTCCGGCATCGGTAAGACCAATTCATCGAAGACCAACAAGCATTCTCCAGCCGAGCCAAGTACTACTGAATCGCGAATTACCAGGCTGTGGCGGGCTCACGATGATGGCTGTGAGCATTGTGGCCATAGTGGCTACAAGGGACGCATGGGTATTTACGAAGTACTCGGTAGCTCACCGACCATTCAGAAACTGATTGTTGGCAACTCGACCAGTGATGTTATCCAGGAACAAGCTATGAAAGACGGCATGATTACCATGCAAATTGATGGCTTCATTAAATCATTGCGTGGGCAGACTTCGGTCGAAGAGATTCTGCGCGTTACGTCAGAAAAGTAGTCGAGTACTGCTATGAAATTTGTCTACACTGCCACCACCAAAGATAACAAGACCACCAGTGGTAGTGGTGAGGCGGCCAGCAAAGAGGCCATGATTGCCAGTCTCGCTAAGCAAGGTCTGCATCCGATTATCGTAAAAACTGACAGTGGTAAAAAGGCGGCCCTCAATAAATTCACCATGGGCCAAAAGGTAAAGCTCAAGGACCTGGTTATCTTTACTCGCCAGCTCTCTACCATGATTACTGCTGGCGTGCCGATCGTTCGTTCCCTATCGACCCTGCAAAACGAGAGTTCGAGTAAGTATTTTCAATCGGTAATTAGTGGCGTAACAAAGGACGTTGAAAGTGGCACACCACTGGCAGATGCCTTTGGCAAATATCCAAAAGTTTTCTCCGAGATTTACGTCAACATGGTTCGTGCTGGTGAAGCGGGTGGTATTTTAGATGATATTTTGAAGCGTCTGGCTTCGCAGGTTGAGCAAGATGCCTCTATTCGAAAAAAGATTAAGGGCGCTATGACCTATCCAGTGGTTATTTTAAGTGTCACGGTGGTCGCTTTCTTTGGCATTATGATTTTTATTATTCCCAAGATCGCTAAGATCATTAAGGACCTCGGCGGCCCACACTCCCAACTACCGATCTATACCCGCGTCCTTCTGTCCATGAGCAATTACATGCAGCACAATGCGCTCATCATCCTCGGTGTAGTTATTGTGGTAACGTTCACCGGGCGTTGGTACATCAAGACTCCGAAGGGTAAATACCAATTCCATGCCCTGCTGCTGCGCACCCCGATCGTAAAAGGTATTGTCGTAAAAGTAGCCATCGCCCGCTTTTCTCGGACATTTGCATCGCTCATGTCGGCCGGTGTTGGCGTGTTGGATGCCTTAGATGTCACCGGCGGTGCCATTGGCAATAAGGTGATTGAAGCTGAGCTCAAGGAGGCTGCTAAAGAGGTTAAAAATGGTAAGCAGCTGTCCGAGCCCCTATCGAAAAGCAAGAACTTCCCGCAAATTGTCAGCCAAATGTTAGCCGTCGGCGAGGAAACTGGACAGATAGATACCATTTTGGTAAAAGTTGCGGAATTCTATGAGGACGAAGTTGACACGGTTATTAATTCTCTCGCCTCAATTATTGAACCACTGATGATCATTGTCCTTGGCAGTATTGTCGGTGTTATTGCGGCCAGCGTCATGGGACCGATCGCTTCACTAAGTAAAGATATCGGTACTAAATAAGGAAGGCTGGGTGGCCATGGTTCGACTAACTAAAAGAGGCTTTACGATCGTCGAGCTACTGATTGTTATTGTCGTAATCGGCATACTCGCGACCCTGGTTATCAGTACCTTCACCGGTATTCAACAAAAAGCACGTGACACGAAGCGGAAGGCTCACATTAGCGCTATCGGTGGACAAATCGAAGCCTATAACGCCCAGAACGGTAACTATCCAACGCTCGCCAATATGAATACTTCAGCCTGGCTCTCGGCTAACATGAAAGGTCTTGATCAGACGAGTTTAATTGACCCGAGAAGTGCTTCGCAGACTATGGCGGACAACCCAGCACCTGATGTCTACGCCTACCACGTACGAGCCGCGGATGGTACGACGGCTTGCGATAACGTAACCACCCAGTGTGCTAAATACACCCTGACCGCTACCCTCGAAGCTGGTGGCACATACCAAAAGTCAGGATCGGATTAGGTTCTTCCCCCGAAAGAAAAGACTTGACCACTTGACGCTTATGGTTATAATCTGTAGCAGATACTTTCCGAAGGATATACTTTGGAAGATCTTAATCAAAACATAACAATAAGGAGGGTGGGCACCTATGGTCTCACTAAAACGTAAACAACAAGGTTTCACCATCGTGGAACTTTTGATCGTGATTGTCGTAATTGGTATTTTGGCAACATTAGTTATTACGACCTTTACCGGAATTCAACAAAAAGCTCGTGACACCAAGCGGCAGACTGACGTGAATGCTATGCAAGGTCAGATTGAGGCGTACTTCGCCCAAAATGGTAAGTACCCAACACTCACCAATATGAATACGCCATCCTGGGTATCGGCTAACCTGAAGGGTCTTGACTCAGCAGCCCTTTGTGATCCAAAGGGTGCTTGTCCAGCAACTTTGGCTGACAACCCTGCTAACAACGTCTACGCCTACCACGTACGTGCGTCAGACGGCACGACAGCTTGTGACAACAGCACGAATGACTGTGCAGTCTACACCTTGACTGCCACACTCGAAGCTGGTGGAACCTTCACCAAGAGCAATCTAAACTAAGGCACACCGTCTTAACGTCGCAAAAGCCCGGGCAACCCCTGGGCTTTTGTACTATAATGGGCAGTAAGCATGAGCATTACAGGGCACTCTTTTATGATAGTGGTGGTATGAACTATGAAAGGTAAAACAAACCAGGCTGGTTTTACTCTTGTTGAACTAGTTATTAGTATCATCATTTTCAGTATTGTTGCCTTTAGCATGCTCGGTCTGTTTGCTTCCTTAGTGCGAACTGCAGTAGTTGCTAAACGCAAAGCGGTTGCCTCAACCCTGGCCACGAACGAAATGGAGTATTTACGCTCACTGCCGTACAACAACCTAGCAGTACTGCACGGAGACATCTATGCCACCAGTCCGCTACCAAACATTGTTACCCAAACTATCAACGGGGTTGTCTATACGACAAAGATTAGCATCAGTTATGTTGATGATGCCTTTGATGGCTGTGGCCCATATCCGAGCCAAGCCCTAAAACAGCAGTATTGCCGTAACTATCCCCCGCCTGGCAATGCACCAGCCCAGGATAGCAACCCCGCCGATTACAAGATTGCCCATGTCTCTGTCCAGGACCCGACTGGGACAACTCTTGCCCAAGTCGATACGGAAATTGCTGCTCGAGTCGCCGAAACCGCAAGCACTACCGGCGCGCTGTTTGTAAAGGTTATCGACAGTAATGGCAATCCAGTCAGCGGCGCAAACATAAATGTAGTGAATAATAACCAAAGTCCAGCTGTTAATCTTAACGATAATACTGACAGTAATGGTGAATCGATCTTCTACGGATTGCCACCGGATACCACTAACTATCACTACGTCATTACCGCCTCAGCGACGGGCTACTCATCCCTGACAACCATTCCACAAACTGTGCTCGTACCGAACTACCCCAGTCAGAATATTTTTACCCAACAATCTTCTTCGGTCACTCTGACGCTTAAGTTGCAAGGCGCTAATAGTTTGGTTCTCCAAACCACCGACACGAACGGCAACCCGCTTGATGGTGTCAAAGTTTACGTCAAGGGTGGTTACAAAAAGTACACGTCTGGTAGTGACACGTCGTATTACTTTGATAACTTCACGCCAACAGATACCCGACCAACTACTGCTGGTGGTGGCTATGCGACCTTGTCTAACTTGGTACCGGGTAACTACATCTTTTGTGGTGACACGGGCGCAAGCAATTGTAAGATTGGCAATACCACCTATTACCTAGCTGCTGCTGTGCCGTACGGTGGCACTAATCCCTTTAATCCAATTGTCGTACCAATTGATGATCCAAGTAATCCACCAGTGACAACGTTCCCGTACGGAGGGACGAACTATCTCCAACAAGTCCGACTGATGCTGACCCAGAGCAGTAGTTTCCCGCGCGTCACTGATCTTAACCCCTATGATGCGAGCTTAGCAGCCGGCGTGAGTAATTTTATTTTCACGATTGACGGTGTTAACTTGCCTTGCACGGCATCCGGTGTGGGTTGTGGTACAACCGTGAAATTCGTTCAAGGTGGCTCAACCTTTACGGCCAGTTGCACAGGAGATAACACGGGGCTAACACTGGCCTGCAAAGTCAATTTGACGTCAGTTAGTGTTGGTAACACTCAGCTGGTTATTGGCTCGGGTGGTAATACCCTTACCCTGCCGGCGGCTCCGCTACTAGGAGGCATCATTGTCTCACCGTAAAACCCTTACCACTACTTCATCAGGCTTTACTATCGTCGAACTGCTGGTAGTGATGGCTGTGGCGGCAATTGTCTCTACGTTTGCCTTTACTTTTTTTAATACTACTCTGAGCCAATACTTCGCTCTTCAGCAAAACTCAATCTCCTTTAATGATCTAGCCAGCCATTACCAACGTCTGGCCAACGTCCTGCGTGGTCTGACCGATATTAGTTCGGCGTCCGATAATGATTTATCGGTCTACGCCTACTTCTCGCCCAATGATGCTTACGTTTCATTAATTCACTACTATATTTCAAATGGCCAGTTGCTGGCTGACGTCACCCCCTTAAATGCCAATCCGCCCAATGGTACCTTGCTAACGGCTCAGAAGAAAACCTATACGATTATCAGCCAGTTCGTCAGCGTTCCGGGCGTCAGCACCTTTGTCTATATTGATGGCTCGGGCACGGTCTTACCAACCCCGGTAACTGCAGAACATACTGTTCAGATTATCAAAGTCAATCTGGCGGTGCCGTCAAAGGCTCCAAGCCTAACCAACCAGTCGCTTACCCTCCAGGTCAGTTTGCGTAATCGAAAGACGAACCTATGAAGCGACCCAAACTGCTCTCTCTCCAGCAAAATGGTTTTATCCTACCAACCATTATCAGCTTCATCATTGCAGCCCTAATCATTACGGGGGCAGTGCTGGAGATCATCGATGCTAATTTGTCGACGGTAAATACCAACGTCCAAAGCCAAATGGCCTTTAACATTGCTGAGGCTGGTGTGAATTACTATCTCTGGCACCTGTCACATAATAGTACCGACTACTATGACGGCACAGGCACCTGCACTGGAGTATCCAAATATTCACCAACCCCACCGGGATGTGGTGGCTATGTTCATAACTATATCGATGACAACGCCGTTAATGAAGGCACCTTTACTCTCTATATCCAAGCCCAAGGTGCTGGTTCAACGATCGTAAATGTCCGGTCAATTGGGCAAGTCAAAGGCACTAATATTATTCGTACTATCCAAGCACAGATTGGAGCAGCTTCATTTGCCAGCTATGGTGTCGTGTCAGACTCGGCGCTGTGGTTTGGTAATACCGAGAGTGCTACGGGACCAGTCCACTCCAATCAAGGAGTCCGCATGGACGGGCCAAACAGTGACGTCGTAACAGCGAACAATGCAACCTATACGCCCGCCTACGCTAATGGTGGTTGCGCTGGTAGTAACTGTTCCGAACCAGGGGTCTGGTGTGATCCATCTGTATTATCACCGAATTGTAATACTCGTAGTAAAACCGATTGGATATACCCGACAGCTACTGTCGATTTCGGACAAGTAACGAGTAGTCTATGTACGATGAAGCAGATCGCCACCAATAACAACGCGGCCAATGCCTGTAGTCAAACGCCAACCGTGCGTACGGCTGGCTACCTGCCGCAGATCTGCACCACCGGGAGTGGCAACAGTTGTAGTTTCAGTACAACGCGTGGTTATTTGATTGAGCTTAACCCCACCGGCACCTATAACCTCTACACCGTCAATAATGAAAATGATACGCTTGCTAACTATTCGGCTGCTCTTGCTCCACAATTAGTAGCATCGAATATCACCATTCCCGCATCCGGCGTTATCTTTGCCGAGGATAACGTTTGGGTACGATCAAACCCCAATTTTCATGGCCGCGTGACTATAGGGGCAGGTCGCTTGGCCCAAGCCAACAACAACGCCAACATCGTAATCGCTGATCATCTGCTCTACTCCACTAAAAATGGTAGGGATGCGATTGGTCTTGTGGCCGAGGATTCCATCTACGTCGCGCCGTATGCTCCAACCGCATTTCCTTTCGAGATTGATGGTGCCCTGCTTGCTGAAGCTGGTAGCGTCACGTTTGGCGAACGAGGTAATTTAGGCAGTGGTCAAGCAAGCTATCGGAGCAATCCGAGTGCCTGCGTACAGGGTTGGACAAATCCAAACCAAGTCTTTAATTTCTACGGCTCGGTTGCGACCCGCCAAACCTGGACGTGGACATGGTTGGTCAATGCTCACTGCGGTAATGCCGTCTTTGATCCAGTCAACGGTTGGATCTCGGGTGTTGAGAACAATAATACGCAGTACGACTACAATTTACTGTACAGTCCACCGCCCAGCTACCCAATTACTTCTGGCTATAACATCATCTCATGGCGCGAAATCCTAACCCACCCCTGAGTCATACTATGATATTACGCCTATCTTCTCTCGCTCATCTGTTATACTTAAACCAAAGCAGCTTATGCTTTGATGGGCAAGCATGAATACATCAGCATTTTTTCACCATGACAAACCGCTCTTTGGCCTAGACATTGGCTATAGCTCGATTAAGATCATGCAGATTGAATGGAATAACAAACGGCCAGTCGTGACAGGGTATGGGGTTGGTGATTTTGATCCTAAAGCCATCAAAGACGGAGTGATAGTTGACCCTGAAGCCATTGCCCGCTCAGCCCAAGCCTTATTCGGGCAACGGGTCGTTGGTGAAATTACGTCTCGACGCCTAGCGATGGGTATCCCAGCTTCTCGTACCTATGGCCGATTGATTAAATTACCAAAGCTTGCGACCAAAGATCTACCGGAAGCCATTCGTACCGAAGCCGAACAATATATCCCCGTTCCAATTGATAGTCTATATATGGATTATGTCGTTGTGAGTCACACAGATAAGGAGATGGAAATCTTCAGCGTAGCCGTCCCAAAGACTATTATCGATTCCTATGTAACACTCAGCCGTTTGCTTGGACTTGAAGCGGTAGCCATGGAAACGACAATCAGTGCGGCAGCCCGGCTGTTCGTGCAAACCAATAAGACGACCGAACCAACGGTATTAATAGACTTCGGTTCTCGCTCATCTGATATTACGATTTTCGATAAGACCTTAATCGTTACCGGTACGGTACCAGGTGGTGGTGATAACATTACCGCCTCGATTGCCGACAAACTCCACGTTACCCCAGCCGAAGCTTACGTCATCAAGGTGAAATATGGTCTTGACCACAGCAAGAAACAAAAAGAGATTGCTGAAGCGCTCAGACCAACCCTTGATCAACTGCTCAAAGAAATTCGTCGAATGATCCGCTACTACGAAGAGCGTTACGGTGGCGAGAAAAAAATTAGTCAGATTGTAACAATGGGTGGTGGTGCTAATATGCCCGGGCTCAATGAATACCTGACCGAACTACTACGCTTACCGGTCCGTATGTCTGATCCGTGGCAACACATTGGTTTTTCCAAGCTTGAACCACCGAGCACGGTTGAGCGTTCGCTCTACGTTACTGTGTCTGGCCTGGCCTTGATGAGCCCCAAAGAGGTATTCGCATGATTAATCTGCTGCCAACCGATGTTAAGACAAACTATGTCTACGCTCGACGTAACACCAAACTGCGCCGCTGGGCATTTTTCTGCTTTCTTGGCATTGTCGGAGTTGGCATTGTCATCACCGGCGGATTGTTCTATATGAATCAGTCTATCCACGACTACACCACACAAAAGCAAAAAACCCAGACAGTTTTAGATGCGCAAAAGCTTGGTGCCACCGAAAAACAGGTGCAGGATATTTCCGGCAGTTTGAGCCTAGTGGTACGAGTTTTATCAAAGGAAGTACTGTTTTCCAATTTGATTAAACAAATCGGGGCGGCCATGCCAGCTAACTCAAGCCTAACCAGTCTTAAGATTGTCCAGACAACTGGCGGTATTGATCTGAGTGCGGTAGCCTCAGACTACTCCACGGCCAGTCAGGTTCAAGTTAACTTGCAGGATCCAGCCAATAAAATATTCAACAAGGCTGATATCGTTAACATAAGTTGCTCATCGACGCCTCCACCCGGTACCCGCTATCCGTGCACAGTAGCTATTCGGGCCCAATTTGCAGCTATTAATCCGTTCTTGTTTATTAACTCAAAGGCTACGCCATGACACCAAAGCGCTTCTATTTCGTCATGTGTGGGCTGGTCGGGATTATGGCTCTCGGCATCATTGCGGCAGCCGTCGTTGGTAATAGTCTGCTGGCCAAACAGTCTAAAAAGCTACTCAGTCTCAAGCTTGATAATGCCGTACTCGATCAACAGCAAACGTCCCTTTCAAAGGCTAAGAAAGATGTTCAAAAGTACGCCCAGCTTGAGGCTGAAGCAAAAATTATCGTTCCCCAAGACAAGGACCAGGCTGAGGCCGTACGTGAGATCGTTAACATTGCTGCTGCAAATAATATTGGTCTGAGCGCCATCACGTTCCCCGCTTCCACACTTGGTACCCATACCCTTGGCACGGTGGCTCCGCCAGTCACTCAGGTAACGCCAGTTAGTGGCATTGCCGGTGTTTTTGATATGCAAATTTCTATACAATCAGACGGTAGTCAACCGATTAGCTATTCAGATCTTATTAACTTTCTGTCGAAGCTTGAGCAAAATCGTCGGACTGCTCAAGTCAGTAGTGTTAATATCCAACCAAATGCCCAAGATCCCAGTAAGTTAATTTTTCAACTAACGCTCGATACGTACATAAAGCCATGAAAAATCTAGATTTAAAAGACATACCAGCTCAATTCCTCGCCCTCTTTCAAAAGATACGACGCTACAGCACCTTTATCTTTGTCATTGGCCTGTTTCTTGTTTTCAGTTTTTTGGTGTACCGCATCAACGCTCTAAACTCACTTTCTCCGAGTGACGCCGACATCAGCGCAAAACTAAAAACCGTTCAGCAGCCAGTTATTAACTCAGCTCTCATCACTAAGATTCAGCAGCTCCAAGATAACAGTGTGCAGGTCCAGTCACTATTTAACAGCGCTCGCAATAACCCATTTCAAGAGTAGGGGGCTGCTTTGGCTGGCATTAGTTGCCGTACTTGCGTACGTAGAGTTCGTGGGCTTCGATAATTTTCTGTGAGTAGAAGTTGGGATTCGGTAGTAGTGAGAAATCACAGTTTTCGACCTCGCCAGCCGTTTCAACGACAATCGTGCCATAGTGAAATAGGCGCGGGAATAAGCCTTGCTGCGCAACCGTTACATCTTCAACGCTGCCAATACCAAGCTGAGTTACCTTTCGGTTAAAGACACTAATGTAGGCCACTTCTGCGATCTTTTGATCAGTGATAAAGATAATGTTACTAAGGTATACAACTATCGAGAGTGCCGTTATGGCGAGCGCCAGCAGGCCTAAGATGAGGCCGACAATTATAAGAACCGCTTTAATGGTACCGCTGCCAGTTCCGTCACCAGTACTAAAACCAAGCTTGTCTATGTTGGCTGCTAGTAGCATCGTTGATACAACAAGTACGATTGAAATTAGTACCCCAATAATTCCCTGAACAATGGCTCCAATTGGGTGTTTACGAATTTCTGCAATCAGCACTTCACTGTCATCAAATTCAATGTAGTGAAACAGCTTTTTACCCATCGGACTCAGTACGGTTGAAGCTTGCTGTTGGTGATCGGACATTGTGCCGGGTCTTTGCAAGGGGGCCTGAGTGACGGGAGGTCGAGTGTCTGATGGTTTTTCAAGTGGTGGTTGGCCAATTGGGTCGGGTGGCATGAGCGGCGGTAGTGGTTGTGGCTGAGGTTGCGGCTGTGGTGGAAGGTTTCCAGAATTATCCATGAATCATATTATAGCAACTTTGCCTGGTCAGTGTTACTCGGCTTAGTCTTACCGAGATGCTTGTAGGCTTTCGGTGTTACCTGGCGACCGCGGGGTGTCCGCTCTAAGAGACCGATTTGCATGAGATACGGTTCAATAAAGTCTTCAATCGTTGATCGCTCCTCAGCTG
>Ga0265338_10009716_pt1 | contig 11411 bp, 10 predicted proteins | sample 42126metaG_FD_193579 | JGI IMG/M metagenome (GOLD analysis project Ga0265338, IMG submission 193579) | Rhizosphere microbial communities from Carex aquatilis grown in University of Washington, Seatle, WA, United States - 4-21-26 metaG | ecosystem: Host-associated > Plants > Roots > Rhizosphere... | reverse complement strand
CGTGGCTGTACTCGTTGGTTGCCGTCTTGCGCGTTTTGTTTATGCCTGAGCAGCTTTTTTTCCTGACCGACGATCAAGACTGGGTCGGGAACAGCATCCAGTTCATGCCCAACCTTCAATCGCTGATCGTGGAGGAGGGCGCGCAGTTTGAGGGTTATGCCGGCCCCACGTGTTGCCCGTCGCGCTCGTCGATCCTGACTGGCAAGTACCCCTTCAAGGTTGGCGTCAAGAACAACAACGTCTTTGCGGACGGAACGGGCTGCGCAAGTGCCGCTTGGTACAACCAGCACCTTGGTGGCGTGACTGTCCCTCTCGTGCTTAGGCAAGCCGGTCCGGAGACACGCAACATGGGCTATTATCTGCAGCAGGCTGGCTACCGCACGGCGATGATTGGCAAGTACCTGAACCAATACGGCGACGGCAACAATGGCATCAATCCCGGTGGCCTGTCGCACGTCCCCGTCGGGTGGACCAAGTGGCTGGCGCAGGGTGGTGGTGGCTTTTACTACAGTGAGAACCTCGCTCGTATCTCCTTCTCCTTGGCTTTGACCCGACGCGTGTGTTGTTGGGCCACTCTGTCTTGGCAGACTATGAGCTGAGCAGGGATGGTGTCAAGGAACTGCACGGTGCAAACGAGGCGTTGGATTACTCTACGGACCTTTTTGTCAACGAGACGATTGGATTCCTCGCCGGCCACAAGGCGCTCAACACGACGGACCCATTCTTTGTCTACCTGGCGGTGGTCGCCCCGCACGCCGGTGGGCCCAACCTGCCGGAAGTTGGTAAGGTGTCTCGGGCGCCCGTTCTCTGCATTGCGTGCGCAGCTGCTAAGTACGCCAGCCTGTATCCGGATTTGAAGATGCCCGTGCAAGAGGCCGTCTTCAACAAGCACATTGACAACTTGCACTGGTTCACGGACGTGGAAGGACTGACGGGCCCTCTAGACGACGTTCACCTCAACGTCTCGCAATGGAACTTCAGGTCGGTGTCGTCCTGCTCGCCTTCACAACGCGTGCTCTTGCCTTGTTTGGCTCGCGCTCGGTGCCTCTCAGGCATCGCATCCTGTCGCTGCTGTCGGCCGACGAAGGGTTGGGCAGGATTGTCGCACAGATAGGTGACGCCAGGCACAGCGCCTTTGCCATGACGTGTCTTGTTGTGCTTCAGATGCAATGGGTGAGCTGGACAATACGTATATTGTCTTTGCTTCGGACAATGGCTATATGTTTGGCAACTACGGTCTCCAGCCGGTAGGCCCGACAGCGGCTCCGCGTGTTGACGCTGTCATGTGGTGGCGCTGCAGGTGAATTTCCAGGCCTACGAGGCTGTGTTCAAAACACCCCTGATCATGCGCGGACCAGGAGTGCCCAAGAACTACACGCTGTCCTCTCCCCAAGCCCAGCCGTTGGACCTGCTGCCCACGTTCCTCGACATCGCCGGAGCGTCGATTCCGGACGACCTCGACGGTCAGAGTCTGCTGCCGTTCCTCACGGAGTCGAACGTGGCCAATCAAGCCGTTTGCCCCAATGCCGGTGCCGATTTCCTCATCCAGCACCTCGGGGTAAGACCAAGCTGCGTGTGGTGCGCACGTCTGACTTGCTATGCTTGCGTCTTCGGTGCAGCACGTGCCCAATGCTCAAGTCGGGGGACCTCCTTGCGGTAAGGGATCGGCCCCTGTCCTCTGCGTGCCAAACGCGGCGTCGCTGACGGCACCGTTCTACACTGGTCCCACTGAACTTTCTCCGCCGGCCCTGGGCTGCAGATGCGTGGTACACGATCCACTCTTGCTATGATGTCGAGCCCGCCCCGCAGGACGCCGGCAACAACACGTACAGTTGCGTTCGCCGTCGCACACGGGAGGCGAACTACAAGCTGTGCATCTTTGTGGTAGCGCCAGCGGCCCCATGCTCTCATTGTGCCGCGCAGAGTCAGAACCAAGGACTGGCGGACGACTGGAGCACTCCCTATTGGGCCGAACTGTTTGACTTGAATGCGGACCCGCAGGAGTCGGTCAACATTGTCGGGTATTGAGACGTTGTGCGGTTTTTGATCGGGTGTTGGCGTTTATGTTGTCGCGAAACGCTGTGCTGCGTCTCAGGACGGCTGATCCGACTCTTCTGTTGAGCCTCGAGAACAGTCTCCAGGATCTCATTCGCTGCAATGGTCAAGACTGTCACACCAGAAGTTTGTCGAGCATGCCGTGCGATGTAGGCTGCCCTTTGCATTGTCCCTGCTTGTCCACGCCCACGCCCACCCGCCTCTCACGAGCCGGGAAATAACGGATTGGCTTGCAGTCTTCGCCGTGCCGAAATGGCGGCACGTGCACCAACGTGCCGACGTGCGACTACGAGTGCACGTGTCCTCCTTCGTGGTCGGGTGCCAACTGCCAGGACAGTAAGCTGCACCATATCGGGTGCTTGAATGTTGATTTGCTGTGCGCCGTATGCAGAGGTGTTTGGGCCCATCTGCGAGGCTGCTTCGGTGAATTTGACTTGCGCGGACGGGCAGGTCGTCGACGTGGTTCATGCCGAGTACTCGGCTGCCCCGAGCGGTGCGTGTGGTGGGCCTGTTCTCGGCGATTCGTGCCGGGCGGATGTCACAGTCGAGGTAAGCGCCATCTGGGCACCACGTGGTGTCGCACAATTGCTTTTGCAGGCGGGGCTTTACTGCAACAATGAAGTCGAGTGCCGGCTTATCGCGGAAAACTCTGTACTCGGGGGGGATCCGTGCTCGGGTTCGGTGAAGCAGCTCGAGGGATCTTACCAGTGCGTCGACTGTAAGCTAGCGTCATCGCTTCTTGACCGCTCACACGTTCCCCGCTTGTTGTTTGTCAGTGCACTATTTCGGTCCGGCGGTCTGCGAAGGTCACCGTGCGACGCTGGTCTGTCCCGCTGGCACGAAGATCAGGATCGCCGAGGCGGTGTACATGTATGCCTGTCTTCTCCAAACATATGGACGAATGTCTTAGGGCGGACGGTGGCAACTGCGGTGGTCCCGTGTTGGAGCCTTCGTGTGCTGCTGTCGTTGACGCCGAGGTAACCGTCGGCTGTGGCGAAGGCAAACGTGGGCGTCTGCAGGTGGCGGCTCTTTGCAACGGCTCCGAAACGTGCGGCTTCAGAGTGAGCAACGCAAACCTCGGCGGGGACCCGTGTGTGGGCACCAAAAAACAGGCTTCGGTACAGCGTGACCTGTTGACAACAGAATGTGGCCTAGGGATTTTACGCGTGCGTCTGACACGCTTGGAGCACACAAGGAAAGCGGCCTTGATCAAACTCGGGACTCGGGACGTCCCGACCAGCTTCCAGTTGGTTCAGTTGATAGAGATGACAATGAATTGGTAATGAAATAGTCTTCGTGTTGTTTGCATGGGTTCCTCCCCGGTAATGCTTTTCCCCCGAGCTTTTGTTCTCCTGTCACTTACCTACCCTCATCGTCCGTACTCCATAGTCGATAAGTGCATTATTTGTATCCGCACAGTTGTATCCGCATGGGTTCCTCCCCGGTAATGCTTTTCCCCCGAGCTTTTGTTCTCCTCTGTCACTTACCTAGCCTCATCCTCCGTACTCCATAGTCGATGAGTGCATTATTTCTATCCGCACAGTTGTATCGGCATCCTCGCAATCATCGGTCACACACGCAACACAGTCACCGTTATAAGTCATACATATAAATCGTACATGAACCCAGCCCGCGCGGTGGCGTTGCATCAAGAAGCAATGAGTTACAAAGATATAGAATCGAAAACGGGTGTTGCCAAGAGTACTGCGCAACGGTGGTGCAAAAGATTTGACGCCACTGGGTCGCTGCATGACAAAAAGCGGTCGGCTACTAGTAGACCCCGCGTCGTCGACGAGGCAGAGGATGAAAGGATCCTCGAGTCGCTGATGAGCACTCAGTCCCTTAGACGCGCCAAGATCGATCTGGAGGCCACTGGAAATGCGCTATCTCTCTCGACGATTCATCGGCGCGCAACAGAACTGGCCGGTGTCAAATCGGTCCGACGCAAGCCATTGCTGACCGAAAAACAGCAAGATGAGCGGTTGGAGTTTGCTTTGGCGAACCTTAGGCGGCCAAAGTCGTTCTGGAGGAACGTTCTGTTCACCGACGAGAAGTCTTATGAAACCTTTCGGTCTCCTACGCACGTTTGGGTGCTCAAGGGCGACCCAGCTCCTCAGCAACCGACCGTCAAACGTCCTCCAAAGCTTCATATCTGGGCTGGCATTTCCTACAGTAACCTGCCGCAAGTAAGAACGCCGGGGGTCGGGACCCAGGCTACCAACATTCTTAAAGGGGGAGCCGCTTCAATAACCAGGCCACATTCTTATTCCTAAGAGGCGGGAGGAGGGAAACCGGAGAAAGAAAGATGTGATACTTATGCATGGTGGTGACAACGAAGGGAAACAACGTTTGGCAATCAAGTCTCCAAGCAACCGGCACCGAGCCTCTCTCCATAGCCTCTTCTTGAGCGTTAAGAATGTTAAGCCGCAAACCAGCCTGAACATTCTTATTTGAGGACGTTCTTAACTCTATCTTGGCCAAAAAGGTGGCCACATTCTTATTCCGTCCGTTCTTATTTGCGGCAGGTTACTGTATCCGGCGTGGCTCCGAGCCTCTGCCTCGCTTGCGGAGCAGAGTCCGTCTCCATCCTGAGGCGAAAGGCAAAGCTCGATGTGCTGCTGCTCGGTAAACACGTTTAGCAACACCACCCGCAGTAGCGTGCCAGCATGGCTTAGGTCCTCCGAAATATTCCCGGGTGATATTTGGGAGAGGAATAATGTTCATCAACGTGATAAGGTAATGTCCCGGTTATGGTTCCCGTGCGCGCTCGTAGCTTTTGAGTACAGTCACGATAGGCGCGCGACAATGGCGAGACGGTGTGGTTTGGTTGCGACCAAAATAGCTGCCTCACGTGGGGCGGCAGGCGCTGTCAATTGGTGCCAGGACTGGAACCGTCGTCCATGGACGGATCGTAGATTTCTCGTGCACGGTCGCGGGATCCTGCCCCGTCTCGAAAGAGAGAGAAAAAAAACACAGAGCCGGCATGAAGAGCCGGGAAACAGGACCCCCCACCAAGAAAATGCGTGTTGCTGCGGAACAGAGCAAACAACCGGCCCAGGCAACGGCATTGAGCAGGCCGCGACCATCTGTGTTCGCCCATCCTCCGGCCTTCGTCTTCTCGATGCTCCGACCTCTGCTGGGACCGCGATCGCTCGTTCCATCTGTCGGGGTGTCGCGTGAGTGGTTGGAACGAAACAAATCAAACTGTGCGCGCGAGACCAAGGGCGGCAGCCTCTGCTATGCTCCAACCGCGCTAGTCCCAATGGACTTCTCCGACTCTCATTATAATACACGGACCGGGGAGATCCTCCCGTCCCCGGTGCCCGACGCACCGGGTACCTGCGGAGCCTTCTGCGACAAGCATTGTGCCTCTGCGCTACAAGGGTATTTCGACGCCTGCGGTCGAGCACGGACCCTGAGCGTGGAGCTGAACATGAGACTGCCTTACAACAGCGTCTCCTTTGATCTACTAGTCTCTGATGTCGACATGCGGGCGGAGGGACCAGACTGGAAGGTGGACGTTCCTGAGCTGGCGGCAGCAGAGTTTCCCCCGCGACGATGGCAAGAAGACCGGTCTCGCCACCCTGTTGAGGTCCGGAACCGTACGACCGGTATGCACGAAGTACCCGCTGAGTGCGCCCGCGAACAAGAGTTGGGGGGTCTGGTATGTTGCCTCCTCTCCCGCGACCCAGGGTTTCGAAACGCCAACCTAAACATCTCCGTGAGGGCAAACTGGCGATCGGAAGCGGACCGCGAGGCGGCCTGGCTCACTCTCTGTGGCGTGCCCACGGACCCGGACGTCCGACGAATAGTCGACATCGGCCGTCACGTTGCGACAGTCTCGGCGTCGCTGCGTGATGGACAAGGCTCGCAGTTGCCGCAGCTCGTTCCGTTGCTTTTCAACGTGTACAGAGTTGACGTACCTGAAGAGGCAGAGGAACTTCGCGGTTTGCCCGTGGCGACAGAAGCCGAACGGACCGACAGGCTGGCCGGGGATTTCGTCCACAGTCTCTTCGGCCGGCCCCAGCCCGGCGCAATGTTCTTTGACCAAGTGGTAACGATCGCGAGGAATCCGCGCGATCCTTGGCACGAGCTCTCCGTCAGCGACTTGCAGCGCGACTGGATGTCAGCGTCGCCGGCCGTCCGGCGCCGGCAGATTGTCGGGCGGCACACCCCTGCGTACTGGACGCGCCTGCTTCTCGCTGGTCTGCCAGCCTGGGTTCGCCCGGATCCCGACGCCAAGCCTGACGCGCCTGCCCCTGACCCGTTTGCCGGCCTTGACGTGGCACAGCGATGCCAGCTGGCGGCGTACGCGTTCCACGCCGCGTACTCGATCGATGGAACCGCGATCGTCGGCCTTCCGGCGAGCGACCTCGTCGAAAGGTTAGGTGACATCATGCGTCGCGTGACTCCTTCGGACACGGACCTACCGCCATTGAGATACGGCCTGTCCTCCTCGCCGAATCGCGGCCAGAATAGGGCCTTGCAATGGTGCAAGGCTGTCGTCGCTGTACGCGACCAGGTGGCCGCGGATCACGCGCGGGATTGCGAGGCCCTGACTGACGGCTACTCGGGCTGCTACAAGTCTATCCCGCCGATGGCCGCCGCAGACTTCTCGGACAATCACTATGATGGCCTGAATCTCGTGATCCGTCGGGGGTACGCCTGGCGGCTGCAAACGTTCCCGACCTGCCAGACGGTGTGCGACAAGTACTGTTCCAGGTTCGCCTCCGAGTATGTCGGCGCGTGGCAGCGCGCATCTACCATCGAGATTGCCCTGACGATGCTGCCTCCCTATGCGAGCACCAAATTTCAGCTCTTGGTTCAACAACCCACCACGCTGGTCGTTTCGCAGGCCTCGGCGTGGGGGCCCACACAGTGGAGGGTACAGTGGAGCGTCGCCACAGAGATGGCGCCGCGCGCCCCCGTTGAACGGGTGGACGGGAACATCCCCGATGCAGTCGCGCGGTGCCTCGGAACGAGCTCGACTCCTCTTGTCGAACGGCTCTGTTGTCTCATGGGCCAGGAAATCAACGTGCTCGGAGAGGATTCGTCCCTTCGCTTGCAAGCGCAAGTGTCGGCCGCCTGGAAATCCGAATCCACGTCGAGCACAGTTTGGCAGCGGATCTCTGGCAAGAACGCGCCACCGTCTGGGGTCGACCCGATTTTGCTGGGGAAACACGTCCAGGCGTTTCGAATCATCGTGTTGGATGCGAACGACGAACCTCTCCCTCTCGCGGAGCTGTCGCCGCTGCTTCAACCACCGGGTCTCCCAGATTTCCCCCGGTGGTGGTGGTACCGGCCGCAGAATGCCGAGCTGAGTCGGGCATTGCGCGCAGGGCTGTTCCTTCAGAACTTGTTCGAACACCGGGCTGACGGTACGGCCTTCCAACAGACTCTCGAGGTTCTGGGCCGTGGTCCAGCTAACCAGCACTGGATGCCCTCTGTTTTTCCCAAGTTAGAAGCCGAACTACCGATGCACTGATGCGGGGCTCCGCGACCGACAGAGCGCGGCACCATCCGCGCGTCTTCTTGCTCGTTTTTTTTGGCTGCACGATGCCGTCAGGTCTCCATGGTTTGCTCCCGAAGGAATAAAAACTGCCTTGAGCGCACCGTGACAGCGAGAGAGATGAATTACTAGTATCTCGCCAACTGCGACCCGAAAACGTGCGTGGGCACGCGGCGGCAAGCCCAGAAACTATGGATTCAGTCACCCGCTGGACCGGACCGCTCGGACAAGTGGGAGCACTTTGAGTCGTTCTTTCGATCCGGCGCCCTGTCCACCATCATGTGGGTATTTCCAGACGTCCTCGCCCAGACGGCGGGGAACCCTGTCTTCCGTGCCCCGACCCCGCACTCTGCTGTTTCGTGAGCGCCTTTGGCTCGCTCGATTTCGCGCGCGTGTTCGCGGGACTGCGCAGGTACCATGTCCAGCACGTCATCACGGGCTACAGCGACAACGAGGGCGAACAGGTGCGAGCCTTTTGATCAGCTCCTCCTTCTCGACGATCCAGCAGGGTTGGGCAGCTTCGTGCAGGCGGATTACCGCACGCCCGCCAGTCGCATACCGGGGCGCGGCGCGCCCGTCATCCAGACCGTCCACTTCATACCTCCTTTGTCGACGTCGCCCAGGTTCTTCGGGCCGTGCGTCACGAGCCTCTAGCCGAGCAGTGGGACCGTGTCTTCCTCTAGAAATTCGGCCTCGACGGTCTGCTCGACCAGTTTTGGTTCCCGAACCGCTAATACGCGCCGTCGGCCCTCGTCCGAAAGGCCGACACGGGCGGCGGCGACGGTTCGCCGCTCGCCGGGGTGGGGGTATCTGCACGCAGAGCGGCCGGGCTTCTTGGAGCGCCGCCTTCGCCGGTTCCCTCCGGACCCTCCTGACGAGGGGGCGCCCCTTGTCCATCGTTTCTCTCTTGCCAATCATGATTGCGTCCTGGGCTGCGACGGAGCAATTGCGTCCTTCCTCACATTTGTCAAATGACAGCCGTGTGGAACCAACAACCAAAATGCTGAACCCGGAGGTCAGTCAAGCAATAGCAATCTTTTTTTGTTTTGACTATTTGTGCCTCATTGTGTCTCCTGTGCCTGGCAGCGGCGGCGCGATGTCGTCGATCTTGTGTCGGATTCGGAGCTCAGTCTCGATGGAAACGGTGGCCGCGTGGATCTTGCGTCGTCGGATTCGGATCTGAGCCTCGAGGGAGTCGGTGGTGGTGGTGGCGCACGCTCTCGCCCCAGTGACGGCAAGCGAGAGGAGGCCGACAGCGGCATCATCAACAGCAACGGCATCCCCCCTGTTCCCATGGAGCGCGTGATGCGGCTCGTGGGCTGCGACGAGGCGACGGGCTGCGTCGGCTCAGTCCAGCCGTCGGCGGAACAGTGGGAGTTCGTGCGCTGGGTGGTGACCCGCTGGTCGTGTAAGGACGAGGACATTGCCCGCAGCGGCCGCTGCTTCGACGCGGCGCTGCCGCGCATCATCGACGGCGAGTTCGGGATGGAGGCCGGCTTTGGCCTGTTTGACACGATGGGCGTCGGCAAGACCGTGTCAATGCTACTGGCCCTGCTGGCGTACGACGCGCTCGTGCGGGAACGCGAGAACAAGCAGCAGCAGCAGCCGCCGCCGGCGACCCGCGCGCGCCGACCCCACCTGATCGCCGGCACCCTGTCGATCCTGGAACAGGTCGCGACGGAGGCGCGGAGGCTGGCCCCGGATCGGCGCGTGCAGGTCCTGCGGGCCGGGTCGCCCAAGGACAGAAAGACGGGCGCGCGCGTCGTCGACCGGACGGCCTGGCTAGTGGTGACGGGCCACTCGACCGTTCTGGCCGACTACCAACGCTGTCTCGTCCGCGAAGAGATTGAATATGACCTGCGGCCCTTCCGAGACGAAGCCTCGTGGGGCTGGAGCGGCTTGACCGAGGCCAGTGCGCTGAAGATGCTGCTGTTGCACCCGGGCGGCAGGCTCCGCCTGCTCTTGTGCGACGGCGTCGGCGAGAAGAAGAAACGATCGCCCGGCGGCAAGAAGCGCACTCGTCGTTCCTCGGAGGACGATGACGACCACGACGACGAGAGCGACAGCGGCGGTGACGGCGGTGATGACACTGACAGAAAGAGGAACAGGATCGGCGGCGGTGGCGGCAGCAAGAAACGCGCCAAGATGGAGGGTGGCGGCGGTCGCGCCGCGCCCAGCGATGACGCGTCCGCCGAACGCGGTCAAGGCGAGCGCCCGAGTCTCGCTCACGTCGAGCGAGCTTTTCAGCTAAGGGTGCAAGACGTCGCCAACGACAAGCTGTCGCAGGACAACATCCCCAAGCTTTGCAAGGTGCTCGAGCCTCCTGGTCGATGCGCATCAATGGTTTTCCTTTGTGCGTGTTGTTTTCGCGCAGGTTCTCATGTTCCTGCGCTCCCGAATGGGCGCCGAGCCCGGTCTCGAAGCTCCGCGGAGCGTCGAGGTCCATGTCCAGATGTTCCAGCGCGATCGCTCGCAGCTGTTTTCCACGGATTTCTGCGGCTTGATTGTTGACGAGGCCGAGGTCCTCATCAACGCCTTTGCCGTCTCGACTAACCAACCGTCGAAGCTAGGCGGACCCCGCGTGAGCTACCTGGCCGGCACCCGTCACCACCACGTGGGCTTCAAGCCGAGCCGGCACAAGCTGGGCATCGCGGTTCGCGCGCTCAGCTCGACCTTCAGGGGCATGTCGACCGGCGTGCCCATGCGCAACAGCGCGGCCGACGCCGGCAGCCTGCTGGCCATGATCCGCCTCTCGTACGGCGAGGCCTTCTTTGCCGTCGACGGCGCCGACGTCGAGGGACGCAAGCGGGTCCTCGGGCTCGTGTCGGTCCGCAGGGTGCGCCGGAGCATGGCCAAGTGGTCGGACGACCACCTGGAGGCCTCGGACCTGCAGAACTTTCTCATCTTCCACCTCATCAGCCTCGCCTACTCGGTCCTCAAACAGGAAGAAGCCGCCAAGGACCAAGCCCGCGCCCGGGCCCGCAGAGGCGAGGGCCGCGACCCGGGCAAGGTGCTCAAGGCGCTGCGTGAGAGGATCTTGCAGTGCATCGCGTACTGCCGTATGGCCTCCGTGGCGCCGCTGCTTCTCGACGCCGACGACCTGGCGGCCAAGTTCTCCATCCACGTCCGGCAGAGCGACCTGGAGAGCGTCGAGCAGAACCCCAAGCTGGCGCGCGTCCTGGCCGACGTCCGGTCGGTGCTGCAGGCCGACGGGGCAAAGCAGAGCGTGCTCGTCTTTTGCGAGTTTCGCGCACTGCTGCAGGCCGTCGAGCGGCACCTGGGTAGCTCGGGCCGCGGCCCGCTGGCCAGGATCATCGACGGCTCGACCAGCGCGGAGGAGCGCGTCGCCCTCGTGGACGAATTCCAGACGGGCGAGAGCTTCCGCGTCCTGTGCCTGGGCAAGGCGGCTGGCAACGGCCTCAACCTGCAGCGCGCGTCGCTGGTCGTCCTCACGAGCCCGTGGTGGAACAACGCGCAGGACGAGCAGTGGGTGGGCCGCGCCGACCGCAAGGGCCAGACCAAGGAGGTCCGTGTGGTCACGCTCTTCACCCGGTCCTTCATCGAGAAGTGCATGGTCGTCCTCGGATCGAAGAAATCGGACGAAATCCACCAGCACGTGGGAGGCGTGAACGCGCACGTCCGCCTGCGTGGCGACGCCCTGGTCGATGACAAGACGATGATGCGCGGCGAGGACGACGGCGCCGGCGGCGAAGCCAAGGCTTCCGAGACCCAGGTGTTTCGCGACTTTGTCGACGAGATGATGCAACATTGGACGGCCCCTGAGCGTCAAGAGCAGCTTGCCGTTTTGACGCGACGTTTTCAGTACATTTGACGCGCTCTTCTCGGG
>Ga0265338_10009715_pt1 | contig 11412 bp, 8 predicted proteins | sample 42126metaG_FD_193579 | JGI IMG/M metagenome (GOLD analysis project Ga0265338, IMG submission 193579) | Rhizosphere microbial communities from Carex aquatilis grown in University of Washington, Seatle, WA, United States - 4-21-26 metaG | ecosystem: Host-associated > Plants > Roots > Rhizosphere >... | reverse complement strand
CCCGGAGGGGCCTCGACCGCAAGGTGGGTTACACGCGCATACCTGCCCCTCCGGACCTCACCAGTGCTGCACCTAAAGCACCCAGCAAAGCGCGCCCGTAGGCGCGACTGGTATCCGAATAAGGTGTATTTGCATTTTGATGGCCCGCTAAGTCGCGCAGCGGCAACAGCACTTGTGACTAATCCGGAAGCTGTAATACGCCACTCATTCTTGCCACTCATAAGCTTTGACAAGCGAGAGAGGCGCTATCGCAGGCACAAGAGGCGTCCAACCATTATCAAAACCAAGACCCGGAAAATCGCCTATTGTTCGAATGTAGACGCGTACATATTCTCTTACTACGCCTATCTCCTGAATGAACCATACGAGCGGCTGATCAAGCAGATTGGTATCGATGACGCCGTCATCGGCTATCGAAAATTAGGCTCGAATATTGACCTAGCCCTGGCAGCCTTTTCGAATATCAGGACACGTGGTAGCTGCGTGGCATTCGCTTACGACATATCCGGGTTCTTTGATAATATTGATCACGGAATCCTAAAGAGGAACTGGGCGCGAGTTGTAGGGAAAACACTGCTTCCAGAGGATCATTACACGGTGTTCAGACACCTTACGAGGTTCAGCACGGTTAACAGGCAGGCCTGCCTGCGACGCTTGGGAGAAAGATCATCCGCGAAAGATCGAGATATAAAGCGCCGCCCGCTTTGCTCCATCGAGCGGTATCGCAAGCTTATACGAGGGGGGGACGGGATATCCAGCAACCTCGTTGTCCGTTGGAAGAGAGACTATCGGATACCGCAAGGCACGCCGTTGTCTGCGCTAGCAGCAAATATAGCTATGATCGACTTCGATATCGAGATGCGTAGAGAAGTCGCCCGTCTTGGTGGCAGTTACCGCCGCTACTCGGATGATATATTGATTATTGTACCGGTAACCTGCCGGGACGCGGTGCCGACGATATTGAGAGACGCGCTTAAGCTCAGGACACGTCGGCTTCGGGTAAATGAGGAAAAGGCCGACGTAGTCGAGTTTATTCCCGGTGCACTGGCAAAGGGCATTGGAACAAAGGCCCTACAATATCTCGGGTTTATGTTTGACGGTGAAAGGCACTTACTTAGATCATCCACTCTTGCAAAATACTACCGCAGGCTTCACCGTGCGGTGGGATCGGCAAGACAGCAATACGAAAAAGCAAAAGCTGGAGAGATGGCAGGTCGCCCTACAGTCTACAAACGAAAGCTGTTGGCAAACGTTACCCATTTGGGGGCGGCAAACTTCATTACGACCTACGCGGCTGATTCCCAAGCGAAGATGGGGAGTAATCCAATAAAACGTCAGCTATCGCGCCATCACAAGAAACTAAAGGCCCTGTTGGAACGATAGGTCCTGAACGCCATGAAGCCGCCACAGGGTTTGTTGCGCCACTCCGGCGGATTCTGTTCGGGCTCTCCATATTGCCCCTATTCGGCACGACATATATCTCTTGGCCAGTATCGGGCGACCGACTCCCCATGATGCCGCTCACGGATTGCGCGAGCGTCGGGTGATCGGGTGATGATCCTCAAACAAGCCTGCGTCCCTTTTCAGCGCCGCCGCCACTCACCTACCACAAGGGTCCCTGTCTGAATCGGCACCATGCCTACCCGACGACGACCAACCAGGATGGGCCGTGGACGGGCTTGTCCGGGCCGCGCGAATCCCGGTCCCAATAGATCATCCCCTAGTGATCCGACAGCAACCCGTCTCACACGGGTAACATCGACAATTTTGAGATCGATGGTATCACTGCGTCAAGAAATCGTATGAGACGGTAAAACGCCATGTTGGTCGGATATGCTCGGACTTCCTCAATAGCTCAGGTGGCCGGGCTAGAGGCGCAGGAGCGTGAATTGGTGGCTGCCGGATGCACCAAGGTCTTCCGCGAACAAGTGTCGAGCGTTGCCCAACGCGACCAGCTTGAGGCCGCCCTGGACTACGTACGCGACGGCGACCAGTTCATCGTAACCAAGCTCGACAGGTTGGCTCGCTCGGTAAGTGATCTGATGAACATCGTCGCCCGCCTGGAAGCCAAGAAGGTCTCGCTAAGGGTTCTCAGCATGTCAGGCAGCCAGCCGCTGGACACTGCTACGGCGATGGGTCGGCTTATGCTCGCCGTGATCGGGGCGGTCGGTCAGGCCGAGCGTGAGACCATGTTGGAGCGTCAGCGCGAGGGTATCGCCAAAGCCCAGCAGCAGGGGAAGTACAAAGGTCGTGCGCCGACCGCTAGGCGGCGGGCTGCGGAGATCACCCGGCTCCATGAGGCTGGTGTGAAGCCGACGGAGATCGCCGTGCGGCTTGGGATCGGGCGGGCTAGCGTCTATCGGGTGCTGGGAGCCAATGCTGGCGGTGATCGGCAGGCGGCGTGAAGCGAAGGCAACCTGATCGGCGGCTTGTTGTACGAGTTGGTCAGCCGAAGTCTCAGTAAGCTGTAGGCGTACGGCTGATGACATAGAAGCCCTGTTTGATCCTACTCTTTTGGACGATCTCTATTACGCCGTGGTGCAAAAAACAACGATCTGGCCGATCAGTTCCGTCGTTGGTCGCAATCCACCGCGCCATTCATTCCCCAATGGGGAGCCATCCTTCCTCCCGTAAATCACGCAATAGGCGGGCAACGTGTTCCAGTGCGCCATGCTCGGAAGCCCATTCGATGTTCTCAGCCAAACGTCCCATCTTCAGCGTAGCCGTCGTGTCGTCCCATGCGGCCAGGATCAACGGTAGTGATGGTTGCCAGCCTGCACCCGCCCTTCTGCGGGCCGGCAGCACTCCCACAGTCGAGTCCATTGCTGGGGCAAGGGACAGACCCGGTTGTTCTGCCGGCAAAATCCAACGAGGCTCTCGACCGTATCGCTCATGATCGCCAGAACCGGCCAGACGAATAAATTGGACCATTGGGATGAGATGATCTCCGAAATGGCTCCGATGGCTGACGAAAGAAGGATTGCAGGTCAGGTGCGTCCGAAAAGCGACGAAAGCCGTTTCGACAAAGCGCATCGCTCGCCTCGACTGTCGAGACAAAGGTGATTTCATCGAAGACGCCGCTGGTATCGGTGATGAAATAGAGGCGAACGCCTGTGGTCGCATCGGGTTCTATCACCGCCCAATTCTGCTGAAGCATCTCGATCACCTTAACCCAGAAGTCCGTGTCCTGAATCGCGACTGGCTCGTTCATGCAGCCTCCTCCTGAACGGGTATTCGCTCATACGCAGCCGGCCCCTCGGGTTCCTCTGGCACAAGGTCGTCATCCGGCGCTAAAGCCTCAGCAAGCAACGCATCGAGCAGGCGGCGCCGGGAGTCATCGCCCGCCGCGAGACTTAATTCCAACCCGTCACACAACGCTATAAGCTGATCGACTTTGGCTACAATGCGGTGTTGCTCTGCGAGGGGTGGCAGCCCCATCGCCAAATTCAAAAGTATGCTCTGGTTCAAGTTCTGCATCGTCGTGCCAACTGCCGTTCCGCCCAGGTACTCCCGTGCAAAGGGGGAACCGATTAGCAGGACAAGAAATCGCGGGTCCATAAGGCGGGATGGTCGTAGAATGAGGCTTCCCGTGCCACACAGCCAACCTTGTTCTTGATCAGATACCATCGCGCAGCGGCCCATTTCGCCGCGTCTGGCCATCACAATATCGCCAGCCCGGAGCCTGAAGGAGGACAGACGCGCTAATGTTTCGGGTCCAACCGCCATCTTATCGATTGCTACAATTCGCTCATTCTGGATCGACGCGGGATTGATTACCGGGGTCCCTCCGACTTGATAATCACTTTGGTGGAGTGAACTACCAAATGGACCGGTTTGGAGTTCAAGCAAGACCTGCCCGACTCTAATTAGTTCCCATCCGGCCGGTAATTCGGTCCAAAGCCTTCCCGAAGCGCCTACACTTTGTAGGTAACCCGATCTAAGCTCGCCTATCTTCGCCAGCCGGTTCCTTTCTGCCGCGATACGCTTCAGCAGCGACGACGCCGGTTCATCGTCCAGGTCCTGCGGCACGAGCTTGCCACGCACGGCAAGATTGAGAATCGTCTGGCGAAGCTGCTTGATCTGGTCGGGACGTGTGGTGAACGCCGGGAGGGCACCGAGGGCAAAGTGAGCATCGTTCTCGAAGGTTTCTGGATCAGGCACACTGAGGCGGCCAAGGCTTGCCGCTATCATGCGGTCACGTCTCGCTTCCCGCTCCGCTCGCGCCGCTTCTAGGCGGTCGCACAGGGCCATCAACTCATCGACCTTGGCGACGATGCGGCGCTGCTCGGCAGAGGGTGGAAGACCAAATACGAATTTTCGCAAGATGCCCTGGTTCAAATTCTGCATCGTTGTGCCAACTGCCGTTCCGCCCAGATATTCCCGTGCAAAAGGGGAACCGATTAGCAGGACAAGAAATCGAGGGTCCATAAAGCGAGAGGGGCGTAGTATTAGGCTTCCGGTGCCGCACAGCCAACCTTGTTCTTGGCGCGACACCACAGCACAGCGGCCCATTTCGCCCCGTCTGGCCATTACAACATCGCCGGCCCGGAGCTTGAATGTTGAGAGGCGTTCTAGCGTTTTCGGGCCAACGGCCATCTTGTCGATTGGTACTATCCGCTCGTTCTGGATGGAGGCAGGATTGATTACCGGCGTCCCTCCGATTTGGTAATCGTTCTGATGAAGCGAGCTACCGAACGGGCCGGTCTGGAGTTCAAGCAAGACCTGCTCCAGGTTGGCGAGATGCCATCCGGTCCGCAAATCGGACGACATCCTGCTCGAAGCCACCACATCGTGCTTCCTGTCCGGCCCGATCCCGCCGCCCCTCACCAGCCGAGCCTTCTCTCCTGCGATCTGCTTCAGTAGCTCCGACGCCGGCTCCTCTGTTGGGTCCTGCGGCACGAGCTTGCCGTGCACGGCGAGGTCGAGGATGAAGCGGCGAAGGCGAGCAATCGCGTCGGGAGCATCAGCGACCCGCTCGTAAAGGGTCAGCAAACGGGCGACGTTCATCGGGTCAACGCCTCGGCCAGAATAGCCTTCAACTGATCGCGTAACATCGCAGTCTCGGCTTCGGCGGCATTCAGGCTTGCCAGAAGCACCTCTGGGTCACCATGGTCGTCAGCAATGGTGTGCGGGTTCTTGATGTCGAGGTTGTAGCCGCGAGCTTTCACATCGTCGGCTCTGACTTTCCAGGCAAGCTCTGTTTCCTCGCGTCCCTTTCGCTTTGGTCCACCCCACCAGTCGATGCAACCTTGCAGATGCTCGAACCGGATTGGACGTGTCATCGAATATGCCTTCTGGCCGTCGGGTACCCGGTGCTCGTAGAACCAAATGTCTTTGGTTGGCTCCCCTTTCTCGAAGAACAATAGGTTCGTGCCAATGGAGGCATACGGTCGAAAGACCGAATTGGGCAGTCGAACGATGGTGTGGAGATTACACTCCTCCATAAGATGTTCCTTTAGCCGAGTCTTCACCCCTTCACCGAACAGCGTGCCATCGGGCAGCACCACGGCAGCGCGTCCACCCGGTTTCAGCAACCGGATGATAAGCGCCAGAAACAGATCGGCTGTCTCCCTCGTGCGGAAATGGGCCGGGAAGTTGCTCTCAATGCCATCTTCCTCGCGCCCGCCGAACGGTGGATTGGTCAGAACAATGTCCACGCGGTCGGCCTGCGTGTAGCTGGTGTAGGGCCGTGCCAGCGTGTTGTCGTGCCGAACGAAGCTAGGGTCTTCGATGCCGTGCAACAGCATGTTCGTGACGCACAGCATGTGCGGCAATTGCTTTTTCTCGACCGCGTGCAACGCCGCCTGCATCTTTACCTCGTCCTGCGGTCGCTTCACATATCGCTTCCGGATGTGATTGATCGAGCAGGTTAGAAAGCCGCCAGTGCCACAGGCCGGATCGAGCAAAATCTCTCCCGGATGCGGGTCGATCCGATCCGCCATGAACGCGGTGACCGCTCGTGGGGTGTAGTACTCGCCCGCATTGCCAGCCGATTGCAGGTCGCTGAGGATTTGCTCGTATATGTCGCCGAAGTGCTGGCGTTCTGCCAAATTATTGAAATCGACCGCGTTGATCTTATTCACAACCTGACGCATCAACTGACCGGACTTCATGTAGTTATAGGCATCCTCGAACACATCCTTCACGACTCGGCGACGGTCGCCAGCTTTGGTCGAGATGGTTAGGTTCTTCAGCGCAGGGAACAGTTCGCCATTCACGAAGGTAAGAAGCTCATCGCCTGTAATCCCCTCGGGGTCTGCTGCCCAAGCTCTCCACTGGTACTTCCTGGGGATTGGCGAGCGGTAAGCCGCGTCGAGCATTTCAAGCTCTTGGTCCTGGTCATCAATGATTTTCAGAAAGAACATCCAGCACAACTGGCTGATCCGCTGGGCATCGCCATCAACGCCCGTATCTTGGCGCATAATGTCCTGGATAGACTTGACGGTAGTACGAACGGACATGTTGTATCCTCAGGCGTTGTCGTTCAGGACTTGCCTTATGTCTTGGGCAAGATCGCAAAGAGGGTCGTTGTTCGGGTAGAGGGCATCTCGCTCTACCATCGGAAAAGCATCATCCTTCCAAAACTCATGAGGGTTGAATCGGAACTTCGCAACAAGCCGTCGCCCGAAGTCAATCTCAAAATGAGGATAATGAGCCTTTTGCTGCGAGGCCGCTATTTCGGGATATTCTCCCAAAAGGTAGCCTTCCTGAATGTGGGGCCTTACTGCCGCAGGGGGACATACGCTAGAAAGGCGCACGATCTGAAGTCCCGCTTCGGCACTAGCTGTTATCGCTCCGCTCAAATTCGGTACGCCGAGGACAAACACGAACGCACTTTCACCACCTGCTTGAGACGCGAATGAAGCCGCAATACGAAGAGAATGTGTGACATCTAGGAGGGGAGTCGGACATATCTCATAGTGTTGAAGTATTGCCCATCGCAGAATCCGATGACGCTTCAGCCGGTCCATTTCAATCGACTTGCCGCGATAACGGTCCAAGAGCAACTCTTCAGCGGTACTCAGATGAGTAAATCGGGGATACAAGGTCGCTGCATCTGGGGCCTTGCGGCCCCGGTCTGGTCGAAACAGCGTGGGCTTTAGAGACGAATTGTTTTGGGTCGTCAGATAGTCGGCGGCCTGCTCACGGAAGAGGAGAACGTGGTCGCGATTCATGAACTGAAGCTCAGCAACCCTTCTTGCCAACTCCATGAACGAGGTGACCTCAGGTGCCGCGTTATGCCTTATCTTGGTGCAGCGCAACGGTCTAGTTCGCATCTCCGTGCCAACAAAAGTCCAGAGTTTTTGCTCACCGATTGTCTCCATATTAGGCCGCCGCTTCGTAAAGAGCAGACTGAAGCTCATGGACAGCTTGCTCGAAGCCTTGCTTGTCCCCAAAAGCCCTGATGAGTTGTACCAGTGTGCCGATAGCCGTGAATGGTGCGATACGCAGCACGTTGGCATCGTCCAGGTTGATCACGCCCTCATCAGCGTATTTGGTGAGCAGCGCATCGAGCACCGCACGAGCCTGAGGGCCGTATTTTGCAAACACATCGCGCTTCTGGACGTTCTCGGCTCGCTCGCGCCGGGTCAACGGCTTGCGGTCGAATGCGACATGACAGATGAGGTCGAATGGGTCCAGGTCTTTGCCCAATTCCTCTATGAGAGGGTCGAGCGGCAGTCCCTCGGCGTCCAGTTCCTCGATGATCGCCTGCTTGCGTTCCGCCGATTTCCAGCGCCGCAGAAAATCATCGAGGCTGGCAAATCGCTTCTTCAACGCCTTTTTCGTGAAGTCACGCAAGCTCTCGGTTACGAGCTTGCCGTTCTCGTCCAAATACTCCACCCGCTCAGCGATGATAGTGGCACCCACACCGTCCACATAAACCTTCTTCGTCTTGCCGCCAGCAGCCGGCATTGTGATGTCGGGCGGTCCGTCAACAACCGTTTCATCGGGTCCGGGCGCGTCCGGGAGTGTATCGCCCTCTTCATCGGTGGGCGGTACATCGTCGGGCGGTGCAACGGGATCATCTTTGCCGGGTTCGTAAATCTGAACCGGCTCGCCATCGAAATCCTTGTCAGCAAAATGGCTGGTGGCACCCCGGAAATCGATCAGCGTGAAGTAGAATTTCCGCTTGTCCTCGTGGACACGAGTTCCTCGTCCGACGATTTGCTTGAATTCGGTCATTGACCCAACTTCGCGGTCGAGTGCGATCAACCGACAAGTTTGAGCGTCAACACCTGTCGAGAGCAGCCGTGAGGTCGTGACCAGGACGGGGTAGTTTGAGTACGGGTCGATGAAGTTGTCGAGTTGCTCCTTCCCCTCCGTATCGCTGCCGGTAATCCGCATGACATAGCGGCGATTTTCGGCGACCAAATCGGCGTTCTCATTGATGAGTGCCTGCCGCATACGTGCAGCATGTTCTTGATCCACGCAAAAGATGATCGCCTTTTGGTAGCGGTCGCCGCTTTCATTGAGAAATTCGGTTATCTTTTTAGCTACCAGCTTCGTACGGTCATCAAGCACCAGGGTGCGGTCGAAATCCTTGGTATTGTACACTCGGTCCTCGACCTCATCACCTTCGCGGTCGAGTTGGCCCTTCTCGGGCCGGTATCCCTGAACATCGTGGTCGATATGAACTTTGACAACCTTGTATGGCGCGAGAAATCCATCGCCAATGCCCTGTTTCAAGGAATACGAATACACCGGCTCACCGAAGTATGCGATGTTGGAGACGTACTTTGTCTCCTTGGGTGTAGCAGTCATGCCAATCTGAGTGGCGGCGGAGAAATATTCGAGGATTTCCCGCCACGCTGAGTCCTCGGCTGCGCTGCCGCGATGGCATTCATCAATTACGATGAGATCGAAGAAGCCCGGTGAGAATTCACGAAACAGCTTTTGGCGTTCTTCCGGGCCGGTGATTGCCTGATAGAGGGCGAGATAGACCTCATAAGCGGTGTCGATGCGGCGGTGACGGTCGAGTGCCAAGGTGAGGTCAAAGGTACGGCCATCGTCGCGTTCGATGGTTCTGGCATTGGTCGAGAGCTTTGCCATCGCTGCGCCGAATGGGCGAAAGTCGTTCACCATCGTCTGGTCGATAAGAACGTTCCGGTCAGCCAGGAACAGAATGCGTTTCTTCCGTCCAGCCTTCCACAGCCGCCAGATAATTTGAAACGCGGTGTAGGTCTTGCCTGTGCCGGTCGCCATTACCAGCAAGATGCGGTCCTGGCCTTTGGCGATGGCCTCGATTGTGACATTTACGGCGCTGGCTTGGTAGTAGTGAGGGGCCTTGCCGCTCGCGTCGGTGAAATAGTCCTGAAGCACGAGTTGCTCGGCGTCTTTCGTCAGACCCTTCCAGGAACGATAGCGTTCCCAGAGATCGCTCGGTGACGGGAAGGCGGTGAGAGCAAGGTTCGTCTCCGTGGCGGCGCTGGTGCCGGTCCGATCATGGAGCACGAAGCCGTCGCCGTTGGATGAGAAGACAAAGGGAATGCCAAGCGTCGCGGCATATTCGAGGCCCTGCTGCATCCCGTCGCCGACGCTGTGGGAATTGTCTTTGGCCTCGATCAATGCCAGCGGGATGTTGGGCTTGTAGTAAAGTATATAGTCGGCACGCTTGCCCTTGCCTCGGGTGACGAGTTTTCCCCGGACGATGATGCGGCCCTTAGTAAAGCTCACCTCCTCGCGGATTTGCAACATCTCATCCCACCCAGCCTGACGCAGGGCCGGGGTGATGTATTTGGTGCAAATGTCGCGTTCGCTGAGGCCCTGCTTGTCCACGAGGGTCAGCCGCCTCCTGGTGCTGGTTGCCTCATGCAGTCGCCTTCCGTTTGGCCGCCGGGGAGGCCGTTGGGGCATCCAATGCCTTCAGCCGCTCGAACTCTTCCACGGACAGCACCACCACCACGGGGCGTCCATGCTTGGCCACGGCCACCGGATGTGCACGGGCGAGGTCAATCAGCCGGCCAAAACCGTATTTGGCGTCCTTTGCTGTCAACGTCTCCACCGACCGATTCCCCCGCGTAGCAGAAGAGTTTTGGCCATTTTGGCCGGATGTGCAATGGCCTAGACCGTGTTGTAACGAAGCGGCCCCCGATTGATCTGGTCAGTAGCCAGGACGGCCCAGCCAGTAGCATAAGGCGATGGTCGCTGACCGAATATTCGTTGCCATGCTGCCGGGCGTTCTCCCGCAACGGATGCCGGATGTCTGGCCCTCTATACCGCTTCCGATCAAAGTTCCCTGGGGGTAGGGTCCGGCTTACGACAGCCAGGGCGGGGAACACGTGGTCGGCTATTCCAAGAATGTCAGCTTTATCCGGCCGGTCACGGACCTCCTCCGGGGCGACTACAAGGCGTCGGACTACGGCAAGGTCGTCCTGCCCTTCACCGTCCTCCGGCGGCTGAACTGCGATAACGGCACCAGGGGACAGGACAGGGACCTGGATCGAATGCGCTGGCTGCGTGAACCGTCTGCCGGCCTGCGGCTCCAGAAGGCACTCGGATGATCCCCGCCGATCGGCCTTATCGTTGAGTGACGGGGATCGAGGGTAGGCGATTGTCGAGCAGCGTCGCCAGCACCGGTCCAGATGGAGCAAGACCCGCCGCGCCCGGCCACCATCAAGCGGATCAGGGGTATGGCCGATATGGATACGGTATGGCGAAGGTGGAACGCCAGCTTTCAGCGACGGTCAGTGAGGGGGATTTCTGAACGGGTTGCTGGTAGATAACTGAGGTGGTGGATCAGGTCTCCATCTCCTGACCGATAGGATGAACTGCTCCGACCAGACCTTGACGCTCCGGTATTACCGGAGGCCATATTGGGTGGAATTGCCGGTAGCACTTGAAGCTGGAGGTCCCAATGCCCCTTTTGGAAGAGGTATTCCGCAGGCAGGGCACACCAACCTATACCTTTGTGGAACCAGCCCGGTACACAGAAATCAGGCTTGCTGTTAGAGAAAGAGGGCGTTGTGTGGTCATCGAAGGCCCGTCGGGGATAGGTAAGTCAACCATTGTCGATCGAGTGCTCTCTGATCTCGACCTAAAAAGCAGGGCTCTCCCACTTAGCGCGCGAAACCCAGATGATCTTGCATTGATTGATGTAGCCCTGAAGGACGATCAACTTGGTATAGTAATCGTAGATGACTTTCATAAGCTTGACGAAAGCACGAAGATGCGGCTTGCGGAAAGGATGAAGGTGATCGCCGATGACCCAAGGGGTGATGGCAAGCTAATTCTTGTCGGGATCAATAAGGCAGGCGATCGTCTCATAGACTTCGCGCCAGATGTTGCTATGCGGATCGACATTTTCCGGCTTGAGGCTAACCCGCCGGAAAAGATACGACAATTGATTGAACTTGGTGAGCAGGCACTCAACATTTCAATCGGCTCGAAGGCGGATTTGATCACACGTTCGCA
>Ga0265338_10009714_pt1 | contig 11414 bp, 4 predicted proteins | sample 42126metaG_FD_193579 | JGI IMG/M metagenome (GOLD analysis project Ga0265338, IMG submission 193579) | Rhizosphere microbial communities from Carex aquatilis grown in University of Washington, Seatle, WA, United States - 4-21-26 metaG | ecosystem: Host-associated > Plants > Roots > Rhizosphere >... | reverse complement strand
CAACCACACTATTACCAAAGTTAGAATAGGGCTTGCCGTAGTCAACCATGATCTCCAAATTATCAACCTTGAAGAATGGCACCAAATCATCAACGTGTCTTGAAACAAAAACATAGGGAAACTCTGTTGTTGAACCAAGACCAGATGACCAGCGATAGAAATATAGCAACTTGAAGTCCAAACCTACTTGGAATGGATTAGCTCCACCGACATAAGTTCCTGAAATACCAGGGTGTAATGTGACTCCATAGGGCTGAATCACAATGCAATCAATACATGGTTTGTTGGATGGGCTAGGTGGCCCAAAGAAGTGACCAATAAACGGTATGTTGCTTATTGCTTGCTGAATTGGATTTGTGATTGTGGGAGGATTTAGAGCCTGAGCCTGAAATCCAGATTTCGCATCATACTTGGTTAGATCAATGTATTTTGTAAAAGTGATGCTACCCTCTCTGGGAACATAGAAGTCTTTCACTACGGTATTGTTCTTTGAGTCTCTATACTCAACCCTAAATGACGTATCCTTTAAGGTGGTGATGAAGGATATGTTGTCGGGTAATTTGTCTCTTTCAGCCTTCATCTGCGAGTTCTTAAGATTAAGCTGATTATTCTGCCATGTCAAAAAAGCAATAATGATTGCAAGGATAATGAATCCTGCCGCCTCTTTGTGATTCCACATCCATCCAAAAACCCCTGTTAAAATTGCCCAGACCTTTGCCCACATATCTTACTCCTTATCATGCATTAGGATCAACTTTCTCTGGATCTCTGTCATCTGATGGTGGCTCATCATCCACGTTTTGGACCGCATTACTTTTCATGGCGGCTTCGCTGGACTTGGAGGCAAAGAAGAACATATAGACGGCTGTCAACAAACCAATGGAAATACCAGCCAACTTATAATCAACACCATGCCATCCTACCAAATACAAGACAAAACCATTGAAAGCATAGGCAGCAAGAATGAGCCAAACTCTCAAGGAAGATAAGTCAGTCAATAGATCTTTAGCGATTTTTTCTACGATCTCTTTGAATTCCATGGTAATTCCTCCGTCACTATATTAGAAAAATATAAAATAGGCCTTATTCCCAATAGCCGTCAAAACCAATCTGATATTGAATATTGGCTGGTAATCCAGTTCCAGCTAAAAACCTTGAATTTATTGATATATACTCAGTTGGATTGACCACAATAGGTGCTACAAATGGAAATACCAGTGGTGATGTTGTGTAGCCAGCGGCGGAACCCGTTGGTAGCGATATTGTGCCTAATGGTAAAAATCTTGGAGCTTTTGAAGATGCTGATTCTGTTGTAGCTAGTGATTCAGCGGTATGACCATAAGCAACAGTTATACCATGCGTTACTTGTGGCGATGCCGTTCCCCACAAATTGGTGGCGGCAACTGTAATACCATGGATATAGAGTGTTTTAGCGGGAACTGTATTTGTTCCAGTCGGCACCTGATAATCGCACAAGATGTAGTCCGTAGCTGCAATAGGTATTGTTCCACTAAGCAAAAATGCTCCACCTAATCCAGAACCAAGTACGGCGCTTGTATTAGTCGGAAATGTTTGAGTTGGGTTTATGCTATTGGTATATAGAGCTGTGGAACCCATTGGATTACCAGTTTGACCCTGGGACGCAATACCGCCCATTCCAGCCAATACGTCAGCCCAAGGTTTATTGATAGCTGCATCAAGAGAAAAGACTGCAATTTCTGAAACTTTCAAACTCTGAGACGGTGTTGTTGAAGCATTGTTGTAGGTTCTGACAAAAATTGGAAGATCGTTAACTGCAGTTGGGAAATCATATCCAACACTTGAACCAGAAGTAAAAGACATTATTGAAACAATATTACTGTCGATTCTAAATTCTGTCATGTTACCATTCCATCCAATTTCATACATATGCGTAGTGCCGCTTGGAATGGTTACATTAGTACCAGAGATCATTTCAGTGCCAGCATTATTAACCACAGTGTAAAGTGTTGTGCCAGAATATCTAAAGAAAACACCGTCAGAAGGAGCGCCGTTGGTGTTGACCAAACCAAAACCCATCTCTGTTATGTTTCCAGTAAATGGATTGCTATATAGCTGCGCGCTAATGTAGGTTTTTCCACCAAATGGTGGAGAACTTGGGAAGGTTCTATATGTCTGCATGGTAGCGTAGGAGCCGTTACCATTGTTTAAATTGGCATTGAGAGATGCAAAACCACCACTCTGAACAACTGTCATTGCAGCAGTGGCCGTATTGTATAGGGCTGTATTTACAGATGTTCCAGCTAATCTATCTGTGAAAATTGGAGTATCAACACCAAGCCTAGTTCTCTCATCATAAGAGGCATCAATCTTTCGATAGAGCGGTGAGTTGGTATAAACACCTGAATCTGTTTGAACATTTATAGCAGCAAAACCAGCTTGCACACCAGTAAATGTTGTGTTAACTAAAAGGTTATAGTTAGCATCTACATTAGCTTTGGTAGAAGTGCCTGAAGCACCATCAATATATGGCATACAATCTCCTTATTCCCAGTACGAATCAAAGCCAACCGTGAAATAAAACAACTCTGAAGCCGTGGCAGATCCAACTAAACATCTAAAGCTCACAGAAACGTTCTCGCCTGGTGCCACCGTAATGGGAGCAGCAAACGGCATCCAAACATCGCCATTCTGTGGTGTTGCACCAATAACAGAAGCAACGGGGAAATACATTGTTCCCAATGGTATGATTCGTGGTTTTTTAGTTGTTGCAGCTTCGGTTGTGGCCAAAGAAACAGAAGTCATACCGTAGTTTAGATTTAAAGTGAAAGTTGTTGGAGTTGTTGTTACAGCAGCTCCCAAATTTACACAACCAACACGCACACCGTGGATGTAAAGTGTTCTACCTGGAATTGCGTTAGTACCAGCAGCGTTGGCATAGTTTGTAATGATATAGTCTGTAGAAGCACCACCAGAAGCGGCACCACCAGCAATACCTGGGGCAGTTGTTAGGGCTGCACCTCCAAATCCAGTAATGAGAGCAGTTGTGTTAGCCTGAGCTGCCGATGTTGGATTGGTGCTGTTTGTATAGGCTGCTGTAGAACCCATGGTGCCACCAGTCTGGCCCTGTGAGCCATGCTGTCCCATTCCACACATGATGTCTGCCCATGGCTTTGAAGTCAAAGCATCCTGCATATGAACTTCAACGGCCGAGATCCTCATGATCTGACCAACTGCCGCTGTACCACCAAGGGTATATGTTCTGAAAAAGACTGGCAACTCTGATGAGGCATTGATGAAGTCACCTGCTGCAGGGCGTGTAACAACTGCAACCACATTACCATCAATGTAGAAAGTGGCCTGATCTGACTGACACTTGATGGTAAAACGATGCGTTATGTTCTGACCCACATAAGCAGCACCGCCAGGCGCAGTAACATATGTTTCCTGGTAAGAACCAGTGCTAATGCTTGAGATAACGCAGTTCAAAGCACCTGCTGCTGTAAGACGGAAAAAGACTCCATCAGTTGGTGCAGCAGTTGTAGCGGCAATACCTAATCCCCATTCAGTTGTGTTGTATGTGGTTGCCAACTGAGATAGCTGCATCCAGCAATTGAATGATGTTCCGAACACTGCCCAGGTCGGGAATGAACGATAGCTTTTTAGCAAGCCATAGTTTGATGCAGCCACTAAAGCCGTAGCATTGATGGAAGCCCAACCGTTGGCCTGAGCAAAAGTATTGTTGGTATTGGCATAGTTCCAGAGAGTGGTATTCTGGGCAGCACCAGCAAAACGATCAATGAATAATGGTGTATCAACTGCAACCCTAAGCCTGCTATCATAGGATGCATCTAGGGGCTGCACTATTCTTACGCCGTTGTTATATGTGCCAGGATCAATTTCTGCCTCCAAAGCCACAAAACCAGCCTGAGTACCAGAAATTGGAGTTCTGACCTGCAAATTGTAGTTTGCATCTACATTTGCCTTATTTAGTGAGCTTAAACCGCCATCGATAATTGCCATTGTATTTCTCCTTTTAAGTCTGTTCTATAGTTGTATTATATAAAATCTATTGTGTTTTAAGCCTTAACATACAGTAAATAAGATGTTTCTTGTACCCATTACAGTAGATCCATTTTCTACTTTTGCATAGACAGTGATTGTTCCAGAACCAGCAAAGGCAGAAAGAGTTATACTATCCCAATACCAATCATCTGCCGTTCTACCTGGGGTCCAAGTAGCTGAGGGGTGGATTAGGACATTGTTGTTGGCTGTGGTGCTTGTGCCAGAGATGATAAATGTGGCATTGATAGTTGGCCTTGAACCAAAGTCGAGCGTGGCTGAATTAGCCAACCCCAAAACATTCACTCCCGAAACATTGATGTTGTTACCGAAAGTCACTGTGTTACCATAAATGCTGTTGGCTGATATATTCACACCAGTAATGTTAGTACTAGTAATGCTTGTCGATGTTAGACTCTGGAAAACACCAGTAGCCGACACAATATCATTTGTGTAGATGTTGGCTATAGCAGCCGCAGGATAACCTATGTTGTTGGTTCCACTGACATAGGGCGTAATGTTAGAGCCAGATGGTATTGCAATTGGATAGTTAATCATTTATTTCTCCTGTTAGTCTATATAGTTGACAAAGATGGTAGAACCTGAGAATGGAGCAGTTTGAAAAACAATGCTGCTACCGCTGATGCTGTAGTCGTATGGCAATCCACCAGATAGATATCTTGCGGAATAAATGCCATTTAAGAAGACTTGAGTGCTACTGGGTATTGGCTGGTGAGCCAAAGTAAATACTGCATTGATTCCATTGGCAGAACCACTTGGAACCTCATTGTAGATGAAGTTGTTTTGTATTGTGGTCGCGTAGACTGCATAAATTGTCGAGTTAGACAATGGAGGCGTCTGCATGGTGATGTTTAGTCCAGAAATTGTGTAATCAAATCCAGTATAGTGAGATCCAGAAGGTGCCATATAAACACCATTCAAATACAGCTGCATAGAACCACTAGCTGGAGTCTGCGATATGGTGAAGCCAGCATTGATACCGTTGATTGTTCCTACTGGTATTTCGCTGACAGTATTTGTTAGGGTGGCTGTTCCGCTAGTGCCATTAATGGTGATGGAATTGCCTGATGTGGTAACTGAAACATTTCCACTTCCCAAAATGCTTACTGTTCCAGACAAATTGTTTAGACTTGTCACTCCACCAGTTGAGCTACCACCACCACTCGTACCAGTAATGGTGATAACACCATTTGAAACTGATACAGCAACGTTGCCCAACCCAATACCAGTAGTTAAGACCTGTATTCCGTTTTGATAAATGGTTGTACCAGTAATGCTGGTGAATGAGGCGGTTGTTCCCGTGTGTAGAGATCCACCAACAATTGGTGAGAAAATTGAGGTGAAAGAGTTGAGAGTTGAAACAATGCCTGTGGTTCCAGATATTGTAGCACCAGTAATTGATGAGAATATACCAGCATTAGCATTAACTATTCCTGCATCACTTATAGAAAACTGACTCACATTATTCAATTGAGCATCAAATAATAATCTAGGTCCGCTTCCACTAACACTTAATGTTGGATTAATTTGCAGGGCAGTATAGCCCGCTGTTCCTGACTGGGTTAAAACAGGATTTACAGAGACACCAACAAATGTTCCCGATGAATTAGTAACAGAAGCAGCAGCCAACATGCTTATACCTGAAATTGGCGAAGTAAAATTTCTACTTTGGATATTCAGGGTGGCATTATTGCTCGTATGGGACATGGTATTAAAAATACCCTGTGAACCCTGGACAGTGCTGGTGCCAATTACATATCCGTCATCTCTAATGGTAAAAATAGGAGATGTCATTCCGCTATTCATAATGACAAGGACATTATTGGCAGTTCCATTGTCTTGAGTTCTAATTGTAAAGGTTCCAGACACACCAGTAGTATTAACACTTAAACCACTCACAGTGAGGTTGTTCAACCCTGTAGAGGTTCCAGAAACCACATAATTACCTGAGGGCTGTTTACCATTAAAGGTATTCCAGTCTGTTGAACTTAAGTAGCCATTGGTAGAAGTAGTAGATTGTCCAATACCAACGGTTGATCCAGTGACTAGAATTGGAGAAGTTCCAGTGATAATCGTTGTTGAGCCCGTAGAAGTACCAGTGATAGTGATGACACCATTGGATACAGAGACAGCCACAGTTCCCAAACCAATACCTGTTGTAAGAACCTGTAATCCATTCTGATAGATGGTGTTACCAGTGATGCTTGTGAATGATGCAGTTGTTCCAGTTATTAATGGGGTATTAACAGCCACAAAAGCATTGACTGTAGCAACATTGGCAGTGGTTCCACTGAGACTTGTGCCAGTAATACTTGTAAATAGGGCCGATGTTCCTTGCAGCAAGGTGATGTTAGCAAAGCTACCAGTAATGTTGGTAAACACTCCAACTGCACCAGTAATACTATTTGTATTGATAACAGTTCCGCTCAAAACAGGAACATTCAATACCGTTAGTGAGGAGGAGGTGCCAGAGACAATATAATTACCAGCGGTTTGTTTACCATTAAATGTATTCCAATCTGCAGATGAAAGATAGCCGCTCGTTGATACAGTGGCCTGTCCAATACCAATGGTTGATCCAGTAACAAGAATTGGAGAAGTTCCAGTGATAATTGTTGTTGAGCCCGTAGAAGTACCAGTAATGGTGATAACACCATTCGAAACTGAGACAGCCACAGTACCAAGTCCAATACCTGTGGTTAAGACCTGAGCACCATTTTGATAGATGGTGTTGCCAGTGATACTGGTAAATGATGCAACTGCGCCAGTAATGCTTGTAAATGATGCAGCCGTGCCAGTGATGCTGGTGGCGTTGATAACAGTTCCACTCAGCACTGGGACATTCAACACCGTTAGGGAGGTTGAAGTTCCAGAGACAACATAGTTTCCAGCAGATTGCTTTCCATTAAAAGTCGTCCAATCAGCCGAGGACAAGTAGCCGCTAGTGCTTGCAGTTGCCTGTCCAATGCTAACGGTTGACCCAGTGACTAAGACGGGGGAAGTTCCAGAAACAATGGTATGTGATGTGTTGAAAGTATTCCAATCACCAGAAGATAGATAACCATTGGTGGTTGAAGATGCCTGTCCAATACCAATGGTTGATCCAGTAACATTGATAGGAGCAGTTCCAGTGATGATGATAGGGGGTGTAGATTGGCCGCTGACGCTAATTATGCCAGCAGATGTGGTTACAGTAACATTACCCAAACCAACACCAGTAGTAACTACCTTAACACCATTCTCGTAGACATTGGTTCCATAAACATTCAAATATGGTAAAGCAACTGAGCCAACACTATCAACACCAGAAACTTTTGGTGAAATATTTCCAGTTGTGTGAATGCCACCAATGTCTAGGGTGATAAGAGCGCCCTGACCAGAAACATTCAGTGCATCACCAGTTGACGATATTGAGGCGAAGTTACGAGTGTCTATAACAGAAAATCCATCTGCTGCTAAAGTTATTTTTATGCCATCATCCAAATCTTCGATAAACAATCCAGTTATGGTTGTTTTTACAGATTTGTTGCTATAAGCATCGTTTATCCAAATTCCAGTTGAATCAATAAACAAAAATCTATTATTGATCGTATTGTTTAAAGCAATGTTTCCACTATTTTGAGTAATTGAAGTTGACCAAAATGGATTGTTTAATGCAATACCATCATGGTTAAGTGTAATATTGTTGTTTGAGTGGGCTTGGTCAACAATTGTTACTTGACCGCCAGACAATGTGCTGCTTTGTATGTTGACACCAGCAGATGTCATTGAAATGCTTTGGACATTGAATGGGTCGTTAAGCTTTATTCCGACAGATCCAACAGACTGTATGGTAGTTGCTACATCCGAAAGGATGGTGCCTGACATGGTACCACCAGCTAATGGTAAATAGGGTCCACCAGTAGTGACGCCAGTAAGGGCCCCATACATTGCCGATGACATAAATCCACTCGTTGTGTCACTGACAACATTGTGTAGCGAGGTACCTGTCAAGGCTCCGTGGGCATGGATATGGTCAGCTCTTACTAGGCTTGAGGAAATTCCATCGCCATTTGAAAGGGCTGATATTCCAGTAGGAGAACCAATATCAAAACCGTGTCCATGATCACTTCTTGCTAATGTGTTTTGAATACCAACGCTATTGCTTGAATTGGCGTTGAGATTAGTGGTTGGAGCAGCCGTGCTGATGGGGTCAATGCCATTGGGCAAGTGACCGCCAGCATGACCAGATGGAATAATGCCACCAACCAAACCAACATTGGAGATATCAAAACCACCCATGTTGAGGGATGCGCCCATTGCCCTCGAACCATTGGTGAGCAAATATTGTGTATGATCATCGGCCAACAATCCTAATAACTGAGCGTGAACGGTCACGCCCTGTCCCTGACTTATTGTTGATGGAGCCTTGTAGGATGGGGTTGGTCTAGTATCTTCTATCTGAACAATAGTTCCAGAACCCTGCTGAACAATTATGTCAGCAATGTGAACAACAGCATCTTTGAATGGTTCAGGCGCTGCAGGACTGGAAGCAGCCTGAACGCCAGTTAAGCTAGCATACTGGTTTTGGCCAAACACGAACAATGTCTGGTCATTGGTTCCGACATACCACAAACCATGTTTTGTATAGTAACCAGCGCTCAGTCCTGTGAGATTCACTCCGTTGTCATATTGAGTGTTGTTTACAACACCAGAGACATTAGTGGAAGCAGTAAAAGTTCCGCTCACATGATAGAATTGGTAAAAGTTTGGAATAGGAGTTTTGCTTGACGGAGACCAATTGTGTGATGAGTAGTAATACTCACCACCAGACATATTCAATTGCAAGCCAGTCGGAGTAATGATCATTCCATCTGCAACAATGGATCCAAACACATCTCTTAGATACTCATCAACTTTGTTACCGTTGTGATGAGCGTCCATTGATATGTTACCAACACTAAGGACAAAAGTTGGTCCACAAAAAACTCGACCAAGCAATATTTTGTCAAACTGACCGTTAATACTTGTAACTGATGTTGCTACATTACCAGCAGCATTGATATAAACATAAACATCATCATTTGGAGATAGAGTTAGGTTTTGTGTTGGCCAGGTTAATTTTATGAGATTTGAGCTATCAACATAACCAACTCCAGCATTGACTCTAACTGTAAGTCCCGAAGCTGGTGGTAGTTGCGTCAGAGCAACAGCCGTAGATGTCAAGCCCATTGTTGGGGTCTGAATCCACGCATCTGTCATCTCGGTCAACAAGTTTTGTGATGGTCCAGCGTAAAAATCTCCAACCGATATAGTTGCGAAGTTTTTAGGATCATTGGACAAATTAACAACATCAGGTGAGTTGATGGTTGTTTTGGTTCTGGCAAACGTTCCAGCCAAAGTGCCTGATGTATTGGGGTGGTCAATGTAAATGTCGGAATTACAATCAAGAATAGTTAAAGCATTACCTATGATTCTTGATGGGTCTCCAACATTAGAGCCCGAGATGGCAACATCAAATCCATTAAAAATGGTGTTATAAAGCCTGACATCGGCTCCATTGTAAAACTGCACGGCAATAGAACTTGGTTGAACAGAGGAGTTCTGTATGAATGTGTCATCTATTTGGCAAAGAGTTCCATGACCATTGACATCTATGAATTGATTTGTATATGGAGCAATAGCATCATAGAAAAGATTGTTCTGAAGATGAATTGCAACTTGTGTTCCGCTAACTGGTGACGGATAGCCAACAAGGCTGAATCCAGTCTGGATATTTGAAACATCCAAACTCTTCATGTTGAAGATGCCCATGTTTGTTGATATGCCTGTAATGCCTTGGACTCTGGCAATGCCGTAGGTTGGACCTGCCACAACATTGAACAAGTTCATGAATCCATCGCCAGCCGTATTGTACCAGTCAAAGAGATAGTTGCCGCTGCCCAATGATCCAGCCAACGTCATGTTGTTTAGTGAAGAGTAAATTGATCCTGAGAATAGAGGAGCGTTTGGATTGCCAGCATAAATTGTTGTGGCAACATTGTCCACGCCAGCCAGCGAGACATAAGGCTTTAGTTGTATTGGGTTGTTCTCAACAAATGTACCTGGACCAATATTTACAATGTATTTGTTGGATGGTCCAGCATCATGGATAGAATCCACAGCATCCTTAACGGATGTGAAATTAGATCCCTTAACAGCTACAGTAACAGAATGCTGATCATTTCCAACAAGGTAAAATTGAGAGGACTGGGCTATATATGTTTTTAGATATGGAGGGATGCTGGAACTATGTCCAGTAGTGCCAGTGTTGCTAATCTTTAGGTCTAGTGATCCATTTTCTTGAAAGTCAACAGCCTCAACAATTACATTGGGTCCGACCCCAACAGCCGCAACATTAATACCATTGTTGAAATTCTGTATTTCTCCAGCCTCAAGGGAGGCCGCGGCACCATTTTCAATATGAATACCATCACCAGTGGTGTCATTACCCTGGAAACTAAAAGTCTTTGCAAGCAACTGCACATCTCTACCGCTTGCAAAAATTCCATCAGTTGGATTTTGATTGTATCCATAGATGGTAAAGTTCTGAGCATCAATAGAAAATATGCTGTCGCCTGCTCCCCAATTAGATTGAATGCTTAGGGCATAGCTTGGCAAACCAGAATTCTGTGTCTGAATTGATGTGTATTCAAGGTAGGCATAGGATTGTACTCCAGAAACACTATTGAGAGCTGTTATGCCCTTGTTAAAGTCATTGATATATACCTTGTGAAGGGTGGTGTATGAACCAATGCTATCAAGAACAACGGCAGAAGATGTTGATGACTGTCCATTACCAAAAATTGTCATGAAATCCAAGTCAGAAGCATTGCTCATGGTGAATAAATTGTAATCACCAGATGGGCTTATGATGACCGATTCCATGTTGTCACCCTGAACGGTAACATAGGATGGCACAACCATTGGAGGCTCTGTATAGATGCCTGGATTTACCTGAATGGTGTAAATGTTTTCAGCAGTTGGAATACCAGAGATTGCATTGATGGCTTCTGCAATGGATGAGAAGTCTCCACCCTTTTTGGCAACGGTAACAATTCTCTGGTCCTTGTTGGCAACAAAGAATGGTGAATTTTCTGGTATTACATTGAGTTCATATGGAGAATACGAGGCAAGGAATCCAGTTGTGCCAGTGTTTCCAATAACGAGGTTTATATCGTTATCCCTGAATGACACTGAATAAGCATTTAGTTTTGGAGCATTGGCTCCAGCAACAGTAGTGATACCAGTTGCCCAATTAATAACACCCAACACTGGTAGGGTAACATTTGCGCCATCATGTATCTCCAAACCTATTCCAGTATTATCAAAAC
>Ga0265338_10009712_pt1 | contig 11414 bp, 9 predicted proteins | sample 42126metaG_FD_193579 | JGI IMG/M metagenome (GOLD analysis project Ga0265338, IMG submission 193579) | Rhizosphere microbial communities from Carex aquatilis grown in University of Washington, Seatle, WA, United States - 4-21-26 metaG | ecosystem: Host-associated > Plants > Roots > Rhizosphere >... | reverse complement strand
TCGGTTTACGCGGTTGCCGTCTCGGCATCGTTTATCCCGAAATCACCGAGATGCAGATTCGCGCCATCATTGAAGCGGCCGTGCAGGTCCAGAACGAGGGCATTCCGGTGAAGCCGGAGATCATGATCGTGCTGGTGGGTTTCCCGAAGGAGCTTCTCAACCAGCTTGAAGTCGTCCATCGCGTGGCCCAGCAGGTGCAGGACGAGAAAAAGACCAAGGTCAAATACATGGTCGGCACGATGATTGAAATTCCGCGCGGCGCCCTGGTGGCCGATGAAATCGCCAAGGACGCGCAGTTCTTCAGCTTCGGCACCAACGACCTGACCCAGACCTGCCTGGGAATGAGCCGTGACGATTCCGGCACGTTCATCCCGCCGTATCAGGAACTGGAAATCATCAAGAAAAATCCGTTTGCCACGATTGACCAGGCCGGTGTTGGCGAACTCATGAAGATCGCCGTCGAGAAAGGACGCATCACGCGCCCGGACATCAAACTGGGCATCTGCGGCGAACACGGTGGCGACCCTGAATCAGTGAAGTTCTGTCATCGCATTGGATTGAGTTACGTCTCTTGCAGCCCGTTTCGCGTGCCGGTGGCACGATTGGCCGCAGCGCAGGCCGCTCTCGAAGAAGAGGCCGCCAAAAAGGCGAAAAAGAAATAGTTCGGTAGGGACGCGTTGCCGCGCGTCCTACAATTTCGGCGGCGCAGCAAACGCCGCCCTACCATAAAGCCGCTCTGGACAGCCAGAGCGGCTTTATTATTATCCGTCGTTTTTGTAATTTGCCTTATACCCCCGGATGGTTAGACTCGCCTTCAACCGTTATTGGAAAGACCAAAACCATGAAAAGAAACTTTATCCTGATCGTCACCGTACTGGCACTGAGCCTGTCCTGGTTGGGCTGCAACAAATCCGGCAAACCAACCGGCAAACTGGCCGAGCCCTCCACCTTTACGCCGCCCAGCGGTCCGGTGCAATTGAAAGTTAAATGGCCGATGGGCCAACGCATCGTGCAGGCCATGGACATGAAAATGAAAATGGCAATCAATGTGCCGGGCCAGCCCGCTCCCATGAAGCAGGACATGACGATGGGACAGCAATACGGGCTGACAGTATTGAAAGAAAATCCCGACGGCGGACATGAAGTGGAGATGGAATTCCTCAACGCCCGGATCGGGTTGGAATCGGGAGGCAAAACAGTGCTGGCATACGATTCGGCCAAAGCATCATCTGCAGACAAACAAGATCCGGCTGCCGAAATGTTCGGACAACTCGTCGGCGCCAAAATCCAGTTCTTTCTTAACGCCAGCAATGAGGTGGAACGGGTTGAAGGAGCCAAAGAACTGGTGGATCGCTTGTCATCCGGCGGGCAGGCGAATGGGCTCGCGACGCTCAAAGACTCCTTGTTCAGCAAAGACCGTTTAAAAGAGATGCTGAGCGCAAACCGTTACCTGCCGCCCACCGCGGTCCAACCAGGCGACACTTGGGCGGTTAAACAAAGCTTCGAACTGGGCTCGCTCGGCACGCTGGCCACGGATTTCGACTGCACCTTCGTAAAATGGGAAATGCACGGGGAACGCAACTGTGCCCGCATCGAGTTGCAAGGGACCTTCAACTCGACCCCCGGCACCAATGCCAATCCCGCCGGCATGTCCGTGTCCCTCCTGAATGGCAATTCATCGGGGGTCACCTGGTTCGATCCGGAATTGGGAAACACGGTTGATACCACCATGAACCAGGACATCACGATGGTCATGAACGTGCCGGTGAATCTGGGGGCAAAGCCGGGCGCGCCCGTTCATACGCAAGCCATCACAAACCAATTGAACCAGGTCGTGAACATGAAATTGGTATCGGTAAAGTGACCCGGCTGATCGTAGCGGCGTTTCGGTAGAGCGCCGCTGAATTTCCTTTAGTTGACGGCGCTCTGCCGAGGCGCCGCTACGAAAAATAAAATCGAAGTCGCTCCGTCCCGCACTGCGGGACGAGGCGGCTTTTTATTGCACAATTTTGTCAGGCCCGTTCAGCAGAATCATCCGTACTGACAACTGCGACGTTTTCAGGTAAGAATGACAGGCAATCAATTCATAAGCTGCCTGAACGGAATCAGGTCCAATGTCTAAATCATCTGCCAAAAAAGGTAAGGACGCCGCGTCCACCCTCCGTCCCGCAATGCGGGACTACAAGGACGGGCTGCGCCGATCCGATCTCAAACGCGGCCCGTCCACCCTGGCCATTCACGGACGCGAACGCCGTCTCAAGGCCTATCACGCCGTCTCCACGCCCATCGTTCAGACTTCCAACTTCAGTTTCGAGTCCATGGCCGAGGTGGTCGAGTTCATGAAGGCCAAAGGACAGGGGCGCATCATCCGCGAGCAGGAATATGGACGTTACGGCAATCCCACGCAGGCCGAAGCTGAACGCAAGCTGGCTGCCATCGAAGGCGCCGAACGCGCCATCCTGTTTTCCACCGGCATGAGCGCGGTCATCATGACACTCATGGCCTACATGAAAAAGGACGGCCACATCATTTTCACCAGCGATTGCTACCGGCAGACGCGTGATTTCGCGACCAATTTCCTCGGCAAATTCGGAATTCAAAACACGCTCGTGCAGCCCAATGCCGCGGCCATCGAAAAAGCCATCCGGCCCAACACCAACATCATTTTCACGGAATCGCCCACCAATCCCTACCTGTGCGTGCTCGACATTCCGGCCGTCGTCAAAGTCGCCCGGCGCCATCGCGTATTGACGATGATTGATGCCACGCTCGCCACGCCGTACAACATCCGCCCGCTTGAGATGGGCGTGGACCTGGTCATCCATTCGGCGACAAAATATCTCGGCGGCCACAACGACCTGCTCGCCGGCGTGACGCTCGGCGGACAAAAGTTGCTGGAAGACCTTAACAAACTACAACGCATGATTGGCGCAACGCCAGGTCCGCTAAGCTGTTTTCTGCTCGAACGCGGTTTGAAAACATTTCCATTACGAATGGAACATCACAACCGCGCCGGATTGCAGGTGGCGCAAGCCCTGGCAAAACATCCCAACGTGAAGCAAGTCTGGTATCCCGGGCTCAAATCACATCCCGATCACGCCATTGCCAAGCAACAGATGCGCGGGTTCGGCAGCGTCATCACCTTTCTGGTGAAAGGCAACGACAAGGCAACGCGCAAATTCATTGATAGCCTGGAATTATTTCTCATTACGCCCAGTCTCGGCGGTTCGGAAAGCCTGGTGACGCAGATGGCGACGATGTCATTCTTCGATTACCCGCTGGAATACCGTCAATCCATCGGCATGGTGGACAACCTCGTGCGCGTGGCGCTGGGCCTGGAAGACCCCGAAGATCTCATTGCCGACCTTTACCAGGCGTTGGAGCAGATATAGCAAACCTGCGCATCGTTATGACAGTTCAGATAGAAAGCTTGGAAAAAATAAAGCAGGTGTCGCCAGTTTTGGGTTGAGTTATCAACTTTGAAGGTCAATAATGCAGACGCAGGCCAGCCATCCAATCCTTTGGCCCGCATTTCGGAATTACAAAAACAGACAAATATGAGGTGACCGATGAATGCAGCACTGCGTGAACATATCGAAGCGAAAATCATCAATTGTCTTCGCGATTTGAATACGCCCGGCAATGCGAGCCAGATCGCCGTGCATATTCAGGAAGCCAGGGAAGACACGCTCCAGGCCATCCAACGGCTCGTGAAAGACCGGACCATCAAGGGCCGGCAGGATTTTACCCTGTTCAATTCCACCGGTGAAACCGTGGCTTACACCCTGGCGGATCCACTCCTGCAGCCGACGCTGATTCCACCCGCCGCTTCGCCTTCGCATTTGCGCCGAGGCCCGACCATTCGTCGTTAGCCATATTGTGATTTGTTGGCCCGGCCTCCCCGACAAATGAAAGCCGCCATTCTCACTGGAATCAGGAAGTTTGAAATCCGACAGGCGCCGGAACCTAAAATTACCAAACCCACCGACGTGCTCATCCGTATCAAAATGGTCGGCGTTTGCGGTTCTGACATCCACTATTACACCACCGGCCGGATTGGGTCGCAGATTATCAAATTCCCCTTCACCGTCGGTCACGAAGCCGCTGGCATCGTCGAGCAGGTTGGGAAAAAAGTAACCCGCGTAAAGCCCGGTCAGCGGATAGCGATTGATCCGGCAGTGTATTGCGGACATTGCGATCAATGCCGGGCTGGACGGGAAAATACCTGTCGTGAATTGCTTTTTCTTGGATGTCCGGGCCAATTGGAAGGCGCGTTGTGCGAACGCCTCGTGCTACCGGAAATTTGCTGTTTCCCGATAAAAGACCGGACGACGTTTGAGCAGGCGACCCTGTCCGAACCGCTGGCCATCGCCGTCTATGCGGTTGAAAGGGCCCGGTTACCGGCCAGGGCTAACGTTGCCATTCTTGGCGCCGGTCCCATCGGGATGTCGGTCTTCCATGTCTTGAGGGCGAACAACGTGGGGAAAGTTTTCATCACGGACAAAATTCCGGAACGCGTGAAATTTTCGCAAAAATTAAAACCTAAATATTGTGGCAATCCCGACCGCACGGACGTGGTAAAGGAAATTTCGAACGCCGAACCGTTGCTGATGGATGCGGTTTTTGAGTGTAGCGGTGACCAGATGGCCTACGACCATGCCGTGCAATTGTTAAAACCGGGCGGGACGCTGGCACTCGTCGGCATTCCCGAATACGACGATGTTTCCTTCCCCATCCACGAATTGCGGCGCAGGGAAGTTACCATCATCAACATTCGCCGGCAGGCCCATGCCACACAAAAAGCGATTGATTTGCTGGAGCAGCGCAAAATCAACCTGGACGCGATGGTGACGCATCATTTCCCGCTGGAAGAAACCCGGCAAGCCTTCGACCTGGTGGCCAATTACCGCGATGGCGTCATGAAAGCGATGATTCATGTCGAGTAGATTCAACTGATCTTGAACAGGAGCAAACAGAGTCAACAGAGAAGGCTTGGGTAGGGACGGCGCGCGGCGCCGTCCGGTCATCGCAGCGCAATGACCCTACCTTGGCTTGTCGCTCTCTGTTCGCTCCGTTTCCTCCTGTGAGTTGCGTATGAAATCAAAATACTTCGTCATCGGCCTGGATTCCAGCACCACGGGCACCAAGGCCATTGCCTTCGACAAAAAGGGAACCGCCGTGGCCCGGGCCAGCGAACCCATCCCGCTTTCGTCGCCGCAACCGAATTATTACGAGCAGGACCCGGACGATTGGTGGATTTCCGCGCAAAAGGCTTTGCGAAAAATTACCCGCCGGATTGACCCTGAAAAAATCGCAGCCCTCGCCATTTCCAATCAACGGGAAACGTTTGTTCCGTTAGGCCGCAACGGCAAATGTCTCAGGCCGGCCATCCTCTGGCTGGATGAACGGTGCAAAGACGAAGTGGACCCGTTTTCCAAAATAATCGGAAAAGACAAAATACACCGCATCACCGGCAAACCCGCCGATTATGCGCCGGTAGTCTATCGCCTGGCCTGGATGAAACGGCACGAACCGGATTTGTTCAGGAAAATCGGCATGGTTTGCGACGTTCACACTTACCTGGTCTGGAAACTGACCGGCTCATTCAAAACGAGTTGGGCCAGCGCCGAACCGCTTGGATTGTTCGATTTAAAAAACAAACACTGGTCTCCGTTGATTTTGAATGCCCTGAAATTGACCGAGGAGCAATTGCCCAAGGCCTATCGTCCGGGAACCGTCATCGGCAGCATCTCAAAGGCGGCAGCGGCATCAACCGGCCTCAGCACTGGGACATTGATCGTAGCCGGCGGCGGAGATGGACAGGCAGCCGGTCTGGGAGCCAATGCACTCACTCCGGAGCGGGCCTATCTCAACCTGGGCACCGCGGTGGTAGCGGGTGTTTACGGAACCCGCTATAAAACCAGCAAAGCTTTCCGCACGATGAGCGCCGTTTCCGAAAGCGGCTATTATTACGAATGCAGTTTAAGGGCCGGCACGTTCGCGATCGACTGGTTCATCAAAAATATTCTGAACATCGTTCCGGCAAAAACCCCGGGCATCTACAAACAGCTCGAACAGGAAGCCCGACAGGTTCCTGCCGGCAGCGACGGCGTGTTGCATCTGCCCTATTTGTGCGGCGCGATGAATCCGTATTGGGACATCAACGCCCGGGGCGCATTTGTCGGCCTGTCATCTTCCCATCTTCGCGGACACATGTACCGGGCCATTCTCGAAGGCATTGCGTTTGAGCAATTATTCGCTATCAACGCCGTCGAAAAAGCCGCCGGGGCCACCGTGCACGAGTTTGTCGCTATAGGCGGAGGCGCCACCAGTGATTTGTGGTGCCATATCCTGGCCGATGTCACCGGGAAGAATATTTGTCTGCCCGAAAACACTGAGGCATCCGGTCTGGGAGCGGCTATTGCCGCCGCCATGGGCGCGGGCTGGTTTCCGACGTTTAAAACCGCCGCGCAAGGAATGACCGGGTTGGAAAAAAAGATTAAACCGAACAAACGGAATCATGAAAAATACCGGCAACGGTTTGCGGTTTATCAGAAGGTTTATCCGGGGTTGCGCCGGTAAATTCAGTTTCTGAAGTACGGCCTCGCTAAGGAACGCCGCGTTCACGCGGCAGCATGGTAGCAAGGAAGCTTCTGCCGGCTGAAGCCAGCGTTCCAATCGAAGTCGCACACATCCAGCCCGCTGGAACGCCGGACTCCGATCCGGCAGTTTTCGCGTCATAGCGAATATTCCCGATGCCAATTTGGAAATCAGCGTTCCCATAATGCTCGCTCGTTGACCGCTTCTCTTGAATCGCATAACCTTCGTCACCGTTTTAACATGGAATTGAAATTCATTCTGGAATCGCTCCTGTTCTCCGCGCAAAAGCCATTGAGCGTAAAAGAGCTTCGCGACGTGTTTGCCGCGGCAGCCGAAGCCGAAGACGCCGATGCCACCGCCAAGTCGCTCACCAAAATCAGGGAGAGCGAGCTGACTGCCGCGCTGGCACTGCTGGCGACCGAACATGAAACCGCCGCGCGCAGTTATCGCCTCGCTTGCGTTGCGGGCGCGTGGCAATTCGTCACGCAACCCGAATTTTCGCCGTGGTTAAAGGCTTTGGTCGGACAAAAAATCCGCGCACCGCGCCTCTCGCAACCCGCGCTCGAAACACTTGCCATCATCGCCTATCGCCAGCCCATCACGCGCGCCGAGGTCGAGCAGATTCGCGGCGTGAACGTGGACAGCGTCATGCAAACGCTGATGGAACGGGGATTGGTCGAAGCCGCGGGCCGCGCCGAGGTGGTGGGCCGTCCGCCGACTTATGGCACGACGGCGTTGTTCCTCGAATATTTCGGCCTCGCCGGTCTTGGCGATTTGCCCGCCGCGGACGAGCTCAGGAAAATTGTGGTCGAGAAACCGCCCGCGCCCGTCACGGCCGAACCCGGCCTGGCCACCAATCCGCCTGAGCAGTTGGCATTGAAGGAAGCCCCAGCGCAGAATGCCGAAGGTGAAGGCCAAAAAGCGGAAGAGCAAACGACGTAGATGTGAACATCCACATGGAATGAATGTTTAAGCCCGCCCTCACCTTTTATCCTCTCCCCCAGGAGAGGAAATGACTTTCGATTGTTTCTGGTTTTGCGGATGAGTGTCCGGCCAAGTCAGTCGTATAAATTTTCAAAGGAGCGACGAACAATTCTCCCTCTTCTGGGGGAGAGGGCCGGGGTGAGGGCGGATGTCACGAAACAGGTTTGATTCTTCCCTTTGCCTCATGCATTCTAGCCTTGCTTGAACCTTTCCAAACATCGCAAGGCGATTGACAAGCTGGATGCGCAGATTGTCCGGCTGCTCAACGACCGCACGCGCCATGTGCTGGCCATCGGCGATATCAAGCTGGCGGCGGGCGAGGAGATTTATGCGCCGCACCGCGAACGGGCGGTGTTCGACCGCATCTCAGAATTGAATGAGGGGCCGATCACTGACGAACAGCTCCGCGCGATTTACCGTGAAATCATGTCCAGCGCCCTCGCCTTGGAAAAGACGATGACCATCGCCTATTTCGGGCCGGAGGCGACGTTCACTCATCAGGCGGCCATCCGGCGGTTCGGTTCAAGTTTGAAATATTCGCCGCAAAAAACCATCGCGGACGTTTTCAGCGAGGTCAGCAAAAAGAGCGCGGATTACGGAGTCGTGCCGGTGGAAAATTCCACCGAGGGCGTTGTCACGCACACGCTCGACATGTTTGTGGACAGCGATTTGAAGGTCGTTTCGCAAATTGTGCTGCCCGTGCAGCAGTGTCTGATGAGCAATTCGGCGCGCAAGAAAATCAAAAAACTTTACGTGCATCCCCAGTCGCTGGCGCAATGCCGCGGCTGGATCCAAAACCATCTGCCGGGCGTGGAAATCATCGAGACCTCTTCGAACGCGCGTTCAGCGGAACTGGCGGCGAAGGAAAAATTCACCGCCGCGATTGCCGGCATGCTCGCGGCCGAGAAATACGGCCTGCGCGTGCTCGAACAGGACATCCAGGACAACGCCGCCAATGCCACACGCTTTCTCGTGCTCGGCCGCCAATGCAGTCCGCCGACCGGCGACGACCGCACCAGCCTGATGCTCAGTGTCGCTGACAAGGCCGGGGCGTTGCACGAAGCCATCGCCGCATTCCGCCGTCAAAAGATCAACATGACGAAGATTGAATCGCGCCCGAGCAAGCGGAAGGCGTGGGAATATTTCTTCTTCATTGATTGCGAAGGCCACGCGCAGGACAAGAAAGTCGCCAAAGCCATCCGGCTTTTGGGTGCCCACTGCAATTTCGTCAAGGTCCTCGGTTCCTATCCGAACATGGAATAGGTCCAGCCGTTGCGGAGCGAAGGACAGGTTTGGGAAGCCAAATTCATCGTTTTAAAGAAAACCGGCGGGATGGGCCATAGCTATTTTTTTTGCTTTTCTTTCAGCAGTAGAGGTGCTACGATGGCGTCGTGGAAGGGATAAAACAACAATCCAGTGGCTTTTTCATTTGGGGGATCGATGATGCTCCGTATGGTCCGGTGGAATCGGCGGTATTGGCTGATTGGATCAAGGACGCGCGAGTTCTGCCCGACACATGGGTATTCGCCCGAAGCACCGGCGGCTGGCAGCGGGCGGCAGACCTTCCCGAGCTCAAAACGTTTTTTGAACAGCAGGCCGGAGCCACTCCGGGCGCCTCCTCCCGCGCCGGACTAACGCCCGGCGCGTTGCGGCGGATAAAAATCCTGGCGGACTTGAACGATGCGCAACTCGAACATTTGTTGGACTTCATGGAGTTGCAGCGCGTAGCGCAATGGTCGGCGGTGGTGCGGCAAGGTGATCCGGGCGATGGCATGTTCATGGTTCTGGCGGGGGAGTTGCGCGCCCGAACCATAATCGGCGACAAGGAGACAATTCTGGCCACTTTCGGTCCGGGAGATTTTTTCGGGGACATGTCGCTCTTCGATCACGGCCCGCGTTCCGCGGACGTCATCGCCAACGCGGACAGCACCGTACTGAGAATTTCGGCGACGGCCTTTGACCGGCTCACGCGGGAAGCTCCCGCGCTTGCCACGCCTTTCCTGCAAGCGACGGCCAGAACACTCGCCGCGAGAATTCGTGCTGACAACAAGCGGTTCAGCCAGTTGACCCAACAATTCCACGCCACTCGTGAGTAACATGATTATTCCAACCGACCGCGGACAAGCGCGGGGGTACTATTCGGAGTAAGCCTTGTTTTTTGCGCCAGGTCCGTCGCGGCCAATGCTCCCGCCAGTCCATGGCCAGGAGAATCGGGATATTTTTCATAATTACTCCTTTTGTAATCGGTGTGCCGATGATATATTGCCGCGCCTGCACCAATGAAGATGTTGGCGCGTTATTTCAAGTAGCACACGCTGAAGATGAGACACCATGAAGAGAAATTTTGTTTGAAAGAATTTGTGTGATTGGCAGGAAACGCGTCCTGGCAATAGTCCCGGCTGCACCCTGACAGGAATATTTTCAAATCCCCCCGCTCACAGATCCCAGGCCCGATTGGCGGATCCGGCGGACACGATGATCTTCCAAATCCTTTACGAAAAAAAAGAAGCATGTTTCAAGATTCTGACAATATTCACGGCGGCAAGCCGCCGGAAGAAATGGTTTTTTCGGCCATCCCGGCCCGGCTGCGCGTGCCCAAGTCAGACAAGCCGCAGACGTTCACCAAAGTTTTCCGCTGGCGTTTGCCCGCCGGCCAGACGCAGGAACCGGCCACCGTGGAGGTCGTGGGTACGTTCACCAAATGGCAGAAAGTCCCCCTGGTCCGCGATCTGGCACTGCCCCTCTGGCAGGTAACGCTGCACGATGTCCTTTGCAACCGCACGCATCATTACATGCTGCTCGTGGACGGCAAACCGGTTCGCGACGAACACTGCGATGGCCACGCCATTCCCCGCAGCGCGCAGGAGGCGCAATATCAGTTGATGACGCCCCGCGGTCCGCGCGTGCTGATGCTCTTCGCGCAGGCGAAATAGAACCGAAAAACGGAGCGCCGATCTCCGAATCGGCCACGCCTTACCAACCGCATGAATGCCACGCCGATTCGGAGATCGGCGTTCCGGTGGTGTTCCCACGAATTGTAAAAGTGAATTGAAATAAGTGCGTCTTCGGCGCATTCTCAACGTGTGAGCCACCTTGACCAAGCCCGCAAAGTATTCAACATCGAACTCGCCGCGCTCAAAGCCGTGCGCGCCCAACTCAACGCCGCATTTGGCGATGCCGTGGAAACGATGGCCGAAACGCTGGGCCGGCGCGGAAAAATTGTCGTCGTCGGAATCGGCAAATCCGGCAACATCGGACAAAAAATCGCCGCCACGCTCACCAGCACCGGTTCCACCGCCGTCGTGCTCAACAGCGTGGACGCTTTGCACGGCGACCTCGGCATTGTCAACGACGGCGACGTGGTCCTGGCATTGAGTTATTCCGGCGAGTCGGAGGAATTGTTGAACCTGCTTCCCGCGCTGAAACGATTTTCTGTCAAAATGATTTCGCTGACCGGGAATTCAAAATCATCGCTGGCCCGGCACAGCGACGTGGCTTTGAACATCAAGGTGCCCAAGGAAGCCTGCCCATTCAACCTGGCGCCGACCTCCAGCACCACGGCGATGCTCGTGATGGGTGACGCGCTGGCGATGGCTGTGCTGCAGGCGCGCGGTTTTAAACAGAAGGATTACGCGAAGTATCATCCGAGCGGCGCGATCGGCCGCGCGATGCTGTTGCGTGTGGGCGACATCATGCGCGCCGGCGAACGCAACGCGATCGCGGGCGAGAATCTGCCGGTCAAGGAGGCGTTGCTGGTGATGACTCATGCAAAATCCGGCAGCCTGAGCGTCGTCAATGCGCGCGGCAAATTGGTGGGCGTGTACACCGAC